>ERZ1740067.258-NODE-258-length-43799-cov-11.250914_pt1 | contig 43799 bp, 34 predicted proteins | sample MGYA00581736_ERZ1740067 | MGnify/ENA primary metagenome ERZ1740067 (study PRJEB43018, sample SAMN04849236) | marine metagenome | isolation source: floating plastic debris | place: Pacific Ocean | collected 2008-08-27 | study: EMG produced TPA metagenomics... | reverse complement strand
GTCTTCACCGCTTGCACAATATCCTTGCGCCGATGAAAACGCCCCGATGCTGCCAGCATCTCATCTTGAAAGGCCTGTGCACCTAAGCTCACCCGATTAATCCCAGCTGCTTTATACCCCTGCGCATGAGCAAGCTCAAACGTTGCTGGGTCCATCTCCATTGAGATTTCAGCTGTGTCAGCAATGCCAAAACGCTGATCCAAAGCGTTCAGAATCTTTTCTAACTGGGAGGGCGCTAATAAGGAGGGCGTGCCGCCACCGAAGAAAACGGTTTCTAGAAGCTGCGATCGCTCACCCGCGATTGGGGTCGTCTTGATTTCGCGAATGAGGGTTTCGATGTAGTGAGTGATGGTGTTTGAGGTATCACCTCGTTTGCGATCGCCCACGACAGAAATCGCAAAGTCACAGTAAAAACAGCGGCGACGACAAAAGGGAATATGAACGTAGGCAGATCTAACCAAGATTACAAAAAGAAAGATAACAGGAGCGATCGCTTATCGAGCCCTATAATAGCCGTAATCTTAATCACATAGTGCTTTTCAGCGCACTCTTGGCTCCGTAATACACCGCCAGAGACCACTTGCCTAGCACTCCTATACATAGCCTATGCTCGACGCACTTATTGTATTTTCATTTGTTCTGACTGGGGCAGCCGTTGGCTTTTTCAGCATCGACTTCTTGCCCGACTCCGCCCTCAACCAAGTCACCAACATCGAAGGGCTAGAGTCTGTCACGGCGGGTTTTGGCGCACTGGTTGGTGTCGGCGTAGGCCTGGTGGTGCAAACCAGCTACCGAAGAGTCGAGCGAGATGTCAAAGACATGGCCCCCGATCGCCTGTTGGCTAGGGCTGCTGGCTTAGTGATTGGTCTGCTGATTGCCAACCTCATGTTGGCCCCTCTCTTTTTACTTCCTTTCCCCAAGGAATTTAGCTTTATCAAGCCTGTCACCGCTGTAATGGGCAGCTTGCTTTTTGCCGTATCCGGTATGAGCCTTGCCGAGACCAACGGTAGAGCTCTGCTAAGGCTCATCAATCCCAACAGCTACGAGACCATGCTAATCAACGAAGGCACCATCAAGCCTTCAAAAGCCAAAGTCCTCGACACCAGCTGCATCATTGATGGCCGCATCGAAGACCTGCTAAAAACCGGCTTCATCGAAGGTCAGCTGCTCGTCCCGCAGTTCGTCCTCCAAGAATTGCAGCGCGTCGCCGACTCTTCCAGCGATCAAAAGCGTGCCCGAGGCAGACGCGGCCTAGATATCATCAACCGCGTTCGCAAAACCTACCCAGAGCGCGTTGTCATCGACCCTGCCGACTACGACGACGTCAACCTAGTCGATGCCAAGCTCGTCAAGCTCGCTCAAGAGATGAAAGCCGACTTGCTCACCACCGACTACAACCTCAATAAAGTCGCCAGCGTGCAGCAAGTTAGCGTCCTCAATATCAACGACCTTGCCAAGTCATTACGCCCTACCTATCTTCCTGGCGACGACATCGAAATCCGCGTCCTCAAAGAAGGCAAAGAACCCTCTCAAGGCGTCGGCTACTTAAACGATGGCACAATGGTAGTCATAGAAGAAGGCAACGAATTCATTGGCGATAATTTAGTAGTAGTGGTAACTGGCGCACTACAAACTTCCGCAGGCCGTATGATCTTTGCCAGACCAGACCGTTCAGCGATGGCATCATAGATATGGAAACACCAAACGCTCAGCTTAAAAAGACAGATATTATTGAAAAGCTAGACAAGGTGCCTCATCATCAGCTGGAGAATGTCTCACAGTACATCGATAGCTTGTTAGTTCAAGCAGATGTATTAGCCTCTGGAGCTAATGGGTCAGAGGCAGTTCAGCTGGTGGAACAGACAGCTGAGTCGCCGCTGGAGCGCCAAACTGCTGAAGATTGGAAGAAGGCTTGGTCTGAGTGGTTTGCAGAACGGGATCAGATGTTGTCTGGTTCAGAGTCTAATGAAGAGGACGCTAAATCTCTGGCAAGTTTAACGAAACAAGAGCGAAGAGATTTGTTGACGGAAATTTTAGTAGAGAAGTATGAAGCGATGGGGCTGAATTTGTCCTAGCTTATGACGCTTTGCGACACTAGTTTTTTCGTCAGTTTGATAGACCGTAAGCAGAAAAGTTTTGCTGCCTGTAATCAGTTATTTCCTTCTTTGGCTCCTCCGCTAATCACAACGTGGCCATGTATCACTGAAGGAATGCACTTGTTGGGTCGGCGACCAAGTGGATGGCAGATGCAAAAGTCGCTGTCTAGTTTGCTGCTTCGTAGAATCCTGACAATATACGACCTAGAGTCTGCGAACTACTCAAGACTCTTTTCTTTGATGATTCAATATCGAGATACGCCAATGGACCTTGCGGATGCGAGTTTGGTACTAGCTGCCGAGAAAACAGGCGAGCGGCAAATCTTGACATTAGATTCAGACTTTCTGGTTTACCGTATCAATGGAAAAGAAGCCTTTGAGATATTGAAAATCTGAGGTGGCAATATTTGTTGTGTGCTAGTTCTACGCTTCTTATCCCAGCAGACTCAGCTGACCGTTATTCTGTTCAGCTTTACGCTTCTGACGATTTCTTTGCTTAGCAATCTGCTGCCGTTTTGGATTTTCTAGCCAGCTGCCGTGGGCAACGAACCATGTACGCAAAAGCTGGAATTCTGGCTTCTCTAAGCTATCAAGATCTAGTGCGGTGGGGTGGAGACTGTCAATTGGCTGCTGAGCCCAAGTGACGTCACTGGGAAAGAGATCTGCGCCGAAGGGGGTGACGTCTTTTGGGAGGCGGGTGAGTAGGGAGCCGATGTTTGGGGCGTGGATGATGTCGTGGCGAAGGTCGTCAATTCGGCGGGCGCGGCGGGTGCGGGCTTCTTCGTAGTTGAGAATAGGGGTGGGATAGCCTTTTACCTTGGGTGGGGTGCCGAGCTGGTCGGGTGAGAGGTGCGCGAGTTCGGGGAGCCAGCGGTGGACGAATTTGCCTTCGGGGTCGCAGCGGTCGATGGCTTCTTGCTGGGGATTGTAAATGCGAATCCAGGCTTTGTTGAGGCAGTGGGTGACGCCAGCCTGCTGGGCCCACTGATAGTGGTCGATGGGGCAGTCGCCGTCGATGAGGTAGCGCATGAAGTGGAGTGCGCCGTAGCGCCAGTCCATACCAATGAGGTTGCATAGGAAGCTGGCATAGATGGCGCGAACGCGGAAATTGAGGGCGAGCCAGCCGCCGGTTTTTTGCAGGCAGCGAGCAGCGGCGTCAACGATGGGATAGCCAGTTTGGCCGTTTTTCCAGCGCTCGTAGTGCTCTCGGTTGTAGTCCCAGCCGCCGTGTTTTAGGGTTTCGAGCATGGCGGGGTCGGAGAAGCGGTTTGCGCTGGGGCCGGTCTCGAAAGGGGTGTAGAGCGATCGCACCTCCAGCTGAGGTAAATACCGGAACCGCTGCGTAAACCCACTCCCCCAGCGCAACCGAGAGATCAGCTGATGGCTACTGCGCTGCACCCGCTTGTCACTGGCCCACTGCGGTTCGGCTTGCCGCTGCCATACTCGCTGAGCACACTCGCGAATAGAAATAGCACCGTATTTGATGTACGGGCTCAGGCCGCTGGTAGCATTTGTGCCAGGGTAAGACAGCTGCCAATAGTAGCTACGAGCTTTTCCACGATCAAAGAATAGATTCAGTAGCTTGCGCGCTTCTGCTGTGCCCCCTGGCGGAATGTGCATACTGCTAGTTTCGTGCTCTAGCTGCTCTGGGGTAGGCAGTGTGTCGGAGGGAATATCTGGCGGGACGTCGATAGTTTGCGGGGTGGGGGTGAGGGGCGATCGCATTTGCTGGTACCACAGTTGCCGATATGCCGGATAGCTCATCAGCTCTGGCGTTCCACCCTGCGGCTCGAACCATCGAATCTTCAGGCCTTCTTGCGCTAACGCCAGGTTCAACCTGGCATCGCGTACTCGTCCATAGATGCGCTCGTAGTCGATATAGCTGTAAATGCCTTCTGCTTCAGTTTCTTTGAGCAGCTTGGGAAGGACTTCAACCGGGTTGCCCGCTCTAAAGATGAGTCTGCCGCCGTGCGATCGCAAGTCTCGATCTAGCGAAGCCAAACAGCTCAGCATAAATCTCACTCGCCCAGAACCTGTTTCGGGATGTAATAGCAGCGCTCGGTCGAACACAAATACAGGAATTACCACACCTCGACGAGCCGCGCGGTAAAGCGGCTCGTGATCGTGAATGCGAAGATCGCGGCGATACCAAACGAGAGTGCGATTCATGAGGGAAAAAGGCAGCTACCTTCCACTGTAGAAAGTTTTAAGCGAAAGTGCATAGACCACGAGTAGGAAAATGATTGCCCCCAATAGTTCACTTGTACTATAGTTGTACTAGTCAACGGTTTTGGAGACGATTAATGTCGCACCCTTCTGCATCTCACTCTCGCTCTTTGCCCACCACCTCTTTGCCTACCGCCTCTTTGCCTACTACCTCTCAGCGCCCGTCGCGTCGTGCCCAGTATCGAGCCAGGGCAAAGCAAAGCAACCTGATGAATGCTCCGGCAATCGATGCCAGAAAGCAGCCTGCTAGAGCGCGCACCCCCTTACTCTCGCTACACCGCCGCAAGCTATTGGGGGCAGGCGGCGCTATTACCCTCCTGGCGATGGCGACGATTTTGCCGACACAGGTTTCGTCCCAGGCTATTGTCGATTCAAACTGCGAACAGGTCATAAAATCTGGCGCTGAGATTTCGCGGGGGCAGCTCTCAAGCCTACTGGCAGTCCCTACGCGCTCTACCAGAGAAGCCGTTCGTCAGGTTGTAGCTGACCCCTACTGCACCTTGCCCGCTATTTCCCCGACAGAAAGCACCGAAGTTAGCGTCGCTGACGATCTTAATGCGGTGACTCAAAAAACAATTGAGCGAGATGCCTATCCGCTAGCTTTTGACCCAGAAGCATGGGTCGTCTTGAACTACAGCGCAGGAGAATACCAAGGCTATGATTTTGTATTCAAACCTTGATCTTGTATTCAATCCTTGGTTTAGGTGCTTAGACTAGTTACTGCTCAAACTAGGCACTTACGGTCTCTGTTGACCAGTCAGATAAGAAGGGTTGGTTGAGCAAGGAGCGGGCTTGGTTGGCAGGTAGCGCCTCTTGAAAGAGAAAGCCTTGGCCATGCTTGCAACCTAGCTTTTGTAGCTGTCTTAGCTGCGTCATATTTTCAATGCCTTCGGCAATTACACCCATACGCATAGTTTCAGCCATATTAATAATCAGCGGCACAATGCCGAGGCTACTGGCTTCGCTAGTGATGGGCTGTACAAAAGATCGATCGACTTTCAAACAGCTAACCGGCAGCGTATGGAGATAGTTTAGCGCTGAGTAGCCTGTGCCAAAGTCATCAATGCTGACCTGGATATCGCGCCTTCTGAGCGAGTGAAGAACTTCGTCTACCAGCTTACGGTTGCTCATAATAGAGCGCTCGGTCAGCTCTAGCCGTAGCCTGTGTGGTGAAATGCCTGTGGCGTGAATGATTTTTTCGATTTGGGCCAAAATGTCTGGCTGTAGCAGCTGTTCTGGTGCGATGTTGACACTGACGCTCAGCTCAGGGTCTAGCCTGCCGATACGGTCCCAATCAGCTATGTGTTGACAGGCCATTTCCAAGACCTGACGGCCAAGCTCCATCACAAACCCATTCTCCTCAGCAAAGCTGATAAAGTCGTTGGGAAAGACCAGTCCTTTGGTGGGGTGCTGCCAGCGAACCAGCGCTTCAAACCCAACAATCTTCATTCGCTCCAAATCGACAATCGGCTGGTAGTACAGCTCAAACTCTCTGCGATCTAACGCCAGACGAAAATCAGTTTCGAGTTCTAGCAACTGCACCGCGTGGCTATACATATCAGACTCGAACCAGCAGTACGGTAGGCGAGAACATTCCTTAGCCCTGTACATTGCCATATCTGCGTCCCGTAGCAGATGTTCGGCGGCAACATAGCTCGGTGTACCCCACACCATGCCAATGCTAGCTTTGACGGAAATTTCATGGTCGGCCAGCCAGAAGGGCTGTGACAGCAGCTGCAAGATAGTTTCTGCAATTTTTACAACGGTTAATCTATCGGCAATATCTGTTAGGAGCAGGGCAAACTCGTCTCCCCCAAAGCGGGCCACCATATCGATCGCGGCACAGTCGGCTGACATTTGAGCTAGTCGGCGGGCCACGCCTCGCAGCAGCTGGTCTCCAATTCGATGCCCCAGCGAATCGTTAATGCGTTTAAAGCGATCAAAATCTAAAAATAGGACGGCAAAAGAATCGGTCGCCTCTATTTGCGACTGTGCCATTACCCTGCTTAGTCGCTTTACAAAAGAGAGGCGATTGGGCAGACGCGTGAGGCGATCGGTGAGTGCAACTTCTAGTAGCTGATTGTGGGCGAGTTCTAGCAGCTGAGTTCTTTCTTTGACCCGAGACTCTAGCTCAATATTGAGCTGCTGCTGCTGTCTTTTGGCTGCCTGCAGGTCCATTTGGTGGCGGACTCTAGCTAGCACTTCTTCTGGCTGAAAGGGTTTGGCTACGTAGTCTGCCGCGCCGTGCTCGAACGCTTGCACTTTATCGAAGGGGGCATCTAGTGAGCTGAGAAAAATAATGGGAATGTGAGCGGTATTCGGTTGCGATCGCAGCTGACGGCACACCTCATAACCATTCATCTGAGGCATCATGATATCTAGCAATATCAGCGTTGGTTCGTGCGCTTGGGCGAGCGCAATTGCCGCTGGGCCATCCTTCGCCTGATCGACCTGATATCCTTCTGCCTCTAGTAGCTTTGAAAGAATAAACAAATTCGTTGGCGTATCGTCGACCACCAAGATGCGATCGCTCGAATCAGTGGAATCAATATTAGATGAGAGGGTACTAGAAATATCTGACAATGTTCCGCCCCAAAAAATCCAAGACACTGAAGATAAGCTGACAGTAGTATCAGCGTAAAATTCACTGTGGACTGTTCTATTCGCTAGTTTTATACACTGAGGGAGTTATCCCCTCAGGCAATTGTTACTGTACTAGCCTGTTTCCACTCACAGAAGCGTATTGCATACAAACGCGGATGTGTTCTCTGTGACTATAAATCTAAGTGGAAACGCTGATTTTGCATGAGCTAAGAGTGCTAAACCCCTGATATAAGCAAGGAACCCAAAATATTTTGCTACAGTTCAGTCACACCAATACTGAACGAGTCAAGGTTTTTATAGTTCAAAGTTTTTTAATACTGCTACGCAGAACAAGTCTCATGTAGAGCTGGTTCCTTTATGCCTGGTGTTTGCTATGGCTGAGCTTTACTGACATCTGCTAAAAGATTTTCGCAGGCATCTGTGAGTAAGCCAATCACATAGTCAAATCCCGCTTCGCCTCCGTAGTAAGGATCAGGAACTTCCTCGTCCTCATGATGCTGGCAAAAATCACACATCATTTTGACCTTGTTTGCATAGCGATTGTTGGCATCTAGCTGCAAGATATCGCGATAGTTGCTGCGGTCCATCGCCAAAATAAGATCGAAGTCCTCAAAATCAGCGGCTGTAAACTGACGCGCACTGCCGACTAGCGCAATTCCCTGCTTCTGGGCCGCTGTATTCATCCGCCGGTCAGGCGCGCTACCTACGTGGTAGCTAGCCGTCCCAGCAGAGTCGCAGGTCACTTGCGCGCCTAGCGCTTGCTGCTCTATGAGATGGTTCATGATGTTCTCTGCCGAAGGTGAGCGGCAAATGTTACCAAGACACACGAAGAGCAAACGGGTGGGCATAGTACTAGTCCCTAAACGGGCACCTAAAAAGATGACAAGAAAACAACCAAAACCAGCGGGCCAGACTACATCCCTGGCAGATTAAGGCCACCTGTGAGTTCTTCCATTTGCTCACGCATCGTTGCCGTAGATTTGTTGTAAGCATCGAGCATGGCTGCCTTTACCAAATCGGAGAGAACCTCTGCGCCTTCACCGAGCGCTTCGTCTGTAATGGCTACACTGCGAGGCTCTTGGTTGCCGCTCATGGTTACTTTGACCATACCGCCACCTGCTTGGCCTTCAATCTCCATTTGCTCTAGTTCTTCCTGAAGCCGCTTTGCACCTTCTTGAACCTGCTGCGCTTTTTTGAATGCTTCTGTCAGCTCTTTCATTTTGCCGAGACCGAAACCGAAACCTTGGCCTTTAGTCATGATGGTGTGGGTATTTCAATAAATTGACTGTCAAACTATAGCATTGCAGTTGGCTGTCCGCTGCGCGGAGGCTATGCCTTGGCTACGCCACGCCTTTGGCGTTACCGGCTACGCTCAGCCAGCGGACCTCACTCGGCTGGCGGCTGAGCGTAGCCGAAGTCACCGATGATTTTCACCTCGGTCTCCAGTGTGATGCCGTTGCGCCGCTGAATGACAGCCTGCACATGACGGATCAGCGCTAGAACCTCTTTAGCCTTGGCATCGCCCAAATTGACAATGAAGTTGGCGTGGAGCGTGGAGATCTGCGCGTTGCCAATCTGGTGGCCTTTGAGCCCTGCTTCCTGGATGAGACGGCCAGCGCTATTGCCTGGTGGATTGCGAAAGACGCTGCCACAGTTCGGTAAATGGTAGGGCTGAGTGGTTCGGCGCTGTTTGAGGTCTTCGGCGGTGGCGGCTTTGACGGTAGCCGGATCGTGACCAGGGCTAAGCTGAAAAGTTGCGGTGGTGACGATTTTGTCACTACCCTGCAAGTTTGAAGTGCGATAGCGATAGGCGAGGTCTTCCGGACTGAGGACGCTAAGGCTACCGTCTGGGCTGACGATTTCTGTCTCTACCAAAATGTCAGCCGTTTCTCCGCCGTGGGCACCTGCATTCATCACGATAGCGCCACCGACTGTGCCGGGAATGCCGATGGTCCACTCAAAGCCCTTGAGCCCGTTGCGCGCCGCTTTCCAGGCCAGGGAAGACCAAGGCTCTCCGGCGGCTGCAATGACTCGTCCGCTGACTGCGTCAAACTCGCTGTGACGCAGCGCCCTTGTGCAAATAACGAGTCCTGGCAGGCCGCGATCGCTCACCAACAAATTAGACCCGGCTCCTAGCATCGTGATCGCCAACCCTTCAGAGCGGCCCCAGCTCAAAGCTGCTCTGAGCTGCTCAGGTGTTTTGGGTAGGGCCAACCACTCAGCATTGCCGCCCACTTTGAAAGTTGTTAGCTTTGCCAATGAAGCTTGAGCCTTGATTTCTAAGCCGCCGCTTAGCTGGTGGTGCTTGCACGCGGTAGAAGGTGTGGCGTTGTCCGTCACGAGTTGAGTCATGTGCCTGAGTTGTGAGCCTGAGTTGTGAGCCTGAGTGATAAGAAATGAGGGCCTAAGGCGAAGGGTTAGTCTGAAGGGTTAGAGCAAAGCGTTAGGTCAGAGCTGCCTCCGGCTGAGGTGCGCTCTGATAGGCCGACATCACCTCTGGAATGACCTGGTTGAGATTGCCCGCTGTCAAGAAAATAACAATGTCACCAGGGTGAAGGCTGGTTTGCAGCGTTTGTTTTACGGCTTCTAGTGTGGGGCAGTATTCGGTATTGGGCTGGTGCTGTGCGATCGCATCTTTCACCTGCTCACCTGTAATATTGGCCGTATTCGTCTCCCCAGCACTATAAATATCAGTCACCAAAATGCGGTCAGCCCCTTCAAAAGAGGTGGCAAACTCATTTAATAAAGTAGAAGCGCGGCTGTAGCGGTGAGGCTGAAACACAGCGACGACCCGACGATCTTTTCCTGAGGGGAGCGTGCCACTACGCTGAACCTGCGCAGCAGCCATAGTTGCCTTGACCTCACTGGGATGGTGAGCGTAGTCGTCAATAAACAAAATTTCGTTGTGAAAGCCACGGTGCTCAAACCGCCGCCGCGCACCCTGAAAATTGGGCATGTGAGTGGCCAAGCTCTCAAAGCTCACACCCAGCTGACGGGCTACTGCAATTGACGCCAATGCATTGCTGAGATTGTGCAGGCCCAATAGCGGCACCGTCAGCCGACCGAGCTTTGCGCCTTTTTCTATGATGTCGGCGGTCGTCCCTGCTGCGTCTTCACTCACGTTCGTGGCAATGTAGTCTGCACCGGAGTCTGCATCGAGGCTATAAGAAATAGCGGGCTTGATGCGGTCGCGCACTGTTGGACAATCAATCGAGCCGATGACGGTTTCGCACTGCTCTACAAACCGATCAAAAATGTCTACGACCTGATCGAGACTGCTGTAGTGGTCGGGGTGGTCTAGCTCAATATTAGTAATGACGCCGATATGAGAAGACAGCTTTACTAGGGAGCCATCCGACTCATCGGCTTCGGCGACGACATAGTCACTTTGGCCGACGTAGGCATTGCCAGACCAAGCGCTGACTTCGCCGCCGATGATAATGGTGGGGTCTATGCCTGCTTTTAACAGTAGGTAGCCGGTGATGCTGCTGGTGGTGGTTTTGCCGTGGGTGCCTGCGATCGCAATGCCTTTGCGCTCATTCATTAGCGCGGCCAAAATGTCCGAGCGATGGAAGATGGGGCAGCCGAGTGCGATCGCCTCCTTATATTCTGGATTATCTTCCTTGATGGCTGTAGAGCACACCACCTGAGGCAGCTTCGTCACATGGTCACCTGAAGAGATCAGGGGCTGAGCAAAAAACGCTAGGTTCTCAGCCTGCTGCTGATTAAAAATGTGCGCGCCTTTCGACTCCAATCGCTCAGTAATATGGCTCAAGCGCAAATCTGAGCCAGACACCGGCAACCCACGACTGCTGAGCACATGTGCCAAAGCCGACATCCCGATTCCACCAATTCCAATGAAATGGAAAGGTTTGCCGCTGAAATCCACTGAATTCAGCATGTTTAACTTCCTCACAAGCCGTGGCACATCAATATAATCAGGCGTATCATAGCAGGAATCTTCAGCCCGGCTCTACTCATCCGTTCTCAACTTTTTGCCGCCGAGGGTCCGCTACCAGCAAAAAATAAGATAGCAAAACTCCTCAAAACAGGGCCTCTTGCAGCGTTGTGTAAATCACATAAAAAATGTTCTCTACGATACATTCCATGCACTGCACAGAACGTATCCACAAATCTCAATTTGTTCTCGATTCAGCCTCTAGCTAATCGCAGCGCTACAGAATTCTGTGTGCTTAATTTGCCCAATCTGAGCTTGCCTAATCAAATGTTCTTGATTCAATTTAATCAATCTAAATATGTGCTCAATCTAGGCTTGAATATGGACTCAATCCAGGCTTGCCGGATCTAAAGCTGCCGGATTAATTGAAAACTTGATCCCGAAAATAATATTTGATCCCTGAAGAATAATAGCTAGGTATAAAAACCTAGTGAGAACAGCTGTGAGGTGCCAATGATGCGATATGATTGTGATACTTAGCAAGTCTTAACTTGGCTACATTATTTCATTTATTTTCCTTAAGACACGAGGTTAGCGCGCAGTGGTTAGAGTAGCGATTAATGGTTTTGGGCGGATCGGCCGTAACTTTTTACGGTGTTGGTTGACACGCGAAAACAGCAACATTGAATTGGTTGCTGTCAACAACACTTCTGATCCCAGAATTAATACTCACTTGTTGAAGTACGACTCTTTGCTCGGCACTTTGGATGCAGACATCTCCTACGATGCCAACACCATGACGGTGAACGGCAACGTCATCAAATGCTACTCCGACCGCAATCCTAGCAACTTGCCCTGGAAAGATTGGGGCATCGATCTGGTCATTGAATCAACAGGTGTTTTCAACAGTGAAGAAGGGGCCTCTCGCCATATTGAAGCGGGTGCAAAGAAGGTATTGATCACCGCGCCTGGTAAGGGTGGCCACGTGGGTACCTACGTCATGGGCGTAAATGACAAGGACTACGCTTACGACAAACAGAACGTTATCAGTAACGCTAGCTGCACAACTAACTGCTTAGCGCCTGTGGTCAAAGTCATTAACGATAACTTTGGCATCGTCAAAGGCACAATGACTACGACTCACAGCTACACTGGCGACCAGCGCATTCTAGACGCTAGCCACCGTGACCTGCGTCGTGCGAGAGCTGCTGCGGTCAACATCGTTCCGACTACAACGGGTGCGGCTAAAGCGGTTGCTCTAGTCATTCCTGAGATGGCTGGCAAGCTGAACGGTATTGCGCTGCGTGTGCCTACGCCTAACGTTTCTATCGTTGACTTGGTGGCCCAGGTCAGCAAGAAGACCATCACTGAAGAACTCAATGAAGTGCTCAAGAATGCTTCTGAAACTAGCATGAAAGGCATTTTGGGCTACACCGACGAGCCTTTGGTTTCCGTCGACTTCCGTAAAACGAACGTTTCCGCCACTATCGACTCTCAGCTGTCTTTGGTGATGGACGGCGACATGATTAAAGTCATCGCTTGGTACGACAACGAGTGGGGCTACTCCCAGCGCGTTGTTGACTTGGCTGAGTTGGTTACTTCCACTTGGGAAGGCTAAAGTCGATTACCACACGGTTATCGTAAATAGCTAGCTAGTGAGTTAAACGCTAGTTTTAGTGAAAAAAAGAAGGAAGGGACTCATGGGTCCCTTCCTTCTTTTTTTACGTTTGATTTCAGTAAGTTCCTCTAGACTAGAAAAACATTGAGAACGTTGGACACCAAAAAGCGGGGGACATATGCCTGAGTTTTTAGTCTTCTTAATAGCGATGTTCATAGTCGCTATCGTTATAAATGTTACTAGTGGTTCGGATATTAAGGGTGCGTCTATTGGCCCTCGTGAGTTATCTCGCGTAAGGATAAGAATTTGCGGAAAGGTCGCTGAATTTTCTTCAAAGGATGACAAGTCTACTCATAGTTACATCGTTGTGGGGCTGCCCAAGCAAAAGAACGATAAGTTTGGCAAGCCGGAAGAGTATAAGGTGAGCCGCATAGATTACGCTCAGATGCATGAAAACACAGAGGTGGATTTGCTCTTTGACAGTGCCGGAAAGTACGACACCTTTAAGCTGATAAAATCCAACGTTCCGGTGAACCGATAGCTATAGACAGCTGAATTTCTCTATACTGAGTACGAAGCTCGCGCGTAACCTGAGGGTTCATTGTTTTTCATCTGTGCCTAATTTCTTTGCTGACGAGAAACGACTCTTTGTCTCCATTCAACCGGACGAAGACGCGATTCCAGTTATCTTTGCTTTCCCAAACGAGTACACGGTAGGGATCACCAGTCTAGGCTTTCAGATTGTGTGGTCAATGCTATCGCAGCGTAGTGATATTGATGTTAGTCGGTTGTTCACTGATGTCAGTGAACCGTTGCCTGTGCAGGCAGAGCTGATGGGATTCTCGCTCTCTTGGGAGCTGGACTATGTCAACGTACTGGGTCTGCTTGAGGACCAGAAGATTCCGGTGCGGACGAGCGATCGCACCACCAATCACCCGCTGGTCTTCGGCGGCGGTCCCGTCCTCACCGCAAACCCCGAACCTTTCTCAGCATTCTTTGACGTCATCTTGCTAGGTGACGGCGAAATGCTGCTGCACAATTTTTTAGATGCCTATAGCCAAGTCCGAGATGCTGAAAGATTAGTACAGCTTAAGCATCTTGCTCAAGTACCAGGCGTTTATATCCCTGCGCTATACGAAGTTACTTACACCGCGTCAGACGGGCCGATTGCGTCTATTTTGCCGATAGATGCTGACATTCCATCCACGGTGAAAAAGCAAACCTACCGTGGCAATGTGCTTTCTGCCTCTACCGTCGTCACCGAAAAGGCAGCGTGGGAAAACATTTTTATGGTGGAAGTGGTGCGTAGCTGCCCAGAAATGTGCCGATTTTGCCTGGCGAGCTATCTGACGCTGCCTTTTCGCGCTGCGAGTATCGAAGCTTCGCTGATTCCGGCAATTGAAAAAGGGCTGTCGGTTACCCGTCGGCTAGGATTGCTCGGCGCATCGATTACCCAGCACCCTGAATTTGAAGATTTGCTGGACTATGTCAATCGCCCTGAATACGACGATGTGCGCGTGAGTATGTCATCGGTGCGCACTAATACGGTGAATGCCAAGCTAGCCGAAACGCTAGTTAAACACGACTCTAAATCGATTACGATTGCCATCGAAAGTGGCTCGCAGCGAGTGCGAAATATCGTCAATAAAAAACTGGAGACCGACGAAATTACCGTGGCTGCGCAGGCTGCTAAGGCCGGTGGTCTCAAAGCGCTGAAGCTCTATGGTATGGCGGGCGTTCCTGGTGAAAGTCAAGATGATTTGGCAGAAACCGCTGCGCTCATGATTGAGCTTAAGAAGAAAGTGCCTGGCCTGCGGCTAACGCTGGGATGCAGTACTTTTGTGCCGAAGGGTCATACGCCTTTTCAGTGGTACGGCGTTAATAAGCAGGCTGAAAAGCGGCTGAAGTTTTTGCAAAAGCAGCTGCGATCGCGCGGAATAGATTTCAGGCCCGAAAGCTACAGCTGGTCTGTGATTCAGGCATTGATTTCCCGTGGCGATCGCCGCCTAGCAGACCTGCTGGAACTCACTCGTGGCTTTGGTGATACGCTCGGGAGCTACCGCAGAGCCTTTAAAGCATTGAAAGGAACGCTGCCGCCTTTAGACTTTTATGTGTATGAGGAATGGCCAACGACCCAAGTACTGCCCTGGGAGCACTTGGAAGGCCCCTTGCCAAAAACGACGTTAGTAAAGCATCTAGAAGAAGCCCGTCAACACATGCAAGTAAACGCGTAGTGACCAAAGGACAACTGGAATCAGTAAAAGGGATGATCAACGTCGGTGAAAATTAGTAGCCAACGTATTCCCATTCTTCTGTTTGGCTGTTGTAAATGGCGTCACTGAAGCCAGGCCCCGGTCCAGAAAGCTCAAACTCATTAGCGTTGACAAGGGTATAGCCGCACTGTCCGCTATCTCCAGAAAGTGCAGAATAATCTCCTATGGTGCTTAAATCTTTAGGGTAGCTGCCGTTAGCACTACGGAAAGCTTCTAGCTGTGGCAATAGCTTTTCGCAATTGGTCTGATGCGCATCGATGCCTTCTCTGGCGCTCGCCACCAAAACCGTACCGAACATTTGGAAAAGCATAAAGAGCGCTAAGCACGCCAAATGCTGAACAGTCTGCTTGTCTTCAGGCTTTCTCTCTCTTATCAAAGCGTAGAGGTTGATGATAAATGCGATCGTGATAATAGGCGTGATTACCATCGCAATCAAAATCGCAACCATCGGTCCAAATGTGTCGCCGAAGATACCTATGAGGGTCGCAATGAATAATCCCAGTGCGATCCCCCAACTGAAAAGAGAGATAGTTTTTTGTTTAAGTGCTGTCATGAGAAACGGTTAGAACAGGTGCAATCGTCCTTAAGACAACATTCCCGCCTAAATTAATTTCCTATGCACGCTTAAAAGCTTTGATGAAGCAGCTTGATCTAGTAGAGCCCCCGAATGAAGTAGATGGGTGTCGTTCTTTTAGGAATCTGTAGCAGGTGTGGAGTTTAGGTTGGAGGAAAAGCTAGCTTTTGCAGAGGTTTTTAGCTTTTCCATGCGGAGCTTGCTGCGGAGAATAAAAGGGAGCGTAATGGGCCAAATCAAGGCGGCTACTAGCACAAATAGCCAAGCTTTGAGGCTGCTTTTAGCCGTGCTGCGGTCCTTGAGAAAGGCATTGAGCACAACTGCGAAAGTGAGGGTGAAGATAGTCGCGTACGCAATGGCCATTGGCTTATGGGTGAATGTAGATGATTTAGATTGCCCGATAGGCAAGGAAGATGTGTATATGACTTGTGTTTAGCAATATTTATTAGCAACATTTCTTGTTGTGTTATTGCTGCTTACTCGAAATAATGCAACCGGCTCAGAACTACACGCCAGAACTAGTAGGTAGGTGCAGGTAGGTGCAGTGCATCAAGTTTAATAGTAATGTTCTGCGACGTATGCTGACTTAAAAAGTTCCTAAAGAAACAGGTGCCTTGAGTGTAAAGGTTTTGAGTGCTTGGCGCAGGTGATCTGCCGCACGGGCAGGTGAGAGTCCGGTGACATCTATTTCTGGCACCTGTTTGTATTCTCCAGGAGAGGCTGCTTCGGTGCGCTTTTTAAGTCCGTAGCGGTAGGTGCGGTCGTAATAGTCGAGGGTGATAGAAACGGCAGTAGTCAAATCACCGGATTGGATAGCTGCGATCGCCGCTTGAGTTCGTTGTCCGCCTAGGCGCTTACGAATTCGTTCTGTCGCTGCAATCAAATCATCAGAATCCGCCTGCCCGTAGATATCCACTAGCAAAGCCACCCTTTCAGGAACAGGTCGAGTAATTTCTACCGCAAAGGCCGCTTCCATTTGATCAAAAAGTTCCTCTGGTACGCGGCAGGCCCCGACTCGTTTGCTCTCTGCTTCTATCCAGATGGGTTGATTGGCATTGAACTGCTGCCAGCAGGTCGCCAAGATATTTTCAAAATGCTCGGTGCTGGGCTGTGGTGGGAGGCAAAGTGCTCCAAAGCTGCTGCCCCGATGGTTGGCATGTCCTTCGAGGTCTAGCACCTGTTCGCCTTGCTCGGTGAGGGCGTGCAGAATGTCAGTTTTGGCGGTCCCTGTCATGCCGCCGAGCAGTACGATTTGCTTAGGGATTGCCAGCGTTTTGCGAACCCATTGACGGTAGGCTTTGTAGCCGCCCTGAAGGGTGAGCGTGCGGAAGCCGGATAGATTGAGGGCCCAGGCGATCGCACCACTTCTCATACCGCCTCGCCAGCAGTGCACCCGCACCGTACGCTCGGGTGAAATTACCTGTGCTTTCCGAATAAAATCGCCCAGCTTAGGGCCAACAATGTCGAACCCTAGCTCTACAGCCTTTTCGCGGCTTTTTTTCTTGTAGCAAGTACCAACAGCTGCGCGCTCGTCATTGTCAAATAGCGGAAAGCTGACAGCACCTGGAATGTGCCCTTGCTCAAATTCTCCGGGGCTGCGCACGTCCAAAATCGGGCCAGGTGTGGCAAGAAATTCATCGATTAAGGCTTGAGGCGTTTCAGACACAGTCGGCAGGTACTTTTACGTCTTTTGCGCTGGAATCTAGTGCCCAGAATTTCTAGTGCCCAGAGTTCACAGATTAATTGTAATGGGTTTGGTGATACCCATGGGCCTTTGTGCCGAGTCTTGCACAGTGCCAATGCAACGGCTGTCGATATATCCCATCTGGCGCAGGTCGCTTAGGCAGGACTCTACTTCACTGGTTGGGACGCTCGCAAGTAGGCCCCCAGAGGTCTGCGGGTCGAAGAGGATTTGAAAAGCAGGGAGATGGGTGGGCGTGCGCTCTAGCTGGATGGCGGTAATGGCGCTTCTGCGGTTGCGCCTGTGCAGGGAGCTGAACAGGCCTTTTGATAGGGTGGTGTCTGCGCCAGGGAAATGTGCGATCGCGCTCAAGTCCAAAGCGACATCGACTCGCGAAGCTTCCACCATCTCCAGCAGGTGACCTGCCAGCCCAAAGCCTGTCACATCGGTACAGGCCGTTGCCCCATATTGCTTAAAGCAGTCCGCTGCCCCACGATTTGAGAGCAACATACTAGCGACTGCCGCTTCTATCCAGCGACCTTTGGCCTGCCTTTGCTGGTCGGCCGCAAATAGCGTTCCCGACCCTAGTGCCTTGGTCAAAATCAAGGACTGATCCGGCAGCATATTGCCTTTTCGCCAGGTTTGCTCTGGATCAATCCAGCCATTACAAGCAAAGCCCAAAGAGAGTTCTGGCCCTTCTGTAGTGTGCCCACCGACCAAAAACGTTTTGGCATCAGCGAGGACAATCGTCGCACCCAGCAGCAGCTGATAAAGCGTTTCTTCTTGGGCTGCATCAGTGCCATAGGGAATGGTGGTAATTGCCAATACATTGTGACTGGTTGCGCCCATAGCGAACAGATCACTTAGGCAGTGATTAGCACAAATTTGCCCAAAGACAAAGGGATCTTTAATCAGGGCGCTGAAGTGGTCGACGGTGTGAACGGCTAACTTTCCGTTGGGGATTTGAACGACTGCTGCATCGTCGGGAGCGTCTAGACCTGCGTAGATGTTGTGCCGGTAGGGCCAGTCTGCACTGCTAGGTGCATCAGCCCGCACCCGAGCTAGGGCGTGGGTAAGCACTTTTCCGCTCACCTTAGAGCCGCAGCCTGAGCAGTGCATAGCCTCTGATGAGGTGGCAGCTGGCGAAGCGGCGGCTAGGCGCTGGCGTTTCTTGGATTGGAACGGTACGGTTTTGAATGCTATGGCTTTGCCTAATCTTTGGGTAATTGCCACCGCAGGATTGTTTGGTTTTTCAGCGTCCATCGCTGGAAAATCAGAAAACAAGCTCATAAATTTACGATCGATACCGTCTTTCCAGCGGCGACACCACTTTGCGCGTACGGCAAACGGTCCCCAAGAGGCAATTGAGGTGTGAATATCGGTGTCGATGATGTTGAGATAGCGTGTTTGCGGGCGAAAGGGTTTGGGCGCTTGTCCTTGGACATGGCGCTTAAGGTTGTGATACAGCGGCAGGCCCTGACGGACGGCAAATACGCCGGCTTTTGGGCGTGGATGGTTGATCATGGTGGCCACATCGCCTGCGGCAAATACGTTGGGGTGGGTGCGCGATTGAAGCGTGTCTTTTACCGCGATAAAGCCGTTGGCTGTGAGGCCTAAGTTGCTGTTGGTGAGCCAGCGAGGGGCAGCGGCGTTGGTGACCCAGAAGGTGCGATCGCACTCCACTTCCAGACCTGACTGGCAGCGTACTTGCACAGCGGTGACCTTGCAGACATTTTGCCGGGTGTGCACCTGAATGTTTCTCACCTGGCACATGCGCTCTACTAGTTTTTGGGTTCGCCGACTGCGTCCCTTTGCCAGATGTGGCCCTCGCTGAAAGATATGAACCGCTACTTGCTCTCGGGGATCGCCGCCGTGCTGCCGTATGATTTCCCAGAGCCGTACCTGCATGGCAAAGGCCATCTCTACCCCGCCGACGCCACCGCCCACGATGCTGATTGTTGCAGGTGTCTGTGGGTCTTTTTCTAGGGTTGTTTCTAGCGCAGTGAGGTAGGCTGCCCAAGCTTTTAGTAGCCCTGGGACGGGTTTGGCTGGGATAGCGTAATGCGCAGCGCCCGGCACCTGCGACTTTGTAGGCGTACTGCCGATGTCAATTGAAAGCGTGTCGTAGGCAATTGGTGGATGGTCACGGCAAATTACCTGCCGCTTATCGGGATCTAGGCCCACCATTTGGTCCATGATGAGGCGGCAGTTAGCGAAGCGCGTTAGCGGCCGCAGGTCGATGTGAGCCGTGTCAAAATCGTATAGCCCAGCGATATGGCAGGGCAGCATGCCGGAGTAGGGCGTATCGGCTAGGTTTGTAATCAGCGTGATGCTGACATTGGCTGGCCAGGGTTTCATTCCCATCTTTCGCAAAACCAAGGCATGGCTATGACCACCGCCTACCATGACCAGGCTTTTAGTGATGGAGGCGTTTGCTTGCATACGAAACCAAGAGAATGAAAAGAGTGAGAAGCCGAAGCTGCACTCGACTACTGTAGCGAGAACACAGGCTTCGCGACAGGCGTATTATGTCGCTCACTATCTTTGCGATTAACCCACAGGTGTTAGGCCTTGACAAGGGTGGGCTGTTCCACTTTGGGTCTGCCCCGCATAGCAGAATGCAAATGAAAGCTCCATGCGCCCTTTTACTGTTTGAGGCGGCTTTAATGCTGACTGTTTTGTTCTAAGCCTGTTCTAATACGTTGATCTTTTGCTCCGTCTACTAGTGCGACGGCAATTCTCAGGATGCCAGAGAGTATCCAGCCTGTTTTTTGTTGTTATTTAAAGAGGCGAGCAGTGTAACGTTTTCGCCCGATTGCATCCGGCTCTTTTTCTTCGTTCTGTACCACAATAGTAGATCACCTGTTCTGCTATTGTGTTCATATGTATGACAGCAGCCAACCTCATTATTTTTGAACGAGGCAGGTCTCCTGCCTTTTGCGACACTCTCTAACACGAGCGATAGGCTGGCGGTGTTGAAACAAGCAGCCATTAAAATTCAGGCGCTTAAAGATTCGAAAGTGCAGAGTACCCTTTCTGCTTCAACGGGTATTCTGTCCACGCTATTATTAGATGAGGAGCTAGTTAGTACCATTTTGGGACGAGACATCATGCAAGAGTCAGCGCTCTATCAAAGTATTAAGGAAGAAGGCCGTGAGGAGGGCCGTGAGGAAGGAGCTCATCAGCTAGCCTTACAGTTTCTATCGATGCAGATGGGGCCTTTGAGCAATGATACTATTGCGCAGGTACAGCAGCTATCTTCGACGCAGTTGCCAAGTATGATGCAGGCTGCGGGAAACTTTTCGACGTTGACAGAGTTGGTAAGTTGGCTTCAATCTAGATCTTTCGAAGTAGAAGATTGATAGATATCCGCTATTTATCTGTGTAGTTTAAGTTGATGAATACGAAAGATAGCAAAGGCGCTAACGGTTAAAACCGTTAGCGCCTTTGCTGTTAATTAAGTCAGCTCGAATACCTCGAATCTAACCTAGTGCCTGCTCGATGGCTGTTTTGAGTGCCGTATCGTCGGGGGCGGTACGCGGGCCAAAGCGTTCGATGGTTTCGCCATCACGCCCAACGAGGAATTTGCCAAAGTTCCAGTCGATGTCGGGGCCTTCTCCAATTAGGAACTGATAAAGCGGGCTGCGGTTTGCGCCGTTGACGTCTTGCTTTTCGAGTAGGGTAAAGTCTACGTCGTACTTGGACTTAGTGAAGTCTTTGATTTCGTCGGCGCTGCCGGGCTCTTGCCCGCCAAACTGGTTGCAGGGAACGCCGACAATAACGAGACCCTTGTCGCCGTAGGCTTTGTCGAGTTCAACAAGGCCGTTGTACTGTGGGGTGAGGCCGCATTGGCTGGCGACATTGACGAAGAGGACGACTTTATTGGCGATCGCATCTGCAGAAAGAGGTGTGCCATCGAGGGTGGCAAGGCTGGAAGGGAGTGGCATGGATACAAAAATGGGCTGACAACGTCTTCTATTATTCACGATGGATGGCATCTAGATCTAGGATGATGGATAGGATGTATCTCCGCTGCTATTGTTTCTTGGCCGCCGATGGACTATCAGCAACTCAAATACGAGGTAGAAACCTCCCCTACGCTTAGGCTGCTGCGAAGCCAAAATATTGCATTTACCGCGAGTTTTTTGTATCGGCAGTTTAAGCTGGCGCAGCGGGTTTCGATTCCTCAGCTAGCGATGGAAGAAGTGCTAGGAGACTACACCGAGTTTTTGCAGGGAAGCTACCCAGAACTGCGGCTGAAAGCGGCGAAAGATTATCTCAATGACTGGTGTAACGCTGGGTGGTTGCGCAAGACATTTGAAAAGTCGGATGAGTTTGGCGATGAGCCGGTGTTTAGCCTGACGCCAGAAACAGAGAAGGCGCTGGCCTGGCTAGAAGAATTGCAGCAGCGAGATGAATTTATTGGAACAGAGTCTCGCTTTTTGCAGATTTTGTCGCTGCTAAAAGAGATTCAGGAGGGGAGTACAGCGGATGTGGAGACGCGGATTGCGCAGTTGGAGAAGGATCGCGATCGCATTCAGCAAGAGATAGACACTATTCGCGAAGTAGGCGAGGTCGATCCGTTCAATGAAACGCAACTGCGAGAACGCTTTATGTCGGCCAATAGCCTCACTCGGCAGCTGATGGGCGACTTTCGAGCAATAGAGCAAAAGTTCAGGGACTTGACCCGCAAGGTGCAAGATGACCAGCTAGAAGCTGACAGCCGCAGAGGCACCGTTGTGGGTAAGGTGCTAGATGCTGACGATGCGCTCAAAGAATCTGACCAAGGGCGTAGCTTTTATACCTTTTTCAAGTTTTTGATGTCCGATAGTAAGCAGCAGGCGCTGAAGGATTTGATCGCCTCGGTGTATGAGCTAGAGGCACTGACTTCCCTGACCAAAAACTATGGATTTCTTCGTCGCATCGTCCGCAACTTGCTCAACTCTGCCGATCATATTGTGCAGTCGAACCAGCGACTGACCGAAAAGCTGCGGCAAATGCTCGACGAGCGTAACATGCGAGAGAATCGCCGTGTGGCTGAGCTAATTACAGATGTTCGTCGGCTCTCTCGGCAGGCCGCTGCTGAATCGATTGATGACAATGCGTTTTGGTTTTTAGAAGGTGCGCCCAACCTCAACTTGAGCATGGAAAGGCCGCTTCATCCGTTGGAAGACAGTGAAACGCCAACCTTTACAGAGATTGACTTTAGCGACTTACCCGATGAAGAACTTACCGCCGAACTAGATGAGCTGGCTCAGCAGTTCTATGTCGATGAAGCCCTGATGGCTCAGCGCATTGATCGGGCGCTGGAAGATAGCGATGCGATCGCGCTGACTGAGCTAATAGAACAGTATCCGGTGACTCAGGGGCTTCCAGAAATGGTGGTTTATCTAGCGCTAGCGACCAAAGCTAATCGACATTCTGTAGATTCCAGTAAGATTGATCTAGTTAAGATTTCCGGCTTAGCGCCTGATTCGTGGCTTCAGCTAAAGCTCCCGAAAGTCATATTTAAACGATAGATAAAACCGGACGATAAGTTGATTAAGAGAGTCCAAAATCCTATGTCCCTAGATTCTCCTCCACCTTACGCATCAGTTGTTATCAAGCTCCTTCAGGGGGCTGTGTATAGCGACGATATGCCCTACTGGGATTTGTTGCAAAGCTATTTGACGCCTGTGAGCGAGTACTTTGGCAAAATTGGGCTGCAAGTGCAGAACTACGAGACTCAAGGCTTTGCTTATTTGGAACAGCCCGACCCCGACCCTGAAACACCGTCTGGTGAGCGCTTGCCTAGGCTGACGGTGAGGCATCGACTGAGCTTTAAGGCGACTGTGTTTTATGTGCTGTTGCGTGAGCAGCTAAGACAGTTTGATGCAAGCGATGAAGTTGGGCGGCTGGTGCTTAGCATGGAAGAGATTCGGGATTTGCTTCAGCCCTACTTTCCAGAGAGTAACAACGAAATGAAGTTTCGCAATGATGTGAAAGGCTTGGTGCGCAATGCGGTTAGAGAGACCGGATTTTTGAAGCGGCTAAGCGGTGACGAAGCCAATTATGAGGTACGGCCTATCATCAAAGCGAAGATTGATGCCGATATGCTAGAGCGGTTAAAACAAAAGCTCGAAGAGATTACCCAGGAAGAGACGACATAAACAGAACCCACGCAAGCAAACCCTATGAAAACTCTCGTATCTACTGACCTGACCGATAACCTGAGCGAACAGGACACTGCCCCCCCTCAAGCTGGCTTTCGATTGCAGCGACTGGAGGTTCTGAACTGGGGGACGTTCGATCAGCGCCCTTGGTCACTGGACTTGACCGGGGGCACGGCGCTGCTGACGGGGGCAAACGGCTCGGGTAAGTCGACGCTGGTAGATGCACTGCTAACGCTGCTGGTACCCAACCGAGGGCGCAATTACAATCAGGCGTCTGGCGAAGCTGGCAAGAAAAAAGAGCGCAACGAGAAGAGCTATGTGCAGGGTGCCTATGCCCGTACGCGCTCTGAGGAGGCCTATGAGTCTAAGTCTAAGTTCTTGCGAGAGAAGGGCGAGATTTCGGTGTTGCTGGCCTATTTTGAAGATGCGGTTTTGGACAAGCAGGTCTCTTTGGCACAGGTGCTGTGGATGGATAAGGGAAGCGTGAAAAAGTTCTTTACCATTGCAGACCTCGCACTGACGATGGAGAACTTGACCGAATGCCGAGAAATTGCCGCGCTTAAGAAGGCGCTGAAGGCAAACGGGGCTGAAATTTTTGATAATTTCTCGAAGTACACTCAGCAGTTTCGCAAGCGGTTTGGCCTAGCTTCTGACAAAGCGCTAGATCTGTTCAATCAAACGGTGAGCATTAAGCAGATTGACGGGCTCAATAAGTTTGTGCGCGACCATATGCTAGAAGCTGCTGACATGCGAGAGAAGATTGACGGGCTGATTGGCAGCTACGAGAATTTGACAATTTCGCATACGGCGATTCAGAAGGCTCGTCAGCAGCTGGAACTGCTAACCCCGCTGACCAAAGAATCTGCCAAGCTCAGTAAGCTGGAGCGTGAGGTGGCTGGACTAGAGCAGTCTGTAAAGCTGGTGAGCGTGTTTTTTGCGGCGCAGAAGCTGGGTTTGCTGAAGGCGGCTTTGCAGAAGATTGAGCAGGATTTGGCGCGATCGCAAAAGCAAAAGTCAGAGTGCGATCGCCTCCTCACCACCCAACGTCAGCAAGAAAAAGAGCTAGAATTTGCCATCCAAAATGACAGCGTGGGCCAGCAGCTTCAGGCACTAAAGAAACAAATAGAAGACACCCAAAAAGAGATTGATCAAAAGCAAGACTCAGCGGCCACTTACGATGATTTAGCGAAACGATTAGAGCTGAAACCGTATTCTGATCAAGAGAACTTTTATTCAGCACGCACGCAAGGTGCGGAACTCTCTGAAGAGATTGCTACAGCGCTCACTGAGATTGTGGCCCAGCGGGACGCGCAAAAGCTGCACCAAGCTGAGCTGGGGAAGCAAAAGGACCAGCTCAGCGAAGAGCTGGAGTCTTTACGACAGCGGACTAGCCAGATTCCAACCCCGAATGTGAGAATTCGCGATCGCCTCCTACGCGCTTTGAATCTCGAAGAATCTGATCTACCCTTTGCCGGTGAGCTGCTACAGGTACGCTCTGAGGAGCGATCGTGGGAAGGCGCGATTGAGCGGCTGCTGCATAGCTTTGGTCTGTGCCTGCTTGTGCCAGAGGCGCACTACAAGGCAGTGAATGCCTATGTAAATAAAACTGATCTGCGCGGGCGATTGGTGTACTACAAAGTGACAGAGACAAAACCGAGCCCGACACAGCGAGCGCAAGACCCCAATAAGATTCCTGCCAAGCTACAGGTGAAGCAGGACGATGTGTTTTTTGAGTGGATTAAGGAGCGACTCGCCAAGCAGTTTGACTACGTGTGCTGCGACGATATTGAACAGTTTCAGCGAGAGAAAAAAGCCATTACTCAGACCGGCCTGATAAAGCATGGGCAGGGGCGACATGAGAAAGACGACCGCTCAGCCATTGGTCGGCGTAGCCATTACATTTTGGGCTGGAACAACGTCGATAAGATCAAGGCTTTGGAAGTGGACTTGCAGGCTGTGAGTCAGCAGCTGACGAAAATCGATCGGGCGATCGCAGCGTTAGAAAAGCAACAGTCTCAGCGCGAAACTCAGCGGACCTGGCTGCAAGACTTTATGCGGTTTGATGATTTTGCGACGATTGACTGGGAGAAGGGCGTGCGCGATCGCCAAGCGCTAGTAGAACAAAAGCAGGCACTAGAAGCGAGCTCCGACCAGCTAAAGCAGCTAGAAGCTCAGCTGAAAGATATCCAAACAGAGATTACAGAGACTAATAAGAGCCGTGACCGTGCGATGAGAGAAATCGGCACCCTGGAAAGTCGTCAGCAAGAAAATAGTCGCGTGCAGGCTCAGTGTGAATCGGCAGTAAAAACAGTCGCGAAGCAGGTGCTGAGTACCTTTGAAACCAGCCATGCCAAGCAGCTGAAAAAATATGAGCTTTCTCTAGACTCGGTTGCAGCGGATGAGTCGGCCATGAAAGACTTTTTGCAGGCCCGGCTTAGAAAGCGTGAGCAAAAGGTAGACACTGTTAAAAATGACATCATTCGTGCGCTAGTGAAGTTCAGCAGTGAATTTAAAGAAGAGACGCTAGAGTTTGGCAGTGATTACAAGGATTTGCCCGAGTACCTGAAGCTGCAAGCGCAGATAGAAAAAGACGATCTGCCGCGTCATGAGAAACGATTTAAGCAGCTGATGAATGAGAAGGTAATTATTGCTATCTCTATGTTTAAGAGTGACTTAGAGAAGCAGGAAGAAGAAATTGAGGCCGCGATATACGACCTGAACGAGTCGCTTAGACGCATTGCCTACACCGATGCGACCTATATTGAGCTGTGCTGTACAAAAACAAAGCACCGAGAGATTCGAGACTTCAAAGACAGCTTGAGATCTTGCCTGGGGGATGTGGCTAAGCAAGATCCTACGGATCAAGAAGAGCGCTTTCAGCGAATACGAACGCAGCTGATAGAACGATTCAAGAGCGAAGATAGATGGACGAAGCTAGTGACCGATGTGCGCAACTGGCTGGATTTTTCGGTGAGTGAGCGCTACCGGGAAGACAATGTGGAAAAGGAGCACCATACCGACTCCTCGGGTAAGTCGGGCGGGCAAAAGGTGAAGCTGGCCTATACGATTTTGGCGAGTGCGATCGCCTACCAGTTTGGCCTTACCCAAAGCGAGGTGACGACCCTAAACGGTACCTCGAAATCTTTCCGCTTCGTTGTGATTGATGAAGCTTTTAGCCGCTCGGATGACAGTAACGCCCGCTATGCCATGGAATTGTTCAAGAACTTAGATTTGCAGCTGTTGGTGATTACACCCATGGATAAAATCAACGTCATTGAGTCTTACATTGACACCTTGCATTTGGTCTCTAACTCGCTAGCTGGAGACTTTTCAAAGGTTGTGTCTGTTTCTATTGAAGAGTTTCAGCAGCACCGAGCGCCTGTACTAGCTGAGTCATGATTAGCCCTGAAGAGATCAAAAAGAAGGCCGCTAGAAAATATGGAGCATTTTTACGCGCTACCCTGGCTGAAGAGAGCTTTTTTCCACTGGATATACCGGTGGGTGGTGTGCCCAAAAGCTACCCCGAGCTGCAACAGTCGGTGACGGCGCTGATACGCTATGCAAAAGAGAAAGCAGGCTTTGGCTATACGCTTTGGTTGGAGCCTACAAACACGCGCAAGCATGGCTATCAATCTTTACCGAAGCGGATTTGTATTGAATCGGCCAGCGACTACTTGCAGCTAGTGGGCAAAGTAGAAGAATTTGAGCATTTTGTTTTAGATATTGCGCTGATTCGTGCCACCCTGCCCATACTCGAACCTTGGCTGTGCCAATACCCAATGAAGGTTGTTGCTAATCATGGTGACTGGCCAGAATTACTGAGAGTCTGTGAGTACTTTCAAAACAATCCAAAGCCCAATCTGTATATTCGAGAGCTGCCTATTCAGGTTCATACTAAGTTTGTGGAAGAGCACAAAGAGATTTTGCGCAGCTTACTAGAAGCAATTTTGTCCCCTGAGCAGCTTGGCTCCATCCAGGGTAAAAAGCACACCTTTGAACAGCGATTTTCGCTGCGATATCGTGAGCCGCTGATTCCTGTCAGAATCTTGGACGTGGCCCTTCAGCAGCAGTATGGGTTTCCGATCGCAGATTTTAGTATTGGTGTCTCTGATTTTTCTCAGCTGAAAATCGGCACACCGCAATGCTTTATTACTGAAAATGCGATGCCTTTCTTAACCTTTCCACCGATGAAAAACAGCATTGCCGTATTAGGTGGCGGCGGTGCGGTAAATCTGTTGAAAGTAGCTAGGTGGCTGAAGGACTGTTCTATTTTTTACTGGGGTGATTTAGATGTAGATGGCTTTAGGATTTTGTCTCAGGTGCGATCGCACTTTCCGAGTACACAATCTATCCTGATGGACCGCGAAACTTACAGCGCCTTCGAGGCTTTCACCGTCGCGGATCCAAAAGCGAAAGCTGATGTCCCTACCCATCTCACACCAGCAGAAAAAGCCCTGTACACACAGCTCGCCACGACACAACAACGTCTAGAGCAAGAGCGAATCAGTCAGGCTTATATCAATCGTTATCTAGGCAATTATCTGAATCGCTATTGATGGCATTACTGACACTGGTCAAACGAAGCGCGAACAAAGTAGAGCGCATCGCGCCCCCGAATCTCTATACCGCCTCTCTCCCAGGTGCCCCACCGAGTAACGTATTTCTTACCATCGCGCTGTTCAATCGCAACTGAAAAGTTGTTTCGCAGCTCTACATAGCAGCCTTCAAGAGTACTCAACGTTAGATCTAGGGTAGGTATATCAAAAGTCCCTATCCCCTTGTTTCCAATAAAAAAGCCTTCTGTTCCTCTCTCCATCAGTAAGATTGTTGGATCATCTATAGCGCGCAAAATGTTTTCGCGCGTGTAGGCTCCTGCTTTCTCTCTTTGCTTTATTATTTGCCGAAACTTGACCCCTGTTTTAATAAAAGGCGCACCAGCATGGTCTGCGCTAAAGATAAGGGGAGTTCCACTTTCTCTAGCAAGCACGTAAGCGGTTGCTAGGTAAGAATCGGTAACGTCGCTGTAGGGATTGAGCGCAGCGACATTGAGCGCACGCATAGTGTCGTGATTGTTGCCAAAGGTGATACTGCGGCTGTCGTCTAGCGCGGCTGCCGGTAGAGACCGCAAGTCTCCATCCTGGGTGAATATCTCTTTCATGTCGTTATAAAGGACAAAGTCGCTGACAGCGGCAACCCAGCTGTAGTCTTCACCTATAGTGTCGTCGTCATTAATGACTTCTAAATAGTTCCAAGCGTTTCCTCTGCTTTGTTGATTGATGTAGTTGATGTATTCATTCAGTACATTGGTTGGCATGTGCTTGGCGGCGTCAAAGCGAAAGCCATCTACCCCTAAGTCGAGTAACAGACGTAGATGCGCTTTTTGGATGGTTTTAACGTTGTCGGTAAATTTTAAGTCGGGCAAGCCGCCGAGCCAGCAATTCATCTCCGAGTCGCGGTTGCCGTCGCTGTAGTTAATGCTACAAGGCCTAGCGCCCACATTACTTAGGTTTGTATGAAAGTCCTCAGGGGTAAGATTGGGATATTTTGACAGGTCTTCAAAGTCTTCGCCGCCGTCTAAGTTTGCCATGTGATTAAACACGACATCAGCGATGATTTTGAGATCGCAGCTGTGGGCGGTGCTGATGAGCTGGCGTAAGTCATCTTCGGAGCCTAGGCCTTCAATGACGCTGAGGTCGTAGGGCTGATAGCGCTTCCACCACTCGGGCCCAGGGTTTGAGCGCTGTGCGGGAGAGATTTGTAAATGCGAGTAGCCCTTACCTGCTAGCCCACAGGCGTAGTTCTCAATGTCAGCATAGTTTTGATTGAAGGCATGATAGATAGCTGTGGGCGGCTCACCTTTTACAACACTGCTCGCGGTTGCGTTGTTCCATGCTTTGCTGATATCAGCGAAGTCCGAAAATTCTGACAAGAACGAGATCGCCATGAGCGCAACGGCAATGGATGCATACTTTTTGAATCCCATGATTAATGCTCCACAACCATTTGACGTCGCTATCTAATGTCGCTATTTAATATCGTTAGGAGTCATCATAATAGAAGCCATCATAATATGATGCCATCGTTTGCGGTTTCAAAAAGGTGTAGCCCTACCCGATATCGACGTCACCCCTATGTTCTTATTGCCAAAATGGCAACATATGGGCGTATTGAGTCTGTATTGTAAACGTTTTAACTGTCCTTAAGTTAGAAACTCTCTAATGAGTCAATAAGTGAGTCAACAAGTGTCCTTTTGGATTCTGTTGTTAGCGTCTACTTCTACAAGACAAAAAAGTGAGGCACCTATGAAGATAGTGGCAGACCCTTCAGTTCTCCAACTTGCGATTAATCATCATCAATCCAAAGAGTTTGTTCAAGCTGAGAAAATTTATCGCCAAATTCTGAAGGTGCAGCCAGATTCTGTAGAGGTTTTGTATCGGTTGGGTGTATTAAAGCAGCAGGAGGGTAAGCCTGCGATCGCGCAGCGCATTTTTGAAGATCTCCTTCGCCTTGAACCTGACTCCTTCCAAGCTTGGTTTAGCTTGGGAAATTTGCATCAGTCGCAGGCGCAGTGGTCTAAAGCGGTCAGTGCCTATCAGCAGGCCTTGGCGATTCGGCCAGATGACGTTGCTATTATCAATAACTTGGGTTATGCCTTGCAGCAGCAGGGACTTGTAGAAGATGCGATCGCCTACTACCAAAAAGCGCTAGCCCTTCAGCCCGACTGCACAGAAGCGAAGGTAAACCTGGCCAGCAGTCTGCTAACGTCAGGAAGTATTTATTCTTTTGACGTGTTTGATACGCTCATTACCCGCTTTTGCATTACGCCGGATGAAATATTTCGTCAGGTTGAAAGGAAGATGGGATTTGATAATTTTGCCAATTATCGCCAGGCTATTGAGCAGTCACTATTACAGCAGGCAGACGACTACACCTTAAAAGATATTTACCAGCAGTTAGCACAAGCACTTAACCTGAATCGACGCGATGCTGAAGCCTTAAAAGCCGCTGAAATCGAGGCAGAATTTGAGAATGTTGTTGGAATCAAAGAGAATTTAGAGAAAGTCAATGACGGTGACTTACTGGTCTCTGATATGTATCTTCCCAAAGCGGTCTTAAGAAAAATGTTGCAAAAAGCGGGGCTCGATAAAAAAGTTGAGCTCTTCGTCAGTGCTCAAGGAAAGCAGCGCGGGACAGCATGGCAAAAGATTATCAACCATTGGCAAATTGCACAGCACCTGGGTGACAACCCGCACTCTGATGTTCATATGGCGCAGCAGTACGGCATTAGAGCGCAGCTGTATTCAGCCGCGCAGCCTTCTGCTGTGGAAGCCGCACTGTGCGAAATTGGTGCGGGCAAACTCGCAAAAATCATCCGCAAAATTCGCTTGGAACACCCCTTTAAAGCGCCTCTGAGAAACGATTTTTACAATTGCTTTGTGCAGGGGAATTTGGTGATGCTGACTATCTTTTCAGTCTTTTTATTAAAAACAGCTGAAGAAAAAAACATTAGAAGATTTTTACTGTCGAGTAGGGACTGTTATCATTTAAACACGGTCTTTCGCCAGATTATAAAGTGCTGTCATTTGACCATTGATTGTCAATATTTTTTGACCAGCCGTCTATCGCGCATTAGCTGTAGTGAAGACTATTTGAGCTATGTTCTACAGCTGATTCAGCCCGGAAGCAGCGCTGCTATTGTAGACCTAGCCGGAACCGGGCTGTCTTTGTCCTATCTCTTACAGCAAGTACGAGAAGAAATTGTGCTGCCGCCTGTTCCCCTAGTCTTTTTTCATCATATTCATTTAGACAGAGTTGAGACGATGTACCGAGGGGTAACGTTAGATAAACGCGAAATCCACTCTCTCATTCTAGAAGATGCTATTAACCTCGATCTCGATGCGCTGGAAATACTGAACTATATAAAGCAGCCCATGCTAAAAGATATGTGTAAGCAAGGTGCACATCAGTATTCTCCTATATATTTTAAGGAGAGCGCACCCGCAGAAATCTTGACTCTAATTGATGCTACAGAGGAAATTGTTGATGATTTTTCGAGCCAAATCACGTCAGATCTAATTGATGAATTGCGCTACGACGTTGATTGGGAAGACCTTTGCCAACTCTCTTTAGTGATTTATCAACAGCTGTCGCGCAATGACAAACTGTTGTCGTATTTTATGTCATTCCACGCTGAAGAAAACAGAGAGGTGGAGCAAGCACTCTCTGCTATGTTGGCAGAGCATGGACTGTCTTAAGCCATTGCTGAGCTTCCTCAAGGTCAGGCTGTAGCTCAACGGCTCGTTGGCAGTATGCCAGGGCTTCGGCGCGGTGGCCCTGCTGATACTGCTGCTGCCCCAGGCGCAAATTTATGGCTGCGTAGTAGCTATGTTGAGTTGGAGATAGCTGGCCTGTGGCCTGTAGCGCATCGCCCAGGTTCGATTCGGCTTCGGCGCATCCTGGCTGAATCTCTAACGCTTTTTGATAGCAGTCAATAGCCTCGTCCCACTGTGATTGCTGCTGTAGAACATAGCCAAGATTGTTGTAGATGGAGACCGCATCGGGGCGTAGTGTAAGTGCCTGCCGATATGCGATCGCGGCCTTTGCCAAGTCACCTTGCGCCTGATACAGATTTCCCAAAGAAAACCATGTCTTGGTCATGGTTGAGGATGTTAGTGATGCCGCTGTAGCCTCAGAAGCACAATCTGCGTCCCCAGAAGCCTGCGTAATTTTCTCCAAATACGCTATTGCTTCGGTATAATCTCCAGTTTGCTGGGCTAGCATACCCACGCCAAATAACGCTTCTGGGTGGTTCGGCTGAATCTCTAAAACCTGTTGAAAGGCTCGGTTCGCCTGGCTGAAATTGTGTTGTCGCTGCGACTGCGTTGCCTGCTGTAGCAGCTCGCTCACCGCTGAATCCTGGGCAAATCTAGGCTTATTAACCGCTTTTATTAAGAACTCTTCTAGTGCTCTTACCGGTTGAATATCCTCGTATAGCTTGTGTTTGTTGTTTTCGATCTGCTGAGAAACTCGCTGGCGGTAGTCAGCATGTTGGCCCAAACAAACAGCCATCTCTATATACTCTGCTTTAGAAGCTGCGATGGTTTCTTCTACGCCCATCATCTGCAAGATGGCCATAGAATGTCGCCCCCGCATCATGCTGCCAGGCCAAGTCACAATCGGCAGATTGAATGCGGTAGACTCCATGGCTGTGTTGTCGCCCGACCACCCAATGCTATCTAAAAAGATGTCGGCCAGTGCCATAGCGCCAGCAAAGGTACCCGAATCCATACGAGGTAGAAACAGACAGTAGGCTTCATATGCTAGCCCGACTGCTGCAAAAGCCATTTGCAATCGCTGACGGAAAACGTCTGTAATATGCTGACTGTGACTAGAGGTAATAAATACAAACTTGCTGTTGGGAAGTTCTTTCGCAATGCGGGGAAACACGTCGTCGTGCTGAGGCAAATATTTGAATAGAGACTGACAGCACCAGAACATGATTTCGTCATCTCGCACGCCAACCTCTTGCCGCGTTATTTTTGCGGCAGGAATATCTAGCGGCGTGTAGTGAAATGCTAGATTAGGCAGGTTAATCAGCTTCTCGGTGTAGTGTGACTCAGCTTCTGCAGGCTCCATGAGTTCGCTACTCAGGTGGTAGTCAACCGTAGGCAGGCCACTCGTTTCCGGGTGTCCGCCAAAGGTCATTTGAATGGGCGCGAGCTTCAAGCAGCCGAGCTTAATCGTCATCGGGTCCATGCCGAACTCAGGACAAATCAGCACGTGCAAATCATCTGTCTGAATTTGCTGAGCCCACTGCTCTACCGACCAAGTCCTTTGTAAGAACTTATCGAAGGCTTTTACCGCTTCTTCTGTCTGCGCATCTCTGTCGGGTCCGGTGTGATAACCAAAAAGCTCAAAGTCTGCTTTGTTCAAATTTTCGACCCATCCCTTCATCGGGATTTTCCAGTTGGAATGATTATAAAAGAATCGAGAAACAAAGCCGACACGAATTTTTTCACCTGCTTTCAGCTTTGGCATGGGGTTGGGCTGAGTCTGTTGTTGGGTCCACTGTGGGTAGCGACAAGCCATCAGCTGGGCAATCATACTGCCATAAGTCTTTTGTAAATCGCGGTCGTTGAACCCTTGATACGCTAGGTAAAAAGGTTGCGAGATACCGACACAGGTCGCCGCGGCTGCTTTTTCCTCGAAAGATAACCTCTCAAAATAAGCCGCCAGTGCGGCTAACTGCTGCTGATACTCAGCGCGAATGTGCAGAACTTCCTCAGCGCTAGAGTAGATAATCGGCAAACAGCCTATGCAGAGTCCTATTTTGGCTTCAGCCAAATCGGGCACAACTGCTAGCGCCTGCTGAAACATCAGCTTCTCGCTATCTAGGTCGTACTGTTCGCGGTACACGTTGCCAAGATTGCAGTAGGCGTTGATATTGTTGGGATTGAGCTCAATCGCTTTCTGGTAGGCACGCACAGCGCTTTCTAAGTTGCCGAGCGCATGTTCAAGGTTACCCAACGTTGTTAAGCCATAGTCACACTCGGGCATGGCCTGTAAATACTGTTGGCAAGCCAGCTGGGCGGCGCTCAGCTGGCCTTTCTCTTGTAAAACTATCGCTAGCTGTAGGTGCGCCTCGGTGAAGGTTGGCGCGTGACGAATGGTCTCACTAAAGGCTTTGGCCGCATGATCTAGCTGACCAAGCTCAGAAAAGGTGAGTCCTAAGTGAAACCATGTATCTGCGCGATCGCTCTCCAACGCCAGCGCCTTTCGATAAAATGCAGCGGCCTGTTCTAGCTGCTGTTGATCTTTAAATATATTGCCTAAGTTGTTGAACGTCTGAGCCGCGATTGAGGGCTCAAGTTCTAGCTTCAGTGTGGCTTGGTAGGCTTCAACGGCTGCCGGAAACCGCGCTTGCCCTTCCAGTAAAAAGCCCAACGAAACCTGCGCCAGTGCGTGAGTCGGGTGGGCTTGTAATACCTGTCTGTACTTGGCTTCAGCGATGTCTAGCTCGCCTGAGCGAAAGCTCTCAACCGCTTGCATGTAGGTCACTTCGGCAATAGATTCAGTAGTGGGTGAGTGGGTTGAGTGAATGTTGTTCATCGTTTAGAAGCAGATTCCTACGCTGTAATATCAACTTCCAAGACAATTGCAATCAAGTCATTGCCTTCAAATATGGCTGAATCAAAAGGTGTAAAAAATACACCAACTTCCACAGAAAGCGCACCTGCCGCCCGGCCAAAATCAAGCACATCTACCCCCGGCTCAAAGTCGATAAGGATGGCATAGTCTCCAGAACCACCTCGGTTGTAGAACAAGCCACCGTCATCGCCCAAGACAAAGGTATCGCTAACATTGTCAAAAATAGGAAAGCCATTAGCATCGACCCCGCCACCAATCAGCTCATCTATTTCGAGCGGATTGCCTGTGCCTGCATTGCTGCCACCGGTGATGATGTCATTGCCCGCTCCGCCAATGATGCGATCGCTACCAACAGCGCCGCTAATCACGTCATTACCCTGGCCGCCATCGAGAAAGTCATTGTCTCCGCCGCCATCGATTAGGTCGTTGCCACTGCCGCCAAAAATCTGGTCATTACCAAATTTGCCAAATAGCCGATCGTTACCACCATCGCCCTGAATAAAGTCATCCCCAAAGCCGCCGTCGATGATGTCTCTACCGCTGCCACCGGAGATAGCGTCATTTCCAAAGCGGCCAAACAGCCGATCGTTTCCTCCCTGCCCAATCAACACACTGTCATCAGACGTGGCGGCGACCAAAAAGTCTCTTCCATTGGTGCCGACCTGCCGGCGAGCGTCACCGCCCCCTTGCCCGCGCGACTGAAGGCGTGTTGTTTTATCTTGAACTCTTTGAAGAATCTCATCTAGGCTAGGCATGACTTATCTCTCGAAATGTACGATATCGCTAGCGGCGAGCCCCTGCTGATAAAGCAAAAGCCTCCACTCAAAATAGCTGACTATAAAATGCGTTTAGAGAATGCGTTCAACGTCTGGCTTGCCATGGTTCAACCCAAACGCTGAAAACAAGGATAGTGTGACTAACATTGCCTCTAAAGATAGGGACTTGCCAGCCAAGTCACTCTAGAAGAAGTCGGCTGTAAAGGAGCTAGCGTTCACGAAGGACTCGGATTTGCCAGGCTCAGTTTGGGTGCCGAAGATGATGGTAGAGAAGGTGTTTCTACCTAGTGCATCAGCACTACCCAAGACTTCCGCGCCATTGCCACGCAAGCCGCGCAAATCAAGATTCACTCGCTTGTTGAAGCTTTCGTTGACCCTGACGGTAGCGTTTACGTTCTTATTGAGTGTAAATCGGCTGTTGATATTGATGCCGCGAGCGCCGGTCACTTCTGTTTCAGCAACTTCTAAATAGTTAAGATCGGAAATGATCATCGGATTTTCTCCTAAGTTTCTTGTAAGTGTGAGTGGTTGAACAAAGTATTATTGTGGCTAGCCTCTTCTTGTTCCACGAATACAACATAGCTCGACCTGTTCGAGCGTGGGTTGCCAAAATGGCAGAAGAATTACAACAAATTTTGAACGCGATTCCTGATACGGAAGGAGCCCTCTGAAAAGACTAATAAGTTTCGGAGAAACAATCTACAAGTCTGTTCAAATAGCGCAAAACATTAACTAAAAAATGCCAAAATGGCAGCCATATTCTCGTTGATTTGTTTATGTTGTTGTTTTTACCCTTCCTCAATCCCTACCCTTTCGCCCCACCTGTAAGAAAAGAGACTTGCTAATATGTCACAAACACGTTTTCTAGAGCCCGTTTCAACGACTCAATCTACGCCTAACTATGCGCGATCAAGCGCTGCAAATGTTTCATTTTTGAACTACAGCTTACCGACGACAGGTTCACTGACAACCGCTGAGGCAAGGTCGCTGGTTCAAGGGGGTGTTTCTGCTGCGATCGCCGAAGCCTCGTCTACTTTTACGAGCGATCCTAACTTTATAGAACTCTTTCAAGCCAGTGACGCACAGGGTATTGGCAGTGACGGCAGCTACACGAGCAGAAGCCGCAGCAAAACCAGTGTGGCGGCTTCCTTTGATGTGAGCGGCGGGCAAACCCTTTCTTTTGATTTTGCCACTCGCTTTTCTATTGAGGCCAAAGAAATTGAAAATTCGGGGACTGAATACAGCCGTGGCCTCGCCAAAACTGCTTTCTTGCTACTAGATACCTCTGAACCCACCGCAGAAGTTTTAGGCTATTACGGGATTCGAGGACGATTGGTCTCTTCAGAGCAGGAAGGAATCTTCCGAGGCCAGGTTCGTAGAAAGGCTCGAAAAAATCTCTCTAACCTAGCGCTGTCAGTCGATAGCAACATCGATGGGGACGATGGCATTGACTTTATAAATGCCGACGTGAGCGGCCGCTACAGCAAAACCTTTGCGCCCGATGTCACTTCAGTGACACTAGTACAAATCAGCGAGAACTCGACCGTACTTTCCGGTGATGACTTGATCGGCAATCTAGGCGCAGACGTAATCTACGGCACGCTCAAACGCGACAACCTAACCGGCAGCCGTCACGCCGATAAGATATACGGCAGCTTAGGCAACGACAGAATTAGAGGAAAAAGAGGTGATGACATTATTGAAGGGGGGCTAGGAAACGATCAGCTGAAGGGTAATGCGGGAGACGATAGCATCCATGGCGGGGACGGGAATGACACTATCTATGCTGGAAAAGGTAACGATACCCTAGCCGGTGGCAGCGGAACGGATTACTTCTCGTTTAGAAGGCTGTGGGCAGGAGACATCAACACCATTCTCGACTTTGAGGCCGGTACAGATAAAATCAAACACTTGGGGAATGCTGAGCGCGATCGCTTCTTTGACAATCTCATCGATACCGATGCGGGTGCTCAGTTTACGGCCAGCACGGGAGGACAGATTTTGTTTAACGGGGTGAGCGCCGGGCGGCTGAGCAACGTGGGTTCTCTTTTTGCTTAGCTCAAGGCCTGGATGAATCTATCAAGGCTGTCGGCGTTGAACTTCTCTATCTAGCCACTGCTGGAATTTGCGATCGCGAATCTCTTGATAAATGTCGTCTGTGAGTTCAGGCGTGATAAATTCATCGACAAAAAATAGCGCTTGGCCCTCCTTTAGCGTGAAGGGGCCCACTACCTCATGGGGGTTGGCTCCAAATACGCTTGCTGATATGTCAGGATCTAGCACCCAGCGAGACAGCTGGCCTTCGTAGCCACAGTAGGCCCGCCGGTCAGCATCAATATCGTAGAGATGGGCGGCTTCAAAGAAGTTGGTCTCGTCTTCTTCTATTTGATAAATAATCTCTTGCGCCGTTTGAATATTAGGGACAACAATTCGGTATAGGGCTGCCCGCTCATAGTCGAGCTTATTCTGTTCAAACTGAGTTTTGGCAGCGTCTTGAAATAGTGTGTCTGCGAGCTTTTGGGCTAAGAGGCGATCGTAAATACTTTCCTGCCAAGTCTCTGCGGATAGCTGCTGTTGGCTGAGCCACTCCAACGTTTCTTCGGCGCTTTCCAGACGAAGCTCACGGCGAATAGAATCGCTTTCTGCCTGAATCTCTGCTTCACTGACCTCAATTGCTTGCTTTTTCGCTTCGTCTCGAATAATAGTTAGGGTGAGATACCGTCGGCAAACCTCATTGTACTTGAGGTCTCTTTTCAAGAGATCGATAATATCTGCTTCGTTGATGTCGATTCCTAAAAAGTCGATCATTGCGATTACCACCCGTCGTCATCGCCTACTACTGCTGAGCGTATACGCTGAGCCACATTAGCTGACTTCGCAAATACTGAGCGATCCGATGCACTTTCTTATAAGCTTAGTCACTATAGCCACGCAGGTAAAATCGTATCTGCCAAAATGGCATTTTCTCTATGCTGTCTTTTACCGGCTGTTATGAAACTGTTCTATGAGGTTGAACAACTGAGCGTTGTGAGATCTGCTGTGTGTATATACATTCGAGAGATTATGAAACTGGTCGGTAGCCTAGGCCATTTGCTAGTACCTCACAGTTGTATGTGCACAAGTAGGTTTTGAGATGGCTTACAAGCGGGAAAACTTTTTCCTCCAGTCCGTCTGGGACGCTGGCCAAGCAAGCAAATTACCGCCACCATATTCGCTTTTACAAGCGCCATAACCGCCGCTAAGGCCCTTCTCCTGTGTCTGAAGAGAGTCAACGTAATCTATATCAGCAATTTGAGAAGCAGCTATTTTTTGAGCGGCTATTTTGGATCTTAAAGAAGCGATCTCGGCGGCGGCTGTTTGAGAAGGTTGATAGCTGGCTCGATGCTGTTTCTGTAAACGATTGTAGGTGCGGTAGGTGATGTATTGAGCCGGATCGTATCCGGCCTCTTCCAACATTATCAGGCAAGCGTAAGAGTATTTTCCGTCTATGACGGCATCGATAATTTTATCCATTTTGTCTTGGCTAATGACCAGTCCTGCTGGGATAGATGGTGAAGAATATGTCATGGAAACCCTTTTACAAAATCAACCGCACTGAATACGCTTAGACAAAGTATTTGGGCTGTAAATCTTTAGGCTAAAACCAAATATTTACAGACCAAATATTCATAGACTGAGCTTGCTCTCTTTTAGCTGGCGAATCGGATCGCTCAACATTTCGATAATTCGACGCTGCCGAACGACAACCTCAACATTGGCAGTTTGTCCCACCTGTAGCTTAACCATCTGCTGCTCATGTACAACAAAGTCTTCATCTAAAGAAACATTGATTTGATAGCCATTAACAGCGGCTCCTTTGACTTTGGCATCGGGTGAAATAGAGATAACTTCCCCCGATAATATGCCGTAGTCCTGGTAGGGAAAAGCATCCATTTTTATCTGAGTTTCCATGCCTACTGTCAGCAATCCGGCCTCTTGGTGTGGCACGAGCGCTGAAAGAATCAAAGGCGTGTTTTCAGGAACAATTTCTGCCAGGGTTTGCCCAGGCTGCACGACCTCACCCGCGTTATCTAGGGCTAGGGTCGACACCACACCATCTGTGGAGGCAGTGATATAGCTTTGGCTCAGTTTAGTTTTAGCCTGTGCCAGCTGAATAGATAAATCTGCAAGATTGCGATTGAGCTGCTGTTCTTCGATTAGCATTTTCTGTAGTGATTGCTGGGCCAGCAGGGCCGTTTGGCTTTCTTCGGCTATCTTTTGATTGAGTTCGGCTTGGCCTTTGCGAACTTGAGCGACTGTCTGGTCTCTTTGGCCTTGGCTTTGGGTGATGGTTTGCTGCTGTTCTCGTACGCTCGATTCAATGCCAAACAAATACTCCTGAGAGATCGCGCCTTGCGCCTCTAAGCGGCTGATCCGGTTGAATCTTTCTACACGGGCATCTAGGTCACTGTGTAACGCTTGTAATAGGGCTTCGCTGGTCTCTATTGAGGTCTCAGACTGTTCAATATCTATTCTTTGTGCCTGGATATTGGCCGCTGCGATTTGGCGGTTTGCCTGGGCTTCTTGAATTGTTTTTTCTATGAGCGATCGCATGTGCAAAATCTCTTTTTCAGTGGCTTCTAGGGCCTGCTCCAAACGACCGACCTCCGATTCCAAAAGATCAGACTCTAGCGATAACAGCACTTGTCCCTGCTCCACATAGTCGCCTTCTCGGATGAAAATACGGTCTACCTTGCCCTCTATGACGGGCTCGACTTTGTAGGTTTCGCCCTGAGGGATCAGCTCACCCTGGGCACGGCTTACCTCCTGCATAGTGCCAATATAGGCCCAGCTCACAAAAACACTGCTAAAGACTAGCCCCAACAGAATTAAATAGCGAGGTAGCCTGGCTGGCGGCTGTTCTAAAACGGCTTGGATAGAATCACTCCAGCCTTGCTGACGCATTGATCCGACGGCTGAAGCGTTCGCCGAAAAGGCATTTACCTTTCTAGCGCGCGCTGCTCTCCTCAAATCTTTCTTTGAATCAGAAACAATGCTTGAATTAGAACCGTTACTGGCAATCTCGACTGTTGTTTTCATCGTTGCGTATCCTAAAAGATATTTTCATCAAGAAATCTTTATATGTGAAATAAGCAGAACGCCCTCCAACGGCTATCTCCTCCAGATGCTGTCTATAAAAGACTTAAGCCATCAAGGCCTGACTCTAATAGAGTCGCAAATCAGATAAGCTCACAGGTCGAGCTGTTGTTTGGCTAGGCTGTAGTAAAGTCCTTTCTGAGCTAAAAGCTCAGCATGGGTTCCCTGTTCGACCAAGATGCCACGGTCTAAAACCAGGATGCGATCGGCACTGCGGACGGTAGAGAGACGATGGGCAATGATAAAAGTTGTACACTCACCGCTGATTTGCGCTAGGTTTTGCTGAAAATGCCGCTCAGACTCGGTGTCTAGCGAGCTGGTGGCTTCGTCTAGCAGCAGTAGCCGAGGCCGTCGCAGTAGGGCACGGGCGATCGCAATCCGCTGCCTTTGCCCGCCCGATAGCGTGGCCCCTCTTTCACCTACTTCGGTACTGTAGCCTAGGGGCATGCCTTGAATAAAAGCATGAGCCTCTGCCAGTTTGGCCGCTTTGACGACCGAGTCAAAGGAAGTGTCTTCCCTAGAAAAGCTAATGTTTTCTAGAATGGTCCCTGAAAATAAAATACAGTCTTGAGGGACTACGCCTAGCTGTGATCGCAAGGAAGAGGGCACCACATGCTGAATGTCGTGACCATCGACAAGTACCCGGCCAGTGTTCGGCGTGTAGAGGCCTTCTAATAGCTTTATCAGCGTGCTTTTGCCAGAACCGCTGCGTCCTACAATGGCAACGGTGTCACCGGCAGCCACCTCAAAAGAGATATTCTCTAACGTATTGCGATCGCTATCTTCGCCATAGCGAAACGTCACAGACTCAAAAGTAACGCTGCCCTCAATGGAAGGCATCACCATCTGGTCATCGCCATTGGCTTCTTCTGGCTTCGCTTCAAAAATATCATTGAGCCGTTCAATCGAGATAAATATTTCTTGCAATTCATCCCAGAGATCGGCCAGTGCCAGCACCGGACTAATCACATAGCCAATCATCATATTGAACGCAACAAACTGACCAATCGTCAGCTCGCCTTTAATCACCAGAGAAGCGCCATACCAAAGCAGCAGCGTGCTCCCAAAAGAGTTAATCACACCGCTGATACTCTGTAAGCCAATGCCAAACTTTTGCCCGCGAAAGCGAGCGTTCAGCAAACGCGTCAGGTTGTTTTCCCAGCGCCAGCGCAGCTCGTGTTCAGTCGCTGTCGACTTAATGGTGCCAATCCCACCAATCATCTCCACAAGCGCTGAGTTTTGATCGGCGGCTTCTTTAAAAACCTCACGAGAGATCTTTCGTAAAAAAGGCGTCGCGCCGAGCGTAACGATTACAATCGGCGGGATAATCAGCAGCACAATCAGCGTCAGCTGCCAGTTGTAGTACAGCATCAGCCCCAGATATACAAACCCAGTCAAAAAACCAAGCCAGGCGAGTACCACCTGCCCAATCAAAAACTCTTGAATCTTCTGGTTCTCTTGAACCCGCGTCAGAATATCGCCCACTCGCCTCGATTCAAAAAATCGCATAGGCAGTGACATAGTGTGCCGAATAAAACCACTCACTAGGGTCAAATCCAACCGATTGGATAGGTAGCTGAGCAAATAAGTACGCGCGGCTCCCATCACCAGCCCCCACAGCCCAAAGATCAACAGTCCCACCACAAAAACATTAAGCGTAGAAATACTCTTTTGCACCACCACCCGGTCCAAAATCACCTGAGTGAACAAGGGCGAAAGCAGCCCGAAGCATTGAATCAATAGAGAAACCACAATAATCTGTGCGATCAATCCGCGATAGGGCATTAGCGCCGGGACATAGCGGCCAAGCGAGCCCTGCTTAATTTCTGTTTTTTTGAGCTGAAGGGTGGGTTCGAGGAGGACGCCATAGCCTGTCCATTTTTGGCTAAACGCTTCACGCGAGATAAACTTACGTCCCATTGCAGGGTCGGCAATCAATACCTTTTGGGCACTCATTTTATAAACAACAACATAGTGAGCCCCTTCCCAATGCGCAATCCAAGGCCTTTTTTGATCCACGAGTGCGCCCAAACTCGCGCGCACGGGCCGGGCCTGGAACCCAAGTCCCTCTGCGGCTCTAGCGAGTCCCTTGAGCGATGTCCCTTCTCGACCTATCTGCGCTTTCTCTCGCAGGACGTTTAGCGGGAACCGTTTTCCCCAGTAGCGAGCCACCATCGATAAACAGGCTGCGCCGCAGTCTGATGAGCTTTGTTGCTCTACCCACGGGTACTGCCGCAAGGCATCTAAAACCAATCGCTGAGGTGGCTTTGGGAAGCTAATCTTAGGAGAGATCTTTTCACTTTCGGCGGGGCCAGAGAGTTTAGAGAGTTTGGGCGGCAATGCCTCCATTGAAGGCGACAATCGTGAGTGAGACAATCGCCGCTGCGCCAAAGATTGCCTGCTCGGTGCTGTGAGTGATACGGCTTTAGAAGCTAATGCGCTTAGCGGAGCTTCGGTAGTGTCTGCATCTTCGGCGATTGGGGCCGTATCTTCGGCCATATCTAGGTCGGGCGAAATGGCCTTAGCAATCATCCAGGCCTCTCTGGGCAGCTGGTAAACAACCGCGTCTTCCTGTACTATCCAGCTGCTGTGAGTTTCGTCTGCGGGTTTGTCTGAAGCATAGCCCCAGCTATCGCCCACACTGGGAACGGCGCGCTCGCCTGTGACCACTCCCGAGCGGAGCCAGTAGCGGCCTGCTTTTGTTGGCGTGGCTGAGGCTAGCTGTGTACCACGCGGCAGTGATAATTCTTGCAAGTAGGGAAGCCACTGGCTGAGCTGACGACTCGGGTGCGATGGCGGAGCCCCCGCTAAGCGCGATGGCAGAGCGCTCACTAGGCGTGATCGCCCCTCGGCAGGGCTCCGCCATCGCAACTGTGTCATTGTTCTAAAAAAGCACAGGCGTTCCCTCGTTTGTATTTGTTCGAGCCAGCACTGCTTGAGCTGCGGATTGACCTCACAGGCTGTCACCATTTTTGCAAGCGGAATCTTGGCTACGCGCACAACTGCGCTCGAAGCCACCGCGCGATAAGCAAAAGGTCGCGCTACAAACCGATGGTCGCCACCAAAACACTGATCGACTTCTAAGCGCTCAGCTGTAATCTCTTTAAAGCCATTGTCGATCAGTAGTCGCACGCGTCCTTTGCAAACCACCCAAATCGTATCTGAGCCAGTACCGCTCTCAGAGCTACTTGGGGGGCGATAGTCGAGAACTTGGTCGCCTAAAACACAATCAACAAACTCTATTGACTGAAAAACTGTTGCGTAGGATGGATGGTCGTGCTGTGAGAGTAACGTGAATGTCCGAGGTGGCAACTGTAATTGCAGAGGCTGCATTACCGAATTGATACCGACGGCTGTCTCAACCATGACTTTTCTGAGTTAACGATACAAATGGTCTGCTGTGCAAAAAAAATCTTTAGCAACACATAGATGTAATGACATCGTCTCTCCATTGACACTACTGACATGACACTATTGGCAGCACCATATGGACATCACGATTTCACAACCATGACGTCAAGATCTACGCTTACGAGATTTGCGTTTACTCAAATCTATACTTTCAATAGAGCTTTAACGAAGGAACTGAGCACCGTGTTGACAGACTGTGTTGACAG
>ERZ1740067.257-NODE-257-length-43800-cov-22.117979_pt1 | contig 43800 bp, 39 predicted proteins | sample MGYA00581736_ERZ1740067 | MGnify/ENA primary metagenome ERZ1740067 (study PRJEB43018, sample SAMN04849236) | marine metagenome | isolation source: floating plastic debris | place: Pacific Ocean | collected 2008-08-27 | study: EMG produced TPA metagenomics... | reverse complement strand
CAATGGTCAAAATCACCAAATTGGCCCACAGCATCATCAGCAACAGGCGATAGCATGTTTGCCGCTGCTGCCCAGCATCTATGACCATGGGCTACCCATCAACCAGTTGAGCATATTCCAATGACGCGTTCCCCTGCCAAGGGACCATATCACGACAAGGATAACGTCATCAAAAAAAGCTGCACCAACCGCAAACAGAATACAACAACTTAGTAAAACCCTTTGAAGCGTGGACCTTACCGCTGTTGCACCGGGGAATAATGCTGTGTGGAAACCAATTAAAACCAGTCTAATAATTTAAATGCAGAAAGGGTACCGACGACTGGCCGTGTTTCGTCTCGGTACCCTCACTGGTTCGCTCCTCACACACATTAGTAATATTAGGGCATATTGCTGACTTTGTCATCCCTGGCTCAAATTTTCATACAGCCACCCATCAGTAACCCTAAAATCGCTCCGTTAGCTGATAGCCCAATCTTTTATCTAGCAGCTGTTTCAACACGATTTGAGTCGGTACAACCCAACGGTACACACCTTCTGCATTTGGCGAGGAAGGTCTTGTTATATCGGTGCATTGCTCCAGGGCGACTATCAGCCGACTAGCCATTTGTAAGAGCTGAGATGGCGTAGCGTCATCCCAACCATCACAAATGTCTAGCAGACAGTGAATTAACTGATGCAACGGATAAAACCCCATGCAAAATACCGCCGAAGATGGAATGTCGGCCTGTATCTGCTCGACTCCCCCCATGTGTTGTTGGTAGCCGGACTGCCAACGACAGCCCAGCTCATATCCAGACTGCAGCTGCCACAGTTTTTTATTTTCCAGAGAAAAAAGCTGCTCCTTGTGTTCCGTCGATAACGACCACGACATCAGCTGCTGTCGCCATTGCTCAATTCCCCACTGGGAAATGACAAATTCTATCCAACCATCATCCTTCTTGCGGATACTTGACCATACTGACGGTGTTGCTTGCGCTTGTAATACCGTTACAACCTTAGATGCAATTTCCCCCACGGGCTGCTGCCAGGTTTTTTCTAACTTCCGTGAAATTGCAGAACTATATATGACTGTTTCTTTACAATGAACTTTTTTTAAGGGAATATTCTGATGACAAATATGTGTGGTTTTACCGATGCTTAATAAAACCGCTGAATATCTAAGCGGAGTATGAAGGTTTGACTTAGATAACTCTTGATTGATGGGATTAAGAACTTCAATCGAGGAAGCTAAGTCAGACAATAATGTCCGTTTTAACGAAACCATGTCATATTTGTATTAGCTGGGTAAACGTACAGAGATTGCTCTGTTCGCCCCTTTTTTTGACTTGATCACAGATTAGATATTGGATTTCAATTATCTCCTTCAAAAAAATCTGAAGTAAGTATAAAGAAGTCAATTGCGGGATGCCAATCAGATCGGTCGTTTGTATTAATGTACTTGATGTATTTGTTTCGTATACTGATCGTGGTTTTACGGTTGACAAATACGGCAGCTCCTTAGTTCTTGACATAGGGCCTTTAAATTACTTCTTTTTAAATTTCATACGTGACTGCATCCAGGGTGGATCAATAACTGGGGGTTTCTTAAACCGAAAGTTTCCCAGGTTATTTTTTTGGCTAAAAACTCTATGGCTTGACACTAAGTAAATGACACTATCCGAATTATCGACAACTTCCAGCACCATCTCCATGTCCTCATCTATCCCATCGGATGACGCTCGGCCATTTCATGTCTGGCAGCGCATCCTTGATTGGGCTCAAGAGCACTATCGATGCCGCACGTTTAGTAAAGATGAACGGATTCCGACACGTCCGGGCCTACTTTATCTAGTGCAGCAGGGTGCTGTTCGCTTGGTGGGGAGTGCACAGGTAAGCGCCACACTTAAGCAGCAAAAGAGTTCTTCCGCCAGAGTCCCTCTAGTAGCCGCAGAAGAAGCATTTCTAGGGTTTGTTGGTGCTGGGCAGCCCTTTGAGATCGTTGCACAACCACCGTTTACCCTACAGAGTTTTTCCCACGTAGACCAAACCACCATTGTTTGGCTTTACTGGAATGATTTGGATACCTGGCCTCATTTTCGCCGTGAGGTTTTAGATGCATTTCGCCGTCAGCATCAGCGTAAATTGCTTTGGCTAAGTACCTTGGGTCAGCGCCGCACCATCGATCGTCTGCTGGGCTTTTTAACCCTGTTAGTGGATGAATATGGTGAGCCCTGTGACAATGGCTATTATCTGCCATTCCCCCTAACCCATGCCCAAATTGGTAGCGCCATTGGTTCCACCCGAGTAACCGTAACTCGCCTAATGGGTAAGCTGCGTCAGCGCGGCTTAATTCAAAGTCACGGTGAGAATTTAATCAGCATTCCCTTTGGTGCCAGCCTAAAACAACAGGGATAATGTAACCGCTTCAACCTAATGCGTTCCATCGGGTTTGTATGGCTAAGCTATGTCCCATCGGACTACTTAAGCTGTGCAAACCCGATGGCGTTTAAAGCTGATTGGCCTTCTGCCGACAACATTAGCTCCGCATAGGCTCGCCCAATGGGAATGTCCGCATTGCTCACGATATATATTGGACGGGTCAGGGGATAGTCTCCTGACTCAAAGCCGTCTAGGTTGGGTTGATTACGTTGATTGGGGCAGTTTTGCAAATCAACATAGGGGGGCTGATAGGGGGGGTACTGATCGAGGGAAAGAGGTTTGACCGTACATTGGCCAATCACCTCTGGCGCTGAGGCAAAGTAAATGGCGCCCGGAGTATTTGCCGTTAGCCGTAGGGCTGCGGTGGTGTTGGCACTGCGCTGAACGTTACTTGCTAAGGCTTCACCATTGAGCACAGTCTGGCTAAAAAATTGAACAGTGCCTCCCAAATCGGTCCGAGAAACAGGAACAATGGGTAGATCAGGACCACCCAGCTGCTGCCAGTTATTGGTGCGTCCTGTGTAAATATCCCTCAATTGAGCCAGGCTCACATTTGTCAGAGATAGCTCTGGATGGGCGACAACGGCCACCCCTTCAATGGCAACAGGAAATTCTTCTAATAGGATTCCCCGTTGTTTGGCCTGCTGCTTTTCTTGGGCATTGAGAGGGCGTGATGTTTGGGCAAAATCCAACTCACCATTTAGCAACATCTGAATCCCCGTAGATGAACCGGGTGCTTGATTGGTGGGGGCTTGGTATACCAGCTGTAACCCTGGAATGGCCTGCTGCAGTTTTGGGTCGATTACCCCTCGAATAGGGGCCCAGGTGGTACTGCCCCCATAGTTGAATTGCCCTGGTGGTACCTCCACATCCTTAAAGCTGGCTGATGGCGTAATGGTGGAGAACTGGGACTGACCAATGCCCAACAGCCCCTTTTGTTTTACAAACCAGCCGCCACCTGACAGCACAGCTGCCAGTAAGACCAATCCCAGCATCCAGGGCCGTAGCCACCCTTTTTGAGTCGGTTGGGCGGTGGAACCAGAGGATGTTTTGGGTGGGGACGACGGTGATGGGGTGACTGGGCCAGGAGACGACGGCGAGACTGGAATCGGCGGCGGTGGCGATGCGATCGCAACCGGTGCTGCCGTACCGGACAAAGTACTGCCACCGTTGCCGGCGCCGACAGATGGAGAAGCGCCCGAAGCCCTAGAAGGGGAGGCCATCAGGGCATTTAAGGCGTCCTTAGCCTTGCCATAGCGATCTTGAGGACTGGCGCTGAGCAACTTATCGAGAACGGCGGCGAGGTTACTGTCCTGGAGCGTGACATGGTCTTGCCAACGCCAGGCATTGCTATAGCTATCAAACAGCTCCGTCGTTTCTTTGCCCGTCAGCAACACGATACAGGTAACAGCTAATGAATACAGATCAGACGCTGGAAATACTTGCCCCCCTGTGACCTGCTCTGGCGGTGCATAGCCAGTGGTGTAAATACCGGTCGATGTTTTCGAGGCAGCTCCAGTGACCTGCTTCACCGCACCAAAATCTAAAAGATATAGCTGGTTATCAACCGTCTTCATAATGTTGGACGGCTTAATATCACGATGAATCGCCCTATTATCGTGGACAAACTCCAGCACCTTTAGGATAGAAACCAGAATCGCCTTTACGGCACCCTCGGGCAGGGTGCCCCGCCGCTCTAAGATTTGCTCCAGGTCTTCCCCATCGATAAATTCTTGAACCAAGTAAAAGTATTCTTCGTCTTGACCCGATGCTGGGGACTTCACCACAATGGAGAAATAGGCAAAGAGATCAGGAATTTGCGGATGCTGGTTTCCGAGGCGCTCTAGCACTTCAGCTTCGCGGGCAAACAGCTGCTGGGCAATTTTTAACTGCTGCTGATTTAGCTGTGTGGAGGGTTTGAACAGCTTAACAACGCAGGGGCGCAGGGCCGGGGTGTCGCGATCGCACGCATAAAAAGCAGTCCCAAAGCCCCCCTGCCCCAAGAGACGCTGGGGCAAATATCGCCCCCGTAAAATCAGCGGCATGCCGCAGTTAGTACAAAATAGCTGCGCTGACGTGCGGATTGAATCCTTTAGGTTGGGATGAACATTAACGGGTCGGGAACATCCAGGTCGGGTGCAGTGTAATTGCATGGAGCATTAACGTGACGACGCATTCAAGTGGCAACGCCAAAAAACCAAATCGTTGCTGATTTAGACAATGAACCAATCGGGTTAGACACGCTATCTGACAGTATCATGCCGATAAAGTCATCCCGAGGATCAGCAACACCCCAAAATCTATATCTAGCCTAACTGCTCTCTTCCAATGTTTTCTTATCCATCGGCTTTCCATTGGCCGCCGCCTTGGGAGAAGCCGACGGGCCACCTCCATTTTTCTTGCGATCTGGCCGATGATCAAAGTCAATTTCTCGGTTAGTAAACTGGGGCAAAATTTCCTTAGTAAATGCGCCCGCCGCCGTTGAGCGGTAGCGATTAGGGTTAAAAATTACCGACAGGGTGCGTTTCACCACCACCGAATCAATCTTGGCCCGGTGAAGTACCCCCATCTGAAGCTCTTTTTCAATGGCAGAAATAGACACAAAAGCGACGCCCAAACCCGACTGAACCGCATTTTTGATCGCCTCAATGGAATTAAGTTCCATTTCGATGCGTAATCGCCGAGTCTCGATACCACAGCGTGTCAGCACCTGATCAATCACCTTGCGGATTGTGGACTGAGAATCAAGGGAAATGAATTTGAGCTTGTAGAGGTCTTCGCGCTGAATCGCCTGACTGCTGGCCAGGGGATGAAACACGGGCATAATCAAAGCCAGTTCATCCTCAGCATAGGGAATAATTTCCAGGGAATCTTGCAGCTCTGGCGGCACTTCACCACCAATAATGGCTAAATCAATTTGGCCATTGCCCACGCTCCAAGACGTGCGGCGTGTGGAGTGCACATGGAGCTGCACCGCCACATCCGGATAGCGCTGACGAAACAGACCAATCATTCTCGGCAGCAAGTAGGTACCCGTGGTCTGGCTAGCCCCCACAATTAAGGTGCCCCCTTGCAGCTTCTGCAAATCCTCAATGGCACGGCAGGTCTCTTGACAAAGGCTAAGAATGCGATCGCCATATTCCAAAAGCAGATAGCCGGCCTCCGTCAGCTGAGCTCGTCTGCCTCCGCGATCAAACAGCGGCACATCTAACTGACGCTCTAAATTTTGTACCTGTAAACTAACGGCGGGTTGAGATACATAAAGGCTATCGGCAGCTCGCTTAAAACTACCCTCCGCTGCAATCGCCTTTAGAATGCGCAGTTGATCTAACGTAAACGGGAGGTCAGACATAACGGTTAGGGTGTCAACTCCGATATTTCAAGCAAACCCCGTGGCACGATTGGTAGGGGCCATAGGTGAAGACATCTGAACATAACCAGATTGAATACCCCTGTCGCTACCGAATAAATAGACTAGCAAGTTTGCTAGCACGTTAGAGTCTACATGATGTGTAGTTTAATCATTCCTTATGAAGGGACAATAACTCAAAACGTTAACTAAGTATTGGTTTGTGAGGAAATCTTTTAGAGAACACCCACGACTGCTGTTGTTGATATAAGGACAGCTTAGCCTGTGGTTTGTTTTATACCCGCCCTAGTCTTACTTATATGCAGTACCAATTAATTCAAAACTTTCTAGAGCTGCCCGGTATTATCGGATTTAGTCTAATGCCCCTAGACCCGACCGAGGCCTCTGGTCAGGCCTATAGTGTTGGGTTTCCCCAGGGTAATGGCCCCGAGCAGGAATCCATCCTTGCCCAGGGAATTCAACAGATCATCAGCACTACACCCGCTTCTCTAGAGTTTTGTGTGTTTCAATTTGGCCCTTATCAGGTGGAGTTGCATAAAGTAGAAAATGGGGCGATTTTGCTCGTTCTCAGTGAGGGTGAACTGCCGAGCGAATATTCTAAGGCGGTGAGTGAGCTGATGCAGTTTATTAAGGCTGACTACCCGGCCCTCGTTGACAGCATCCAGGTGATCAGAGCTGAGGCCATAGCCCCCGTTTCTGTACCTTCGGCCCAGCCGCAAACCGCTCGTCTAGACGATGTCGTAGCCGCCATGAATAGCCTAAATCTGGTGACCAGCCGATATTTAGGACCTCAATTAGTGGCAAACCATTGGCGTACGCTCCAAGATGTACCCTGGCTAAGTAAATTTTGTATCGACACTGATGGCACCGTCAGCGTCATTGACATCGATCAGCAGCTGTCTGCAGAGCAGTTGGCCGAGATTCGCCTATGGACCCAGCGGTTTCATCAGCGATGCACCCGCATCATTCGGGACTACGACACATTAGTGGAGCAAACACTGCCCACCCACCATCGACAGCTGCTTTTTGGGCAGTAGATCACAGCCTTTATTTCCCGAGCCATTTAGAAGACATGTAGATAGCTATCTTTATATCTATGGTGAAAACAGTTCGTCTTGAACCCATTGCCCAGGAGAGCATCGTTGAAACCAATGGCAACCTGCTATCGGTTTTGTTGCATCAGGAGCTGACTGTCTTAAAAGAATGCGGCGGCCGGGGCATGTGTGCCACCTGTCACATCTATGTGAATGATGGCATGGGGGCACTTACGCCCATTAGTCGACGAGAACAACGCACCCTGGCAATCATCACCTCCTGCCAGGGAAATTCCCGACTAGCCTGTCAAGCCAGAGTAATGGGAAATGGCGTTGTGGTGGAGCTACCACCGGGCATGTATGTAAACTCCATAAAAGACATTGAGTCACTGATTGGTCGACGGGCGGAGCAAGATTTACTGCACCCTCTGACGGGCAAGGTTCTGGTAGAACAAGGCAAACTGATCACCCGTTCGATGATGCGCCAGATTGACGACAGCAAAGATCTCAGTCTGAATGATTACTTTAAACACAGCCGCTAGGGAAAATGCCTAGCATCGTCAGGCCAGCGGACCACACTGTAACGATATATTTACACTTAGAGTCTTTAAAGACGTTGATACAAACACAATCTAATGTTTTTATTAAAAGTATCAAAAGATTTAGTATTCTATCGAGCGTTTTGATGGAACACCAACCTCTAATATGTGGTGAACTAACGCTTGATTTACACTGCTTACGTTTTCGATCTTGATGGCCGCTGATAAGTCTAGTAACTTGAATACCCGCCAACAGCAGGTGATGCGTGCCACGGTACGCCACTATGTATCGACAGCAGAGCCCGTTGGCTCTCGGGCCCTATTAGAAGCCTTTGACCTGAATGTCAGTGCAGCCACCATTCGTAACGTGATGGGGGCCCTGGAACGCTCAGGTTTTTTATATCAGCCCCATACGTCAGCCGGACGGGTTCCCTCTGACTCGGGCTATCGGCTTTATGTGGACGAATTGATCAAACCGTCTAAACCGACGGCTCAACGCATTGATCAGCTATTGACTCAACACTTGGACTGCCAAGGATGGAGTATTGAAGCGTTGCTCCAGGAGGCAGCGCAAATCTTAGCTCACCTGAGCGGCTATGTGGCATTGGTCACCATGCCTCGCTTGGAAAATCAGGTGGTCAAACACCTACAGTTGGTAAAAATCGCACCTGATCAGGTGCTTTTGGTGGTGGTGCTAGATAGCTATGGCACTGAGTCCATGCTGGTACGACTGCCCAGGGGAACCACAGGTGTGGGCACCACCCAGGATGAGGGGGCGATGGAGCGCGAGCTGCAAATCTTATCTAACTTCTTGACGGCCCAGCTGTGTGGGAGACCTCTGTCTGAAATTTCTAGCCTGGACTGGGATGAGGTGGACACCGCAGAACACCATGTGTTGTCCCTATGCCAGGCAATTAATGATTTGGCTCACCGGAGGCGTCAGCCCCAAACCCACATCCTGGTCACCGGGGTGGCAGACGTCTTAAACCAGCCAGAATTTGCAGAGCACAGCCAGTTACGCAATCTGGTGGCACTGCTAGCCGATGGCCGAGAGCAGCTGTGGCCTCTGATGTGCTCAGATGATAACCACCCCCTCAAAATTTGGATTGGTGAGGAAAACCCCTTGGAACCGATGCAGGGCTGTGCCCTAATTTCGGCCACCTACAACCGTGATTCCACCCCCTTGGGTAGTGTGGGGGTGATGGGACCGACTCGGATGCTCTATGAAAATACGATCGCCGCGGTGGAAGCGACGTCTAGCTATCTATCGGAAATTATGTCGGGCTTTGATGTCAGCCAGTAGGCGGCAATGATACCGCTGATAAAGCCAAACAGGTGGCTTTCCCAGGAAATGCCAGGCTGGGTGGGAAATACGCCCCAAAACATAGCCCCGTAGGTGGCTAGAACGAATAGGGCAATTGCGATCGCACCCATGGTCCGCTCATAGTACCCCCGACCCAACAGAAACCCCAAATAGCCAAATACAAGACCACTGGCACCAATATGGACTGAGCCCCCCCTGGCCAACAGCCACGTCCCGGCGCCGCCCACCAGGGTAATCATGATGGTGGCCATCACCCAGGTACCAATGGAGCGCATCATCACCCACCAGCTCAGGGTCAGCAGCGGCACCGTATTAGCCAGCAAATGCCTGAATCCACCGTGGAGAAACGGCGCTAAGGGAATTCCCCACAAACCACCCAGAGAACGAGGCCGAATACCGTATCGGTCGAGACCACCGCCAAAGACTAAAAAATCTATAATTTCAATAGACCATAGGACAATCAAAACGGTACCCAACAGCTGCAATCGAGCGATAGTCGCAGATTTTAGCTCAGATAGAAGAGGACGATCGTAAGACATAGATCAAGATGGCATCAACTCAAGAAGTGGGCAGCCTATAAAGCAAGGGCTTTGTAGCAACCACTAGCTCTAGGTTAAGCCAACTGGTCTAAAGTTGCCTTTGTGGAGCCTTCAAGTTTGTTGGGATATCGGCCCCCCTGCGTCACCACCTGTCTATCTCACGTTTGACTCCCCTCACTCCATTGATATAAAAAACGTGATCATTCCAGAACTGCTTGCGGTGCTTTCGATTTCGGCAGCCACCGGTCTCCGGCTAGCGCTACCTCTACTGCTCATTGGCTTGTTCTCAGGTGAGCGGCTGTGGGCAGCGGTACCCATTTTGGCGAATATTCCCCAGATTTTAGTCGTTATAGTCTTAGTAATTTGGTCACTATTGGAGCTGACAATTTCTAAAGATCGCGTGAGTCGTCGCTTTTTACAAAGCGCGGAGCTGTTTATCAGTCCGTTTGTGGGGACCATCGCTGGGGTTGCGATCGCACGCTTAGCCGATATCTCCGACAGCTGGCTGCTAGTCCTACTAGCCATAACCGGTGGCTCCCTGGCCCTCGTAATCCAAATGGTGCAAGTCGGTTGGCTCTATCGCTTTAACAGTCCCCCCATGTGGGTGATGTTTTTAGAAGACGCCCTCTGCATTTGCCTGGTGTTCTTTGCGTTTGATGCCCCCGAGCAAGGTGGACTCATTGCCCTGTTTCTACTGTGGCTTGCCATTCGTAGCTCAGTGATCTGGCAACAGTGGCAGAAAAAACGCTAAAGCCGTGGGTTGCAACATCGCTTAACCCACGGCTTTAACTCGATATTTAATTCAAGGCGTTGCTAAAACTCGATATAACGTTATCTGAAAAACCCTGATTTACACTATCAGAACCCGAGCGGTGCATCCCCTAAATCAGTCACAGATAATTTAATTACATCATGTGTAATTACATCAGACCGGCAATGTGCAAAGGACCATGACCGCTAACCATCTCTAGGATCAGCGCCAGAAAGCCCACCATAGCCAGACGACCGTTCCACACCTCAGCAAACGGCGTCAGCCCCCAAGCAGACTTGTCTTGGGGATAGATGCGTACCTGCTTTTGCAGTTGGGCCGCATCAGAGAATAGCTTGCGAGGGGACTCTAGCGCCTTCACCACCATATTCCCCATGTCTTCAATAAAGACAGGGTAGGTATTCAGGGCCGGTACTCGGTGAAAGCCTTTTATACCAGATTCTTCGGCCAGCTCTCGGTACTCAATATCGATTTCCTGGAGCGTTTCAATGTGCTCAGACACAAAGCTAATGGGCACAACCACAAGGTCATCTATCCCCTTTTCCGCCAGTTGCTCAATAGCGTCTTCAGTGTAGGGCTGCAGCCATTCCACCGGTCCCACTCGACTTTGGTAAGCCAGGGTAAAGTCGTTGGGGCGATCAACCGCCTTCATGATCAAGTCAACGCAGTGTTCCATCTCCTTCTGGTAAGGATCACCGGCTTCTTCAACATAGCTAACCGGAACCCCATGGGCACTAAAAAAGATGTGGCCACCATCAGGGTTTGGCAATTTATCCAGGGTTTGGACAATCAGATCCGCCATGGAACGCACATAGCCAGGGCTGTTGTACCAAGAGGGAATTAGTGTGTAATTAATCTTCTGCAGGGCCGGATCGTCTTGCCAGAGCTTATCTAACAGACGAAAGCTCGAACCGCTGGTACTAATGGAAAATTGGGGATACAGGGGCAAAATAACCAGGTCTTCAATGCCATCCTGCTTGATTTGAGCTACGGCCTCCTCAGTAAAGGGATACCAATAGCGCATACCGATGTAGATTTTTACATCGCGACCCAGATTTTTCAGATAATCTTTGAGGGCACCCCCCTGCTCCTCGGTAATCCGTCGCAGCGGTGAACCACCCCCGATCTCCTTATAATTCTCTTGGGACTTACTGGCACGACTAGTAGAGATTATCCAAGCCAGAGGTTTTTGCAGCCACGGAAAAGGGAGTCGAATAATCTCTGGGTCAGCAAACAGGTTGAACAGAAAAGGACGAACGTCCTCCAGCTGCTCAGGACCTCCAAGATTAAGCAATAGGACTCCAGTACGACCCATGACGGCGCTCTTACCTTTTAAACGAAGTTTTAATGATCTTGACTTATCGTAACAACTAACCCCTCCCATAGGCATATTAGATTTGTAGAAATTGAGAATTTTTTTCATTTAGCATGGCTGAGTCCCCTACGGCACATCCCTTAGATAAGCCCCTAACCCAGATCAATCAGCGTCTGCAAGCAGCCCAGTTGGGGCTCAAGATCGAACGGCGCGGCGATCGGCTTAACCTACGGGGCACTCTACCACCAAGACCTGGCAGTCCTAAGCTGCGCCCCTACCAGCAACGGGTACCGCTAAAGCTACCAGCCACCAAAGCCGGTCTGAAGCAATGTGAACAGACCGCCAAAATTATTGCAGGTCAGCTATTGCAAGGTATTTTCGATTGGCGTGACTATCTGGGTCCTGTGGCAGGTCTGCGTCTGGCAGGGGCCGATCTATCTGCTCGAATTGATGCCTTTGAGCATCATTTCTTTGAAACACGTCGGTCTGAATCCTCCAGCGCATCGCTCCAAACCACGTGGGAAAAGGCCTATGTTCCTTACTTACGCAAGCTACACACCACGGCAGAACGTCACCCTAACCTGAGCCTGCCCGAGGCTATTTATGCCACGGTGCAAAGCACCAAGGCCAATACCCGCAGCCGTCAAATCTGCTGCACCGCCCTGGCTGCCCTAGCTGAGTTTCTCAATCTAGACTTACCTACGGATCTAAAATCCTTTTGGGGTAACTATGGCAACAGCCAGACCCAAATACGGGAGTTGCCCTCTGATGAGCAGATTGTCGAAGTCTATGACAGTCTTAAAAACCCTCGCTGGAAATATGTCTACGGCATGATGGCCACCTATGGCTTGCGCAACCATGAGGTGTTTTATTGCGACACTCCTCACGGGCAGCTTCACCAACGCACTAGCCACCCCCCACAGAAGGAAATCATTGTCCATGAAACCACCAAAACCGGTCGCCACGAAGTGTGGCCCTTCTATCCTGAGTGGGTCGAGCGCTTTGACCTGGCCAATGGTGAACTCCCCAAGGTCAATACTGACCTAACCACCACCACACTCCAGCGCGTGGGGCAGCAGGTAACCACCCAATTTCGCCGCTACAAAATTCCGTTTTCCCCCTATGACCTGCGTCATGCCTGGGCCGTACGCACCATATTAATGGGCTTACCCGATGCTGTGGCCGCCAGAATGATGGGCCATTCGGTCCAGGTGCACAATCGGACCTACCATCGCTGGATGACCCACCGAGATCAACAGGCAGCCGTGCAGGCAGCATTGGCCAAAAATGACATCAGGGCTCCGATGTAGGGGCGTTGTGTTCACCATGTAGGGGCGTTGCATGGAACGCCCCTACATGGTGAACGGAAATTACATCACCATGCCACCATCGACATTCATCACCTGTCCAGTAATGTAAGCCGCTGCCGGGTCCGCGGCCAAAAACCGAATTAACCCTGCCACTTCACTCACCTGACCGTAGCGCCCTAAGGGAATATATTTCAAAATTTCCTCAGTGTTAGGCAGCTCATTGGTCATATCAGTCTCAATAAATCCGGGAGCAACCGCATTCACCGTCACGCTGCGACCTGCCATTTCTTTGGCGACGGTCTTGGTAAAACCAATGACACCCGCTTTAGCCGCGCTGTAGTTGGCCTGACCAGGGTTACCCATCAGACCCGCTACAGATGAAATATTAATAATGCGCCCAGAGCGCTGTTTGAGCATGATCTTAGCCACGGCGCGGGTACAGAGAAATACGCCGGTGAGGTTCAAATCAATCACCGCCTGCCAGTCGGCGGGCTTCATACGTAGCAATAAGGTATCGCGGGTAATGCCCGCATTGTTAACGAGCACATCAATGCGGCCAAACTTATCCTTAGTAGCCTTCACCAGCGCATCCACCTGATCTTCTTGGGAAACATCGGCCTGGAGTGCAATGGCACTGCCACCGGCCTGGGTAATTTCGGCTACCACTTCATCTGCGGCCGCACTGGAGCGCGCATAGTTCACCACAACGCTGGCCCCTTCAGCAGCCAGGGCGAGGGCCGCTGCCTTACCGATGCCACGGGATGAGCCGGTAATAATGGCAACCTGATCTTGCATTGCTCCAGTCATGGTGAGGGGGAAATGGTTAACAGCTCGATCACTCTATTATTTTTGGGGGTTGGGGATCAATGAGGATGACCTGGAGTCCAATCAGACCGCCTTACAAATCCTCATCAGAATGCCAAGAATTTGTTAAATACCCGCCATTCTGATGGGGCTCGCTTAGCATAAAGGCTCAACCCATCCTGGACTTTAAGACAATGGCTGTTAAACAACAATTTTCTAGCTTTGAAGATATGCTAGCGGGGGCCGACAAGCCTATTTTGGTGGATTTTTACGCCACCTGGTGTGGTCCGTGTCAGCTGATGGCAAATGTGCTGGAGCAGGTAAAGGCAAAACAGCAGGATCAGCTACAAATCGTGAAAATTGATACGGATAAGTACCCTGCCTTAGCCTCCCAGTATGAAATCCATGCGCTGCCAACGATGGTGCTATTTAAAGGTGGCCAGCCCGTTGACCGGATTGAAGGGGCGCTGTCCGCTGATAAATTAATCGCACGGCTAGAGCCAAACCTATAGCTGCTGTTGCTAATCCCCGGTATGACTTGAGCTGTCAGGTATTGACCCAGCAGCCCCCGTCGGCAGCGGTTATGATGGAATGCCTCCAGAACTGACTGGGGAAGTTGTGACGACCCATCAAACTAGTATGGAAACAGCGTGTGCCATTGCCCTAGGGAGTAACCTAGGGGATTCAGAGCAAACGATTGAAACCGCATTGGCACGGCTTGAACGTATTGAGGGTATGCGCCAGGGGGTACAAGCTGACCAACCGGTAAGGGCGCGATCGCAACTCTACAAAACCGCCCCCGTCGGCCCGCCCCAGCCCGACTACATTAATGCCTGCGCAATTTTCCACACCACTCTCAGCCCCGAGCAGGTGCTACAAGCATTACTAGCAACCGAAGCTAGCTTTGGTCGGCTCCGGCGTGAACGCTGGGGCCCCCGAACATTAGACCTGGATTTACTGTTTTACGGCGATCGAGTGATGGACACATCCAGTCTGACCCTGCCCCATCCCAGGATGCATGAGCGGGCGTTTGTGCTGGTGCCACTCGCAGAGATTGCGCCAGACTGGCGACATCCAGTCAATCAACAAACGGTTAAAGAGCTGCTGAACCAGGTGAATACATCTGGGGTGTACCCGTTGGTGGCATAGCTGCACCATCGTCTTCTGTCGTGCCGAGACCCGCCAGGCTTGCCCATGGGACTACGCAACCAGCACATAAATTAACTGAGGAAGCGGACACCACCGCTGATCTGTGGTGTAACCTAATTCCGTCATCCATCCCATACCCAACTAACCACACCTTTACCATGCATCCTGGATTAGAACCACCCCAGCTGCTCAAAAAGTATTTATTTTATGCCGGACGCAAGTTTGACTTTGAAGTCAATCGTCTGCGGCTACCCAATAAGGCGGAAGGTCAGTGGGAATGCATTCGTCATCCGGGTGGAGCCATGGCCATTCCGGTTACTCCTGAAGGAAAACTCGTGCTCGTACGACAATATCGTTTCGCCGTAAAAGGAAGATTGTTAGAATTTCCGGCAGGTACGATCGAGGCCGGGGAAGATGCATCTACAACTATTCAGCGAGAGATTGAAGAAGAGACTGGCTACAGCGCCAAAGAGTGGAAAAATCTTGGCAAGTTTCCATTAGCGCCCGGATATTCTGACGAGTATATTTTTGCATTTTTAGCCAGTGATCTAGAACCGTTGGAAACGCCACCAGAGCAAGACGACGACGAGGATATCGAAGTTGTTTTAATGGCACCGGAAGACTTTGAGAACGCGGTGATCAATGGTGATGGTGTGGATGCAAAATCCATTGCCGGATACTTTTTAGCCAAGCCGTTTTTGAATAATCTTTAGGTGCAATCAAAAGTTGAAATACTCTCAGTTTCTAAGACAAACGCAACATCAACAGCTGCCTGTTGCAGACATTGACACAGGTATACCCCCACTTGGCTTGACGATCAAACCCAACAGGGACGTTTATGAAATACGGAATCATCGCTACAGACTATGACGGCACCTTAGCCACCGATGGTGTCGTTACTGATGACACCATTACCGCCATGGAACGTTACCGCGATGCCGGGGGTACATTAATCATGGTCACCGGGCGAGAACTCACCGATTTACAAAAAACCTGTCCCCGGTTAGACCTGTTTGAAGGTGTGGTCGTTGAAAATGGTGCCGTTTTTTATCAACCCAGGACCAATGCCATAAAGGTACTGGCCCAGCCTTTCCCACCGGCTTTTATGGCCAGACTACGGGCCCAGGACGTAAAGCAGCTGCACCAGGGCCATGTGATTGTCACCACATGGCAACCCTACGGGGAAACGGTTCAAACAACCATCGAGGAACTAGGTCTAGACGCCCAAGTCATTCTAAATAAGCGAGCGGTGATGGTTTTACCCACGGGAGTCAACAAAGCCAGTGGCCTAGCTGCCGCGTTAAAAACGTTAGATCTAGAGACCGTTAAAGTGGCAGGCATCGGCGATGCGGAAAATGATGTAGACCTGCTGCAAAGTGCGGATGTGAGTGTAGCCGTGGCCAATGCCTTGCCTAGATTAAAAGCCATTGCAGATAAAGTAACCACACAGTCCCGAGGCGCGGGGGTACAAGAATTAATTGAGTTTATTTTGAGTGGCTTGCTCTAACAGCCATCAACTAATAAGACGCTTTGCCAGCTACCCTAATGAGGGCATAGCGAACCTACAGAAAAGTCTCTTTTTCTAATTAGACAACTAGAAAAAGAGACCAGCAAGTAAGAGATATTTCGTTGCTATTAATTGAGGTATAGCAAACGTCCTTTAGGATGCTTGCTCGTCCCATTGGCATGGCCGATTAACACTTTCAGGGACTCTGAATTGCCCTAACCAATGGGACTATGCTTTAACGCTAGACGTCTTGGTTATACTTCACACCGCGATAGGTGAGCTGTACCCGCTGGTGAGGATGACTAGGGGACTTAAATGCCTTGCGTTTAAGGGGAGCACCACGATAGGTGCCAATTTTTTCAGTATCAGTGACTTGAACGTTTTCGAAATGCGCTTCGTAGTTAGCGCCAAGAAATGAAAGTTTCATCTCGGTTCCTCCAAGTGTGTAGATGCGATGACAGAAACCCACGGCAATGGAGATGGTTGCTAAAGTTTCCTGTCGAAAACATCAAAACTGTGTAATTGAATACAGTTTATATTTTATACGGATGCATTGACAGCAAGTTAGCAAAGCTTAAAGTATGGTTTAAGCTTTGCTAACTTATTTGATGACTATTTGATGACGTGAATCACTGTGTTCTAAGGGCTTAATCTTTTTAGAACAATCTCTTTAGAACATAGGATATTCAATCTGATGTATATATCCAGCCTCTCCTAGACAGAGCGCCCCGCACGGCTTCTCCGCAAGCGCTTAGTCAGCGGCAGCCGCTAGCCCCAGACTATCGAGGATAAAGGTATATTCAAAGGCGGTTTCTTCAAGCCAGCCATACCGTCCAGATGCTCCACCATGGCCTGCATCCATATTAGTTTTGAGCAATAGTCGGTTCTGGTCGGTTTTGAGTTCTCGCAGTTTTGCCGTCCACTTGGCAGGCTCCCAGTACGATACTCGCGGATCGTTTAGCCCCCCGGTAATTAATAAATCTGGGTAGTCTTGGGCAGCAACATTGTCATAGGGTGAGTAGGACTTCATATAGTCGTAGAAGTCTTTTTCATTGGGGTTACCCCATTCGTCCCATTCCATTACCGATAGGGGTAAGTTAGGGTCCAAAATAGTTGTCAGGACATCAACAAAGGGAACGGCCGCCAAGGCTACTTTGAATAACTCAGGTCGCATGTTTAGCACAGCCCCCATGAGCAAGCCCCCTGCACTACCGCCATAGATTGCCAGTTTGTCAGCGCTGGTCCATTGATTTTTGATCAGATACTCAGCACAGGCAATAAAGTCAGTGAATGTATTCTTTTTGTGGAGAAACTTGCCGTCTTCATACCAGGGACGTCCCATTTCTCCACCGCCGCGAATGTGGGCAATAGCATAGACCATGCCTCGATCTAACAGCGATAGGCGAATTGAGGAGAACGAAGCGGCGGACGGATATCCGTAGGAGCCATAGGCATAGAGCAACAGAGGCTGTTTGCCGTTGCGCTCTAACCCTTTTTTGTACACCAGCGAGATCGGTACCTGGGTGCCATCTGGGGCTGTCGCCATCAGCCATTCGCTCTCGTACTGACTGCGGTCATAACCGCCCAGTACAGGTGTCTCTTTTTTTAGCTCGCGTTCATGGGTGTCCATGTCATAGTCAAACACCGACGATGGCGTAATCAGAGATGTGTAGCTAAATCGGAGAATTTTGGTGTCAAACTCGGGCATGGCTCCAGCCCACACTGAGTAGGTGGGTTCTGGAAACTCTAAAACTGTTTCTTTAGCTGTGGAGAGTTTCTGAATGCGGATGGTGGGGAGGCCCCCCTGGCGCTCATAGATCACCAGGTGATCGCTAAAGACACTAATGCCGTTGAGCTGCACATCGGGTCGATGGGGAATGACGATTGTCCAATTCTCTTTTGCTAAGGCCTTGACTGGTGTCACCATTAGCTTAGAGTTGATGGCGTCTTCGTTGGTGACAATATAAAACCGGTCAGCGTCTTGGTCATTGCCAGGATGATGGGAAAGGGAATACTCCACGCCGTGCTGCCGAGGACATACAACTTGAAAGTCTCCGTCTGGATGGTTGGCGTCGAGAATATGAATTTCAGAGGTGACTTTACTGTCGACTGAGATCATCACATAGGCATCGCTACGGGTCCCCCCCAAGGAGAGATAAAAGGCCTCATCGGTTTCTTCGTAGATCAGCTGGTCTGTCTCGGGAGCGTCTCCTAGACGATGTTTCCAGACCTGATACGGGCGATGGGCATCATCTAGGCGGGTATAAAACACAGTGCGGTTATCGTTGGCCCAGATCACTTCACTGATGTTTTCAATCTCTTCTGAATAGAGCTTTTGAGTGGTGAGATCTTTGAAGAGTAATGTGCAGCGCTCTGAGCCATCGGTATCGATGGCATAGGCCAACAGCTGATGGTTGGGGCTGGTTTCATAGTCACCCAGGGCAAAAAACTCATGGCCTTTGGCCAGCTCATTTTCATCGAGCAACGTCTCTTCCTTGGCGTCTAAACTGCCCTGTTTGCGGCATAGGATGCGGTAGGCTTTACCTTCTTCGGTGCGGCTGTAGTAGAAGTAATTGCCGTCTTTGGTGGGTACGGATAGATCGGTTTCTTGAATGCGACCCAGCATTTCGTCATACAAGTTTTTTTGAAAGTCCTTGGTATGGGCCGTCTGGGCCTGGGCATAGGCGTTTTCGGCCTTGAGATAGTCTAGGGTATCGTTGGAGTTGCGATCGCGCAGCCAATAATAGTCATCAATCCGAATATCCCCGTGTTTCTCAAGGGTTTTCGGCTGTTTTTTAGCGATGGGTGCTCCAGACTGACTCAAAACCATTCACTCCTTAGGGTGTCGTTTTTCTACCGTTGCTGATTTAGAGAATGAATCGATCGTTTAGATCGGCTGTTTAAAAGCCTATTGCAAATAAATTCATACCAGGGATTAGCAACGCCAACATTTATACTAATCAAACCCTGCCCACCATTCTCAGATTTCATGGCTGATCTCATCCTATTTTGGCATCGTCGCGACCTCCGCATCAGCGACAATCTTGGCCTAGCGGCGGCTCGGGAACGGAGCTCTAAGGTAGTGGGTGTATTTTGCCTGGACCCAAACATTCTTGACGCTGATGATGTGGCTCCAGCCAGGGTGACGTATATGGTAGGGTGCCTTGCGGAGCTCAAAGCTAGTTACCAGCAGGCCGGTAGCGAGCTGCTCATTCTTACGGGTAAACCAGCGGTACAACTGCCCAAACTAGCTGACGCCTTAGGGGTCAAAGCCATTTACTGGAACCGCGATGTGGAACCCTATTCTCGGCAGCGCGATAATGCCGTGGCAGACGCCCTCAAAGAGAAGGGAGTCGAAATGCGGACCAAGACCTGGGATCAGCTACTGCAGGCTCCAGGCACTGTGCTAACAGGGTCTGGCACTCCCTACACGGTTTACGGCCCCTTCTGGCGTAACTGGTACAAGCAGGTCAAGCTGGAACCCGTCTCAACGCTGTCTGACTTGGTCGGTCTGAGCCCGACTGAAAAATCTAAGGCTAGCGATGCCGGTGCGATTGAGCTACCAACGGCAAAGGATTTGGGATTTGACTGGGGCCAACCGCTGCCGGTAGAACCGGGTGAAGCCGCGGCTAAAGAGTTATTAACCGAGTTTTGCCAAGACGACCGCGCCATTACGGAATACGACGAACAACGCAACTTTCCATTTGTGGCTGGGACGTCTCGACTCAGCGCCGCCCTTAAATTTGGCGCAATTGGTATTCGAACTGTGTGGGCGGCGGCCGATGCCGCCTATGGTCAATGTCGTAGCGATGAAACCCGCGATAACGTCAAAACCTGGATGCAAGAACTAGCCTGGCGGGAGTTTTATCAGCACGTTATGTATTTTTTCCCAGAGCTGGCCGACGGCCCTTATCGCGAGGCGTGGAAAGAGTTTCCTTGGGATAATAACGACGCTAAGTTTGCAGCCTGGTGCGAGGGCCGCACGGGCTACCCGATTGTCGATGCCGCCATGCGCCAGCTAAACGAAACCGGGTGGATGCACAATCGCTGCCGAATGATTGTGGCCAGCTTTCTCACCAAAGACCTGATCATTGACTGGCGCTGGGGTGAAAAGTACTTTATGCAAACGCTGGTGGATGGTGACCTCAGTGCCAATAACGGTGGCTGGCAGTGGAGCGCTTCCAGCGGCATGGACCCCAAACCCTTGCGAATTTTCAACCCCGCTAGTCAGGCAAAAAAATTTGATGCCGAGGGGGAATATATTCGCCAATGGGTCCCCGAAATTCGCCATGTGGATACAGGCGCCCTCATTAGTGGAAAACTCTCTCCCCTAGATTTAGAAGGGACTGGCTATGTGTCACCCATTGTGGAGCATAAAAAACAACAGGCTCTCTTCAAAGAACTCTATAGGGAACAAAAAGCCAAGCTCGGATGATATCAACAGGCAGATAGCTATTTCAATTTCTCCTACAGGTAATTTATGACACACATTATTTCTAAGTAAACTTGATGCGTTAGGACATGATTGTTTACGGTTTATACGGAACGAATTGAGCAGCATCTGGCACTTTCCCAGGCTGCTATCCGGATTTTCACTGGGTTAGCTTGATTAAATCTTTATAACAAGGTTTTTCTATTTCGAAAATCGGGCAAATTGGAATATAAGTCGTCATTATTTGCAGCGGCGACTGGCATGATGGAAACGCACTTAGCAAGGAATGAAGCGACATGACTAATTCAGGTGGAGTTGATGGGGCCGATAAGAAAATTGTGGCCGGGATTTTAGGTATCTTGCTGGGGGCTTTGGGCATACACAAGTTCTATTTGGGCTACACCCAAGAAGGCATCATTATGCTGCTTGTATGCCTCATTGGTGGAACTGTCACCTGTGGTGTTGGTGCCGGTGTCGTCGGTGTCATTGGCCTGGTTGAAGGAATTTTATACCTGACCAAGTCGGATGAAGAGTTTGTCAGCACCTACATCACTAATAAGAAGCCTTGGTTCTAGGGTAGAGCTGCCAATGGGTCTGTCAAAATCGTCAATTTATTTGCGCTTAGGGATATTAGGGGCGTTGTGTACGCCCCTGGTGATTGGGGTGCTCCATAGGCTGGGGTACGAGGTAAAGCTATGGGGATGCCCGCTCAAAGCACTGGTGGGTATCCCTTGTCCAACCTGGGGGATGACGCGGGCTGTGGTTGCGATCGCACACCAGCAATGGTCAACGGCCATGCACTACCACTTGCTATCGCCCTTAGTCATCCTGCTCTGGGCCATCGCCATGGTCCAGGTCAGCTTAGAGGCATTCACCCAGCGCACCTGGAGTCGATGGTGGCAGCGCCGTAGCCTATGGCTGAGCGGACTCACACTCATGTTTGGGTACCACAGCATTCGGCTCTATGGTCTGTGGCACTCCGGCATGTTAGCCACCAACATGCAACAGTCTTTTCTCAGCAACCTAATTTAACGCCAACCGCCATGCGCAACCGCAGACTCCCCCTCAAAGCCGGACTGGCCTTAGCCGGGTTAACCTACTGTCAAATCTTCGCCCACATGGAGGTCAACCCGTTTCTCAAAAACTATCTGATTTTGGTCCCCATTCAGCTAGGTGTGCTGATGTATTTTGGCTACGCCTACTGGAGTGGTAAATATAAGCAGCCGTAGTCGGCAGCCCTACAAAACATTGCGGATGGTTTGGCCAGCGGTGGTAGTGATTGGGTATGCTCTAAACTACTGATCACATGAAGCCCCTAAGCCTGAACGGTGATACTTCCATGGGAGAACCCCGCCTCAAGTTATCCGATAATTTAACTGAGTTCCCCCTAGAAATCCTAGAGCTGGCGGATTCACTAGAGATTTTAGACCTATCCAATAATCAGCTCAGCACCCTACCCAAAGACTTTTCCCAGCTAAAAAAGCTCAGAATTGCATTTTTTAACAATAACCAGTTTGAAGAATTCCCAGAGGTATTGGCCGCTTGTCCCAACCTCTCTATGGTTAGCTTTAAGAGCAACAATATTAAGACCATCAGTGAAACAGCACTGTCTCCCAATATTCGTTGGCTAATTCTCACCAATAACCAGCTAACAACACTACCAAAAGCCATTGGCAATCTGACCAAATTACAGAAGTTTATGCTGGCGGGCAATCAACTACACACACTACCCCATGAGCTAGCAAATTGTCAAAATTTAGAACTTATCCGTTTGGCCGCCAATCGGTTAGAAATGCTGCCACCACAGCTGTTAAAGCTACCCCGGCTAACCTGGCTAGCCTATGCAGGTAATCCTTTTTGCCAAACAACAGATGGGCAACACGTAGGCAACGCATCTCTGACCGCGATTGCGCCAGCAGCCGTGCAACTGGGTGAAATTCTAGGGCAGGGCGCATCGGGTGTAATTTATAAAGGGCTGTGGAAACCTAATGCCGCCTCGGAAGACATCCAGCCAGTAGCTGTAAAACTCTTTAAAGGGGAGATTACCAGCGATGGTTTACCGTTGGATGAGATGCAGGCCTGCATAGCAGCAGGGGCCCACCCCAATCTAGTCAAGGTAGTCGGTAAATTAAGCCAACCCATCCAGGGCAAAGCCGGTCTTGTCTTTTCCTTTATTACCCCTGAGTATGGCAATCTCGGCGGGCCTCCCAGCCTAGACTCCTGTACCCGAGACACCTACAGTAACGACACTACCTTCACACTGCCAGTAATCTTAAAGATTGCCCAGGGGATAGCGTCTGTTGTCGCCCACCTCCACACCCGAGGGATTATGCACGGCGATCTTTACGCCCACAACATTTTAGTCAACGAACAGGGTGAAAGTATCCTGGGTGATTTTGGAGCGGCGTCCTTTTATAACTTAGAGGATGGGGTCTCTGGAGAGACCTTACAAAGGCTAGAATCTAGAGCTTTCGGCTGTCTGTTAGAGGATCTCTTGGATCGCCATAGCTCTGACAATATTTCTGACGACATAGAAACCGAACTAAACGTCCTGGAACATCTTCGTCAGCTACAACAGCGTTGCCTATCTCCAACACCTGGCGAGAGACCTCTTTTCGGTACAATATGTCAACATCTGACAGAGGTATCAACGCTTGTTTGAAGCTGCTCCCTTTCGCGTGCATCGTTCTACGGTCAATCCCTGTCCGATTGTTGCCAGCATTCCCCACAGTGGGATGGTTGTTCCCGCTGAGATGCTCAGAGCGCTTAATGTCAGCTATCAGAACTTTCTTCCCCATCAAGACTGGCATCTCGACAAGCTCTATGACGGGTTGCCTGATTTGGGCATTACCGTGTTAGAAGCCGTGTATAGCCGTTATGTCGTTGATCTCAATCGAGCAGCCAAACCTCCCTTTATGGGAAATTTCTGGCAGGCAGCCGTGCCGCGACAGACGGCCTATGGCAAGCCCTTGTATCGCATCCCCCCAGCCAGTCAGCAGGTTCAAAATCGGATTGAGCAGGTTTATCGCCCCTATCATCAAACGTTAGAACGTCTGCTCCAGGAGAGATTAGATCAGTTTGGCCATGTTTACCTGTTAGATCTCCACAGTTTTGCCGGACCGATTCAAGATCAGGTGTGTTTGGGCAATGGCAATGGTAAAACCTGTTCCGAATTGTTGATCGCCGCTGTGGACTCGGCTTTTTCGTCTCAGGGATATCAGGTGGCGCACAATCATGTGTTTAATGGTGGCTACATTACTCGCCATTATGGTGAAATGCCTGGGGTTGAGTCATTACAGGTCGAGTTTCGATATCACAATTATCTAAATCTAGAGCAGCTGGAACAAGAGCGGATTCCAGATTGGGATATCCCTGAATTTTACCAAGCAAAACAAAATATACGGCCACTATTTACCCACCTTGTCAGCTCGTTGCTAACCGACGCTCCCTAGAGATTATGTCCATGGATGGAACGAATTTTTAACGCTTCATTGCCAGCATCAATCCATCGGCAATGGGCACCAAGCTCATTGACACGCGCTCATCTCCATGAATTTTTTCATTGAGTGTATGGATGCGTTTAGTGCGGTTGTCGTGATTCTCTTTTGGCTCACTTACCCGCCCCGACCAGAGCACATTGTCTAGCGCAATTAAGCCCCCCGGACGCACTAGCTGCAGGGCTCGCTCATAGTAATTGTCATAGTTGCTTTTATCCGCATCGATAAATGCAAAATCAAAGCTGTTGCTATGGCCTTCATTAATTAGCTGCTCTAATGTCTCTAGAGCCGGTGCAATTCGTAAATCAACCTTGTGGGCTACGCCAGCCTTTTTCCAGTACTTACGGGCCATCGCCGTGTACTCATCGCTGATGTCACAGGCAATGAGCTGACCATCGTCGGGTAGTGCCATGGCCACAATCAACGAACTATAGCCGGTGAATACGCCTATCTCCAGAGCCTTTTTCACCCCCAACAGCTGCACTAGCAATCCCATAAACTGCCCTTGTTCTGGGGCAATCTGCATCACAGCTCGAGGATGCTGAGCATTCTCTTCTCGTAATTCTTTTAAAATCTCTCTATCACGCACCCCAACAGAGAGTACATAGCTATGGAGAGTTTCTGTGAGACTGAGAAATTTAGTAGACATGGGGGAGAGTTTTGCGTTCTTGGTTGTGCGTTGCTAGAGATCATGACATCTATCAACACTCCAGAAATTTTAAGACCCAGGCCTCAAAATTCAACAACCAAAACTTAAAACTCAATCCCAACCCTTGCTTGCTCGCCTATGATGTCAGCTCAGTTAGACAGTTTGCTACCCTAGGGTGACAGACGCAAGTGAGGCGTATCCTCATGGATGCAACCCAAGTAGTGCAAGTCTCTGCTCGTGTGGGGTGGATCATTGAGGTTAGCCAGCAGGACAATGGCTATCGTTGCTGGGTAATCAACCGTGAGCTAGATGTACTGAGCGATGGATATCTGTACACCACTAGCAGCGCCGCTTTGGCCGCAGGACGTCTGTTTGTGGAGAGGCACTAAATCTTGTACATCTTTTACGACTGACACAACACCCGACGCATGGTCTTCATGTTGCCGGGTAAGTCAATGCGCATGGCTTGCTCCAGCAAGAACTTAGGGGCTGGAATCATGGGGGTGGCTTTGACGGAATAGGTGATTAAGGTCCCTTCGCCAAAATCTTCGAGCACAAGGTCGGCGGCAAAGTCGGCAAAGGTGCCACGCTCGAGACGGAACTGAATGCTCTGGTGCAGGTGCTCAACCACATGGAGGTAAATTTCTACCTGGGCGGTAAAGAGGATAAAGGCTTTGCGCGCCGCCTGATAGAGCTTGCGAGTGATGCGCTTAGACTGCTGTTTGACTTGATGCTTGACGGACGCTTCGATCTCGCGGCTTTGGGTAATGTCTGGAAAGTAATGAACCCAGCGACTATAGTCGGTAAGCTGTTCCCAGAGTTGCGATCGCACCAACGGTACATACATTTGAGCAGTAACAGCGGCCCCTTTACCGGTGTGGTTATCGGTTGCTATTAGAACGTCGCCGCGCAGCAATGCTGTCTGTCGTGTTGTCGAAACCATAGGATATATAAGGAAAAACTCTAAAGGTATTTAATAAATCACTGGCTAATGTACACCCCCTGACGCAACGGGTCGGCACTAAGTGTGCCGATTTCTACCGATTCGTTGCCATTATTAACCAGACGACGTAAGACTAGTGTCAAGCAGGCACATTATTGCGTAAAACCTTAGTAAACCTTGTTGTTCCCCTGGGAATATATACCTAAGCTTGACCGATGGCTAACCGTTTTCGTTTGCGTCCAATCACCCAACTTTTACTGGCTACCATGGCCATGACCGCCATCGTTTGGATTCTGCGCGGTACCAGCCTACTTTCTTTTTTGCCAGGGATTATTATTTGGCTACTACTATTCGCTTGTTTTGCGATCGCACTATTTAGCAGCTTGCAATCGACCCGATAGGAAGGATGCGAACACCCCATTTCGCCATGTCTGGTTAACCCAAATTTAAATCTTTTCCCAACCAAATATTAAGTTCTTCTTAAATTTGATCTGCTAGGTTGCCCGCAGATGTGAGGCAATCGGCAATGGAACTACTGACTATACTGGGCATATCCCTGCTGCTACTGCTGCTGGGGGACTTTATCGCTACATTTGTCTACCACGTACCTGAGCACGTCTTTGGTCGCTACCACAGCATTGTGCACCACAGTCCCAATCGCAGCTTTGTGAGCTACGCCGTGCGCAAGCACTGCCCCCAGGCCTTACTTCCAGGGTTTTTAGGCGCACTGCCCTATCTGATCTGGGTGCCGTTTCTATGGCCACTGTCTCCCCTGGGTACCGTCATCGGTTTGCTGCTAGCTGAGCTTCATGTCATCTGGCGGCATCAGTTTGCCCCCGACTACCAGACCCCAAAGCTCATCAAAATTCTCTGTCGCTGGTTTTGCATCACCACTCCCGAGCGTCATCGGCTGCACCACCGCAATGCCAATCTAGCGTTTGGTGATGTCTTTACCTTCTATGGCAAGCCGGCCCAGTACTGGCTCACCTTTCTACGTCAGCTCAAACGTCAGTGGGTTTAGGGCCATCCCCAAACCCTGAAAATATTTGGCGCGCGGCTTGTCTGTTTTTATCCAACACATGGCAGCCGCAGACGTCCTGTTAATCTTTAAAGGATAAATCGGCTCACCGGCGCAAGGAGTATCATGGCCATCCAAACGGTTTCGACAACGCCCTTTTCAGATCAAAAACCGGGCACGTCTGGGTTGCGTAAACAGGTTGCTGTTTTTCAGAAACCTAACTATTTAGAAAATTTTGTTCAGTCTATTTTTGATAGCCTAGACGGCTATCAGGGCCAAACCCTGGTGGTTGGTGGAGACGGTCGTTTTTACAATCGCCAAGCGATTCAGATCATTCTAAAAATGGCGGCGGCCAATGGCTTTGGCAAAGCCCTAGTGGGTCAGGGGGGCATTTTTTCCACCCCAGCCGTATCATGCATCATCCGAAAATATAAAGCCTTTGGTGGCATCGTTCTATCTGCTAGCCACAACCCCGGTGGTCCCGATGGCGACTTTGGCATTAAGTACAACATCGGCAACGGCGGTCCGGCCCCAGAAAAGGTGACCAGCGCCATTTTTGAGCGCAGTAAAGTCATTGATGAATACAAACTTTTAGACGTTGAAGACGTCAACCTGGACCGGGTAGGCACCACCTCCCTCGGTAATATGACCGTCGACGTGCTAGATGCGGTCAATGACTATGCCGCCCTGATGGAAACCCTGTTTGACTTTGAGCAAATCCGTCAGCTGCTCACATCGGGCAGTTTTAACATGTGTATGGATTCGCTCCATGCGGTGACGGGTCCCTATGCCAAAGCTATTTTTGAAGGACTGCTGGGGGCACCCCAGGGCACGGTACAAAATGGTGAACCCCTAGAAGATTTTGGTGGTGGTCACCCTGACCCCAACTTGGTGTATGCCCATGACCTGGTAGAGGTCATGTTTGGTGCCAAGGCCCCTAGCTTTGGTGCGGCCTCCGATGGCGATGGCGATCGCAACATGATTCTGGGTAACAACTTTTTTGTCACCCCCAGTGACAGTCTGGCCGTGTTAGCCGCTAACGCTACCCTGGTTCCCGGCTACCGTAGCGGCATTACCGGTGTGGCCCGCTCAATGCCCACCAGTCAGGCCGTGGACCGCGTTGCCGAAAAGATGGGCATCGACTGCTACGAAACCCCCACCGGTTGGAAATTCTTTGGTAACCTGCTGGATGCTGACAAGGCCACCCTCTGCGGTGAAGAAAGCTTTGGCACCGGCTCCAACCACGTGCGGGAAAAAGATGGCCTATGGGCGGTGCTATTTTGGCTTAACATCTTGGCGGTAAAAGGTCAGTCGGTTGAGGCCATCGTCAAAGATCACTGGGCCACCTACGGTCGTAACTACTACAGCCGTCATGACTTTGAAGGCGTTGATACAGCCGTTGCCAATGAGCTAATGGACGGGTTGCGATCGCAGCTGCCCACCCTCAAAGGCCAACCGCTAGGCAGCTACACCGTCTCCTATGCCGACGACTTTAGCTACACCGACCCCATCGACCACAGCGTCAGTCAAAAGCAAGGCATCCGCATCGGCTTTACCGACGGCTCTCGCATCGTCTTCCGCCTATCGGGCACTGGCACCAAAGGAGCCACCCTGCGACTCTATGTCGAAAGCTACGAGCCCGATGCAGCCAAGCACGACATCGACACCCAAACTGCCCTGGCTCCGCTGATTCAGCTCGCTGACCAAGTCGCCAAAATTAAGGAATTAACTGGGTTTGATAAGCCCACAGTAATTACCTAAGCCCAGGCTCAGCCGATACCCCTTCCCCTCCTGGGAGGGGCAACGGGGTGGGTTGCGACCGTTAGTTAACGCGGTTGAAACCCACCCCGTCTTTCAGACACCCCTCCCAAAAGAGGCTGGAAATTCTGACTTACTGCCCAGGCACACCGACGCTACTCTTCACCTGCTGCTTATCCGCGCTCTTGCCATATTTCTCTGCCACAGCGGTCACTTCAGCCACCCGCTCCGCGTTGGTAACCTCTTCAGCTGTGCTTGCCTTGATCTTGGCGTCTTCTTTTGCCTTGAGACCATTTTTGACCCGACTCAAAAAAGACGTGGTAAAGCCCACCCCCAAATAGACTGTGCTCAGGAGAACCCAGCCTTCGATGACGTAGGTCATCATGTGATTTAAGGTTTCAACAGTCATGATGCGTTCCCGTCGGCAAAAACATCTTCGATTACAGGGCAGAAGGACAGGCCTCCTTAGAGCATCCTGGGGTGCCCGATATTGCATCTGTCAGCTTAACTAGGACAATAGCTATCCCCGAAAGCCTTAACGTGCAACAGTTAACCCAAATCGCAACCGACAAATACATCCATCGGTTGCAATACAAACCATTTTCATCCCTATTTAAGCAGGTTCTTTTTGGGATCGGGACTGATTGCAAGAAATATTTGAACCTTGTTTTTATACATTTGGGCCTCACTTTTATACGGACAGCCCCCAGCACCTAAGAGGCATCCAAGCCCTTTCACAGCTGTATCGGAGAGTGCGGCACTATCACCACAGGACACTGTTCGGTATGGTGAAATACCGAACGTCACTGTCTGTGGATATGTCTAAGCGCCTATCTTTTCAAACCAAATTTACCTACGGTGTTGGCGAATTAGGCACAGCGATTCCCATCGGCCTATCGATTTTTTATCTGCTGTTTTTTCTGACAGAGGTGGTGGGGCTTTCCCCTACCCTGGCAGGAACGGTGCTGTTACTGGGTCGGGTGTGGGATGCCGTCAACGACCCTGTGATTGGTTGGCTGAGCGATCGCACCCGGTCTCGATGGGGGCGTCGCTATCCATGGCTGGTGTTGGGGGCGCTGCCCCTGGGCTTTTTCTGCTTTATGCAGTGGATTGTGCCACCGCTAGAATCGCAAACGAGTCTGTTTATTTATTACGTGCTGATGGCCATGGGGGGCTATGCGGCATTTTCAGTGATTATTTTGCCGATGGTTGCGATCGCAACCGAGCTCACCCCCGACTATGACGAGCGCACCAGCATCATGTCCGTTCGGTCAGCGGCCAATATCATTGGTTCGGTGGTGGGGCTGGTGCTCGCCCAAATTATTTTTGCCCTGGTGGAAAACACCCGACGGCAGTACATGATCCTCGGCGGCGTCAGCGCCATTGTGATTGTGCTGGCCATCGCCGTTTGTGTGGTGGGGACCTACGGTCAATATCGGCCCGTCCTCAAACAACAGACCCAGACATCGGGTCATTCGGTCGGATTTCAGCTCCGTCGGGTCTTTCAGAATCGCGCGTTTCGCTGGGTCATGGGAGTCTATCTGTGCTCCTGGGTGGGGGTGCAGGTAACGGCGGCAATGCTGCCCTACTTTGTCACCGACTGGATGCATCTGGGTGAGCAGCACTTTACCCAAATGGCCATCGCAGTCCAGGGCAGCTCAGTGGCGATGCTACCGTTCTGGCTCTGGATCACGAAGCGCACCAGCAAACAGATGGTTTACTTTATCGGTGCCCCCATCGCCCTCATCGGTGTCGGTCTGCTGGGGCTAGTGCAGCCGGGTCAGGTGGTATCGATGTATATCGTGGGAGCCACCATTGGCGTGGGGGTATCTACCTTTTATCTGGTGCCCTTTGCCATGCTGCCCGACGTGATTGACGATGAAGAAGTGCGCACGGGTGAACGCCAGGAAGGCATGTTTATTAGCTTGATGGTGTTTTTGCAAAAAGTTGGGGTTGCGATCGCAATATTCCTATCGGGCTGGATGCTCGACTGGGCCGATCAAATCGGGCCAGACACTCGACTGAGTGTGATCCGTCTCTTAGCCAGCGCCTTGCCCGGCCTTTTAATCTTTGGCGGCGTCTACTGCGTCTATCGCTATCCCCTCACCCGCAGAGCCCACCACCGCATTCGCCTCCAGTTAGAGCGCAATCGCAAACACCCCCATAAAATCCCATAATTAATTTTCGTAGGGGCGTTTCATGGAACGCCCCTACGAAATTATTGCCCCTTACCCCCTCACCATTTTTCTATGCAAACCACTGCTGACTATTACTGCGCCTACTGCGGCGAACCCAGCACCACCTTTATCGATCTGAGTGCCGGTTTGACCCAGCAATATGTCGAAGACTGTCAGGTCTGCTGCCGTCCCAATATTCTCTACATCACCATTGATGAAGACACCCTAGATGTGGATATTCAGACCGATTGCGAAGATCGTTAATAACCTAGGAAGGCTCAGAAATATAAAGCATCGTCCAGCATCTAGATTAAAATCTTCGGTTTTCAGTGGTTTGCATGTAAACACGGTTAGGAAACTATACCTATCGTTGGTTTGTCCATACTCTACAGATGGGCAAGATAAATCCGAATTGATACCGTCCGTTGTGTAGCTATTGGTAATGTCATATTGGCAGCTATGGTGAATCGATTGAAAAACTTTGTACGCGTTATCTCCAGTTCCTTACTGGGTGCCCTGTTACTCGCTAGCTGTGACAGCAGCGGCACCAGCGCCGGTCGCGGCTTTGAAGTAAAGCTACTAGTGGGCAGCGCTCTACACCATTTTTGTGACGAAGCAGCGGTTCAGTTTAATCAAACCAATCCCCAACTAGCCAGCGGCGACAGCTTCCACATGACCTGTGAAGCAGCGGGCAGCGGGGATGTGGTTGAACGCACCGTTACCCTAGCTCAGCAGCTTCAACAGGGAACCCTTACCGCCGAGGCCCCCGAATTTCCAACGATTCTGTCAGTGGATGGCGAAATCTATCAGAACCAGCTGATCTATCGCATGGAGCAGCTCTACCCTGGCCAAAATTACATTCCCTCAATCACCGATGCGCCCCTGTTGGCCAATAGCCCCATGGTGTTCATGGTGCCAGCAGAGTTAGCCCCAGGTCTCCGCAACGTGGAAGATCTGTTTGCCAAACTGGTAAACGCCAATACCCACAAAGATTTAGATGCCAGCAGTCCAGAGCAGCCGGTCTACTATGTGCATACGGCCCCTACCCGGTCAAACTCTGGTCTACAAACGTTGGTCTCTCAGTTTGCCTCTGTGTCCGGCAAACGCCCTGAAGAACTAACGGTTGCAGACGTCCAGCAGCAGCAGGCAGCCGTACAAAAAATTCAAAGCAAAATCACCCGCTACGGTAAATCCACCTCCACCCTGGCCAAGGCCATGGTAGAAAACGGTCCCTTTTGGGCCTCCATCGGTTCGGTATATGAGTCATCGGTGATTGCAGCCAACACCGAGCTGCCCCCCGGCGGCACTCGCTATGAGGCGGTATATCCCAAGTCCACCTTTACCTCAAATATGCGCGGCATTGTCCCCAATGCGCCATGGGTTAGCGATCAAGAAAAAGAAGCCGCCGACCTGATTTTGACCTACCTCACATCGCCACCGGCCCAGCAGATTGCCACCAATTTGGGGCTGCGTCCCGGAGCCCCCGGTGTGGCCCTGGGGCCAAAGTTTGCGGCTAATTTTGGTGTGGACCCTCAAGCCAGCTACGACTCTTATCGCCCTCCGGCACCTGAGGTAGCGGAAGCCATGTTAACGGCCTGGAGCCAGGTAGCTAAAAAGTCTTCCCTTGTGGTCGTTGTCGTCGATACCTCTGGCTCCATGGAGGGGAACAAACTACCGTCGGTACAAAATACTCTCAAAACCTATGTGGAAGCCCTTGGCCCCAAGGATCAGGTGGCGATGATTGACTTTGACAGTAATATTCGCCAGCCGGTACTGGTGGATGGCACCCCGGAGGGCAAATCACGGGGTCTACAGTTTGTCGCCAGTCTACGGGCAGACGGCGGCACTCGGCTGTATGATTCAGCCCTGGCGGCGCGTAATTGGCTGTCCTCTAACCTGAGGGCTGAGGCCATCAATGCGGTGCTGATTTTGACTGATGGGGAAGATTCTGAGTCCAGCATCACCTTAGATCAGCTGGGGCAGGAACTCTCTAACAGCGGCTTTTCATCGGACCAGCGCATTGCCTTCTTTACGGTGGGTTACGGCAAAGAAGGAGAGTTTAACCCCCAGGCCTTAGAACAAATTGCCGACCTCAATGGGGGTTACTATCGTAAGGGTGATCCGGCAACCATTGCCCAGCTGATGGCCGATCTGCAAGTAGAGTTTTAGGAGTGCCGATGAAGCTAGCCAATCCATTGCAGTATCCCCTGGCGGTACTGGCAGGGGGTATTTTTCTAGTCGGTGGGGTGCGACTGGCACGATTGCCCAATGTTGTGGCCATACCGGCTGCAGTGGCCGTTGCCGCCGGGGGCGCAGCGGTGCTCAAATCTCGCGAACCCGACACCGTTGAGCTTGCCAATAAGGCGGTTAACCGTGAATTTCAGCAGGTGCGGCAGCAGGCGGTAACCCTGGGGACACGGGCCGATGAGCTCAACGAAGAAGCAACTAAGTTATTAACGGCTAGCGATCAGATCGAGCTGTTGGGGGTGGTGCAGTATGCGTGCGATCGCACCCAAGAACTTCCCCAAAAAATTGACCAACTGGCCCTTCGCATGGAGGGCAACGACGCCCTACTCTCGGTCGATGGCCTCGAAAAACAGCTCAAGCAGGCCGAAATCAAAGTTCGCAACAGCAAAGGCGTCGCCCAAGAACAATGGGGCAAGCTCGCCAACAGCCTCAAACGCAACATCTCCCTAGCCAAACAAGGAGAAGACGCCCGCCAGGCCCAGTTAGCTAACCTATCCACCCTGATTGCCGAATCTGGTGGAGTTCTACAGCAGCTCCAAAACAAGCTTCGCACCGCCGATCTCACCAGTTCAGTCGCCGCCGATGAGCTGAGAGAACTCAGTGATGAATTTAAAGGTTTCCAAGAAAACGTCGATGTGTTGATTACCTAATTTGAAATCTATTGCCGATAGGGTTTTCTGCATAGGGGCATTGCATGCAATGCCCCTAACGAAATTGCTCCCATTGTTCATGAATTGATTCCATCCCCCATCGCCTTTCCCACCATGGCCACCAAATCCCTCACCTCCCTCGCCATTATTGCCGCTGCTGTCGGTCTGGCCTACGCCCCTCTCCCCGGCGTCAATCAGTCCATCACCATTGTCAGCGGCAGCGAACTTCAAGAGCCCCTCAGACTACTGGAAACCCGCTTTGAACAACAGAATCCATCCATCCAAATAAACTTGGAATTTCAAGGGTCTCAGGATATCGTCAACAAATATATCGACGACAACAATGACTTTGAACCCACGGTTCTAATTCCGGCCAATGGTCAGCTGTTAGACGAACTCAGCCAGCGTTGGCAGGCCCAGTACGGCGATGAGCCATTCTACGAAACACCCCAACCCATTGCCAAAACCATGCTGGTGGCTGTCTCCTGGCCCGAGCGGGCCCAGGCTCTGTTCCCAAACGGCGAGTTTCAGTGGCAGCGATTAGAAGATGCCATGACCGGTGGTAACTGGGACAAAATTGGCGGCAATGCCGTCTGGGGCAGCTTTGATTTTGTCACCACCGACCCTACCCGGTCTAACAGCGGTCAGCTCACCATGAGTCTGTGGTCCCAGGCTGAGGCCAACAGTAACAACCTCAATACTAGCGACTTTGGCAAAGACAATGTTCAGACACTCTTTGGGTTAGTCAAACGCTCGGTCTATCAGCCTCCCCGGTCTACTGATATTTTATTGCAGGAGTTCATTACCCGTGGCCCTAACGATGCTGACATTGCGACGGTTTATGAAAGTATTGCCCTACATCGCTGGGAGCAGTCCAGCGCAACCCAAGGCAAACCCTATCAAGTTCTATATCTTAATCCCACCATTGAGACGGTCTCCACAGCGGCTATCGTACGACGTGACATTAGCGGTGGTAAAGCGAAAGCCGCCCGTGAGTTTATCAACTTTTTGACAGCGCCAGAACAGCAGGCCGTATTTGTCCAACATGGCTTCCGTCCCACGAACGCCCAGGTTGATCTCACCTCAGTGCCCAATAGTCCCTGGAGTAAAAATATTCCTGGTGCCATGACCGACCCTAGCGGGCAAGTAAGTTCTCCCCCAGACCGGGCTATTGTCGAAGAAGTTGTGCGTCAGTGGCAGCGGGCAAATTGATACTCGCCTACTCGCATTAGCCGTCATCTACTGAACCTGGGCATGGAAACGCATAAAGCCATAGGCATCCTGCGAACTATTTAATGCCGGAGGCACGTTGCCGACACTCACGGCAACAAACCCTCGGTCCTGTATCCCCCCTGAAATATCCCGACCGCAGTAGGCTAGCGATGCGCTATTGGAAGATACATAGGTTCCCTTATCACTATCGTCAGCATTGGTCAGAATATTGTTGCCATTGGCAAGGTCTAAAAGAATACCGGCATCTGTGCCATAGGCATTATCAACAAAGGTGAGATAATCAGGAATGCGATCGCACAGCCGAAAATCCTGGGCTGTAGCTCCACCATTCGAGAGAAAATAAATCGTATATTCGATCACGTCTCCAGACTGCACACTCCCTCCATCGACCACACCATTCAGATAGTTTGTGGGCCATTCTGGGGCATTATCCTCATCATCACCGCTACCCGCATCCACATAGGAGGTGTCAAACAGTCGCTCATTAGCTTGACCACGATTAATCGCCGTGATGCGTTTAACCAACGCAACATTAGGTTTCAAAATGCTCGGGTCAAACGGGAAATTCACCTCACCAACGTCGCTGGTTGCAATCGGAATCAACCGAGGTAACGTTTGGGACAAATCGACATCCCCCCCACCATAGGTCCGTCCACCCAAGTCACTATCTGCTGTGTTGACGACTACCCAGTAGTTGCTATTCTCAGCCAGGTTCGAAAACAAATAGTTGCCGCTATTCCCCGTGTCCTGGGTTTCAATTAATAAATCATCCCCGCTGACTTCAAAAGTATTATCGCCGTCATCCAAATATAAGCTGACGGCTACGTCAGCTAGCCCCGTTTCACTAGCCTCATCAAACAGGTCATTGGCTGTTTGATCTTCAAAGGTAGTACCGCTAAGCTGACAGCCTGCCCCCATCCCCGACGCCACAAAGATAGACTGCCGCACCATGCCCTCTAAAGATTCTCCAACGGCATAGGTAATCTGTATTCGATCAACAAATCGATTCTCATAATCAGCCACAATCCGGTTACTAGTGGCACGCTCTGGCGGATTCACCCCTAAAGGAGGAATATCTTGAGACGTATAAGCCGTGCCACTGACACTCGTTTGCAACATGGAGCCCGCATAGTACTGGCTGACATCAACCGCAGTATTATCTAACAGCCCTTCAACCGTAACAACATCTTTGAATTTTCCCACAGCACTAGGTTGATCACTATCAACATCTCCCACCAGCAGGCGAGCATTGCCGATAGGGCGACTATACTCGATTTCTAAAATCCAAGAATCTCCGGGACTGCCTTCTTGCTCAGTTAACTTAGGGCTGATAAATCCTGTTTGTGGATCAACAAACTCTTGAAAGAAGACATCTGGGTTCGTTCCACCAGTCAAAAAAGAGCCACTGTTGTTGTTAACTCGAATAGTTTGCAGCGTAGCTGTTGTTCCATCTGCGGCGGTGGCAACCCACTTGGTATCAAAAGAATACTGTTTTCGCCCTTTATTTGTAATCCCAAAATGAGGTTGATCGGGGACAAAGTCACCAAAAATGGTGTTGTGACAGCTCAAGGATACCGGTGTCTGGGGACGACTATCGGGCAAGGCCCCAGCAGGAAAGTTGTTTGCCTGCGCTGGTAATGCAGCTAACAACGAGGCTCCAATAGCCGCAGCCAGTGTCAATGAACTTCTTGTCACTGGCTTGCGCCCATGGCGTGAGTTTGCCTGTAATCTTTCAAGGATTAAAAGCGCCAGCGCCAACGAACATGCAGTTACGGGCTTTCGTCCTTCTACAGCTTGTGTATTGAGAACGATCAGATATTTGAGCAACGAGGAAAACACTGTATAAAACCACCCTAGAACCGACATCTCTAGGCTGCCTTAAACTGACCGAGTTTCCCCTGAGCTAAACGACTGAAATTAACATCAATCCAGATAAACAATACGTGTTAACGCCCTAAGAAGACTCTTCTTTTATGCATTTCATACGTATATGCACATATTTTTTGTAGATTTAGATAACTCTAAACAGATATTTTTCTGGTGGATATACTTAACACAGGCAGAATCTGTGATTGGTTAATCACGTCGCCCGCGTAGTTACAGACTGGGCAATATCTGTTGGAACACAAACGATAGGTCTCTGTCATGGGTTTTCCAATCGTGGGCGGTACCATCACGCCAAACCTGCGGTAACCCGGTCTCTTGAGGCTCTAGGGTAATCGTTTTACCCTGACTACCGCGATACTCAATTTGAGATGTATTCACCAGGAGTTGCGATCGCACAGTGATATTTTTTTGAAAAGTAGTAAACCTATCATGGGTAGGAGCTTCCCCAATCTCCAGGGCAAACCCTCGATCAAATGGATAGATGGCGATCCAAACCGGGTCACAGTTCAAAACTGTAGTGGTATCAACCTGTTGTTCAAGGCAACTGTCTGGGGTATCAATCTCAGGAGATTCTGCCCCAGACCAGATCAGTAGATTTTTATACTGAGCAATGACATGGGGTTTGTCAGCACTGACCTTCAGTTCATCAATACCGCTGTCGTCCGCCACATGCAAACTAAATCCATTCCAATCACCGCCCGTACCCTTCGCTAAACTACCGAGCTGATAGCCATGGCCGATGTACAGCGTTTCGTAAAAGGCAGGGCCATATCGATCGGGTTTCCAGTTTTCGTAATGGGGATGGGTGCGTTGCAGTTCAACGGGCTTATTAAATCGACGCTGTGCGATCGCAACCACATCATCAGGCGGCGAATAGTCGCTAGTCAGGGCATAGACCCAATCGCGCTCAAACGTATCAGGCGCCTGGGCATTCCCAAAATACAGCCAGAAAAATCGGGCGGCATCGTCACCATAGGTCCGTTTGGACGGCCCAGTCCAGCGACCGCGCCAGTATTTGATCGCAGCTGAGCGATAGAGCCAGTCCAGGGCATCTTTCGCCAGCTGTTTGACCTCAGGATCCTTAGCAAAGTCGTACAGATTGAGATAGGCGGCGGTGGTATGGCCGTGGTAGACCGAGCTGTCCCACTCCCCCATGCCAATATCCAAGAGAGTGGAGACATAGCGTTCCAAATGTTGTTTATAAATTAGGCGGGTCGCTTCATTGCCAGTCTCCTCAGCCATCAGATATACCGATGTGTCACGCATGGCCCTCAAGTTGTCAGTGTTGCGACAATCCACCGGAGTATCACAGTCATCGGTGGAACGGGCCCAAAACTTTCGGGGTGGATTAGCCTTGCGCGTAAGCGGGTCGGTCAAGGTAAACCCATACATGGCCTCCCACATACGCTGTCGATACGCTGGGTCAAGCCGATCTCCAAAGTAAAAATATTTGCGCATCTGGCCCTTGAGGGTAAATCCTGAAAGCAGGTCAATCCCCTGAGTCTCGATAGCCTGGGCATCGATCTGTTGTAAAAAATCAAGGGCCGACGACGGCTGTCCCCAGAGGACATCGGCCATGGCTAACGGATACGAGTTTTTTTCATACTCATAGGCAATGCTGCCGTAGGGCTCTACCGCCGCCAGCTGAAGTAACGCCAGCTGCGCCCTCAGCCGAAACATCAAAATCCACCAGATTTCTTGCATAGGCCATTATTAGCACCTATGTATTACTCTAGCTCAAGGGACTGAGGTCTATGTTTCAAAACAAGCGTTTTCGCTACTTTACCGTCGTCCGAAAGCGCACATAGCCATAGGCATCATTGACCACATTCCCGGCAGAACTGGCGTTGACTATATCCCCCAAGTTCACCACTACCGCGCCGTTGGTATTTTCATTAGCTGTACTCAAGTTACCGTCACAGTCGATGCCCGTAAACCGGCTATCATCGGCAGGATCTATCCCTGGAGCAAAGTACACGGCTGCATCACCATCATTAGCTCCTGTATAAAAGGTACTAGCCCCATTGCGAAAAATTTCTACCCCCAAGTCGGCACCAGAAATACCTGCCGTGGCGATAGGCGTCTCTCCATTAAACCCGTTGGCCAAGAAACTCGTAAATGTGGGCACATAATCGCAGAAGTGAACATTGTCTACAGTGGTGTCCCCTGATGAGAGAAAGTATATGGTGTACTCAATAATGTCATTAGCAAAAACATTACCACCGTCAATACCACCAATCAGAAAAGTTACCGGGTCGGGCCATTGATCAGTATCTTGAGGTGGATCGGTGGGAGCACTTGGCGCAGCAACTGTAATGGTGTTGTCGTCATATGGGTTAGTAGTTTCATCTACATAGATAGATAAGTCATCACCAGTCGTCGTAGTAGTGCTGTTATTGAGGGCAGTAATACGCTTAACCAAAAGCACATTAGGGTTAGTCGCTATCGGAGTCGTTACTATCAGAGGTGTGGGGTCAGGTCTAGCACCTGTGGGTGGATAGTCAGACAGAAGACGTGGCCCACCAAAGCCGATGGGAATATTTTCTAATTCTGCTTGGTTAAATAACTCCCCCGGTGGAGTGTCTGATGGTATCAGTACTTGAACAGAGAGGATGGCTGTTTGGTTCGCAGGAACATTCATGCCAATGATTTCTAGTTGTTGCCTATTGCCATAGGTATTGACAATGCCCCCTAAGGGATTTATCAACGATCCGGATACATAGGTACGTCCATCAGTACTGGGCAAAATATCGCGGAATGAGACACCGCTGAGGGGAAAAGGGTTCTGATTACCAATTTTGTAGGTGTAGGTAACCATGCCACCTGCTTCTACGGTTGTTATCGACACATCTTTTTGGATGAGTGGGCCATAGGGACAGGCCGCACCATCGTTTTTGCTGACGTTACGACCAGTAGCGTAGTTAGAGCCTAGGGCAATATTATTAGGAAGGTCCAAAGAGAATCTGACAAGTCGTCCGCCGTTATTTTGGTAAGCATAAAAATCACCAAATACATCAAAATAAGAGGCTCCTGCCTGGGTGATGCTAGCAGTACCCGATTCATATTGGGTGGTGAGATTAGTGACTTGACCAGTTGTGGGGTTAATTTCCACCACGACGTCGTTGTCCTTGTCAAAGCCATAGAGCAGACCATTCACTGGGTTAAAGGCCACATCATCAGCTTTTACAGTACGACTGAGTTGTATTCTGTCTGTTCTAATAGCGGTGGCTTCGCTAATGTCTACCTGGTATAGCCATTGACCTGTGTGAGCATAGTACACCCCATTACCATCTACATCGCCTGAGAATACGCTGTTGGGTAGATTATTAGGATTACCTAGGTCAGTAACTGTACCATCAGAAGCAAGGCGATATACATTACCCGTGCTAGGATTCACACCATAGACATAGCCATCTTGCACGTTAAAGCCAATGCCGTTCATGTAGGTGCTGATAGGATCGGGAAATGAGTTTCCAAAGACTGATGATAAAGGCTGTAGCTGGTTGTTGCCTGTATCGACAGCAAAGTAACGAGAGTTTTCATCCTGAGCCAATAGAAAGGTGCCATCACAAATAAATGGAGGACCACTGGCCGTAGCGATCACGGTAATATCGTCGCTGGCTGTATTGTTGGTCATGTTTGGGTCGGTAATACCGGGAGCAGCTTCGTTGAGATCGCGACTCCCCACTTCTACCACATTGGTCAATGTTCCCGGCGGTGTTGGCAGTAGCGTACCCTCTACCGTAAATATTGCCACTCCACCTGACCCTAAACTCAAGCGCGTATTGATCGTATTGCCGCTGCCAGTCACTGTCTGGCAATCGTCCAGGCTACCAGATGGCATCATAATTTGGCATTGCCAGGATACATTGCTTAGTTCTGAGGGGACAAAGTCTAGCAGTGGTATATCGACTGCATCAGTAGGGCCTTGATTGGTCACTGTCATCGTGTAAGTAACCGTATCACCGGGTGCAAAGGGTCCACCGCTGTGGGTTTTCGTCACCGCCACATCCGCCCGTGGTTTCTCCGCCAGCGTCGCTCCAATAAAGCTCAGGTGCTCTCGATGACCGGTTTCTCCAGCCGCATCATCCCCTACCACCACCAGCATCTGCTTTACTTGGCTAGCATCATCCACAAAGCCAATCCAGCGAGTGGTGCGATTACCGCAGCCGCGAAATGAAGCCGCACCACATTGGCTGGGGTCAGTAGTAGACGGTACGACAATATCGTCACCAATACGGTTGCCGCTCGCATCCAGCAGTCTGACAATAGCCGATGTGCCATCTGAGCTAGTTTCTAAATCGCCAAACCAAGCTCCAAAGGCAGTCACCGGTTCTGAAAAGTCAAATAGAACGGCATTGCGGCTGGTGGTAGAACCGCTGTTTTCATTCCAATAGCGAGGTTGTGCTGTGGTGTTGTAAAAACTGGCGGGACGGGGAGCATCGCCCTGGAGCGTGGTGGTCGTACTTAGCTGAGCACTCGTGGCCACAGTGCCTACGCTGTTGGGATTGCTCAAATCAGTATTGGTAAAATCGTGCAGCGACGTCGTGACATCAATGCCGCTGGTGGTGGTAAATAGTCCATAACCAGCGGCACTAATGGTAGTACTACTCCCCGGTGCAATCTGATTTTGGGTAACGACAGTAGCTCCAACGCTGCTGACTGCACTACGCCATGGGGTATCAAGACTATCCACCTGACTGCGACTGGCGACATTGTTAAAGCCTACTTCATCACTGATGTAGGGGATAGGGGTGGCTGTAGCTGTTGTCGGAAAGCAAATACCTATAGCAGCCATTAAGGAGATTGTTACTTCTTTAGGCCACGGTTGAATTTTCAACCATCGTTGTTGCACCATCAGTCTCCATGGTTTGTTATCAACGAGGGAGTTCTCAAAATAGTATTCGATTTCTTTTCAGCATTAATGCTGTGTACCCTCATAAAACTAGGATGCACAGCATTAATTTAGATGACTCAGCAATTTGTCGAAACTTTTCGCTAGAAATAAGACTCCGAGAAGGAACACCACAAGCTGTTAGCTATGAGAGTAAATTATGTGCTGTGAGGGTCATATACTCTACTTTACTCGTGCTCTAAATCTTACATAGCCATAGGCTCCGGTGGCGTCGGTGGTGGCATCGGGTAAATCACCCAGGTTGACGACAACGGCACCGTTGGGGTTATCGTTGACGCCATTTTTATCGCCATCGCAGTCGATGCCGGGGAAGCTGCTGGAGGGGTCGATGCCGGGACCAAAGTAGGTGGCGCTATCGCCATCGTTGGCTCCGGTGTGGTAGTCGGTGATGCCATTGCGGAAGAGTTCGATGCTGAGGTCGGCACCGCCGATGCCGCCAGTGGCTTGGGGCGCACTGCCAGTGTAGCCATTGGGAATATAGCTGGTGAATGTGGGAACGTAATCACAGAAGAGAACACTTTCTGCGGTGGCATCACCGGAAGAGAGATAGTAAATCGTGTATTCGATTTCGTCGTTGGGCATGACGTTACCACCGTCGATGCCACCGACCAAGGTTGTCGTCAATGGTGTGGGCCACAAGTTAGTGTCTTTCGGTGGGTCATTCGGACCAACTGGATCAGCGACGGTGATATCGTTGTCGTCGTAGGGGTTAGTAGCTTCACCTTGGTCGATATAGCCTGAGAGATCGTCCCCGCCAGAAGAAGCGGTGCTGCCATTGATTTGGGTGATACGCTTTACTAACAACACATTAGGATTCTGTGGGATAATGGGTAGCTGATAACCAAAGTCGGCGTCATCATAGTCATTGATTCCTAACGGTATAGTGACAGCTTGTTGGCCACCTGGAGTGGTGGCGGTGGTGGTGAGAACAGCACCATCGAGAACATTGGTACCATCCAGGTCATCAGCTGTGCCCTCAAGCACTTTAACAATGTAGGTTCCCCGGATCAAATCAACAAAGTCGTAGTTGCCGCTGCTGTTGGTTACCTGGGTTGTCAGTAGCGGATCTTGGAAGTTTATGGCACCAGTAGTGTCGATGACACCGTTGCCATTGAGATCTCGGTAAATACCAACAGTGACATTGGCAATACCTGGCTCTAGGGGATCTTGCACTCCATCGCCATCAAGGTCATCCCAGATACGATCGCCAATGGTGGAGAGACCAACAACACATTCTGCCATATCCGCAATCGGCGAACTAGTTGGGCTAGAGGGACCAAAGAGGGACCCCGTGTTGATATTTACCTGTTGAATTCTGCTGGTGTCGGACAGGCCCCAAAGCACGCCATCTCCATCTTTGGCTAGCTGCCCTAGATAGTTGCCACTAATCTGATTGTAGATGCCGGTACTCAGATCAAAGCTCCAGGTGAACCCTGCTCTGCGGGTAGCGCCGTAGATAATACCCGCATCGCTGATGATCATGTCACCCCAGTCAGCACTATTCAATCCCCCATTGGCTCCACCCGTATTGTCATTTACACCAAGGGCTGTCAGGCTTTGAATGACTAGCCCATTAGAGCCTGGGACAAAGTCAACCCGATAAACCTCTGTATTGGAGTTTCCTTGGGCTCTTTCAATGCCCAAGTAATAAGAGCCATCGAAAAATGCTGCGCCACCGCTTGTCAGGCTCGAAATGCTTCCACCACCGGGCATTGCCGACACGTTTAAATTACCGCTGCTATCTTGTAATCGAACGTGAGTATCGTTAATGGGATCCCAGGCGTAAATGGCTTGCCCCTCTGCGTAGTAGGCCACTCGATAGAAGTGGTCAGTGGCGAGGGAGTTCACCACGCCTGCTAAAGCCGTATTTGTAACACGGAAGGTGGCACCTGTAGAGGGATAGATGGCGTAGATGTCTCTATTAATACCACCTGAATAGACTTCGCCGTTGGGGCTCTGGCAAAAGGCAACTTCGCTACCAGTGGTGATGAGGTCAAAACCAAAGTCTTGAGCAATGGCATCGGTACTGGTAAGTGATATTGTCAACGGGGTAGGGGTGCCAATGTTATGACCAATGGGAATATCAGGATCTGATGTTTCTACTGCAACTTGATAGGTGCCGGGAGCCAGATTAGGAAATGAATAGACGCCATTGGTATCGGTGACGGTTGTTGCTAGCTCTGTGGAGCCATCGCTGCTGAGGAGGCGAACGGTGATATTGTCTGGCATTGGAGCTTCGCTACCGCCGCCAGCAGGGCTTTCAAAGATATCGTTGCTATTGCTGTCTACGTAGAGGTTGCCGCTGATATTAAA
>ERZ1740067.256-NODE-256-length-43869-cov-7.500799_pt1 | contig 43869 bp, 51 predicted proteins | sample MGYA00581736_ERZ1740067 | MGnify/ENA primary metagenome ERZ1740067 (study PRJEB43018, sample SAMN04849236) | marine metagenome | isolation source: floating plastic debris | place: Pacific Ocean | collected 2008-08-27 | study: EMG produced TPA metagenomics assembly... | reverse complement strand
GGACGCCAGGTTTTCAACCTGGAAAGAGGGGTTCGATTCCCCTACGGGCTGCCAATTACCATATTTTCCTCAATGATATCAGGCAGATGTTGGTAGAGTGGCGTAGGTTAGCCAAATAGGTTAGCCACGTTTTGACTTCCTAAACGGCGGTTCTGGTCGTCGCAGATGGTCTTATCTGGTCTCTGATTTGACTGTATCTACGGGTGATTCCTGAGTGCTGTCCCCTTCTCTTTGGTCAAGATCAGGTTCGGATGTCGTTCTGGTCTCTTATACCTTCGTAGGTCATGGTGCTGACCCTCTCAACCAACTCCGGGCTTGCACAAGAAGTCCCCTTTAGGATTTTCACGAACTCTCTAACGAGGGTTTCTTCTCGTTGCTCTACTGTACCATCTACAGATTGGCTCTTGAAGTGGATGGGGTTTGCAAAAGCAGTCTTGCCAAAAGGGGTGTCTAGAACATAAGCCACATTCACACTTTGCGGCCCTATGTCTTCACACATTTTGCGCATGTCGTCAGTTTTAGGAAACAGTTTACGAGGAACTGTACCCAAAGCTGGGACGTGCTTTGAAGTGCGCAAAGGAATTGGTTGTTGAGGTAAAGACTTCATCGCTTCGCGCAGCTTTTCCAGTGTCAAAGGTTCTTGTTCTTCGGCTACGTTTGAGGTCGTACAGTTTAGACCCATCAACTTCCGAATTTCATTGTCCGTATCAATCATACCTCTGTATCCCTTTTGATTACTAAAGGCGGCATCGGTGTTTTTGCAATTTGGATAGCTGCGGCGGTGGTGAATGGCTCTTGTGCATCAATGTGGGTTTGCCTTAGCAGCATTGCTAAATCTGCATGAAACACATCCCTTTCACGCGGATCGGCTGGTGCATACTTTTCAGCAAACGTTTTGTGCATGAAGTGCAGACGTGTTTCGCTTTGGTTGCGCTGATAGTCTTCTTGCACAGTTTGGGTTGCTGACTTTTTCATGTGGGCCTCATTGTCTATTTGGTTTTACCAAGTGCGCTATCTGCCAAAGATGCTCGCTGTGCTTTCTTAGTGTATCGCGTCACCTCGGACAGAGTTTCATGCCCGGTAACGGCCATGATCTCATGTGGGGTAGAACCCGCTTCTGCTAGTCGTCTTGCGATTGCCTTACGCAGTCCATGAGATGTGCATTCTGGTAGCTCGGCCTTGTCGCACCATTTACGTATTGAGTTACCAAGACCTCCGGGGCTTCTTTGTTCCCCTCTGTTGGTCTCAAGAAACGTATCTTTATCTTCATCGACAAGCGCCAGTCTCTTTTCTAGCTCGGGATGGATCGGAATATCCACCTTAACGCCTGTCCGGGACTCCATCTTCTTTCGATGGTACACGATACGTCCATCGTGAACGTTGCTTGGGCCTAATCGTACTGCGTCACCACGGCTTGCGCCAGTGTACAGCATGAGTGTCATAGCCAAGTCTGCGACCGTACCCAATTTCCAGAACTCGTAAAACTTGTCTATTTCTTCTTCTGTCCACGTGTGGAAACCGTCTGGGTTGTTAAGCTTAAGGTTCTTAACTGAGCGCGCAGGGTTCGTCTCAATCAATTCCAAGTCATCCATGGCATGATCCAATACAAATCGAAGTATGCGTAGAAGACTGTTTGCAGCCGCAGGTGTTTCCGCTTTTGCGGCCATAAGCTTTCTAACAGTGGCTCGGTCAAGTCCCTTTATTGGTCTATGGCCATGTTCTTCTTTCAGTTTATTTGCCAATCTGCGGTAGTTCGCTTTTGTGCTGTCACCTAATGATTTGAAGTGAGCCGATTTGAACCAACTCTCAACAACATTGGCGAGACTGCCCTTCGGAGCCTGAGAAACACGTTGGACAGTCTCGCCCTGCGGAGTTATGCGCTCCCCTTTCACAGCTAAGCTGTAGCGTCGTTTGAATTCGTCGCTTGCGTACTCTGTACCTAGATTTGCTGTAAAACCCTTACTACGGTATCGCCATCTTAACTTACCATGGCGATCCTTATAGTGGGTCACTCCGGGGAACTCATTGCTCACGGTTCTAAACGTCTTCCCAGCCGATGTTCGTCTGCGTTTGCGTGGCAACCGGACTACCCCCGAAGTGTATAACACACTGGCCGTCAGGGTAGTGGCTAACCGAAGTAGCAGTCAAGCCTCGGCGCTGGCCTGCTGCTATGATACCTTCGATACGATTGAGTGATATTACTCTCTTTCTAGGTGTCATGTGATGTAACCTCGGTTAGTTGAGTGCATAGTCTAGTTAAAGGTTAGCCACTGTCGCCCACTTCATTTGGGTCATTGGCGGGATCACCTATCGGTGGTTTTCCCATGGTTCCTACCTTGTCGCGATACTCAGCCATGCGGAGCGCAAGATAGGCGGCGTCCTCACGACTGGATGGTTCCAAGATTAACCACGTTCGGTGATAGGTGATCACCATGACCGTTACTCTGCCGCCAACTGTTCAGTCGGGTAGGGCAGGTTAGCCGTTGTTGCATATTTTGCGCGGCTGATCTGTAGGCTACCGTCTGGGTTGCCCTTACGTGCGATCCAATACTTGTCGATGTCCGGGCGGTATGTCCAAGCTTCTGCTTGTGCCGCTTCCTCTGCACACACTTCATGCATGCTGCCCATTGCAACCCGTCTGGCGGTAGCACGTGGTGGTAGTTCATCGCAGATGTACTCTAAGCAGCACTCCTGCTTGTTACCCGATGATACGTGCAAGATGCTCTCTTGCCCCTTCATGAAGCCAGTATCTTTGATGTGGTCGAAATAGTCATCTCGGAGGCAAATGAAGCTATGTTCACGCTTGCCTTTGTAACACCCGATCATGGGTATGACGTTACCCTGCATGCGCCTCTTGCGCTCTGCTAGGTAGTTCATGAACAGGTTCATCCGGTACGGATTGTTTTCGAAGTCTATGGTGAAGATGATGAATGACATGGGTTCTCAGGCTCCGTTGTCAGGTGGTGTTCGTCAGCGCTTAGACAGCCAGTAAAGGTACAGGAAAATCAGCGCTGTTATGATGACCGGGACGGCTGGCACTCCTGCCAAAGCCCCGGTAGCGGCCATCCCAGCCCCGCCCATTACAGGCTCCCCGGCGTTCCACCGGGACACCAGTCGTGAACCGGATTAACTACACGGGCTTGTTCGGCCCGGAGGCTGTCAGCTTTGCGCACACCGGCCCGTACAACGGCCAATGAACCCGTCATAACCAAACCAGCTACTATGCCGATCAGAAGCCCTGTCAGGGTGCCAGCAAGGGCAAAACAGATCACGACTGTGAACCCGATATCTACCCATGTCGCATGTTGCAGAACCCGGCGAAGTCCGATCAGCCGAATAAGCAAAATCAACGCCCCAGCCACGCAAGCAAGGGACATCAGGAATATAAGACCTATACTCATGACCATTGCTCCACACCAACAAGTGCAGTAACCGGCGCACCTTCAAAGTTGAGTGTAATTTCGACTGCTTTCACCCAGTCTGTAGCCCACGTCTTTATCCTGAACGGACCCTTAGTCGTGGCTAAGGTAACTACAAATTCGTACATCATTGTTTCTCAGGCTCCGATGACAGTTACGCATGGCTTGACCGGACATGCTTCGGTATAGAAACTTGTGGGTAGTTTAGCCGCATACCCAAGGCGCGCTGCTCACCGTTGCCCCGACCGGCTGACTTCTAGACCAATGGTCCGTATCAGTTGTACGAGTGGTGATGTGCGCTTTGTTATTCCCTCAAGGGATGTTCGCACGGGATTAAAAGACACTGGATCAACTGATAGAGTTCGCCCACGCAGGGCTTACAAGAGTGGATCATGTCCAGTGTCTATTGATCATGTGCGGGTGGTGGACAGGCGAGGGACTACCTGCCCACCCTAGGACTTGCTGAGGTAAGTCAGCTTGGAGACCTAGATTAGTACCGCACCTGTGCAGTATGGTTCTGTATTCACGCCGTTTCCGCACCTAGTTCAACAGCCAGCTTTTTGATGGCGGCTGCTTGCTTGTCGTCAACGCGGTCCCCGCGCTCTGGGTCTGCGCTGTCAATACGCTTCACCATTGCAGAGATAGCCTTGAGTGCATCGAATGGCTTGTATTCGGGTTCTGGTTTGAATTCGGTCCAGCTTGTGCCAATTGCACCTTCCTTTTCGAAAGTGCCTGTGGCGTCATGCTTGAACACCTTTTCCTCTGTATCCCAATTCACTTTACCGAATTGGATGATGAATTCACGAAGGGCGTTCACTCGTGCACCTTTAGGCATAACTTCAATCAAGCGATTGATAAGTGTTACGTCCCCGTGTTGTGCGTGGTGTGCCATCGCGGATACAGCGGCAACTTGAATGTCGCGATCAAGTTTCTTGCCACGGCGGCTAATGCTTTCAATAGCTGCGGCGAGTTCGTTTGTTCCGGTGATAAGTGAAAGTGTCATGGGTTCTCAGGCTCCAAGGTTGCTAAACGGTGCAGTGCCTCATGCACTACACGGTAACGCAACCTGCGTTACTTCAAATTAAGACAACGGAGGGAACCGCCATTTGAATGTCGGACGCTCACCCTCAAGTCATAGCTTTGCATTCAACCCGTAAGAGCATCTTGCGCTACCATGCTTGACCATGATTGCCAGCGTTATCGCGCCACCATATTTAGTGTCCTGCTATGTGGTGCAGGGTCTAACCAATCCAGCCGTATAGCCGCTGTCGCATACCTACCGCACCCTGTGTGTGTGCCTATGTGACCCGTGTAGGTATCAGGTCGTGAGTTGTGCCGCACTCCTGCGTAGTCTCAATAAGGGAAAGTCTGTCCGTGTCAGCCGGGTCAGTCTTATTCCTTAGTGTTGTCAGCCTGTAAGAAAACTCGTTCTTACTTCGCGTCTTCGGAGCGTTGGCCCGTGGCCTGTGTCGCTGCCGATGAGTTGAATATGGGCTAACCTCAAAACACATGCAACCACTTTTTCGTAGGTTAGCCAAATTTTCTTATAAGCACCTGAGAATACTCATAAAAAACTTGTTTTTACCTAGCGATGTGTCTGCATGCAGCTTCTATCCTCCCTATATTGTGTGCGTATATAGATCACACTACACAATGTACTTCATAGGTATACAACTTACTGTATATCTGGTCGGTGCACTGTTATACGCATGTATAGTGCATTAGTATGTTATACTCACTGTACACTACTGGGTAGTTATACTGTGTGCATATCATATGTTATACATACGAGTGTGTTACTAGTTACATTATACAAGTGTGTATCAATGTGTATACATCATGTGTCATATACTCATATATGATACTTATATACTTACTGTACTATCTCGGATACTTTCCAACTTCGTTGGCTGAAACAGATACAGCAAGTTCTGTCTATGAGGTGAGGGATTAAGCCATATATAATCGGGCTGATTTCCCAGACAGTCTTGCCAAGCATACACAGACAGATTGAAAGCGGATAAGACACCCGTTTTCAGTCATTTGCAAAGAAGATAGATAGACGCCCAAAGACACACATGACTTACAACAGGTCAAAACCATGTATAAGCACATGACAGTTGCATACCTGAGAATAGCACCTGCCAAAAATGCCCGTACAGCGGCCTTAAATCCGTCCGGGTATGTCCAGTCGGCTAACCTGCTTGTGGCTAACCTAGCGGCTGCACAGCGGCTCTCACCAGCAAATAAAGGCTAAATGCAGCATGGGTGTGAGACCATGGCGGATTAGAACCCCTGAAATGCAGTAAAATCCGGGTGTGCTTGCTTGTTGCTAACTGGGTGGCCCTATGGGGGAACTTGGGGCGCGGGGTAGGGTAGATACCCCCTCGCAAAAATCTGTCAGAAATTTACGATCCGTTTTACCCCTCCATCATGATCTGGCGTATTCGACTTTGCCATCATTGTTTGATGGTCGCTTAGCCGTATTCGTCTTCCTGTGATGTCGTGAGATAGTGTACGTACAACTGGGTGACGCACATGTTTGGTATAAGGTAGCGGAGTGCAGATTATCATTTTGTCGCCTTTGGAGTGGTGTCAGCCGGTAGCGCGATCTGCGCTACATAACTTATGTACAACGGCTTTAATTCACTCAAGGTGACTCGGTGGCAATTTCCGCCACATTACGGACTCGTAATAAGGTATTAGAGTATTATATCGCGTCTAATGCGCACCTTTCTTTCGACACCGGTGTTATTGAGCATTTCCAAGTGATCCATAAGCTCTTTGCTGAACTTACGCTTCACTCCATTGGCAATTTCCATAGCTTCAACCCGTAACCACTCTGTGGTGCGTCTTCCGCTATCTGTTAGATGCCAGCCTGTATCTTCGTCATAATGGGTTGTGCCGGATAAGCGCATGTCGTTCAAACGGTCTCGGATTGTGGCCCGAGAGTATCCAAGTGTGTCCGATAAGGTTTGAATGGACCATCCGTTACTGTCCAGCAGTAAGGTCATCACGATCATTCGGGACTTGTGGTCTATGCCTAGTGCCAGAAGGATGCGCGAGTATCTGTAGTCTAGATGCAACTTCTTGCGCTGTTTCTCGCTAAGCTCCAATGACATGGCAATCCCCTCCACTTGAACCCTTGACGGTGTGTGGGCGCGTTGCATATGTCTCTACCGTCAGCCGGGACAGCGAAAGCGTCTTGGTGGCCTCCCCGGTGTAGCTCTCAGGCTCCCACTGGGGAGGCACGTATTCACGGAAAAGTTGTGTTTCAAGCTTACCCAGCGGCAGACGCGGATATCCTCTAGAAAACGGCGTATGAGGGGCCTTAGAGGATATCCGGGTATGTCGGGGCGTAAAAACGGCTTGTGAGTACCACAGCAAGCGCACATCCAGCGGTTACCGGGTTCTGGACGCCCCATTACGGGACGCCCTGTGATTTGATTGGTTTATGACCGGGCTACACCCTTGGATTTCTCCCAAGACCGCATTCCACCCAGACCCAGCATACCCATCAGAACCGGCATCATAGTTGCAAGGTCCAGATCGGGCAGATGGTTCAAGTTCACTAGCTGGCCTGTGAAGGTGTAGTAGTACGCTGCAAGCATCTCCATCATTGGGAACAACAGGAAGGTCATTGCGAACGCACTCACGCAAATCCAGCCCATGGCAGGACGCCAGCCCGACACGAACATTGATGTGTGTGCTGCCTCTTGGGCGTTAACCTCTAGCTGTGCCAGATCGGATTGATGTGCGAGTTCAACAAGGCGTAGACGTGCTTCTAAGCGTTCTTCGTCTGTTGTGTACAACTGGTCAATCAGGTCGGTAGCGCCGCCTAGGATGTCGCGGATTACTTCTGATCCTATCCGCATCATGCGTTCAACGCTTTAAGGTAGCAGTCTGCATAGCCTGCGATCATCCGACCATTCTTACGAACGTCACCGTTGATTATTGCACGTGCTTCCCGGAACTGCTCAGGCAAACGGTAGTCCTTGAGTGCTTTACCTGTGTAAAGACCTTTGCGCATGCCAGTGTACAGCAGAGGCAGTGCAACATCCCATTCTAGGGCCAGGTCTGGTTTACGCGCTAGCGGAATGCCAAGCAGCTTACCCATGCGCACGTAGTTGTCGTACCAAGTGATCTGCACAAGTCCGCGACCGTAGTATGACAGCCGGTATGGTCCATCTGGAAGAGAGTAATTCGTGCGAATAATACCCTTATCCTAGATGCTGGTGACTGCGCGCCGCGCTCCTGCGTCGGTTCTTGCGAAGCCTTCACGAATGGGCTGCATACGCCGACCGGTCTCGTGATGTGTTGTTGCCAGTGCATAGGCTGTGTCCACGTCAGAGAAGTCATGCTCAACTGCGTAGTCAACCAGACGGTTCAGACCATCAACTTGCTTACGGTTCAAACGCCCACCGAATAGTGGGCGACGAATGGTATCGAAGAAGTGCTTATCAGCGGCCATTATTCGTCCCCCTCTTTTGCGTCGGGGGAGGCTTTCTTGGCGTCTAAGCTGGCTTTCGCAGATACGAGTACCTTTTCAAGTCGTGCGACTTCGGCCTCTTGGTCAGCGATAGAACGCGCGTATTCAGCATCGCGCCGGTTCTTTACTGCTGCCAACTGACGTTCGCGGACCTTGGCTTGGTCTTCGATCTTGGCGCGCGCGTACTCAGCCAGAACCTGTAGTGTCTGGATAAATACACTCAGCTTGCTTTCGTCACCGTTGATACGGCCTACTGCTCGCACGCCCTCTTTACGCAGTAGTGTGGTGAAGCCGTACTCATCGAAAGGGAACTCGATTTTGGACGGTACTGTAGTGTTGCCGGACACTTTGCGTGTTTCGACAGTGGTTGCTTCATTAGGCATCGGCCTGTCCTTGAATTAGACCCTCCGCCGCATGCGTGAGAACGCATTGGGTGCTTTTGGGCCTTTGATGTGGGAATGAAAGCCGGGTACGGGGCGACCGTTACCCAGCGGATTTCTCATCATCTCGCGGTAACGAGAGTGCGCCGCTGCCGCGCGCGCTTTGAACTCGTCCTGCTTGAGATGATCTGACCAATAACGAACTGAACCTGCCAGTGCGTCTAATCGGTCGTCATGAATGAGCGCGCCTTTGTCCCTTGTGATCCGGGACAACTGGAAAAACACGCTGTAGCTTGATCGCAATTCGACTGGGTACTGTCGGCATTGCTGCCAATCGCTCTCTAGTAGACCTTCGTCAGCTATGAGCCTGTTTGAGCCAATAACCGGCTCTAGTACGTCGATGATGCGTAATTCTTTCTGCCCACTCTCCCATACGTCTTCAATTCCGCATGAGTGCTTGCGCAGTAGTTTAGGCGTCCATACGGCGCTCAATGCACCGTTGCCATAGTTCTTTTCTATGTCGATCTGGTCAGGCTTCCACTTGACTGCGATCTCAGTCAGAGCGTCCAGACTTTCAACATCCAGACCTCCCGGAACGCCGCCAGATGCCACCCAGAACACACGACCAGCGAGGAACTTAGTGACCGCATAGGCCGTCTCATCGCCGTTCTGACCGCCACCAGCGGGGTCAACGTACATGTGCGTCCCTTGGAACGCTCCGAACTCCTGACCGAAGCCAGCGGCCTTGTAATAGCTGTCTGCTATTGGCCAATCCATCGGGGTTGAAACGTGAGTTTCGTTACTAGGCTGAACGTTGATCTCAAGTGGGGCTGATTTCTCAGCTATGTGCATGAACACAAGCTTCTCAGCCTTGAGAGGGAAGCGCTGTGCGTCCATCAGACGGGTGTCCAGCATGTGTTGTAGCTGGAAGTAAGCCGCGCCTTGGTCGATCTCTTTGGCGGTTAGGATACCTTCATTCAAAAGGTCTGGGTCAGTCGGCTTGCCGCGATCCCCCATAGGACCGCCGCCGCTTTGAAGGCTAGGCTGTGATGCCAAGGCGTCACGTATGCTAGGAGCAAGGTGCTTACCGTAGTTTCCGATTTCCTCATTAGTCGGGTAACGACCCGGCCAAATACGAATGTCAAAGCCACGCGAAACCAGACCGTTGTAGATACTGTCCACAGATTGGGGCGTACCCAAGTAGATGATATCGCCAGTGGAACAGATCGAAGTGAAGTCACGTGTAAGGTGGCGAAGACGTTCCCGCTGGACTTCTGTTGCGGAGTTCTTTGCACTCTCAACGTCATCGGCAATAAGAACGTCTGCCCGCTTACCTTGCATGTTCGACGTGATGCCGATGCATGCAATACTGGGGGACTTTTCGGGGCCTTTAAGCTCATAGTGAACGTCGAAGGCTTTGACTGAGGCGCGGTCTCCTGCGCTTCTGTCTGGTCGAAGACATGCTAGTTCGGCCATCCCCATAATGATCTGAATGATCCAGTTGGAGATTTCGGTTGCCATGTCCGAACCGGACGACACGATAAGGATACGTGTTGTTGGGTCGTGAATGATCCGCCAGACCGCATATGCTGCGGTGATAGTGGTCTTAGCTTGACCACGCTGGGCTTGTATCATTCGGTACTTAGGTCCGAACTCAAGATAGTTAGAGATGTCCAACTGAACGGGTGTACAGTCGAAGCCCAACAACCCTGTAATCACGTCATACAGAAATGGGGCGAACTCTTTGTATTCTTCTCTGAGTAGGTCCAGCTCTTTCCAACGTTCGCCCGGTTTGAACCTGCGCTCCGCGTCAGCCATTGTCCCCGACCACCTTCAAGGTCGATAGGGTTGTGACATTGGACCGCTTTTCACGTCGCTCTGCCAAGCGGCGCTCTGTTTCACCAAGCTCATCTAGTTGCTCGGTATCGAAGCTGATCTCATTGTCTTTTAGGAACTTGGTTACGGCAGACAGCATTGCCGGATTGGGCATTACCGCTTCGTCAAAGAGTTCCCGAACTATCTCGTCTTGGATGTCATCCGGGTCGATGTCTTCTATTGCCTGCAAACGGGCTTCGTAACGCTCAAGAATGCGTTGGAAAACTGCGGTTATCTTGCTGTGAAGATTTCCAAGGGTTTGTTCTGTCGCTGATCCTTTACTCATCAAATCCACCCCAGAGTTGCTGCAATGGCTGTGATGATTGTCGGGACGGTCACGCTCAGACCGGCGGTCAGAACTCCGATACGCGTCTTGAAGTGTTCGAGAGATTTAAGGCGTTTGTCTGTTTCTTGGTTTAGTTCTGCTTGCGCGGCCTCAATTGCATCAATACGCGCGTTGGTGTTGCTGCGTGAATGGACAAGTTGCTTTAGGTCGGCCCGCATCTCCCCAAGCATGAACATAATCGTGTCCTGCGGGTTGTCATTCATACGGTGGTCCTCAAATGCAAAAGGGCGGACCCGTAGGTCCGCCCGATATCTGCTTAAATGTGAGTTTGGTTAGATGTTCCCTGAGACAACAATGTTACTGGGATTACCCGCGTGGGTTCCTAGTAAGCCGCTCAGGAAGTTGTTCGAAATGATAACGTCATTGGTGGAATTAAACAGGATAAGAGCCTGTGCAGGTCCGCCCTCAACGTTTGCTACGTCAGTTACGCAATTTACTAAGTGGATACGTCTAATGTCGCAGCTGGGGTTGCCAAACCATCCCCAGCCTCTCGAAGGTCCAAATAGGTAACAGCCATCAAACATCAGTCCGTAAACTGTAGTATTGGGATCGGCTACGGCTACAAAGCTAGAGAAACGATCCACTCCAAGGTTTTGCTGATTGACATCAAAAGCTGTGAAAGTACATCCCTTGAATTTGATGTTACTCCTTGTTGATTGGCCTCGTAAGAAGACTGGAATACGGGCTGCATCAAAGTCGCAGGTCACGAATGTGACTGGTCCCTGAACTCCATCTATGATCACGCCAATGCGGGTGGCCCAACACGTACAGCTAGTGAGGTGTACCCAATCCATTGTTCCAGCGAAGTCAAGAAATACACAATTCTTCTGAACGTAGTCTCGAAGTGATGCACCAACTGTAGAGTGATGGCTAATGATGCCCGGTTGTTGCTCCACTTGGTGAAAGAACGTCCAGTCAGTAACCGTATCGACACGCACTCCATATCGCAGAGCTACCATTAGGATGTCTGTATAACGGTGCGTTGTAATTCTAGAGAAGCCAATGGAACGTGAGAGTGAGCCACGGGCATCAATGGCTGTGTAAGACTTGTAAAAGAGAACGTCTTCTACGTGGCATTGCGAGTGGTACGGAGTTGTTGCCCCATCTGCGTCAAGGTAGAACTTGATCGTGGCACCGTACTCAATGGGTGCTGCTAGTGTAGGGTCTTGGGTTGGGTAGTCGAACGCTAGGCTACGTACCTTTGAAGCTGGGTGCATGATCACCGCTGCTTTGGTGTGGTCCTCGGATGAACCTGTGCCTGAACCCCATGATACTCGTATTACTGTTCCTGACAATTCGAACGTGTTGGCGTCGAAGTGACGGCCTGCACCTAGAAGTGTCACGCCAGTTTTGAGTATTACTTGTGATCCGAACACCCAGTTACCTGCGCGCATGAATACCTCTGCACCTGTCACAGATGCAGCATCAATCGCGCGCTGAACCGCAATCGCGTCGTTGGATAAACCGTCAACTTGTGCGCCAAAGTGTTCTGGGTTGTACTGCCCATCAATAGGCTGAACATCCAATCCTATGCCGCTTATGGGGTGGTTGGGACGGTTGCCTGCACCGGGGGCTACGACGCGAATGACCATACCTGTCTCGTAAACAGTCAGAATTCGCCCTGTCGGATGTACTGTGCTGTCAAGCAGAAATGCTGCCTCTGTAGAGTAGTTGCCCATTAGATCGCGGGCATCTTCTACTGCGGCTGTGTTCAACCATGCGCGTCCAAATACGCGAGATGAAACAGTGGACCAAACACTGTCGCCTGTAGAGTAAAGCATTCTACCGAACCGGTCGGCTATGTTCTTGGGTATTGCAGACGATACCGCTGCAACGGCTTCGTCGCGCGCCAATCGGGCTGCGTCTCTCGCGCTACCACTTTGTATAGAGAAAGACTGAGAGGCTAACCTGTTATCGTTTGACAGTGATGCATTCTGCTGTGCTTCGTCTCGTGCTGCCTGTGCGTCAGCTACCGATGAACCGATAGATGCTACCGCACTCGTAGCGGTGTTTGCGGCGGTCTGTGCGCTAGTGGCTGCGCTTTGCGCGTCATTACTGTGGCCCAATGCCTCTTGACGAGAAGCTTCTGCGGCTTGAGCATTTGCCGCAGCACTTACGGATGCATTAAATGCTATTGAAGACGCTCCTGTGGCGGTCTGTGCCGCAGACTGTGCAGTGTTGCTGTTCTGTAGTGCGTCATTTGCGGATTGTTCCGCAGCGTTCTTTGCAAGTACGGTGTCGTTTCTGAGCGAAGTAATAGAGTCCAGTATTGCGCCTGAGAACGAGTCTACTCGACCGTCTAACAACTCATGAATGTTCATCATTAGTTGCCGGAAAGCGCGCGATATAGTTAACCGCGTCACTGTTCCAGTGTTCTCAAGGTCAATCTCAAGTTGGTCTTTGTCCACCGTCCGTTGTACAATCACTGTACTGGGATTGGGTAGTGGATCAGTGACCCTAATTGTTCCATCGTTCAGCCAAGTGAACGACCTAAAAAGCTGATCTCCAAAACTGTCTAATTCACCAAGGACATAAACAGAGACATCTTCTCTATCCAAAAAGTCTAATGCGAAGTTAACAGAAAAGTCTTGCACACCACCTGCAAAGGGGTATTCGAGGCGTGAATAGCCCATACTCCCTCCAAATAAATGTGTCTATGAGGTGAGGGAACAAGGATTTCTCCCTGTTCCCGTGAATGTTAGTCAAAGATGCGCGATAGGAAGTAAGTCCCCGCAAATGGGATTGCCTTTAATGCTTGCCTATCGTGCCAATCGCTTTCACCGGTCACAGTGTTTGCCAATGCGCCCGGAATTCGGGTCATTTGATTGGCAATTCTTATGGTAGGTGGTGTCCAGTCGTGAACGGGTCCAAACTGGTTGATACGTGCATCATCCATTCCAATAAGTGTCATCATCGGATCGTAGAACATAGGTATGAACCCAGTCATGTTGCTGTAGTTGAAAGCCTGCTTTGCAAGGTCTTCGGGGCTACGCTCTCTACCGTCCAATGCGTCACGGATACGAACTGCAACCGCAGCCGTTGCCAAACCGTACAGAACGGTTGCGAATGCCTGCTTGTCTATGAACTTGGCGTTCCGCATTGCTTGCTTTTGAATTGCCTGCAACGGGAATGTCTTCAAGTGCATGAAGATCGATCCCACGTGCGTGTGCATCCAAGCGTCCTGTTCACCGGCCATGGACTTCTGAACAAGCTGGTTAACGTTACGAGTGACAGAGGATGCGAAAGTCTCGCTAATTGGTCCTGTCCACTGGTCTGCGTTCAGTCGATTGACGAATGTGCTGTTACCACGGGTGGTGAACTCAATCGTTCCGTTGTCAACAAGATCGAACAGAGCCGTAATGTCTTCTGGCATTAGGCCAAGGTCGTTTTCGAACCGTCTTTGAACTTCATCTGTGAGGGTATAATGCCCCTCAACATGGCGCGCGCGCACTTCCCGGAAAATCTTGTCAGAGACGCCAAGGGCGGCTGTCTTCTGTTGGAAGCTACGAACATGGTTGAATGCACTGGTGTAGCCTTGCAGAAACGAGCCTGCGGAAGTCCACTTGTTAGCTGCGTACAACCAATCTCCTTTTTCACGTGCAGTTGCGTCATCAAGGTCAAGCCATGGTGCGAACTGCCAATGATCGTTTCCGATCTCTCCGGTCAGGAAGGCCATGTCATCCAGTAGCTGCTTGTTGCCTGCTTTAAGCTCACGATTGAACAGCGCCATAGGTCCACGGGTCATCCAGTTGGCTAATCCGTTCTGTGCGATAGTCACGCCGGTTTCGGCCATCTGAGTTACACCAAGCTTTTCCAGAAGGGACAGGTTAACGGCCCGTTTAAGAAGTGCTGCGTGTCCGATGCCTTCGTTGGTCCCTGCGTTTCGCCCTAGACCGTAGCCATGCACCGGCCCTGCGTTGAAATGGCTCAGCATTGCTTCTAGCAAGCCTGCATCAATCGGTTCTTCGCCAAGTGATCTTTGCTCAACGCGCATAGCGTCGATGATTTCCCGTCGCTTGGCCTTGTTCGTAATACCGTGTCTTGCAAGCGCCGCCGCACCGGACATCTGTCGTGTGTAACGTTGCCAGATACCGTGCAGATCGTTGTCCATCAGGTCTACAATACGAAGCTCGGACCCATCCCTTGTTGGGATACGAGTGTCCATATCGACATCGTTCCGCATCTTCGCAAAGCCTTCTTTGGCCCTATCGTGTTGTGACCCAATTAGGCGTTCAAGTACCTTGTCGGCGTCACCCTCACGCATACCGGCCATAACCATGCTTTCACGAAGAAAGTCTTTTCCGTCACCTGTCAGCATGGACAATACGGATGTGTCTAACTCGGTCTCTTTTGAGAGAGCGCGATGCACGACTGCTTTGGCAACTGCCTCTGCATCCTTCAAAGCTCCCATACCGGCTGCTCTGTAAGACTGTGACAGGGCGCTAATTATGTCGTCTCTGTTGACGATACCTCGATCTTCAAGATCAAGAATACGGGAACCACTCCACTTGTATGGTGTGTATCCTCTGGACTCGGGTATGGTTTCAAAACCATCAACGGCTGTCTCTCCGTCTTTGCCCTTACCAATGCCTAGTGCTTCTGCACCTGCGATTTCATACTGATCTGCCGCGCGCTTAATCTCAGGGTTCCGGGTGGATACCCTACCAAGTCTACGGTCATTGAGTTCAAGCATGACTTCACGATTGAACACGCCCAGACCATCTTGAGTGATGTGGTAGCCACTGCCTTGCCAAGTAGCGTTGTTCTTTCTGGCCCATTCTTGTTGGATGCTAACAACGTTCTCGCCTAAGTGCTGTTGTATACGTCGATGGTAATACTCCATACGTGTCGCGGCTGTAGCGCGTCCTCGTCCAAGACCGCTGGCGCTCTCAAAGATGTTGCCTGCAATGTAGTTAGCTACTGCGCTCTCGCTCTTATAAAGACGATTGAAGTTGTTCGTGGTCAGGTTCATTCCAGTGCTAGAAGCTACTGCTGCCCACCACGTGTCATCGTCCTGTGCCTTCCGGTCTCCCCAGCCACTTTCATGTCGCCACGTACGAGCGGCATCAATCCATGACTGGTTGGTAGGAGTAATGCTACCGGCTGGGTTGACCAACTCAGGATTGGTCATGCGACCGTCTCGGCCCGCTTGGGCGGCACCTACACCGGTTTCGCCACCTTGAGGTAGGAAGTCCGAAATGTTGTCACCCTGCATGTTGCCAACGTCCACGTCTTCTCTGAATGCAGGGTCATCTAGTGCGATACGCTCATGGAATTCCTGCTGCGCCTGCTGGACACTCGTACGCACATCACCTTTGACCGCACCACCGATACCACCACCTAGCAGCATGCTTTGAAGGGCCATGTTCGCTACATCTTGCCAGCCTGCGGTTTCACGGGTGTGTGCATCCACAGCCCCGACCACAGCACCGGCCTGTAGGCCCGCGTTCAAGCCTTGTGCCGATCCAGAGACCCGCAGGGCTGCATTGGGTGACAGACGCGCCAGACGGGACATACGCAGCGTCGTACGCGCCACCTTGGCTGATCCATAGGCACCGCCTGAAAAGAACATCAAGGGCGCGTCCACGTCGAACAGAGAACCGGCCAAAGCCGCAAGCTGGCCGCTGTCTTGTTGAGATATACGGCGACCGCGTTCTATGTCCTCAAGGACGCGCGTTCGAGACCGTACAGCCGCTTCGTAGTTATCGTGATCAAGTATCTCATCATGGAATTCAAAGGGGATCCCCTCAGTTAGTTCTGAGTACCGTTCTTCCTTGTCATAGTCTGCCTCACCACTACGGAAGCCAAACAGTGTCAAAGCGCCTACACCGGCCACGGTTGCAGCCGTTTGTGCAGCTTCTAGAATTCCGCCGTCTGAGAATGCATCTGAGATAGGTGTAGAACTATTGAAGGTTTGTTCGATCAGAGACGGGGCCTCGTCAGCGATAACTCGGGATGCGCCCGCGATGGCTGTTAAGCCGAAGCCGTCTCTAAGGTCGTCCCTGAGAGGCTGTTGTGCCTCTACACGAGCCAAGTCACTGGCGCGCCTTGTGCCGGGAACTGATAAAAGGTCGTCCTCTATTCGTTCCTCGACTTCCTTTCGGAAGCGATCAGCCATAATTGTCTCCTGAAATGAAAAAAGCCCCCACCAGCTTTCGCCAGTGGGGGCCTGAATTACTCTATGTTCTCTGAGCGTCGTCTACGCATGTAGAGTTCACCGGCTTCGCGGCTCGGTACAATGATTGGGTCAGAGTAGTTCCCATCTTGCATAAGCACTTGTACGCTGATTTCACCGCTCGGGGTTGCGAACGCCCGGAAGGGCCGTAAGCCCACCACGCCTGAATTGATACGCTCACTCATGGACATTGCTGGCTGGAATTCACCGCCCCACAACGATGCCACTGCATCGGCACCAGACTGTACCCAGCCCGGTAGCATCTCTGCTGCGTTAAACCCTTCGATAAAGGGGTGCTGTGCTATGACCTCATCAGATTGAAGCCATTCGACCACTGCGGAGTTAATAGCACCATCGTGCATGAATTCAGTGGCGCGGCCACCAAAGAACATGGTCGCATAGTCCTGCCCACGGTTAGCCATGACCAGATCACCGCCAATGACTTCGGTTCTGCTACCAACGTGCTCATTAGCTTTTGCAACAAGGTCTCTTGTCCGAAGTCCGGGCATGATACGCTGTAAGCGCGCCACCTCTGCGGATACCTCTGATTTGTATGCACCGTACACTTCGTCGGACCACATACGATCTTTGGCTTTAGCATGGTTGTCAAAGACTTGATCTAGGCGAGCGTCTTCTTGCCAAATCGCGTGAAGTACGCCGATGTCCCGTGTTTCAAAGTAGTTATCTACTTCCCTTTCAATGGTCTTTTGAGTGTTCTCAAGTGCCATGAACGCGTCGGTGTCTTGGATGAGTGGTGACTTATCCTGTTCCATACCGATGTTACGAACTGCCTCTCCGATAAGCGAAGGGTCTGCGGATCGGCTCAATACCGCCTCTGCAAGTACCTGCGCCTCTGGATCAAGCATTGTGTCAGCGGCCTTGGAATTAGCCGACTTAACCTCTGCATACTGAGTGATGGCATCAACAACAGTTGGAGATGGGTTGCCGTCTTTATCAATCATTGGCCCCATGACTGCGGCGGTCATCCGCATAGTCACTTTAGGGTCAACGACACCCGCTTCTGCATAGAATGCGTTGAAATCTGCGGACATTGCCGCAACAGCCTCATCCTCTGTCATGCGCCCTTCGTGAACCTCTTGACTGTAGGTTTCTACGATCTGCTTTTCTTTCTGATCGAAAGCGCGTTGTTGATACTCTCTAGGAAGCTTGGATAGGTATCCACCTGATATGGCGGCGTCTATCTCAACCTGTTGCTCAGTCCACTTAGCGTGACGATCAATAGCCTCTTTGCTTCTCACAATGAGGCTTTCCGCAACTGCACCATTACCGCGATCAATCGCAGCGATACCGAACTCATCTAGTGTTTCATTACGTTCGGCGATGTACACGTCATTTGCTGCTTGTATCTGCGTCGGAGTTGATGCCGGGTCGTTTATGACTTCTTCCCAAGCCAAGCGGGCAGGGGTCAACCGGGCATTAGCTTCCTCAAGGCGAAGCTTGTAGCCTTCGTCTGAGACGCGATCTGCCTCTCTAGCCAGTGCCGTATCTACCGAGCGCGTTAGTTCAATCTCTTGATTAACGTCTGCACGTGTTCGAGCAACATCGTACTCTCCGAACAACTCGCTACGGCTTCTTCGCCAAGTCTCCCTGCTAAGCTCCCCTCTTGTGAACTGGTCGTCTAGTTCCGCGAGTTGAGGCGCCATTTGCTCATAGGTGTCCATGGCAAGACGCTCTCGTGTGTGTGCGAGTGTATCTTGAGCGATACGAAGTCGATCAGCGGCAGTAGGTGCTTTCCAACCTTTTAGGCCATCAGCCATCTTTCTTTTGTAGTCACGTGTTTCTTGGGGCAACACACTGTCGTTTCGACCGGATTCAATCCATCGGTTGGCTACACCGGGTCCAGCGTTGTACGCGATGGATGCGGCTTCTAAATCGCCTGCTGACCACTTTAAGATACTGTGTGCAGATGACCCGCCCATCATGGTCCGCCAGTAGTCCTGACCAACACGCACGCGTTCTGCTGCTGAACTGTCTCTTGCAGGTGTGATGCCAAATCCTGGGTCTCGGTTAGTGTAGTCCATGACCTGCATAAGTCCTCGCGCCCCTACAGGGGATACCGCGTTAGGATCACCACCACTTTCGATCTGGATAAGGATAGGTTCTGTGATCTTCGCCATAGTGCGATAGTCACCACGAAGACGCGCTTCCTCGAAGTTCGTCGCCGCTGTCATACCGGCCTGACGTTCTGTTGTCAGGGCAGGGTTGTAGATACCGCCAGCGTCAGCGGCATTCATCTTGATACCGTGATCTGCGTATAGAATGCTGAGTTCTTCTACCGCCCGTGAAGGTGAAACCTCTGCGCGTTCGATCCGGCGCATTAGTTCCTGTTCACCGTTAAAGAGTTCTTCGTTGTACTCTGTCCGTCTGCGACCTTCAAAGCGTCTTTGTGCTGCCCTTACCGCGTTCTGTTCTGCGGTTGTCAGGTTGTCGCCAAGCAGACCGTTCTTTGCCAGAACTGAGTATGCCATAGGGTTGTCATTGTCGAAGGCACGAATAACACCCTGAACCGTAGCAGCTTGCCTACGTTCCGGGCTTAAACCAGAGGATGCACTGCCTTCGTCGCCAATAGCAAAGTCTAGTAATTGCTCTACCGCTGTGGGGTCTCGGCTGATTACATCAATACTGCGCTCAAGGCTTGAAAAGTTCTGTTGTTCTCTGTGCCGCAAGTGAGCCGTAGTGTGATCTGCAACAAGCGTAGGCATCTGACGTGCCATCTGTTCGCGGACCAGCTCCGATGTTCTGGGGTCTTTGCCCTCTAACAAAGCGTCCAAGCGATCAACGTACTGCGCACGGAATTGCTCTGGTGAGAGCCTGTAGCCGTCTTGTTGTATTTGTTCTCGTTGCGCCGCAAGCAAAGTAGACGAGATGGTTTGGGCGTCCATCAGCATGTAACCTTCCAAGGCCCATTTGTTTCCGCCCATCTCTACGTCATCAAACGTCTGGCCTTGTTGATAAGCCATCTGTCCGTCTAACACGTCTTTCTCTTGTTGCTTGTTTACGGCCTCTGCAAGCTTACCCGCTCCCCACTGCAAAAGCTGTGATTGGATACGATCTTGAATAGAGGTGTCCGGTTTGCGAATTGCTCTGGGGTTTTGAAGCCCCGGCCCCTGTAGAGTAACTGGTTGCATGTCCTGCTGACCAGCAAGGCTATCCTGTGCGCCTTGTCTACGCGCCAGTCCATGTGTCATGTGGTTCTCCCGTACAGGGGAGGCGCGTTAGCGCCCCCAGCCTGCAAGTATATCTGTGGTTTTAGACCCGTGCGGTTGATGGCTGTCGTAGATGTCAATCATCGACGCCCCCAGACCCAATAGAGCGCTGGCTGTGTTAGGCCGCGCTATGACAGACACGTCTTTGTTCATCGCCCGAGATAGAGCGACGTTTCTACGGTCTTGGGTTGCCGCCCTTTTCTGGGCTTCCACTTTCTTACGAAGTGAATGCTGCGCCATTAGACGGCTTCGCATCAAACCGCGCATTGTGCTTTTAACTGACCCACCGGACACCCCGGCAGTAGCAGCCGCAACTTCGGCAACTGCCCTGTCTTCTAGAGACTGCGTTTCGATTGACACCCCGGCTCGGACAGCCGCATCTCTTAGGCTGATCTCGTTAGCTGTGAGAGTGTTCAACTGTTGTGCAGCGGAAATACCAGACATCGTTTCTTGGTACTTCCGATTGATCTCTTCCATCTTGTGTTGGTGTTTTGACTGGCTGAACTGCGAGAAAGCAGAAACAGCCGCCATGCCCATCTGGGCATACATTAGGCTCATCCTCTACTCCCTTTGAAAACTTGCCCGACCCACTCAATCTCAAGGATGGTGGTAGGCCGTACGTCAGACGACGATAGTGTTAGTTCTGACCAGTCGCTGCGCTCTCCCCACGGTATGTTCAGAATACCGCTACGGAGGCCCCGACTAAGAGGGTCAATGGGGTCGTTGTCTAGCGGGAACCAGTCCATAACGAACTCAATTGGTTGCTGCCTGTACCGACTGGTCATCGTGGATTTGATATGCCCAGTGTCTTCGTACTCAAGTAGGAAGCTGCCAACGACTAGGTGTGTTCTTGGAAGCACCGCACCTTGCCTGCTTCTGACAAAAGGCATCGTGGGTTTGAGAACCCTTTCGTACGGCAAACCTGCAAAGACAGTTGCGCCCTCTGGCACAGTATCAACTTGAAAGTTGTACGTGTAAGTGCCGTTTGGGTTCGACCAAGATGCTAGTGGAAACACTTGCCTGCCCGGATCAGCACAGCCAAGGCCCTGTACAAACAATGCACCGTCTACGTTTAGCGCCACATTGCTGAAACTGTCGGCGATGCGGTTTACCTGCCTATCCAGACATATATGGTATCCGGCTACCTCGTTACGGGGGATGTCCAAATCCAGTGCATTGAATACTAGGTCAACTTTCCCGGTGTTCGCTGGCCTACTCATGACGACATGCAATTCGCTACCGTCAAAGAAGAAATGCTCAACCTTATGTGGGAATACCCATTTGCTCCACGCAGACTGTATCTTCTCAACATTCTGCCAAAGATACTTGTACACCCATACGGTGTCCTGCATCTCTTGCTCGTCTGTCTTGAAAACAGCCATGCTAAAGTTTGTGCTACACGACATGTGATCAATCAGACCGGGTAGGTAACGGTCCACTGTCTCGGTGATAGTGTCTGCACCATTGGTTGCAACTTCATCGTTTGTGAAGATTTCTTTGATGCCTGAAAAGTTACCAGACTTAAATGGAAATAGGATTGTACGTCCGGTTTCTATCGGCTTTGCCCCACCACGCATTTCGAATGATGTCGTCTTAACTAAACTAGCGTTGAATGGTGTGATGCTGCTACTTCCCGAGATAATGAATTGTCCATCACCGGGGTCTGTCATTAGCACCAAGTCGCGGTCAAATGCGATGATCCAATCCAGACTGGTTGTACCTTCTTGTGTCGAAGTGATGTTGATCGGATCGGTGGCCAAGTCAGTAATCACCGACTTCTTAAAGAAATCCGCAGGCTCGTTGGTTCTACTCATGCAGACGGATGGGCCAGCCAAGAACACAAGCCTAGACTGAAATCCTCCTAGGTCTCGGACAGAGTAATCCACGAAGTCTGGAAATGGGTTGGTGTCATCATCCCCGACACGCCGTGTTTCCCATTCTCCCCAACTTAGTGTGAACTGTCCGGGACCGGTCTTACGCAGTACATGTGGCATGGTAGCAAGGTCTAATTCGCTGACCTGATCTACGTTGAACCATTCTTGCCATACTCCGCCGTCTCCAAATCCACCTCCGGGATTGTTGGTGACATCGCTGTTGAACCTCATGAAGAAATCGTCTTCTTGGCCTTCATCGGAGTTGATAACTCTAACGATATGTCCGGTTATTGAAGTCTCGGATAGGTCTTCAAGTGAATTAACCCTGTCGGTAAATGCACGTAGACTCGTTCCGTCCTCTCCATCGGTGACGCTTAGTGAGAATGAGATACTAGAGTCCCTAATAAGAAGGGTGTCGCCGTTAAGGAATACATTTGTTGAAGATTTCAATGAAGCGTTGTTGAGTACAGCCGTGTTTAGCTGCTGCATAATAAACACTGATGATGTCTTGTCAGCGTCGCCCGCATTCTGTCCGTCTGGTGTGGTGTAAGCAGCTTCGAAGCTAACTCCGTCAGCGTATCTAACGCGCAGTGTATAAGTTCGGCTGTAAACACCACCTAAGCAGTAAGTGATGCCCGCAAAACCCGGAACACGACTACTTGTGTTAGGGCTACTTTTCTTACGTACAGGTTGGTTACGATTTGTGAGATAAACTACGTCTTCAAACACATAGGCTCGCATATCGTTGCCAATATAATTTGAAGTGGCTCCACCCTGTGTGGTAATAGTCTGTTCCATACCTTGAAGGTCGAAAAGCCTTATCTCGTTGTTACGGTAAGACATGATGTACTTGTCGTTACCGATTGCAAAGTCCAGCCAACGATAGTCAGCGTCATCTACATTGAAGAAAATACCATTCTCAAATAGAGCCGGTCTGGATGTAAGTCCTTGAACAACATCACTGGTTAAATTGATTTGCTCAGTTACCTTACCATCTGGTCGAACAGCTTGTGGTTGCTGGCTCACGCCTTGCAGCAATGAGCCAAGTGTTCCGTCAACGGACATCACTAACTCCTATTCGTTGCGCAGGGGGAGGCGACGGGTTCGAATGCCCCGAGACATTTGTGCAGAACTGGCACCATCAAAATGGTTAACATCTGCATTGCGTAGGTGTTCACCCTTCATGGTTACCCACGCTTCGTCTCTGGCCATTTTGTATTCGCCTAGCTTCGGCTGGCTACCGTCTTCGTCTCGGTAGAACTCATAGACCGCACGAGCCTTAATGTACTCAACCGCTGTCGGCGGTAGCTCAAGAACAGGAACAAGGTCTACGAACACAACACGGATATCCCGATTAATTGTGAACGTAGCTTCTTCAAGATCAAACATCTTGGAACCGCGCATAACGAGCTTGTCCTGCCGGTCTACGGGGTCGCAGTGCAATGTGTTTGACGGTAGAACAATCTCGCCGTTTACGTCCTGTCGGAGGTGTCTAACTGCTTTGTTGAACCACCATCCCCGGCCCTGAACTTCGGTCATAACCATGTCCAGCTTGTTCAACGCCTTGATGTAAAATGGGTGTAGTTGGTCGTTGACCGTCAACGGAGCGGTGCCAGTGGCCGCAAGCATCGCATTGATGATCTGTAATTCTGTAAGCATGGCTTGCTCCTTTGTCTCTGGCGATACGTCCGTTTGGGCGCATGGCGAGAGACCAAAAAAAAAGCCCCCCATCACCGAAGTGACAGGGGGCAAACAGGAGATACTTAGAACTCTGAATTAGTAGGCTGCGAAGTACGCGTCTGTGCGGTTCCGTGCGACTGTACGGGATGCAGCAGTGTCATCGACCGATGCAATGGTGTCCTGTGCTTCTTGACGCTCTGGTGAGTTGATTGTCATTGTGAAGCCCGGTGTAGCCGCTGCTTGATCTTTCCAGTAGAGACCTGCTTGGATTTTGTTGCTCAGGCATGTGCGATCAACACCCTGTGCACCATCGATAATCGCAAGGATAAACTGGTCAGGTGCGAAGCCGCCTACCAACGCGTCACGCCAGAATGTGAAGCCAGCCGGATCGGGAACGCGGTTGAAGATGTTCTCGTAGATTTGGATGACGAATACGGATGCATCACCAACGCTTACAGGTTGGCCAGCAGGAGCATTCAACAGGGCGTAAGCGTTACGGCTTTCCTGTTGCGATGCGAAGTCTGCTGCGATCTGTTCGAGGGTAAGACCACCGCTGTCGAGAACGCCTTTCCAAAAACCGAAGCCGACCGGATCAGCGGCTCGGCTGTAGTAGCCGACATAGAGTGCAGAAATTTGCTGTGCGTTATTCAGAGTAGAAATGAAGTTAGCCAAATGATTTCCTCTTTGGTCAATAGTCTTAATGGTAGGGAGGTGTTATGCCCGGAAGCCTGTGCGACTTACCGGGCAGTGAACTTGGTTGTACTTACGCTGCGAATACTGTGCCGCAGACATCCGGGCGGTTCGGGGACACGCCGAATGCAAGGAAGCTGTCAATGAACCACTGCTTTTCTTCGCGGGACATGAAAATGTCAGAAGTCAGTGGAATTGTCTCGCCAGCCAACAGGGACTTGCCGTGCAATACGACCGCCTTGGCTTTCGCTTCTGCTGCGGATACATCATAGGCATTACCATTGTCTGCGTTGGACAATAGGTGGCCTGTGATCGGAGCGTTAGGGATACGTGCTGTGGAGATGACAGGAGAGCCTTTGATGCCTTTGAACATACCGTCAGCGAAGTCGCCAGCAGACGAGTAGTCGCCATTGACCAGCTTGTCGTTGTTCATCAACACATCGTACTCGGTCGGGCGCACAAAGATGGCGCATTCCTCTGTGTCGATGTCTTCTTCCTGCATCGAAGTGATGATGCCTGCAATTGCTGCGTACAGCTTGTCAGGGTCTTGTTCATCACCAACTGCCGTCAGTGTAGCGTTCTTGCCTGCGCCAATTGCGCCGTTCAAGTTGGCTGGTGCAGGAAGGGTAGAACCCTTAATTGCTTGAATAATGAATGCTTGGTCGAAGAACTTGGAAAGCTCTTTAGAGTGATCCATTGCCAATTCGCGACGAGCGTTAAAGTCAGTTTGGAACTCGTTGAGCATGGAACGGTTGTCCCGTGCGAGTACGACTGTATCGACTGTAACGGAGTTACGACCGAAGTCGGTTTTCGACGCCTCTGGACGAACACCCGGCGTAAGAGCCTTTAGTGTGGTGCGACCAACGCGACGGTTAATCAGTGTGTCAGTACCGCGAACCGGTTTAACCTTAACCATGCGGCGCATAATCGACTTCTTGGCGAATTGGCTTTCGACAACTCCACCGTATTCTTCGATCATTTCAGTACGGTCTTGGTCTGACAGGTGTGTGCTATCTGTGGGAAGCGCCATTACTTATTCCTTAAATGCCTGCTGCACGACCTCTCTGGCGTGCTGCCTTAATTGCTTTGATTGTTTTCTCAGACGCGTTGTTGTCGTACGCTTCCTCTATCTGGGCCACGTACTCTTTCTTGGTGAGCATCTTGGTCTTTGGAGTAGCCTTAGCGTCTCCAATGATTTCCTGAGTTTCTGCGTCTAGTGTTGAGTTTGCGTCGTCAGAATTATAACGAGCGGCTAACTCTTGAGCGGCGAAGCGGGCCTTAGCCCCTCCGGCGTCGATCAGTGTCCGGTACTCATCCAATTCTGAACCAGACACGTTCTTTTGCGCCCAGTCCTTTACGAGTGCCCAATTGTCCTCGCCACCGACTGTTTTATGAACGTCGTTTAGAATGGACTCGGCCTTATTCTTGCTGCGAGAAACAAAGTTCTCTGCACCCGCAAGGATTAGTGTGGCCTTTGACTTTCCGACTTTTTCGACAAGTGCGTCCCGATCAACTTTGCTAACGTCTCCCGCCTTAACAGCGTCGAACATTATGGCTTTGGCCTCATCAGGTGATAGGCCACTGTTCTGCAATAGTGCTAGAACACTGTCGCCAACTTCGTCACCTGTACTGCCCCAAAGTTCAGTATCCAACGGGGTGTCTTCTTCACCGTTATCGTCGTCTTCCGAGGAAGCATTATCTTCGTTATCTTCGTCTTCCCCATCATCGCCATTCGAACCCGGTTTCCCGTCTTCGTTTTTGGTCTTATCGTCGTCATCCTCAGGCTTGTTGGAAGGGGCTACGGGGGCAGGGTTTCCATTTCCCTGCGTTTTTTCGTCAAGGTCTTCTTTACCGGCACCTTGTGCCGCCGCTGCCTTGTCAGGTGCTGCGTTATCTTCGGCCATTACGTCTCCTGTACGGCTTTCTTGCCCGCTTCTTCTTGGACCTTCGCGTTAGTCTGCATATTGACTAGCTCTTGCTGCTGGGCCTTTGCGGCCTCTGCATTCCGCTGCATCTCTTCTTGTGTGAAGAGGAATTCCCGGAACTTGACGGCGTGGTTTGTGAATATGAAGCTTGCGAATTTCAGGGGATTGATAGTACCGCGAACGTCCTCTGGTACTGTGTCAAGCATCTGTAGGTCCGCTAATGCGCGGCGTAGATTGTCGAGTTGTCCTTCGCGAGACAGGCTTTCTAGGCCAGTGGTAACCACCACCTCAAAGGTGGAAAGTTTACTGTCGCCAAGGTCTGTTGCGAAGTTGATTTGAGAGACGGCGTACTCTGCCTCATGTCTCTGCCAATCCAAAGCAAGGCGGCTGTATAGCCCCCCGAAAGCGCTTTCGAGTTCCATAGCAATGAAGCGGATTTCTTCTGCTGTAACTCGCTCGGCCTGCCGCACTCCGCTACTGTTCAAAAGGAATGCTTGAGCAAGTTCCCGTTCAAGGCCTGCTATGATCTCTCGGGTTTCTTGTATGGCCAGTTGTCGCTTTGTATCCGGTGAACTGATGTCACCTTCACGGCCTTGGTGGTAGCTTCCTCGGGGACTTGAGTTGAGTTCAACCGGGTCCAGAACAGATGATGGATCAACAAGGAACTTGATGTTGGCCATGGCGTCTACCATGTCCAAGAGTGCCTTAGTGAGTACGTCGATCTCGTGAAATGCTACCGCGTGGTCTTCTACAAGACCTCTGCCATAGTTCTCTCCGCGAACAAGGTTCCAAACCAAAGATAAGAATGGAACGTCTACCGGCTTGTACTTAACTCCCTTGTCGATGATTACATCGTTGACAGCTTGGCGCATTGCCCATCTACCGCCCTGCAACTTGTATTCAGTGTACAAGGTGCATTGGTCAGTATCTTTGTATTCGCGATGTACGTTCTTGGTGCGCTGTTTGATGTCCTTGGGTAGACTTCCGAAGAACTTGGCGTCTCTTAATAGGACATGGTACGGCTTGCCTGTGATGTCCCGTCGAACGCAGTGGTCTTTGACGCCATAGACAACTCGGGTGTTGTCATCCATTCGACGCAGCAAAGCGTTACCAGTTACGATCTGGTGTTTCACTGCTTCAACAGCCTGTGGCCGGTATGCAGTAAGTCGAAGCTTGCGCATTGCTACTTCTTCGACTGCCGCAGTCTCGGAACGTACGGCCTGTGCAAACTGGGCCTCTGCATCTTCGCCCATTTCTTTGCGAAGCTGTTGCCGTACTTCGGGTGTCAAAGTGACCGCGAAGAATGGGCGGTCATGCGGGAACATCGTATCAACGATCTTGTTGGCAAGGTGGTTCACAAGGCGTGGTCCAATAGCCACGTCTGCCTTGTCTTGTTCTTGTCCTTCGCTGCTTTCTAGAGGGCAAACATACGGGATGGTCCAGCGGGCATATTCTTCTGATCTATCCTCTAGATCACCCTTTTCCGTTTGCATCGTATCCCAGAGTTGGTCGAGACGATCCGGGTCATCGTTAGACTGCATAGGGTTAATCATTACAGCCCACCGATGTTAGAACCGTCTAGTCCAAACACGCTCTTGTTTCGTCTCTTGCTCGTGCCTTTCTGAGTGGATTTCTCATCTTCGCCTAATACGGCGTCTTTGGACCCTACTTGAATTCGCGCCTGTTGAACGTTTTGACCTCTAAGCTTCGCTGCTTCGATGGCGCGCGTTTCTTGGTCTTTCGCACGGCGCTTAGCCTGCTCGGTGGCTTCTCTCTGGTTTTTGGCTTGTACAGCAGTACCAACGGCAAGAGCGCTTGCTGCAATAATGCTTGTGAATGCTGCCATATCCTTCTCCTACAGGGTGAGGCGATGGCTAATCTCTATTTCCTCAAAACCCATTCTACTAAGCAGGGCGGTGGCCCTTGCCGGTGTGTTATTCAGTGTTGTCATTCGAACTTCATCGCAGCCGTTATCTCGGCCATATTGAATAAAGCGCCTTAGAAGCTGTACGCCTGTACGGTCTTCTGAATACCAAGCATTCTCAACCAGAACGGTATGATCTCTTATGGGGTCATCAGCAATAAAGCCTGCTATCAAACCCGACTTTGAGAGATATATAACTCCGTTGTCTAAGACGTGTTTTGTCCATCGCCTTAGTTTTTCGGTATTTAGTGGTATGCCATAGTACCGGGTGTTGAAATTGACTGAGAGCGCTTCAATGATGTTGTAGTCATCTATTGTCGCTTCTCGTATCACCAGTGCCACCATGGCTTGGCTGTTTCGAGTGCCTTACGTGCGCTTACTTCGGATGCAGGGACACTCAAGATAATATCTGATTTGTCCGCTGATTTAGGCTTTTCTATGCCTATCTCTGCTTCAAGCATTTCAATGAAGTCTCGCTTTGCTTGTTCATAGCCTGCTACGAAAAGAGTATCGTCTTTTGTCATCTTTTTCGGACGGCAGAATGCAACAAGACGTTTGATGCCCTCTGCCGATACGGCTGGGGCATTAACACTAGTTATCGTCATTTTGTGTTGTCTCCGGGTGTTCGATATCCCAGAGAAGATCGGGCGAAAGCTCGTCCCGTATCTCCCTAGGAATGTCTAGGCCCGTTCCAACAAACTCGGCTGCGAGGACAATCATTTCCTCAACAGACATGCTGGAATAGGCCATTAAAATCTCCGGGCTACATCCTTTGTTTGTCTATGAGGTGAGGGACTAAGGATTTCAGCCAAAGAAATATGGGCTGCGCAGGACATCCGTTATGTCGAGTTCCCCACGCATAGGTAGATCGGGAAGTTCAACACCCGTGCTTTCTTCAATCTCGTCTTTGAAGCTTTGGAGAACGTCATGTTGTCCATGTAGTGTAACGAACTGTTCCCTGATTATCCGATGCCACTTGTCGGTATCACAGGCATGCACACCAAAGTCGTCATGGATAATAGCAAAGTGGTCTATGCCTTGGTCCAGACCTTCGCTGACACACATTAGAGCATGAGTTGCATCTACGTTGTGTACGAAGTTCGGACTAGAACCTTGGCGCTGCTTTCGTCTGTCCAGATTGTTCGTGTCCTCTGCCATACGAAGGCGTAGGCGTCCGCCTATCTGAGTTTCGATCTGTCTGGATTTGTACTGGTATGACGCCTGTACAACTGGGAAACCCAGCGTAGAGGTGTAACTAAGTGGGAAACCCTCTTTCGCAATCTTGGCGGAGCAATCTTGTATCCAGTCCATGGCCGCTCTTGCCGCTACTACAACCTCTCCAATTGATGACCATAGAGGGTCGGTCAGATACATTGAGTGTCGAAAGCCGGTGTTCTTGTCGAAGAAAGCCGGGTCGGTCTCTTGCAGCCACCTGAAAATGGTTTCGGTGCAAGCTTGCCGGGTAGAGCCGTATGGAAGGGTCATAACAGGCTTCTTTGACAGGCTGCGCGGCATGCGCTCATCGCCCTGTCTTTTGAATAGAGCCAGCCAGTTAGTTGCGCCGCCATGCTGGTCGTTGTTAAGGCTACGCAGACCTTTAAGCTTCCTTGTGCAAACGTCTGCTACCTGCTGATAGATATCGGAGGGCTTAGTAGAGGCTGTGAGGTTGACTGCCGAACCGCCCACTTTATCCCGTAGCATCGCGGAGAAGTGTTGGAGGCCATTACAACTCCCGTCGAGAGCAATGGACAAACGCGACCGAAATTCACTTCCAAGGCGTATAGCATCTGCATACTCGAAACAGAACGCAAGAAACTGATAAGGCTTGTCTGCACCTTTCCAGACATCTTTTGATCCAATAGGGTCTTCAGCAACCTGAAGCCAGTCTTCGTGCCTTTCTTCGATCCATCGTACTCGGTCATCATAGGAAGACTTATCTTCGCCCCATTTATTTGCGCCGTGTACTTTGAGCCAGTATAGACCACGTTCCCCGAGGGGTTTCGCCACAGCGAATTGTAGCAGGGCTTTTCCATGGTCTGTACCCTGTGGCGATAAGCCGGAGGTTGCCGCATAAAACCGGCCCCGGAAGTCGCACGTGTAGACGTAGTAGAAGGCATCATGCTCTCCCATTTCTCGTGCCATGCGTAGTGTGCGAACCACCGCCAAGTTCTGAGACACGCGTTCCTTTTCCATTGTGTGGACTTCACGCGCAGCGGCTTTCCAATCATTGAAGACATCACGCTTTGGATCATCTTCGTCTAAATCGGATATCTTCTCATCTGGGCCTAGCGGACACTTAGGCATGTCGAACGGTTGAGACCGGGGCATACCTATCCCAAGGTTCTTGTGCCAAACCTCTTTCATCACTTCTAGGACACGCTCATTAACGCACCATCCAGTTTGTTGAAGGCCGTTCAGCGCTTTGTACACAGTCGGCATGTACGCTTTCGATAGAAGGTCTCTCTGCGCTTTACCGGCTGTCCCTCTGGTTTTGACCAAGGGCGTCCTAGCCCGCATCTGAGGGCTGTAGTAGCCGCCTTCTGTGGAGCTTTCCCAGTCAGCCGGTGGTATGATGCATGGCATCTTGTCCGGGGACATTAGCTCCATCTGTTCATTGTGGTTTGTCACCCATTCTATGCATTTCTGAGTGGGTGCGAGGTACTTTTCGTAACCGCCTCTACGTGTGCGCGGTCCTGTGACCACTTCGATCAAATCACACACTTCAATGGTAAGGCTGATAATCAGCGCGCCCACGTTCAGTAGGGTTTCGTCATTCCACCGGTCCCACTTGAAGCTGTTTTCATCGTTCGACTTCTTGACAAGAACTCTGTGTTTGTGGCGGTAGTTCTGTGTGTTCTTGCGTTCCCAGTCTCTTACGATCTGGTCATAGTATTCTTTGTGTTCCGTCTGGAATTTGGCGAAGCGTAATTCGTCTTCAATAAGTCTGCCTAGGCTTATGCATACCCTTTGTGTTGTGAGCGGATTGTACATTGTACTGACAACTAGCTTGAGCGCAAAATATGCGGATTTGTCAGCGTCGATTGTGGCAAGGAGTTTGGCATACTTGTTGCGTCGTCGGCCATTTGGATGTTTGCCGTCGAGATACAACCTAATGTGGTCTGATACTTGCAGTACGTAAGAACGTAAAAGACGACCGCCTGCGCTTGTCTCGTCAGTGCGGTCGCCTTCTACTGCTTTGTCTTGCTGAGCGCGGTATCGTTCGACACCACGTGTGACCATGCGATCCTCCCACGCCAATTGGTCGTGGATGCTGGGCATGTTGTCTCGTTATTTTGCGGCTTCGGCCTTAGCCTTGGCTCGTCTGAGGCGCGCTTTCTTGTTTCGAGCAAGGCGCTTTTCTTCCTCAGTTCTATGGGTGTAGTGCAGTACACCTCCGTACTGCGGTGTTTCGTGTTTTTCGTAGTAGCTGATCAGACGACGAAGCCACTCTAGCTCTGTCATTGAAGCTTTGGCACGGCGCGCAAGGTTGAACACCTTGCCCTCCATTCCGTTACAGTTGCGACATAGAACATCGCGAAGAAAGCCTGTCTGGTGATCGTGATCTAGAACAGGGTTCTTCTTGCTGTTTGCTTTAAGGCTCTCGTTGCATAAGACGCACCTGTAGCCTTGGTGTTTTAGGAGTGCTTCGCGGACCTGAGCAACTTGTGATGCTTTGATCCGTTTGTGCATGCTATTTTCGCTTGCACGGGAAAATGGGCATAAGCACCAACATGAACGCTGCTATAAGCAGCGGATCAATGATTGGCATTCTGCTATAGTCCTTTCATACGGCCAATAACGCATGCTGCACGTTGGGCAAACTACGACATCACCAGTCATGAGTAATGACGTGCCACATATGTTGCACTTGGCCGTTCGGTTGCCCTTTGTACTCAAGACATGACCTCTTTAAGCCACTCAACGACATCGTTGGGGTTCTTGTTTCGGCGCATCCAAAGTAGCTGCATGTCCCCTAGTAGGGCTTGCGTAGCTGATACTCTTTCGCCTGTTGCCCAATGAAAGAACTCGTATCCGCTGTGTTGTTCCAATGCCTTCCAAGCGTCCCGTACGACAGTGAACGCTTCAACATCATTCCGTACGTCTTTCAGGAACTCATAAGCTAGAACGGGTCCAACCTTCTTTGTCTTGGCCTGTAAGACCCTGATTTTGGATAGTACGTCCGGTGTTTCTTCTTCTGATAGGAACTTATCAGACAGTTTCTTGTAGGCGGCGGTTGGCTGGAACTCTAACCATGTCATGCCTGACATTTCGGGTAGACCCCGGATTGTGTCGGCGGCGTCCCCCATAAGGCACTGCGCCCAGAAGAACTTTGTTCCCCAACCTTTGACGCTCTTCTGTGACTTGGTGTCGTCTATCCAGATTTTTCCGAAGCGTTCGTTAACGTTGAAAACCTCACCTGTGTCGAAGTCGTAGTGAAGTCCGGGAACCATGCGCAGGTCTTTGTCCATACTGACAATTACCGAGTTGCGCATTTCCACTCCCTCTGCGCCGCAGGGTTTATCTACGTACACGGCGTAGTTAGCTTGGGCCATACCGTCATCGGCTTCCTGATCAAGATGAATAACGCCATTCATCTCTTGCCCCATGTAGGCACGGATTTTGTCTAAGAACTCAGGTTTCAATCGTCCATTACGGTTAGACTGGTACTCCTGCTGAACGGCCTGTCCGGGACGACCGCCTTTGGTTGATCCGCTGGGTGTGAGGTGGCAGCGGTAATCAGTAGCGCCAGCACAACGCATAAGGTGCAAAGCAGCTTCCTGCGCATTGTGTTTCATATCCTCAAATGATTTTCGGGGTTTGATACCGTCAAGCTCGTCTCTGGTCTCGGCTGAGACTTGGTATGCGAGAAAGTCGGCGTCGATGTGAGCTATCCGTCCCTGCGTCGGCCTAGGGTAGGATGCTGGTTCGATCTGGGTGGCAAGATCGTCACCACCCAGACCAAATTGCGCTAGTACGTCTGTCATTTATGATCAGGCGAGACCTAGTGCCTTCAAGGTTTCGTTAGCATCAGAAGCCGCATCAGCGTCGGTTTCGGAAGGCTTCTCGCTCTCGCTTTGTTCGGCATCCGGGCTGGCCGCATTTTCCGTCGAAGGCGCTGGCGTATCCTTGTCCGCATCCGCAGATGCGTTTCCCATGTCTGGTGCCTCTGGCGCGGCATACTCAATGACATCTTCGGTCATTGTCAGGTCGCCAACTCCACCAAGCAGGGCTTGCAGTGCAGAGCCTTCGAAGTTCTGGGAATTGCTGACGATATCTTCTTGAAGCCAGTTTTTGCTTACTTCTTTCTCTACGCCTTTATCGTCTTTCACGGTACGTGTGCCGTCGATAAAGATGCTATCCCATTGCTCTTGAGTGGGGTTGTCCCAAAGCAGAAGCTTTAATGGTTGTGTAGCTTCTGGAACCGGTACGTCATGAGTTTCGCTAGAGATGGGATCAGTGTAGCTAGGTGCGCCGATCAACCAGTTGCCGTCTTTGTCTCGGATGTTGGTAAATGTGCGCGGCTTCTGTCCCTCTTTTGGGTTCTTTTCTTCGGCATGCTCTACGGTGACAAGGAAACCTTCACCAAGCATGTTGGCCATGTGCGTAATGCTGTCACGACCGTACGTCATCTTGTTGAACAGCTTGTGGAAGGTAGCCTTGTCGCTTAGTTTCTTAGTTACCTTCACTGCAAGCATGTTGGTAAATGTCTTGTCCTCACCATCTACCTCAACTTCCCGCTTGTGCTTTGGTCCGTTAAGCTCGAAGTACAGGCGCAGCTCATCCGCATCTGGTTTTTCCTTGCCTTGGTAGGGACGCTGCTTGCGTTTTCCTACTTCGACGTATCCGATGAAACGTGCTGGTGTTGGTCCAGCGGGTGGCACTTCATATTCAAAGTCACCACCACTGGATACATCGGTTTGATCTTCTAAACCTTCTGTATTGTGTGCTTGCGCAATTAGGGTGTTCACGTCCATTGCGTGTTGTCCTCGCGTTAAATTGTGTTGGGTGGAATGCGGTTAAGAGGCCCGTCTTACTGCACGGCAGATATTGTCATGTTGCTCATTGCTGAACTTAAGCATCTCTCTGTCTTCAACATCCAAAGCGATTGCATCAACTCTTTTGCCTTCAAGGCTATGGTTGATAGTCGTGAAATGAATTGCGCCCCCTGTCGGGAATACAATGCAGTTGACGGCGAAATCCGCTACATTACGGCCTTCAATAAACGAGCAAACGTTGTTAAAGTGCCATTTAGCCATTCTATTGTTCGATGATATGTAAATGACCTGCTTGCCTTCGGATGCTTGCAGTAGTGACCACATGGCATGCCGAAAGGACCGCCCGCTTACACGGGGGCCTTGGTTGTACTTAATTTCCATGGTTTACTCCGACACCCGCATGGGTGTTGTTCTACGATGTTAAGGTTGTCGCCTAAACACGTTCCACATCAGCTATAAGCTTGTGGATTTCCCTTCGGGTTTCCTTGTCCGTGATGCCTTGTGTTCGACATAGTTCTACACATGCCGCTCGTGCAATGAACTCCCATCGGTCAGTCATAAGAACCAAGTTTATATCACCGTTGCGGTAGCTGGATATATGATGCCCCGCGTATCCCGGTGATATGTGTGGGCGGTATCCCATGAGAAGGACTTTCTCAATACAACTGTCCGAAGGGGTGTGTTCACCGAACAATTCGCTAATGTCGGTAGCATCTACCAATACGTCTGTGTCACCCCGTTCATAGTCAGGCCCGAGAATGTAGCGGCTTCCAAATGGATAGACGGGCTTTCCGAGTGCCAAAGATATGTTATTCAATAGCTCGCAGTATTCGGGGTCTGTTTCGCTTAGTTGGTCGTATTCAAGTGTAATCATGCGGCTGTCTCATAATGGTGTAGATCGAGCATGTTTTTCCCCGTCTCTGCGTCCACTGGGAACGGGACTGGGCAATCAATTCCAAAATGCTTTTTTAGCATAGTTGGAACAGCTTCCATGATCTGTTTCATTCCGGGAATAACGGTATCCACCACGTCTGGGTGCATATCGACCCACACACAGTCGTGTACAGTGGTCGTGAGCAACGCCCAGTTTTAGAAGTTGTCGTTAAGAACGAACCCGCGCCACAAGTAGCCAAGTACCAATTGAACGATCTCACCACCCGTACCTTGAACGGGATAGTTCTTTAGTTCGGTGGGGCTGAACGTGTCTGTTATTCCGCGCTGTCTAAGGTAGCTGGGCGCGTCCCATGTTCGCCAAGAGTAGATAGTTCCTGTCGGAGCCTGCCATGTTCCTCTACGGAACACCCGCCATCCACGTTCTGCGTCTCGGAAAGGATCGGCTGTCGCGTTACATTCGGCTTCGACTACATTGTTGAACTCAACAACGCCGGGGTATTCCTTGTCCTCAGCAGCTATCATCTGCTTGACTTCATCAACGTCCATACCGGTTTCTTCTGCGATCAGAGTAGCGCCAGCACCATAGGCCCGCTGGAATGAGAAGATTTTGCACTTGGTGCGCTCTTTCTTCCATTTCGCATGGTCGGGTGCGTCTTCGTCTTTGCAGTGGAACAGTGCGAAGTCATAGGACACGCTGTTCTTTAGTGAGACGCGCTTGCAGTGAAAGTCCACCTTGGCGATTAAGTCACGGCATAGGTTCTCGTCACCGGTTAGTAGGCCCTGAACAACTACCTCAAGCTGACTGTAGTCTAGCTCACCAACTACTCCGTCTGGGAAGCGGCTAACGAACATCGCTTTGACCCTACTTTTGTCACCACGTGGCGCATTTTGCAGGTTCGGGTCAGATGAAGACAGGCGAGACGTGACCGTGTTTGTGTGGTTCAGCTTGTGATGAACGACATGCTCATCTCTCGTAACGCAAGTGAGCATTCCTACATGCTGACGCTTGGTTTCATCGTACCGGACATAATACGTCCCGATTTCCTTGTTCAAAGCTTGGTATCTGCCCATGACTTTGAGGAAAGGTATGTCCCTCTTAGCTAGACGTTCGATGATATCTGAGCCGGTTCCATAAATGGCTTTACCCGCCCCGTCTTTCATCTCTAGTTTCCACTCTGGGTCAGGCTTAGTGTACCCTTTAAGGTGGTGGAAAAAGTCTTGATACTTAACCTTCAACTTGCCCGGAACCGTAACGTTCCTGAACTTACCCTGACCAACCTTTTTACCTGACTTGTAAGTGTCTTGCGGTTTTAGGCCACAGAGGTTGTACAAACCGTTCTCGTCAGGCTCTACGTCTCCGGGGTCAATGGGTTCACCATCAAAAAGGGGCCACTTCTGCTTGACCTTGTATCGGGCGAGTTCACCGGTCTTTTCGTCAATGTAGGTGTCTTGGCGTTGGTATCGGATGGTTCCACCGAATATCAGCGCGGACACATGCACTTTGCTGTTCCAGTTGAACGTTAAGCCGTCTGGCATGTCGCTAACATATGAGGTCAGGTCTTTGTGCGCTTCTTCGAACTCTGTGTTCAGAACAGCCAAGTCTGCTTGCGCGACTTGAACATCTGTCTTGATACCGTTCCACTCCATCTCAGAAGTGGCACAGAGACCGTCCATCCTAAGCTTTACCGCCTCAGTCATCTCTAGTGCTTCAATCTCTTGAAGCTGTCCAAGATAAACGAGTTCGGTGTTACCGATGTCCCCACTGTTGTGGTTTTCTTCTTCGGTGCCAATCAAGTAGTCAGCAAGTAACGCCGGGTCGATGTCAGACGTAAGTACGCCAGCGTCCCATAGCTCTTTAATGCCGTCTATCTTCTTTCGGCCACCGTAGCTTTCGACAATATCGTCAAGAGCCACCATTTGATATTTCTTTTGCTGTCCTCTTATGAGGTATTCAGCGTATTGTGTGCAGTGTATACGGCCACCGCGTTTGAAAAAGTCATGCAAGACTTGTGCGCTGAACCGTTTTTCGTAAAGTAACTCAAACTTGGCATTGTGCGCTACGATAACATCCACGTCATCAGGAATTTGTAACGCCTCCACACTGTCTTTGTTTGGGTAGTATCCCATGCTACAGCGTTCGTCGCCTTCGTACTTCCATCCTCTCATGACGATGTAGTTTTCGTCCAAGAATGGATTGGCTTTTCGCTTATAGTCTGTGTGGGTCTCTGTTTCCAAGTCGAGGATCATGTATCGTGACATGAATAAATCCTGACTTTTATGCTACCGTTTCTTCTGTGATGCGGACAATTCGGAAGTTGTAATACTCGGCCCCCGTGATGGTTTCCGCTGTTGCCTTTAATCGTTCTTTTACTCTGATAGCGCGCTCAAGTGCGGCAGACGTTTTAATGGCAACAATTTCGGCGCTGCTGTATGTTGCGCGAACTTCTTCGCCCTCGTGCAAGTATTTGCAGTCCAAGCGTACAACGAACTTAGTGAGTTTCATGCTAATTCCCATTGGAGATGCGCATGACTTCTGATTTAGTCAGACTCACATCACCTGTATTATTTAGTGTGTCAGTGATGAGGTAATTAGATACACCTCTCTCACTCTCATGATCGGGCTTGGTAACTGTCGGCCTGCGTCCATCTATTTTGACTACGTAGCCGCCCAAGTTTTCTATGATCATTGCTTCATTGTCGTATCGACAATCGTCCACAACTACCTTTTTGCCAGCTTCAAGGGCGGCTTTAATACGATGGTACGTTAGACTTACCCAAAAATCAGGGTCCATCGTTTTCCGGCCCCATTCATTACCAAGTGTCTGCATTGCAAACCTTGGAGACCTTCCCATTAGGTAGTGTGTAGGGAGTTCTTTAAGGTCGCCTTCGATGTAGCGTTCGATTTGGTTCTGGGGTACTCCGCAGTTACGCAGAATAGCGCGTAACATGTCTTTGAGACTGTCTGCGAATTTTATTCGTATATAGCCCTGATCCTCGAATAGCCTTGAACAGAATGTTTTCCCTGACCCTGCGCGGCCTGTTAGTGCAACTAGCTGTCTCATCGTTGCGCCCTCCAAGCCTTTCCAGACTTGATGGTCAGGATTGCGCGTTTAGCGTTGGGGTAGGTCACAATGAGGCTGTGAGACCAGCTTGAGAGGCCCTTGTTGTATCCCATGTCGAGATTGCCATAGACGCCTGCTGTGTAGACGCCTTCAACAATGCCTGCACTGTGCGTGTGCGCTGTATTGGCTTTCCCTACGGTGCGTAGGTTCTTCGGGTTACCGCGCGCTCCGTTAGGTCCGAGGTGTCCGTGTAGTCCCGCCTCAATCTCATCTAGGATACGATAGCTGTCATCCTCTTGAATAAACTGCGCGGTGCTTTGAAAGACTTCGGTCAAGTACGCACTCAGGGCGTCCTTAAACGGACGTGCCTTTTGCCCGTTCTCGCGGACGATGTAGCAATGTGCATTCATCTCATGCCAGAAGCGGGCATTAACCGGATCGTTCACGGCAGAAGTGTTTCGCAACCAAGTCTCTATAGCTTGGTCGTGGTTGCTCACTACGATTAGGTGCTTTGACCACGGCCTATAGGCGGTTTCACAAAGGAACTCGCCCACTTCTGCAAATTCCGACTGCACGTTGTCGGTGCCACAAAGCATCATCTCGTGCAGAAAGTGAGGGTCTTTTATGTTGTGGTGATTGCGCGCAGTGAAGTCGATTGTGTCGTGAAAGAATTGCTCTTTCGGTCGTAGTTGATCGACAACGCCTACCTCTGGTGCGAACACTGTTTCTAGTACAGCATGGTCAACTTTGGTCCAGTGAATATCGCCGTGAGTGATGGCTTGAACGTCCAATCTACGGGGGTCCAAACCGTCCTTTGTCCAATATCCAGAGATGTCATAGAAACCGCCGTTCTTGTCGGCGTTCAACTGACGCGCCCACCAAGTTCCGCGTTCATCGACTTCAACAACAATAGCACCGAACACGTGGTGGAAGTCCGCCACCTGTCCTGCCGATTTTTGTATGTAGTTGCGCTGGGTGACTGTTCCGGTCGTGTAAAGGAACTTAGCCGGGTCGCCCTTCATGGTGGGGACGCTTTCAAGCGCCATCTTGGCGTGGGGAATGATACCGCTGGATTGGCGCGTATACCCTTTGTAGCTCGAAAGCGGGTTGATCCGGGTTGGCAGGATGTTCAGTTCCCCGCACCAGATTAGGTCGTCGGTGATTTCAAGCGGACTGTCTGACACGTACGGCGTGATCCGGGGATCATACCAAATGTCGTCAGTGTCGCTGGACTTCTTGCTGCCGGGTTTGACGCTGTTGCGCCCTACGCTTCCCTTGTTGTAGGTGAAGCGCGAGATATGCATGGTGGCATCATGGAAAGCGCAGTATTGCTCCAATGCCGTAAAGAAGTCTTCGTTGAGGAATGTGTTGCTTTGTGCGCAAGTGAAGACAAACGTATTCCCCTGCGCTCGTTCGCGCCGCATGTCTGGCGCTTCAAGGGTTCCCCCAATTACGGGTTCTTTGGTTTCCTGTTCTGATTTGTCCTCTACTTCATTTGCCAAGCTCACGAAGTACGCGTCTCGAAACTTGTAGCCGTCGCTACGCAACAGGCGTGTTGCAGCTACACGTCCTCCTTGTGCAAGAGCTAGATACTCTCGCACCGTCTCAGGTGAAATTTTCATGGGTAGTCCTATTCGGTGTCAGCCGGTGCCATAGGGATGTCTTCGTATCTGGCCCTCTGAGGGTCGTACTTGACTGTGGCCCTAGGATCAGGGTGTGCGCCTTCACGACGCAATTTGTTCTTAGGCATACCGATGTATCGGACGCCTTGCAGCCCGGGGTCGTTTGATGCCCCGATCATGATTTGAAAGTCGCAAGCACCTTGCTTACCGGTCTTGCTGTCCTTGAGCATTCCGAGAGTAGGGAATTGTAGCCCATCACCCTCATTGCTGATCTGTGAAGTCGCTAGGGCAGAGTGGTTGTGCTTAACCGCAAGCTCACGACCCCACTGGTACATACGCTCAAGTCCAAGATCAGTACGAGCGGCATCGCCAAAACCGCGCACGTTGTCGATCATGTCGTAAACGACAAGCCCCGGTGAGTTTCTTTCGATGATCGCCTCTACAGTAAAGCAATCTGCATTGTGTATGTCGATTATTCGAATGCGGTCTAACGACCCCATTACCTTCTTGTATGCCTCTTTGAGGCGTCCTGCCCTGTTGAGCGTTATAAGCTCACTCGTTCGTGCGCCTAGTGCAGCCTGATATAATCGAGGTATGATCCGTTTTCCCGGCCCTTCGTTGTTAAGCCACACAGCACACTGACCGGCGGGAAGTTGAGCCGACAAATGTGTTATCTCACTCGCAATGAAGGTGGTCTTACCCTTATCCGGTCTGCCTGCGATAATTCCAAAATCACCGCCGCGAAGTCCTCGTACGTGATCATTCAAAGACTGTAGCCGCCATCTTAAACCAGCATCGCTGATTTCCTCCGACAGTAAGTCTCCTATATCATCTCTCAGATAGTCGATGTTCCGAATACCTGCGTCGGCTTTGAATTGATCCAAAGCTTTCGATATCTCAACTTGGATGTTTGGGAGGTCGCCTGCGTCGAACTTTGCCAGTGCCGTAGCTAGGTCAGTACCTAGTCGTAGCTCAAGCATAGAACGCATGATGGTGTCTTTGGCGTCGTCTCCAACGTCAACCGTAAGTGCGTTCTCTATGATCTTGTCAAAGGCCGATCTTTGCTCGGTTGACAGGGTAGGGTGCCTTGATCGAAACAAGGGTAGGAAAGTAGCGTGATCAATTCTGTCATGCTCTGGTAACTGGTCGAAGTAGTAGCCGAAGTCCGCTAACAGTGCATTCGTCTGCGGGTCCATTGCTGCCTCTGGAACCCGCCCTCGCACTTTGTTGAAGTCATTCCTGTACTTCGTTATGCGGAGTAGGTTCAGGTCGATCATGCGGCGACACCTGCCACGATGCAGTAAAGACCACTTGCCTCGTCAATCCACCAAATGAACTTCGTTCCTGTTTCGGCAATAGCAACCAACAAGTCGCCCCCTGCATAAACAGAAACGCTCATATTTGTTTGCGCCCAGAACTTTGCTAGGTCTGATAGCGCCATGCATTCGTTTGTCATTCGGCTGCCAATCCTTCCTCATGCTTAGAAAGCACATGGTTGAAAAGGGACCGGCTCACTGCTTCGGCAATCTGCGTAAGTACGAGTGAGAGGTGATGTTCGTCCTTCGCGACGAACTCTTTGTTAGAGTGGTAGTTGGTCGCCCCGGTGAGAGACACAACGTATCCGTTGTCAGCAAATCGGATGTGGATACCGTGTTGATCCTTATGTGGGATGTCTAGTTGGAAGCCTTGCTCTCCTACAGGCATGTCAGTCTCCAATATGTTTGTTGAGAAGACCCCGTATGTGGCTACGGTGCAGCCTCTTTGGGTCTTGTTTTGTGGTGATCCGGTGTAGTTCGACCGGATAAAGCGCCATCCGTTTGCGTAGCGTTTGCCACGCCTTGTCGCCTGCTGGGTCATCGTCAAACCACCCGACTACACATTTCGTGCCTTTGGCGATCTCTGCCGCCTGTACGGGGGTCACAGTTGTTCCCAGCACCGCCAGAGCATTCGCACCAGCGCGCCAGACAGCTATTGCGGAGAGGATGTCTTCTACGACTACGGACACCCTCACGGGGTGCTGTGGTAGTGCGTATAGGGTGTCAGCCGGTCCTCCGAGCATCCGGTACTTTGGACGTTCGCCAAAGACTGCGCGGCCAAGAAGGCCGTGTAGGTCTCCGTTCCTGTAGATTGGTATCAAGACGCGGCGGGTTTCCTCGTGCCACATCATACCGAACGGACCCGACGCCTGTTCCGGCGTTAGGCCCCCCTTCAGCACCCCTCGCCAAGCCTCTTTTGGTCCCTGCGTAAGAGGGACGGCGGTACTTGGCATTTTGGGTATCTGCTGTGCTGCAAGGTCTTCTATGGCCCTGCGAGTTTTCAGTATCTCGGCTATACTTCTCTCGGTGTGTTGTTCGAACTCATTCCGTCCACACCTAAAGCAGTAAAAACTTACGCCGTGGTCGCCGTTACTGATGATGGCGCTCCTGTCAGTGGAGCAACATACGGTCTTTCGTTTCGAGCCAATACGAAGAGTACGTGCTGTCTCCTGCCACGTCTGTGTCATCTGCATCGCCCTCGAACACTTGGATAAGTGCATGAGCGCCCCGGTAGATGAACATTGCACTTGGGGAGGTCGGTTGATCCGCGTTCAAGCTGACAACGATTGATGCCGGGTGCTTTGATCTGCTTGACGTAAGAAAGAACAACACTGCGTTGTTGTGGACTTCGGCGGATAGGCCAAAGTAACCACATAAACGATCCGCCATGTTGCTCAGCAAATGGGCGGGGTGAAACGCATTGGATTTGATGTTGTAGAATGCAGCATTTGCGTGCTGCAAGAATGCCGGGTCTCTTTGAACAAACCCAACCAGTCGTTCGTAAGGTGTCATATCAAGCTCCCACTGTGAGACGTTCAAAGTCGCTGTTGGTCAGCGGCGATGGTGGTCTCTTGTCTTTGAAGAAAATGATCAGGGCGTATCCAAGATGCTGACCATTGCGGGTACGCAGCTTGGGAACGCACTTAGCAACCCGATCCGGGAACTCCCGGATAACGCTATTGCCCGCTCGTTCTGCTACGTCTGTAGACAGGAACAGTGCTGTAGTTGGGTCGCGGTCATCATATAGATACGACATGCCATCACCCCACCGAAATGAGGTTGCTTAGAAGTGGCATTGTCTCTCGCCGGTCCATCAGACCTTTTGTGAAGTGGTTGTAGACCACACGATTGTCGCGTGGTTGCTCACCAACTTCGAACGAGATTACTTTCGTTCTTCCGAAGGGTGTTCTTTTCTGTACTACGCCACGCCTCTTTGAAATGAGCGCACGTCTATTGCGACGGGGAAGTTCCCGTTCATTCGTATTGAGCATTGGTTTTTCCTTGGGTGTCAGCCGGTAAAGGAAAGGCCCGCTACATTTCTGTAGCAGGCCCTAGCTTGGTGCGCGGCGCAGCTTGGCTGTCTTCCGCTATACTTTCATCGTGAGTGAGACACCGGGCATGTTATCCATGTCCCCGCACGCAACGACGATGGGTATCCCCTTCATCGTGCCGTTATGCTCACTGGTAGATGTATCTAGGTATTGGCCGTTCTGTATTCCGAACGTCTTTAGCTCTCGGTACGAACCAAGGTTCATTACCCAGAGTAGCTTATCGACCGGCAGGTTAAGCATAACTGCGCGTTCCCACAGCCGGTCGATCTCAATTTGTAAGGCTGGTGCCATCATTAGATGTCTGCGAGTGGGTCCGCTTTTGCGTCCTTCGTTGCCACAGCATCAGCAAGCCCTGTTGCCTCGGCTTTGGACTTTGCTTTGTCCGATGAACCGGCGGCAGGCTGAACAGTACCAAGGGAGTACGTCTGACGTGTGGGCTTTTTGATCATGCCAAGTTCAACGGCTTTGTTGAGGTAGTTACGGACAGTTTGTTGTGTCGGAACTTCCATACCCATGCGAATAGCTGCGGCCATGATCTGGTTGATATCAAGTTCTTCGTGACCGGCTTCTGCACCTTTGCGTACGACTTCGGCAAACGCTGCTGCTTGGTCGTTGCTTTCGCTATGCAAACGTTTAGCCAAATCTTCTGGAAGGTCAGTAAGATCGCTGAAATCAAACGGGTCTTTACTCATGCGTACTTCTCCTGTGCGCGTGTTTGAACACGGTAGCATGTCGTTGCGTGACACTGCTACTCTGATGGTTAGCCAAACCCTGATTTTATTAAGCGTTTTCAAGCGCCTTTTTTCCAAGGTTAGCCATTCTAAGCCCTTGAATTATGGGCTTGTACGCACTCCCCTACGGGCTGCCACTTTCCCCGCTTGCAAAACAGAAGTCCGGTCGACATATCGCCCGTGTGGCAGATTT
>ERZ1740067.255-NODE-255-length-43914-cov-11.154951_pt1 | contig 43914 bp, 40 predicted proteins | sample MGYA00581736_ERZ1740067 | MGnify/ENA primary metagenome ERZ1740067 (study PRJEB43018, sample SAMN04849236) | marine metagenome | isolation source: floating plastic debris | place: Pacific Ocean | collected 2008-08-27 | study: EMG produced TPA metagenomics... | reverse complement strand
GACAGCTGGTAGTCTACTTTTCAAGCGAGAGAGAAGGCTATGGGGATTGAGAGCGCCGTTGAATATGCTGACCAGCTGCTGTACGAGCGCACAGGAAAGCATCTAAACGATTTGCAAAGCTACATTATTCAGCAGAGCTGGAAGGGCCAAACCTATAGCCAAGTTGCCAGCGTTGCGGGCTACAGCGAAGGCCATGTCAAAGATGTCGCGTCGCAGCTGTGGCAAGTTCTTTCCGAAGCATTGGGTGAGCGCATTACCAAAGGGAATTTGAGATCGCGACTCCTCAACCGCCTTAAGCGCCTCAAAAACACCGTCAAAAGCGCCACTCCGACCAGCCTGCACCCGTTAATGCATAGCTCTGCGGTGCTGGTCTCCGCCGCCCTCACCGATGGCAGTCCCTATGAGCTGTCTACCGTTGACCAAGCCACGATTGAAAAGCTCTCTAATAGTCTGGCGAATCAGGCTGCTTATTCTGCCGGCTTTATCGGTAGAGTGCCTGCACTACAAAGCCTTCAGACACTGGCACTGCACCATCGCATCATTGTGATTCAGGGTGAGGGCGGCATTGGGAAAACGACATTGGCTCAGCAGTACTGTAGTCAATTTGAGCAGGTGCTAGAGCTGATGATGGCCAAAGAAGCTGCAAATATTACCCCGGCAGAAAGCGTTGTAGAAGAGTGGCTCCGGCAGCATTTTGACGAAGAGCCGAGCCGTGAATTTGGGGTCACACTCAGTCGGCTCAAGCAGCACCTAAAGTCGCAGCAGACTTGCGTAGTTATCGATAATCTGGAACCGGCCCTAGATGGCAATGGCCAGTTTATCGCGGGGCATCGGCACTACGTAGAGCTGTTGCGTGTACTGAGTGCGGCGCAGGCAACGGTGATTATCACTAGCCGCGATCGCCTCTGCGAACCCGGCATAAAAGTGCACCATTACCGCCTCCCTGGCCTAGCCGTAGAAGCCTGGCAACAGTTTTTCCAAGCCCACGCTATAGAGACACAAACTGCCGAACACGCTCAAATTTTGTACAACATGCACCGGGCCTACGGTGGCAATGCCAAGGCCATGGAGATTTTGTGCGCCGCTGCGATTGAAGACTTTGAAGGCGATTTGAGTGCCTACTGGCAGGAAAACAGCTCAGACTTATTAGGCAGCGCCGATTTACGTAATCTCGTTGGCAGCCAAATCAACAGATTAGAACAGCTCGACGCCGATGCCTATCGTGTGTTTTGCCGGTTGGGCTGCTATCGCTATCAAGACCGCCTGCGGCTAAAAGCAGATGCAATTACTGCGCTGATGTGGGACATAGAGCCAGACGTGCAGCGGCAGGTGCTCAGCTCTTTACGCGACAGATCTCTCCTCGAATTTCGCAAAGGCGACTATTGGCTACATCCTGTGAGTCGTTCGGAGGCGATCGCACGCTTACGACAAAGCAACAAACAGAGCAACAAACACAGCGATAAAAAGGAACAAAACCAAGACTGGCAGCAGGCTAACCGAGCAGCGGCCCAGTATTGGAGCGATCGCACTCTCACCATCACCTCCGTGGACGATGCCCTACAGGCCCTCGAAGCCTACTATCACCTCATTGCGATTGATGACTACGATGGGGCGGCGGCGGTGCTACTGCAAACACGCCACAACCAGTGGCGGCAATTTCTCCCGCTGGCCAGCAGCCTGTACCGCATGGGACTATTGCGACCCGCCATCGATGCGATTACGCAAGTCCTACCCAAAGTCACAACTAAGCGCAGTGAATTGAACAATATTTTGGGCGATGTGTACTGGATTACGGGTGATATTCACGGTGCGATCGCCTGCCAGCAGCAAACCCTCTCAGCCACCGCCGAAGTCCTCCAACAGAACAACGCCATAGAACAAGCCGAAAGCAACAAGCCAGTCGAAAGCAACAAACCAGTCGAAAGCAACAATACGTCTGCAAATGCCAGCGAAAAAGACGCCTACTATCGCAAAATGCTGATTGTCGATGCTCATCTCAGCATTGGGCTCTATTGCGTGGATCTTTGGGAATTGGACCGGGCTGCCGAGGAGTTTGAACAGGTGATTGAACTGGCGGCCAACAGCGCGCATCAGGCCTGGGCAGATAAAGCCACTGTGGGGCTAGCGCTAGTGTGTGCAAACCTAGGAGACAGCGGCACGGCTACAGAACTCGCGGGCAGCGTATGTAAGCAGTTCACGGCTGGTTCGGACGATGAGCACGGGCGATATGCTTATTTTTTACAGCTGCTGGGGCAGGTGTTTGAGCGATTGGGTGAGCATAACCAGGCCACTGAGCTGTACGAGCGGGCCATTGCTTCAGCAGAAGCCGGGCACTATGTACAGGTCAAAGCGAAGACGCTGACAGGATTGGCGGCACTGAAAAGGCAGCAAGGGGATGTGGGCGGTGCGATCGCTCTACACCAGCAGTCTGTAACCCTGTGCGAGACCATCGGCGCGACCTGCGATCTGGCAGAGGCATACTTTCAACTTGGACTCAGTGTCACAGACCAGCGACCAACACTTGCGTCTAAAAAAACCACCGAAAATGCTACGCCGGAAAATCTCAGCCAAACCGCGTGTTTTGAGCGAGCCATCAAATTATTTTCCAACATTCCCGCACCTCACCAAGTAGAACGCATTTTATCGACTTGATAGCCGCTCCACACGCTGTAAACGCATCAACTCGTATTTCGCGTGCTTTTCTCATACCTAATTTTTAGACCTTTAGAATGGCCAGCAGGCAGTAAGCAAAATGATAATCTGGTCATAATTTGCACACCGTACTTTGTACAAAATACGGAAAAGCAAACTTTGCCCTCACATCGTCACTTACGCAAACGCTGCGTCAAAAAGTTATGCGCTGGAAAACAGGCCGTCGGAGTCAAAACGTGCAAGATCGCCGAGGCATGAGCGGCGGCTACAGGCGCGGCGGTGGTAGCCCTATGGTGGTCGGCGGTGGCGGACTTGGCATGGTCGTCGTCGCTATCATCATCGCGCTACTTGGCGGCGACCCCACCATTTTGCTAGACGCCGCTGCCCCCGTTAGCCAAGATCCCTACGGTGGCACCTACGAAGCCCCTTCTGCGGCAGAAAACGAACTCGCCGAATTCACATCCGTCGTCCTCGCCGACACAGAAGACACCTGGAATCGCATCTTTCCTCAAGAATTTGGCGGCCGCTACCAAGAACCTCAACTCGTTCTATTCAGCGGCGTCGTTCAATCTGCCTGCGGCACTGCCCAAGCCGCCGTCGGCCCCTTCTACTGCCCCGCCGACCAGCAAGTCTACATCGACCTAGACTTCTACCGCAGCCTCAAAAATCAGCTCGGTGCCCCTGGCGACTTCGCTCAAGCCTATGTGATCGCCCACGAAGTCGGCCACCACGTGCAAAACCTCCTCGGCATTTCCAACCAAGTCCGCGCCGCCCAGCGCCGCATGGGCCAAACAGATGCAAACCAGCTCTCTGTCGCCCAAGAGCTACAGGCAGACTGCTTTGCAGGCGTATGGGCTAACAGCGCCGGGCAAAGAAACCTGCTCGAATCTGGCGACATCGAAGAAGCGCTCAACGCTGCCAGCCAAATCGGCGACGACACCCTCCAGCGCAATCAGCAAGGCTACGTAAATCCAGACTCTTTCACCCACGGCACCTCAGCGCAGCGCATGGAATGGTTCCGCCGAGGTCTAGAATTTGGCGATGTAGACCAGTGCGACACCTTCAGCTAGTGGGTTGATGAGTCAAACGCTAGTATTAGAGCATCGGCAAGGGCGGGAAGACATGGTCAGCACAGCTCCGAAAATTGAGCAGCGAGTCAAGCTTTCTGGAATTAGCTGGGAAATGTACCAGGCGATTCGGGCAGACCCAGACAACCGTCATATTAAGCTGACTTTTTATCGGGGAGTACTGGAAATTATGGCTCCTTCGCCGGAACATGAGTATCTTAAAAAAGTCATCGGTCGCTTTGTCGAAACCCTGGCAGAAGAGTTTGTTGTCAGCTTATACCCTCTAGGTTCAACAACTCTAGATAGAGAAGACCTCATCAGTGGATCAGAACCAGACGAATGCTTTTACCTCACAGTTAGCAAGATTCAACAGGTAAAGGGGAAAAAACGTATAGACCTTAAGCAAGATCCTGCGCCAGACTTAGTTGTAGAAGTTGATATAACTAGCCGAGCCAAATACCGTGAACAAGTGTACTCAGCTCTACAAATTCCGGAAATCTGGGCATACGATGGTCAGTCTTTAGCAATACTCGTCCTAGAAAAAGAGAATTACGTAGAGGCCACACGTAGCATAGCTTTCCCTAAGATTGAAGCAAAGGCTATTGAGATATTTTTACAGCAAGCGATGGAAAAAGACTATCTCACGCTGGTCAGCGAATTTAGGCAATGGCTGAAAAATATATAGAAACCTGGAGAAAGGAGAACTGACTATGATCGCTGTGAAATCGTCTGTTTTACCAGACGCCTGGATTTCTATGAGCTGGAGCCAATACCTGAGCTATCTAGAACAACCTCAGTTTAAAAAAACGAAAGCATACTACTACAGAGAGCACTGAAGAGTTGAAATGCTGCCAGCTGGCTTTGGGCATGGCAAAAATTACACGGGGATAGAGGCAGCAGATAAGTAACAACATCTAAAGTACTCCGCAACCTAGAGATTTCAGTCTTAGAGCAAGCACTACAAATGAGCCGTGATACAGACCAATCTCAGATGGGTGCCTGGTTACTGCAACAGTTTCAACAGTAGCGCTACGCTTTCCGGCATCATATCTACTACCATAGACACATTCGTCAAGAGCGCGGCAAGATGGTGCGATCGCAAATCCAGAAAAAGGAAAACTCTCAGGCGCAGCTACTCGAAGAGATGACACAGGCAATTGTGGCCGTGGCTTCTCCCGAGAAAATCATTCTATTTGGCTCACAGGCAAGAGGCACCGCCAGACTCCATTCCGATTACGATTTCTTGATTGTAGAAGCAGAACCTTTCGGAGCGAACCGAAGTCGCCGTAAGGCCTCTGGTAAGATTGGGTGGGCATTATCCAGATTTCTTGTGCCAACCGATGTTTTACTCTTTAGTACAGAAGAGGTTAAATATTGGAGTCAAAGCCTGAATCATGTAGTGTCTTGTGCGTTGAGAGAGGGGAAAGTGCTCTATGATAGATCTACTACAGGCTAAAACCTTATTAGAAGCCGCAAACAAAGACTTAACCGCATTAAACGGAATGCTCAATGCGAAGCAGTTCACAGACGAGATCTTTGGATTTCATGTTCAGCAGGCTACAGAAAAAAGCTTGAAAGCGTGGCTGGCGGCGTTAGGAGAAGTCTATCCATATACGCATGACCTCGCACTGCTTCTTAGAAAGCTAGAGGCTAGAAACTGTAACATCTCCAAATACATTGTTTTTGTAGAATACACTGCCTTTGCAGGTCAAGTTAGATACGTCGGATTGGATGATGACGTATCTCCAATCGACCGACAAGAAACCATTGCTCAAGTCCAAGAACTCTATGAGAAAGTAGGCACAATTGCGCAGTCTTCAGAAGAAGCAAAATCAGAGAGGGAGTCTGAATAGCAGCCACTCAGATCATCGTCGCCCTTTCTTTTTACTCCACGCTTCCTCGTATTTCCTCTCATTGACCTCAACAGATTTCTGCAAATTCACCACCGGATTCGGATAATCCACACCAAGGCGCATATCAAATCGCTTTTGCTCTACAGGCTGCAACTTCCACGGGCTGTGAACCTTCTTAGCAGGCAGTTCCTTCAGCGCTGGCAGCCAATGCTTCACATAGTCACCATTCGGGTCATAGTCTTTCGACTGCTTTGGAATGTTGAAATAGCGAAAGCCTCGCGCATCGTTCCCTACGCCTGCTGTGTAGTTCCAATTTCCCCAGTTGCTACATACGTCATAGTCAATCAACATCGACTCAAACCATTCCGCGCCCATCTGCCAGTCAATGCCCAAATTCTTCGTCAAGAAACTCGCAACATTCTGCCTGCCCCGGTTGGACATAAAGCCGGTCGCTGCCAGCTCTTTCATATTCGCATCAATCAATGGATAGCCAGTTTCACCCTCGCGCCACAGGTCAAATCGTTTCCAATCCTGTTGCCAAGCTATCGGTAACCCTCGAATGCCGCTTTTCCGAAAAACTTTTCGGCCATATTTCGCACACACAAAGCGAAAGTAATCTCGCCAAATCAGCTCGAATATCATCCAATACGTGGAGTTGTTCTTCTTTCTCGCGCGCTCATAGCGCTGAACTTCTGCGTGCACCTTTCGAGGAGACAGACTGCCATTCGCTAGCCACGGAGAAAACTTAGAAGAATAGTCGGCTCCTAGCATACCGTTGCGGGTCTCTTTGTATACCTGCAACCGATCGGCATCCCAAAAGTAATGCTGTAGTCGCTCTAGCGCGGCGGTCTCTCCACCTTTGAACAACAATACACCTTTAGGATCGATTGACTGTTCTTCCAAACCCAAGTCGGATAGTTTGGGTAGCTCGCCGGGCTGTATGTCCGCAGGTAATACAGGTAGCTTATCTGGCACAGGGAAAGGCGGAAAAATTTGAGATTCTTTCTCTGCGGCCTTGCGAAATTGAGTGAAAACTTCTGGCAGCTTTTTAAGCTCAAACGGCAAATCGTCAGGATGAAACAGGGTCGCGCCCCAGTACACTTCGGAAGCGACTTTGAGCGTGTTTAGTGCCTTCTCAACACCCTGTTCTACAGCAGTTTCTTCAGCAGTAACTTCTTCGTGCCAGTACACCGCATCAATATTGAGCGCTTTTACAAGCGTTGGAATTTCGTCTTCTGGCTTACCCTGGCGAATGACTAAGTTGCTGCCTTTCGCCTGATAAGACTGCCGCAAGTCAGCGATGGTTTCAAGCAAGAACTGTGCTCTGTATGAGCCTGTTTTGGCAAAGCCAAAAGACGTTTCACCAAAGTGGCGCGGGTCGAAGCAGTAGAGCGGAATTACCTCGGCTTTATTTTCTAGTGCACGGTGGAGGGGTTCGTGGTCGTGCAGGCGAAGATCATTACGAAGCCAGAGAAGAATGCGCATTGAAAAGGATGAAGAGAGCAGGTACTAAGGACTGTAGATCATGATAAAAGGATAGCGACGCGATCGCTACAACACCTAAGACATAAAACGGCAGACAAAAGATGACGACACCCCCTCTCAAAGCGCAGCTAGAAGCTGCCTGCCAAGACCTATGGTGGAGCAGTGAGGCCGACTATCCTGTTGAAGTGGTGTGGTGTGAGCTACCAGCATCACAGCATGTAGAAAATATTGACAGGCAAAACAGCATAGACAAGGTGCTAATCCGCCAAATAGCAGGATGCCAAGAAGATACGCAGATAGCGTCAAGGCCATTCGATACCTTCTTTGATAAATATCTCACACCAAAAGGCTGGCATACCAAGGAAGATAAGCAACAGCTCAAACAGCTTGAGCAGCTGAAAAATCTGATAACAGAAGCACTTTTACATCCACAGGTTTATCGCTGTGGTGACGTAGAAATTACACTGTGTGTTGTCGGCTACTTTTCTGGTGAGATATTGGCTGGGTTCAAGACCTGTGTTGTTGAAACATAAGGTCCTACAGCCATACCGTCACTAAAACTATGATGCCGTCACAGACATTTCGGTGATGGGTTCACTGCAATAGAGCGATAGCTTGCAGGCGACTTCTACCGCTTCGCGCGGGGTATGGCCGAGGTGCAGCGCGGCCTTGGCAAAGTCCTGCCCAGAGCCGATTGCTTCAAACTCTCGCACTTCGTATACGTCTAGCCCTTTGTATACATGAAATAACTTGTGCTCAAATGCGATAAGGAAGCCGTTAGTAGGCGTGTAGCCGCCTTCTTTTTTGCGAATCCATTCTCTAAATTCCACCAGAAAATCAATCACGCCCAGCCGGGTAGAATCCATAGGCTTGTGATTACGGCTGAACAGCTCCATCAGCGTGCCTTCGTAACAATCACCTGTGCATCCAATGATCATATCGTTTTGCGCAAAGAGTTTGCTGTGCATGATGTCGGAAGACGTTAACTTGGTAAATCCGTCCGAGATCATCGTATCAGCAGCGAAAATGATGGCTTCTGGCGTTTTACGAGCAGCGATGACAGTCATGCGTATACAAGGGCAGAGATGGATGAGTGTAGATACAGTACAAGATACATTGCGCCTTTTGCAGGATAAAAATCACGCAATTGGAGAATTGTCATGATGCTTAAGATAGATTTTTCATCTCTTACAAAAATCTAGAATTGCGGTCAGCGTCATTCACCTATCGAGAGTCAACTCACACCATTCAACTAGCGCGATTCGATAACGGATTGCACGTTGGCGGGTACTTCAGAGAGCAGGTCGTAGCCAGTTGCAATTTCGATACGGTCTACGGTCGTGCGATACAGCGTCCAGTCGGATTCGATGCGATCGCTGTTCGGCATATCCACCGCAATCACCTCCGTCCCCCGAGTCACCTCATCCTCTATAGAATCAAGCACCACCATCACTTTCCACACCCGCCCTGGCACCGTCACTTTTCCCACCGTGCCCTTGTCGCCATACACCCCGCTAATCACGTACAGCGCCTTGCCTTGCTGATATACCAAGTCGCGACCATACGCTTCCAAGGCTCGCCAAGGGCCGCGATTGTTATCTGCCGACTGAGGAAAAATATTAGTCATTAAAAAGGTGAGAGAATTGTCCCGAGGGTTGGCGTTGCGATCGCCCGACGGCACCATATGCCCACGGTCGTAGCCACTGCGCCGATACTCCCCTGGCGTTGCCTGATAAAATCCCTTTGGCAGCCCCCCATCTGGGCGAAAATCATCCTGTCGTTCGGTACTACCCAGCCAACGAGAGTCGACCCACCAGCTAGCCCAGTTTAGAAGATTGCGATCGCGCCCATAAGACAGCACATACGGCTCTCGCTCGATCAAATAGTTATTGGGATCATCCTTTCCCGCATTGCTCGGGTTCCCCAGCATTATGTGCTCGTTATTAGAAAAATAAGTCGCCCAGTCTAGGCTCATATCTACCTGCGGCAAACTTTCACAGGCTTGCCCATTACCATCCTTGTCCAAACCGTAGAAATCTTCCTTGAAAGCATCAAAAACGCTCTGCGCCAAGTCCCGACTAACAAAATCGCCGCAGTCACAATAGCTATCTACACAGGGTGGCAAATTGGAATAGTCATCTACAGCCAGGCCATCGCAGCCCACTCGCCCAAGCGCTAGCAGTGCATTGAACGTCCATCTAAGCGCCCACACCTCTCGCCTCACCCTTGTCCTCATCTGCCTGCCTTAATACGTTTGTTCTATTGCATCATAGAAGCTAGGTTACCCCAAAACAGCCGCTTAACAGGCTGCTTAATAGTTCATCCACACCAAAGCATGAACGGTATACTAAAGCCGTAAAGCATCTAAAGCGCCGATGAGCGTGGTTAAGTAGCCACTGGGTTAAATAACCACCCAAAAAGGCCTTTTTAGAGCAATCATTCACTAGGCAAATTAAGTAACCCATGTTTAGCACCGTTGTTTCCACGCTAAAGGCTTGGTTCCCAGCCCCCGAAGTTCAAGCTCATTGCGATGGCCCTTGCGGCGTGTACGATCCGTCCTCTGCTCGCATTGCAGCAGAAGCCGTCGTCTCCATGACCAAAAAAATCTTGGACTTGCAGCATCCCGAAGGCGGCGACGCTCAGGCTATGGCGTCTTACCAAAACACCATGTCTCGCTTCATCGCCATCAAAGAAGAACAGGCTCAAATGACCAAAGATGAACTGTTGATCCTTTGGACTGACTACTTCAAGCCCGTTCACCTAGAAAAGTATCCCGACTTGCACGATACCTTCTGGAAAGCAGCAAAGCTTTGCTCTGCATGCAAAGTAGAAGTCAGCACGCAGCACTGCCAAGAACTGATGGACGCCGTCCAAAAGATTCACACTATCTTCTGGGAAACCAAGAGCCGTGATGTCTCCTGGTATACCGCTAGCTAGTTAATGAAATAGCTAAAGAAAAAAGATCCTGCGACTGTTTACAACAGCTCTTCAGGATCTTTTTTCTAGGCATCTATCACTCTCACAGACAACTCTCACAACGTCCATGAAACAGCCTCATGAAACTTAGGCGAAACTGGAAAGAGATTGGGCTATGGACGCTCGGCAAACGCTGGCGATTTCATGTCACTGGAAATTCTATGCTCCCTACGCTCAGAGCCGGTGAAGATGTATTGGTGTATCCAGTATCAAAAACGGCCGACATCTTTCCTGGCGAAATCATCGTATGCAGACATCCGTTTAAGCCACGCATTCGCATGATCAAACGAGTGAGTGAAGCCTTTTACGACGGCAGTTGCTACGTCCTTAGCGACAATACCAAAGAAGGTAACGACAGTCGTTCTTTCGGCGTTATTGGCCGAGAGCTGATTCTGGGCAAAGTCACCAGCAGACTCGTTTGACGTTTGTTTTCTTTTTAATTCTCTTCCAACGTATGACACTCTCTATTCGCGCAGTGACTCCCAGTGACGTCGCTACTATTTTTCACTTTAGTCAGCTGCTCAGTGAATACGAAAAGCTTGCCCATGAAATGGTAGGCACCCAAGAAGACTTGCACAGCGCGTTCTTTGGGGAAAGGCCCTACGTGGAAGCTTTCGTGGCTGAAGTAGACGGCAAAGTGGTTGCCTCGGCGACGTACTTTTATAATTTCTCGACCTTTCTGATGAAGCCAGGCATTTATCTAGAAGATCTTTTTGTGCTGCCTGACTACAGACGCAAAGGAATTGCCACCGCGCTGCTGAAGCATTTGGCTAATTACGCGGTAGAGCAAGGCTGCGGGCGCTGCGAGTGGAGCGTGCTGGATTGGAATAAGAGTGCGATCGCAGTTTACAAAAAGATGGGCGCAGTCCTGATGGATGAGTGGACCGTGTGCCGTGTTAGTGGAGACGCTTTGGAGACCCTCGCGAAAGGCGCTAGCAAAGATTGACTAAAGCGTTAGGTGGCGTGCGATCGCAAACCTCACAAGGGCCCACCCCTGACGCGACTTTTTCACCACCTCACCGCGCAAATACTTCAATAACAGCAGCCGACCTAGCCCTTTCACACGAGCATAGGCTCTCACTTTCCACCACATCCAGCGACTCAGCTTGCCGTGCTCACTCGCGTACATCGGCGCAAACGCCAGCTTGCCGTACAGTACGTCGGCTCTGTGTGCTTTACTCAGTCGGTTTCGCCCATGCTCCGGATTTGGCAAGCCACCGTGCTCACCGTAATTACGAAACGGCACATAGTTATGCATCCCCAGATCTCGCAAATAGTACTCAATGCCAGAATCCCACGGTGAATACTGGCGAGGGCCCGGATCTTTCTCTACCTGCGCGGCCAGCTCAATCAGCTGCCGTGCACTCTTCGCATTCACGACATAGGCCACCATCGAAGTCGAATAGCCCTGCGCCAAAACGTTCGTCTTATTTGATACTGACTTCGACCCTGGCTTCGAGGCCGATTTCGATCCTGGCTTCGACACATTATAGATTTGCGCCGCACAGGTATACAGCCAAGCGATCCCAACTGAGTCATCGGTAGGATCAAACGGCGGCGGCAGCTGCGCGAAATTTGCCACCGGCACAAAATCAGCTTCCACAATCAGGGTTGGCCGCTTAGAACGCAACGCCAGTTCCCACGCACTACGGTGGTTCAGCAAACACAAAAAACTCGGCGAGTAAGTCTCGTAACCAGGTTGATGCACTTGCCGCAGCACCGTACAGTCACAGCCAAACTGTTCCAGTGTGTTCGTTAGCTGCTCTGTAGGCTCCTTGTAGGCAATCACGAAAGTCTGCGCAATATAATCCACCAGCGGCCGAGAAGTTCCCTGATTTTCCATAGGCATATTTACCCTTCACAGTAGTGCGAAATTATGTGGTTATTCGACATTTTGTATGTGTTTTTACGGGGGAGCATATCAAAACTAAGGTAGTTTGGTAATGCCCTGATTTCACAGTCTTGATCAACCATCAGTGATCTGTATCATCATTAGCTGGTGAGCTGTCCCTGGTACAAAGCACTTGAAAATTAGGCATGACAGATCAAAATTATCTTACGAAGCGCGAAGATATGAAGCGCAAAGATATGAAGCGTAAAGACAGAACCGCTCAGATGATTGGCCAGGTAATTCAGCCAATAGATGAGCGCATCACCGATCCCTCCCCTACGGTCATCGCTGAACCAAGGGGCGCTACTCACGTGAGTGCTGGTCAAGCCTTTCGCAGCACCTACCCAAGCAATACTCTGCAAACCACGCTTAGTCGGGAACTTGGGCTCAGTTTAGGCGCACCAACAACAGATATCAGTACAGATATCAGTACTGGTTTTGGCACAAATTTTGGCACAGGCATTACCAGAGAGCCCTCTGCAAAAACCGAGCCACTAATCGAGCCACTGAAGGGGCCACGCTACCGAATCACAAAGCTCCTAAGTCAAGAAGTCGGAAAAAGAACATTTCTAGCGACAGAAGAATGTTCACAGTCACAAGTTATCGTCAAGCTGCTTCTCTTTTCTCCTGATCTTGCCGAAGAAGAAGCGGCCCTTGCTGAGCAACAGACAACACTCTCAGCCTACGAGCTACCCGCTCATCTGCCCTATTTAGAATCGTTCGAAGCCAGTACACCGCTGGGAGAAGGACTGGTCCTGATTAAGTCCTACGCGGAAGTCTCCACAAATTCCTCACAAGACCTCTCACAGATGCCTGCGCGTCATTTGTCTCTGGTATCTAACGAATCGTCTAGCACTCAAATGCGTCGTCGCAGCGATTCTCCCGTGCAGCAACAAACCGTACAGCAACAAAGCGCATCTTACACAGCACCTGCCACAGTTTCTACCGTTCATCCACAGTTTGCTTACAAGAGCATACGAATAAACACCACACCTCAAAAGCTCCAAGTTCAATTTCCCGAATCGTACGTTCATACCGGGCTGTTAGCTTCTGACATCGATAGCAAGACACCGACTGAAACGGTAGAGATGTGGCTGCTAACCACACTGGGAACCGTTGTCTTTGTCGGTGGCGTTGTGGCTAGCACAGGCTCTATCCTAGCTGGCATTGTAGTTGCTGCGCTACTGCCTGTTTTGTACAGAGCGTTAGTAGGCCCACCGACCAAACGCAATCGTGTTGCCAAACTCAGGGTTACCAGTGAACCCGATGGCCGCGCCTTCATCAGCCTAACGAGCATGGGTAAGCCCACTCGCGATCGCACTGGTCGCATCCACAGCTCACCGACCGAAAGCAAACTTCACGGATCACGGCTCTCTATCAAATCGGTCAAAGTCTCACCGACTGTGATGATTTCGTCCGACATCAATCCACTCAAGGCTAAGCTAAGCTTCACCTTTCACAACCAAAATTGGCATAGCCAAAGCCTCAGCATCGTGGGCAGCTACGCCGAAATTCGCTGGCTTTCTCACCACTTATCTGAATGGGGCCGTGCGCGCACTGGCCGGTAGAACTTGCATCAAAAAGCTGTTTGGGAAACCTAAGTCATCGGCATCCCAAATAGCAGTAGATGAATCAGCTCATAAATCAAACGATTGGTTCGCATTACCGAGTAAAGTCTGTACTTGGACAGAATACCGGTCGCCGGACTCTTTTAGCTGAACATACTGAAACCCAAACGCTGGTAGTCATCAAGCTAGTTTTATTTGGGCCAGATTTTGTATGGGAAGACCTCAAGCTGTTTGAACGCGAAGCCGAAACGCTTAGGTCATTAGACCATCCTGCTATCCCCAAATATTTAGACTCATTTGAGGTAGAGACAGCGATTGGGAAAGGCTTTGCATTAGTGCAAACGTATATTGAAGCCAAGTCTTTACAAGAGTGGGTAAGTGCAGGCTACACATTCAGTGAAGATGAGTTGAGCGCGATCGCAATCGACCTCCTCAACATTCTCGAATATCTGCATCATCGCCATCCACCCGTTATCCATCGAGATATCAAACCCAGCAACATTTTGGTGCCTGCCCAAAACAGTCAGACCAATGGCGGCATCTATCTTGTAGATTTTGGTTCCGTACAAACTGCCCCTTCCGTAGGCACCATGACCGTAGTCGGCACTTATGGATACATGCCGCCAGAACAATTCGGTGGTCGTGCCGTACCCGCATCCGATCTCTACAGTACAGGCGCTACACTCGTTTATCTCGCAACAGGGCAACATCCAGCTGAGCTTATTCAAACCGATTTACACATCGACTTCGAATCTCAAAGCAATCTCACACAACCTTTTACGGATTGGATAAAACAGCTAGTTTCCGTTGATTTATCAAAGCGTACATCCTCTGCAAAGCAAGCACTCTATCGGTTGCAGCATCCTCAATTACCTAGCATTCAATCTCATATTCACAGTACATCCGTGCTTTCGGCAAGCGCCACTCACCACTTACCACTAAGGCAAAGTCGTACTGGATTCACAACAAGCTTGCAGCCCAATCAACTCACCATAGAATTTTCTCAAGCAAGATTAAAAGGGAACCTTCTCTCTAAGCTGTATGAGGGGGTGCAAAGTATAGGCCTACTCATACAACAGGCAGAAGGATTAGTATGTGTTTTATGCATGGGCATAATTTTTCTGTCCCTAGAGCTGAAAGTTATTACTCCGATGTTAGCCATCGTTATTCTTGCGGTAATAGCTTGTCCTCTAATCCTGTTTGCTTTGTATTTGTACAAAACAACAGCACAATTAACGCTTTCCTACACATCAGACCAAAGCATCACATTAAGTCTCACAAAGTCTCCCCCAAAAACCATTAAAATCTCTAAAAAGAAAAGAAAGCAATTGGCTCTGTCAGACCTAAAAATCGACGCACTCACCATCAGTGCACAAGATACTAGGTACCAGCTAGGCTTTAACTTCGCCTCTGCGCCCTTTCCAGAGGAACAAGAATTACAGATTATGGGCAGCCGCAGAGACATTGAATGGCTACATAACTTCATCGTTCGATGGCAGAACATCCCCGTTTACTACAACAAATTTTCTAGAGACTGAACCTGCTCAAACTACCTCTATTAAAGGCACGCACAAAACCACACTTATTCTACTTTGGTCGCTATCCACCAAGTCGTGCCACCGCTATCTCTGACACCGCCTCGCTTATCTTCATCGCCATTTTGAATCGGTGCTTGCACAGCAGTCGCACCGGCATCAAGGGCACGAGCATAAACGACATCTACATTTTCAACATAGATATGTATGTGAGCAGACATAGCGGGCCAGCCCTCGCCTCGATCAGCAATCATGAGGACGGTGTCATCAAGTCGAACTTCTGAATGTTTTAGCTTGCCGACATCGTCCCAAATTCGCCGCAGTACCACAGCGCCAAATACCTGAATGAGAAACTCAATAGTTGCGGCGGCTCCATCCACGATTAAGTAAGGAGAAACCGTGCTGTAACCAGGGGGCTTGTAGAACGGTTTCTCGGGTTCCATTGGGTTATCTCCTGTGACTGTTGGGTGGTTAGAATGTGACTGTTCTGTATCTCTACTCAGCAGGCTGCTCACAGTTGATCATCCAAGGAATACCAAACTGATCAATTAACGTACCAAACTTCGCAGCCCAGAAAGTCTTTTCAATCGGCATCGTTACCGTTCCACCTTCTGCCAGCGCATTAAAAGACTTTTCTGCTTTATCCGGATCATTGATCGCAACCATGATGTACGTCCCTTTTGCAGCTTCGTATTTCCCTGGCATACAGTCACTCCCCATCAACACATCATCACCCAGCTTAAATTCACCGTGCATGACTTTGGTTTCCCATTCAGCAGAGACTTCGTCTGCCATCGGCGAGTCTTTATAGGGCATCAAAGATTCGGTCTTTCCTCCAAAACATTGCTCATAAAATTTAAACGCAGCCTCACATTGACCATCGAAAGAAAGGTATGGACTCAGCTTCATAGCAATCTCCTGGGGTAAATCTTTGAGTTATCGAGCAAAAAAGCAGCAAACATTGAGCGATCGCAACATTCATTTAGATGAGTATATTGCGATCACTCAAAAGCGCCTTATAGTTCAAATTTACTACAAGTCATCAGATCCATTCACTCACGAAATCTTTCTTAAGCAAAGTTTGCACAGGAGAAAACTGCCTCTGCTCCGACAGGCACGCTTGGATATGTTCTAGAGAAAATCTCAACTACCGCAAAGACATAATTTGTTCTCCTTTACTCTTATTTTTGACCTGTAGATAGTTACCTCAAATCTGTGAATAAGCCCATGTTAAAACCCTCACGCTACGTTAGAGTCAAGGGGGATAAACGAATAACAGTTCACGTGTAGTGCAAAGGATAGATAATGGTTGTTGGAATTTGGGTATTGGGCGATCAGTTATGGCAGGGACAGTCTGCAATTGCAAGCCGCATACAGGACAAGGCCAACACCCCTATCATCCTCATCGAATCGCTTACCCATATCAAAGAACGCCGCTACCACAAGCAAAAGCTCATCCTAATTTGGTCGGCGATGCGCCACTTCGCCGATGAACTCAAGGCTGATGGCTGGCAAGTCACCTACGAAACAGCAGAGTCTTTTGAAGCGCCGCTCAAAGAATGGATCACCCAAAACAACATTGACGAACTACGAGTAATGGAACCAGCAGATCGTCCATTCTCTGATCTACTGGACGAACTCAAGCTCTCCTGTGAGCTTGTTCAAACGCCAAACAACCATTTTCTGTGGTCTACTCAAGAATTTGAAGATTGGGCATCCACCCGTAAGAGTCTCTTACTTGAGTCGTTTTATCGGGAAGGGCGTAAGCGGTTCGATATTTTGATGAAGGGCAAAAAGCCCGTTGGCGAAAAGTGGAACTTTGACAAGGAGAATCGAAAGCCCGCCAAAGGAAAAATCTCTCCGCCAGAGCCTTTGATTTTTGAGCCAGATGAGATTACGCAGGCTGTAGTTGAAATCGTAGAAGAAGCAGATTATCCGACATTTGGTGAGTCTGATAGCTTTGGCTGGGCAGTGACTAGGTCGCAAGCCCTAGAAGTATTGGATGATTTTGTAAGCCGTCGCCTTGTCACCTTTGGGCCTTATCAAGATGCGATGGTCACAGGTGAAGATACGATGTGGCATGCATTGCTCTCGCCGTATTTGAACATTGGACTATTACAGCCGATGGAAGTGATAGATGCGATCGCCTCTGCCTACGAGGCCGCCCAAAACACTAAAGAGACCATCCCTCTCAACAGCGTAGAAGGCTTCATCCGCCAAGTCCTTGGCTGGCGCGAATACATGCGCGGCATCTACAACCATGTCGATGACGACTACCCCTCACGTAACTATTTCGAGCACACCCACTCCCTGCCCGACTTCTTTTGGACAGGCGACACCAAGCTCAACTGCCTCCATCAAACGATCGATACCGTAAAGCGCACAGGCTACGGTCACCACATTCAGCGGCTGATGATTTTGGCGAATTTCTCGCTCATTTCAGGGCTCTCTCCCCAGGAAGTAGAAGACTGGTTCCACGCGGCATTCATCGACGCTTATGACTGGGTGATGCAAACCAATGTTATTGGCATGGGCCTGTTTGCCGATGGTGGCGTATTGGCAACTAAGCCATATGCGTCGAGTGCAAACTATGTCAACAAAATGAGCGACTATTGCAAAGGCTGCGAATACGACAAAAAAGCGCGCATCGGAGATAAGGCTTGTCCTTTCAACTTCTTCTACTGGGACTTTTTAGATCGGCACAGAGAGAAATTAAGCTCGCAGGGTCGAATGAACTTTATCTTGAAAAACTTAGATAGAATGTCTGAAGAAGAACTGAATGAAATTCATCAAAAGGCTGAAGACTGGCACAAAGAACAATAGAGCACGCAGAGTATCAAAATAAGGACTCGAATAATGAACAGATTAGCACTTGTAGGATTTGTTGCTTCACTGCTTTGTTACAGTTGCGCTCAGCAGCCAGTAGCTGAATACCCGTCAAAAGGTGAACTCATAGAAGTGGAATCTGTTACCAACCAGGCAGAAGATGGCATTACAGGCGTAGCTATTACAGAAGTGAACGACACAAGCTATCAACTGTCGGTGACTATCCAGAGTTCAGACACTGGCTGCAACCAGTACGCTAACTGGTGGGAAGTCATTGCAGAAGACGGTAGGTTGCTCTATAGAAGGATTTTAGCCCATAGCCATGTAGAGGAACAGCCGTTTACACGTTCGGGAGGGCCCGTTGAGATAGAGGCGGACGAGGTTGTTATTGTGCGATCGCACATGTACCCCACTGGCTACCACACCCAAGCCATGAAAGGCAGCTTCACAGAAGGTTTTGAGCCTGCCACCCTACCTGCGGACTTTGCCACCGAACTTGCCGAGACAGACCCCCTCCCCACTGGCTGCACCTTCTAGATGCAGCTTTTGATAGAATTGCAAGCAAGCGCTCACAGAGTCATCTCATATGACCAGCCTACAGCTACCTCCAAAAGTTAAGCCATTGACTGTCAACTTCCCGGTTCCCATACCGAGAATGGCAATGACGACTGAGCAGTTCTACGAATTTTGCGCCGCTAACCCAGAGCTACGAATCGAGCGCACAGCCTCAGGAGAAGTCATTGTCATGCCCCCCGCTTTTTCAGACACAGGCAACCGGAACTTTAAAATTTCAGTCGCACTGGGCAATTGGGCAGAGCAAGACGGCACAGGGGAGGGATTCGACTCCAGCGCAGGGTTTACGCTACCGAACGGCGCAACTCGCTCTCCTGACGCTTCATGGATCACAAATGAGCGATGGAACGCACTCACTGACGAACAAAAAGCTTCCTTTGCACCTATTTGCCCAGACTTCGTCGTTGAACTGAGGTCGTCTAGCGATACGCTCTCAGGGTTACAGGACAAAATGGAAGAATATATTGAAAACGGTGCACGGCTAGGATTACTCATCGATCGAAAAAATCATACCGTCCACATATACCGTCCCAACGATAAACCAACAGTTCTAGAGGATCCTACCTCTGTTAGCTGCGAACCAGAACTACCTGAATTTGCGCTTCAAACGAAAAAGATTTGGTAACGGCCAAGTGCCAAAAAGCTAGTCAGGTGTTTCGTTAACCGGAAAACGATTGAGTAAATACGCAGCCTGCCGAGCTGTCGAACGAAGGTCTTCAGACAGGTAAGGCACATGCGGAATCTGCGAAAGAAAGTCTAGCGTTCGGCGCAAAATTCGGACAATATCGCCTTCGTCTAGGCTAGTGTTGTCGCACAGCTCGCTCCATTCCACATCTAGCGCCCACTGCTCTACTAGGGCAATTAAGTCTTCTTCTAACCAAACAGGAATTTGCACATCTTGCCTCCGCTGCTCTTGAAAAATACGGCGGCGCAGATTACGCAAGCCGCCAAGCGCATCTAATACAGGACGCGTCGGCTGATAACGCAGCCACGTGTCGGGGCGGTTGTTTTCCATAAGGATGCCCGCGCAGGCAGCAGCGAACTGCTGCGGCTCTAGCTGGTCGAATTCGCCGGAGGCCAAGGCCATACCCAGCCAAAGCTCGTTGTCACCGCGAATGGCGGCGCACATCTGGCCCATTTCGGTTGGGGTGTTGTCTTCTAGGCACTCGAAGTTTTCGAGCACCTGCATGAGGCTGACGAACTCTAGCCAGTAGCGGTGGGTGTAGTCGTTGTATTTGTGAGTGCGATCGCGTACCTCATCCTCTAGCTTTTTCAGCCGCTTCCGCTGCTTCACCACCGCCTTCGGATTCTCCATCTGCGCCACCGGATTAGCCGACAGCTTCGCAGCCACACTGCTCACTTTCTCCTGTTGTTCTTTCACCTCTGGCGCGTCATCTTCAAGCGCAGTCAGCTCGGGCATTTTTTCAACAACCGCTGCTGTTGTCTCATCGCCTTTGCGAGTTCTACCTGGCGCTGTTTTCAGCTCGGGGGGTAGTGTCAAAGAATCGGCTTCTCGTAGGCGATCGCACTCTCCATGCAGCTTCACTACATCCTTCACCGTCGCCACGTACCACTTGTTGTCCTGCCCTAGGCACACGAGAAATGGAAACTGCCCTGGCCCTGGCACCTTACTCACGAGCACTGCGGGCAAAGGCGCAGACACTTTTACGTTCTTCCCCTTTAGGGACAACATTGTCCCCGCCATTGCAAAAGAAATTGAGACCGGGTCACCCGTACCCAGCCGCTCTTCTGCTTGCTGTCTCAAAATTTTGAACAGTCTCTCTTCTTCTCGTAGCCAGCCTCGCAGCTTCTCATATTCGGCAAGTGCCGCATCGTCTATGTGCGCCAGCTGATCGCTCAAAATAGCAATATCTCTTTCTACCGCTTCAATTGCTTTGCGCTGCGGGGCCAAATGCAGCGTCGCCAAATACTGCCCAAAGCTTCGTTCAATCAGCTCTTGAGCTTCTTCAGCGGTATGAATTTGCAACAGATTTAGTACCATGCCATAGCTCGGCGTAAACTGGCTGACGAGTGGATCGGGCGGTGACAAGGCCAGCTGCGACGCTTCTTTTGCCCCTTCAAAAGGAGACTCTACGGTCACCACATGGCCTTCGGTGTCCATCCCTCGCCGCCCGGCCCGGCCAGACATTTGCAAAAATTCCGAGGCATGCAACAGCCGGTGCCCGTCATCTGTACGCTTAGAAAGGCTCGCAATTACTGTTGTTCGCGCAGGCATGTTGATGCCTGCTGCCAGTGTCTCAGTCGCAAACACTACCTTGATTAGCCCAGCTTGGAACAACTCTTCTACCAGACTCTTCCACGCTGGCAGAATCCCTGCATGGTGCGCTGCAATTCCTCGATATAGCGGCTCTAGCTGATTCGCCCGAATCGCCTCGGGATTACGATCAACAAAAGCATCAATTCGCCGTTTCAACAGTTCAGATTCTGCTGCGGTCACCAGATTCATGTGAGCCACGGCCTGTACCGATTTATCGCAGCCCTTACGGCTAAAGATAAAGTAAATCGCAGGCAGCATGTCCTTCGCCTGTAGCTGACTCACCACACCAGGTAGCGTTGCGCCTGCTTTCTTTTTCTTTTGCCCACGCTGACGGCGCGGCGGCTTACGGTAGTTTTTCAGTCGAGGATGGATGCTGTTTCGCTGTTCATTTAGCAGCGGAAAGATGCCTTTTTCTACCGCAAAATGAAAGTTCAGTGGCACAGGGCGATAGTCGGAATAAATGAGCCGCGTTGGCCCATGCACTTCATCAATCCAGTCTGTGAGCTGGCCGCCATTATCCACCGTCGCCGACAGGCCCACCAGCTGAATTTCGGGCGGGCAATAAATTACCGATTCTTCCCACACGGTGCCCCGCTGCCGGTCGTTCATGTAGTGGCATTCGTCTAGCACGACGGCCTGCACATCTCTCAGGGAAGTGCCCACTTCACCAATTGTGGTGCCGTAGAGCATGTTGCGAAAAATCTCGGTGGTCATCACCACAACGGGCGCATCGCGATTAAAGGAGCTATCGCCTGTAAGCAAGCCCACATTTTCGTCGCCAAACGTCTGCTTAAAGTCTCGGAGTTTTTGATTCGATAGGGCCTTTAGCGGTGTGGTGTAAAAGACGCGCCGACCCATCTCTAGCGCCCGGTGGATAGCGTATTCGCCCACAAGGGTTTTTCCAGAGCCGGTGGGGGCGCAGACGATAACGGACTCACCCTGATTTAGGGCGGCGATCGCAGCCAACTGAAAGTCGTCAAGCTGAAAGGGGAAGAGGGTTTCAGGCGCTAACACGAAGGCATCTAGAGAATGTGAACCCTTACATTGTGCCAGTTTGAGCCAAAGTCGGCGTAAAAGGTTATTTGCAGTATTTAGTTGTGATAGGCTAAAAAAGCCTGAAAAGCCCATCGAATCAGGCTTCACACGATTGCCATACCGTTGTCACACCCTCGACAAATCAGCTATCTACATTGAAACTGTCCTCCTCAAAACGTGTTTGAAGTTCAATGACAGTCGATAGCTCCCAATCACACACTGTTACGCCAGCAAGTGTTAAGCAAGCAACTAGCTCCCAGCGACCTTCCAAAGTCGGCAAGCTTGCGACCTCCCTGGCCCTAGTCCTCTTCGGTGCAGGCGCAGCCACCGCAGGCACTTACACCGTCATGGGCCCGCTTAGCCGGGGCGCGCAAAGCTCACCGGTTGCCCCCGTTGCCTACCCCGAAGCAACGCCGGTAAGCCTTTCACTACCCACCGAAGCAAACTCTGTTGCAGAAGTGGTTCAGGCAGTGGGTCCTGCCGTGGTGCGCATCAACGCTTCGCGTACGGTCACGTCTAGAGGCTCAGACATTCCGCCTAGCTTCAGGCGCTTCTTTGGCAATCAAGTGCCTCAGCAAGCACCCAGAGAAAGAACCGAGAGTGGCGTCGGCTCTGGCTTTATCGTCAGTGAAGATGGCCGAATTTTGACCAATGCCCACGTGGTAGAAGGTGCTGATACGGTGCAGGTCACCCTCAAGGATGGCCGCACGCTAGAAGGTAGAGTGCTGGGCAGTGACTCGGTTACAGACGTGGCTGTCATTGATGTAGAAGGCAACGATTTACCGACGCTTTCTGTGAGCAATGCAGAACTGCTGCCCGGTGAAGTTGCGATCGCAATCGGTAACCCCCTCGGCCTCGACAACACCGTCACCGTCGGCATCGTCAGCGCGACTGGTCGCACCAGCGGCCAAGTCGGCGTACCCGACAACCGCACAGAGTTCATCCAAACTGACGCCGCCATCAACCCTGGTAACTCGGGCGGCCCCTTGCTAAATGCCAAGGGCGAAGTCATCGGCATGAACACCGCCATTATTCGAGGCGCGCAGGGCTTAGGGTTTGCCATCCCTATCGACGCGGTACAGCGCATTTCTGCGCAGCTCGTAGCAAATGGAAAAGTAGACCATCCCTTCATCGGCATCCAAATGGTGGACCTCACCGCCGAAGTCCGCGACTCTATCAACACAGATCCCGACGCAGGGTTCACGGTAGAAGCCGATATGGGCGTGTTTATTGCGAACGTAGTGCCCGACTCACCGGCTGCCCGAGCAGGATTGCGTGCTGGTGACGTCGTCAGCAAAATCAATGGTGAAACTATCACCAACGGGCGAGAAGTGCAGCGAGCTGTAGAAGCCAATGGCCTAGACCGCGACCTGCGAGTTGATTTTGACCGCAGTGGCAACAGCCGAACGGTGTCTATCCAGCCCGCACCTTTGCCCACCCAAAGTTAGATATCTCTAACGCTCTTTCCGTGAACCGTTGACGTGAATAGCTCCTCACACCCTCGCCGTAGATTCTCTTAAAACAGAGTCTGCGGCTTTTTTTATGACCACCAGTTCTAGGTAATTCACTTGAGCTCAGCCACTCAACGTACTTATGTGGCTTTCTCAGATTGAGATTTTTCAGAATAGGGAATTTTAAAAGCAATACCTTATTAGATTCTCCGGAGCACGCACTATGAGCACTCAAATTGGGAGCACTCAAATTGGAGTAGGCGTTAGCCATCACCGTAACCCCGTTCTCGCAGGCAAAGAAGCCGTAGAGCAAGCGCTCAATCAAGCTGATATTCAACAGCCTGATTTTGTCATGCTGTTTTCAACGGTGGGCTATCGGCAAGCGCCTCTGCTGAAATCTGTTCGGGCAGCCACTCACCATGCGCCGCTCATCGGCTGCTCAGGCGCAGGGATTTTGGCCCAAGGCGTGACCGATGAATCTAACTTTGCGGTGGTGGTTCTCGCCATTCAATCTGACGAAATGCAGTTTAGCCAAGGCATGTCTGTAGGGCTTAAAGCCGATTCTGGCAAAGTAGGTGAGGCAGTAGGAAAAGGCCTTACTCAGGCGAATATACCCGCAGCGGAAGCCAAAACATTATTTTTGTTTCTAGATGGGATTACGCCCAACTTTGATGAATTTATGGCTGGGTTGCGCAGCCAAACTCAGCTAGAAGAAAATATTCCTGCCATTGGTGGATTTGCCGGAGACAATGTTGCCTACAAAGAGACTTTTCAGTACTACAACGACGAGCTGATTACCGATGGCGCGGTATGGGCGGTGCTGTCTGGCACAGTCGAGGTGGATTCAGTTTCTAGCCACGGGTGTGTGCCGATGGGCATGCAGCACACGGTGACGAAAAGCGATCGCAATATCGTATACGAAGTTGATAATCAGCCTGTTCTCGACGTGCTGGGAAGCTATCTTACCAAATCAGAAATTGCCGACTGGGGTGTGGCTGCGGTAAACATGGGCTGGGGCTTTGATACGCTTCAGCAGCAGCAGGTCAACAGTGACAGCGATGAAAAAATCATTCGCTGCATGATCGCCAAAAACGAAGAGACACAGTCTGTACAAATGTTCAGCGATGTACCAGAGGGCAGCCGGTTCTGGATTACTCGCCGAGACCACGAGCAAATTTACAGCAAAGCTGAGGCCATGAGCGACTCACTGCTAAAAAAGCTAGATGGCCGCACGCCTAAGCTGATTTTTCATGTGGAGTGTGACGGACGTGGCAAGCTTATTTTTCGTGAAAATGAGAGAAAAACGCTGCTGAGCAATCTGCAAACTAAAATCGGGCCAGCGGTTCCGTGGGTAGGGCTCTATGCATTCGCCGAAATTGGCCCCATTGGCCAGCAGAACTGCTTACAAAACTTCGCAGGGATTCTGACCGCTTTCCATTAAAAGCAAAAATCAGCTCACTTACCGCTTGTTCTCTTCTTTACTTGTTTTTTGTGACTTCTTTTACTCAGCAATCACTGCTTACAACCCGCAACGTTAAAACAGTTCAACTAGAGCAAATGCAGGCAAAAATTGCCATGCTAGAGTCTCAAAACAAGCAGCTGTCGGAAGAAGTAAAACAGCTCGTGATCGCAGAGAACAAGCTGTATGTATTTCAAGCGCAGCTAGATGAGCAAGTCAGCGCGTATCGTAAACTCTACGACCTAGGCAAAGCGCTCAATCAAACCCTAGACATTGACGAAGTGCTTTCTCTTACGAACCGCTTCGTCATTTACGAGCTGGCCTACGAGCGCTGTCTCATTTTACGCTTCAATTCACGCACGCACTGCTTCGAGATTCAGTCATTTGATGGCTACTACGAAGCGCCAGAAATCGCGCTTGTAGACTCACTTTCTATCTCTGCCAGCTCATTTTCTCCCGAGCAGTTCAAATCAACGAGAGGCTACTGTCTCTGCCAGGAGAGCTGCGCAGATCCTCAGCTTACGGAATGGCGGACAGTTTTTGGCATGGATGAATACGTCATGTTTGAACTGCGCCAAGAAGCCGACCAACCAATTGGGCTCCTAATTGCGGGTAACACCGCAGCTATGGCCAAGTACCAAACACGCATCAGTGAAGATGAAGATGGCCTGCTGGGCCTCGCGAATGCCGTTAGTCAGGTAACGGCAACTATTAACAATGTGAATTCTTACCGAGCACTAGAACAGGAGCGATCGCACTTAGAAAATCGGGTTACCGCTCGCACCCAAGACCTCAACGACAAAAACGAATCCTTGCAGTCCACCCTAGCAGCATTACAACAGACCCAAGCGCAGCTAGTACAAAGTGAAAAGATGTCGGGACTCGGCCAGCTCGTTGCCGGTATCGCCCACGAAATCAACAACCCTGTCAACTTCATTTACGGCAATCTAAAGCATGCGAGCGGACACACCGAAGACCTACTGGCGCTGCTAGGTAGCTATCAAACGCACCATCCCAATCCCCATGCAGACGTTCAAGATCTGCTCGAAGACATCGAGTTTGACTTTTTGGCAGAAGACTTACCCAAAGTAATGACCTCTATGAAAATGGGAGCAACACGGATCAAGGAGATTGTGCTCTCGCTACGCACGTTCTCTCGGATGGACGAGGCCGAGATGAAGTTTGTTGATATTCATACAGGCATCGACAGCACGCTATTAATTTTGGACCACAAGCTCAAGGCAAAAGCAGGTCAGCCTGCACTCAGCATTGTGAAAGACTACGGCGAGCTTCCTCAGGTTGAATGCTATGCGGGCCAGCTGAATCAGGTCTTTATGAATCTACTTTCTAACGCCATTGATGCGATGACGGTGGAGCAGAAAGTGGAGCAAAAGGTAGAGCAGAAGGTGGCGCAGAAAGCTAGCAAATTACCTGGCAAAATCACTATTAAAACAAGTGCTCACAAGGACCATGTTTTAATTGCGATCGCAGACAACGGCCCCGGCATTCCAGAAGCGATTCGCCACAAAATTTTCAATCCCTTTTTCACCACTAAACCCGTTGGAAAAGGAACAGGACTGGGGCTGTCGATCAGCTATCAGATTGTGTGCGATCGCCACAAAGGCAGCCTCACCTGCGAGTCGCAAGCAGGGCAGGGCACTCAGTTCATCATTTCTATTCCGGTGCGCATCACTCACTAACACAAGGGTACCTTTCAACTTTTTTCTGTAATCGGCATTCTTTGCAACCAACTCGAACCAAACAACGGTAGCAACAACAACTATTACCACAACAGCCACAGTCGCAGTTCTAGCAATCACAGCTCTGGTGGGTCTAGCTCTGGTGGGTCTAGCTCTGGTGGCAGCGATTTTGGTGGAAGCATCAGTGGCGGCGGTGGGGGTGGCAATAGCTGGTAACCGTACAGATAGGTCCACGACAATCTTAAGGACTAGGAAATTAGCTGAGCAATCAGGAGAATACTCGCAGACAAGAACACGCAGCAGCGGGAAAACTTGATAAACAGACATCTATAGGTTTTCCGTAATCAGCGCGATACGTTCTGAAATCTACCGTAGGCTGTTCGCTGCGCCAGCTGTTTTGGTAATAGCTGGCGGTGAGGTTTATCTGTTCTTCGAGAGTTCAAACATGACAAACGGTTGGAAGTGCCTATGGCTTTCGCGAAAGTTTTTTGGAATAGCAACTGTCGCCATGCTCAGCATCTTTGGCATGGCAAATGCATCGAGCTTATTTTCAGCTGCGATCGCAGCTGAGCTCGAAATTGAGCCAAGTACTTCTGCATTCAGCGGTCTTGTGCTGAGCGATGGCTCAATTCGCGTGATGGTTGATTACGACCCAGACACGCCGCCGAACTACGATCTTGATAATTTGACCGCTGGTCATCACATCAGATACGAGATTTTTTACGACTATCAGCCTGTGCTAGAAAGCTCAGCATACGGCACTCGCTTTTCAGGAATTTCACTTCAAGATCTCGATAGCGACGGCACAGCCGAAATCATTGTCCGCAGCTATAGCAACGGTGCTCACTGCTGCACTAGGTTCACTATTTACAGCTGGCAAGGAGACCACTTTAGCGAATTCAAAACACCGTCTTTGAACAGTCGCGGCGGTCACTTCGAAGACTTGAATAGCGATGGACTAGTAGAATTCACTTCGTCTAACAGGGCTTTTCTATATCGGTTTTCCACCTACGCAGATTCACTAGCACCACCGATCATTCAAACCTTCCGAGACGGTGAGCTGTTTGAAACCACCCGAGAACATCCCGATAAAATTAGAGAAACCATTACCCGAGTAGAAACCGCTTTGGCGGAAGACCCGACACGGGAAGGGCGCAACGGCTATCTCGCTGCCTATGTAGCTAGCAAAGCGCTCGTTGGAGAATTTGAGGAGGGTTGGCGCTACATGCTAGAGCACTACAACGCTGAAGCAAATCCAGACTATCCAACATATTTGAGAAGCTTTTTAGACTCTGAAGGATACCTCAACGACTAAATAGCGAGAATACGCGCAGAAGCGCGCGCAAAGCAGCGGGAAAACTGACTATAGCCCCTCTACGGCTACGTTACTGTCGTCCTAGCTCTTCAGCTATGTTTGCTAATTCCATTCTTCGACTTTCCGCCCATCATCGCAAGCGGTTCACTGTAGTATTCACGTTGGGGCTGAGTGTAGGGCTGAGTTTCTTCCTGGCCCTGGCTCCGCTACGTCCTAGCTTGGCTGTCTCTGTTGTAGATGTGCCCAACCCTCAACAGATTGATGGAACGTGGGTGACGGATATGGATGATATGCTGAGCGATCGCACAGAAGCCGATCTCAACCAAATGATTGCTACACTAGAAGCCACAAACGGCACTGAAGTCGCAGTCGTCACCGTTCTAGATACGCAAGGTGCCGCCTCACCAAAAGCCTTTGCAACGGAACTGTTCAACACTTGGGGCATTGGCAAGGAAGGGAGCGACAACGGGGTATTGTTCCTAATTTCCAAGGGCGATCGCCGCAATGAAATTGAGACTGGCTATGGCGTGGAAAGTATTCTCCCTGATGCCAAGCTAGGGGCAATTTTAGACCAACAAGTTACGCCTCAGTTCAAAGCAGGCAACTTCGATGCGGGTGTTTTATCCGGCACTGAAACAATGGTGGTTGCATTAGGTGGAACAGGTTTGAGCACTCTCCCTCAAACCAATGTGCCGAAGCCCGCCGCTACGCCAACACAGCAACCCGTCACCACACCTCAACCAGTATCGTCTGGGGAAGCCACCCATGTGGTTCCGCCCGTTCCTTCAGGCGCTGCCACCTCAAACAATAGCAAGGCGCGCCAGCCGCTGTGGATGTTATTGATAGGCGCAGTAGTGCCTGTCGTCATAGTGCTGAAGCCACTAAGAAGAGGTAAGTTGCCGCCAATCCGGCTAGCACCTACCGGAAGAACAGATATATCTCATACGGCAGGTTCCTGGTTTTATTTATGGGCTAAAGCGTGGATGGGTATTGGGCTTTCAGTTAAAAAGATCTACAACTTCAAGATTTTCTTCAACATAGAAAATTGTAAGAAAGCGACTGTAGTTTTGGCAAAAAGCAGTAGCTGGCTGACGGTTCACCACCGCAATCAACAGCTAAACCGCACGGCTCTCGTACTTTTTCTGTTATTGTTTCTAGTCTCGATTGCGGCACTACCGTTGAGAGGGTTTAACGCGTTCTGGGTACCTATAGTTACCTGGGGCTGGCTAACTACAGAATTTGGAATTTGTCATTTTAGTCACAATAAGCTGCCATCTGAGACCCGTGAAAAAGCGTATAAGAGCCTTTTTATGATTACGCTGTGCACACTTATCGTATGGTCGCCATTTGCTTTCTTCGTACGAGTACCCTCGCCACTGGCATTTTTGATGCTGCTGGCAGCGGCAATTTTCTTTTTAATAGTCATCTTTCGTCTTCAGCAAAAAACAGGCGGAATCCTGAGTAAAGTGGGGCTGGCCTTTTTACTGTTGATACTGCCCTTTTGCGTACTCTTTTTTGGCAATGCGCTCTTTGCTTCTCCCTTTTTGTTAACCGCTGTTTTTGGCACTATGGCAGGCTTGGTCAGGCTGTTTCGAGCTAGCCATGACATGGCACCTGTAACCTGCGAGTCGTGCGATCGCCCTATGCAAACGCTCACCTCAGCGCAGCTCATCAATACACACCTCACTCGCCCACAACTCTTTGAAGTCAAGCTTGGTAGCAAAGCCTATGAAGGCTGGTGCTGCACAACCTGTTCTCCCTTGGCATCGAAGACAGCATCTCTCCCTTCAGCTGCAAGCCCAAAAACGTCAAGCCAAAAACAAAAAAGCGCAGACTTATCTATTCACTTACTCTCCTTCGTACTGGATAGACAAAACTTCAGGAACTGCAAAACCTGTAATGCGCTGACACTGACCGTCAAGTCGGTCGTTACCCAACAGGCCACATACTCGCATTCGGGGCGTCGGGTGATTACGAAGTATTGCCACTGCTGCAAGGAACACACTCGAAAAACAGTAACCATTCCTAAAAAGTCTTCTAGCAGTTCTAGCAGTTCCTCATCAAGCAGGTCTTCTTCTAGCCGTTCTAGCAGTGGTAGCTTTGGTGGCGGCTCCAGTGGTGGCGGCGGCGCAGGTAGCAGCTGGTAGCCAACGGCCTTGGCAATCAAAATTTTCAAGCATGCAAACGATTAGGACAATATCATGAATCCCGAAAGCGCTATCCCTGAAGAGCTGGTTCCCGCAGTATTAGAGAAAGCGAGCCGACTTTACCAGCAGCCAAATGGCGGTACTTATTCGCTCGAAGAGCTGATGGCAGCGGGCAGTGAAGTGTCTATTCCACCAGAGGTGATGCAGCAGGCTTATGCAGAGCTACAGGCAGAACAACGACAGAAGAAGCTCGCGGCAGAACAAAAGCAAAAGATGTTCAAAGTGGGCAGTGCGATCGCAGCAGCTAGCATTTTATTCACCGCGCTCTGGACCAGCGGCGTTTACAACAATCTGAACGCGGCCCAAGGAAACGTTGATGGCAAGTGGGCGCAGGTCGAAAACCAAATGCAGCGCCGAGCTGACTTAATCCCACAGCTCACCAACATTGCCGAATCCTATGCAGATAGAGAATTAGAGATCATCGTATCGCTTGCTGACTCTCGGCAGGCATTTCTCGCGGCGAATACAGTGGCAGAACGCAGCGCAGCAGATGAAGAGATGAAAAGTGCGATCGCCAACTTCCAAACCTTCGCGGCTGGCAATACACAGCTGCAATCCAGCGAACTCTTCGTCAACCTACAGTACGAAATTGCTGGCACCGAAAACCGCATCGCCACCGAGCGCATGCGCTACAACCAAGCCATAGAAGACTACAACCGCTCCGTCAAAAGCTTCCCTACCGTAATCGTAGCCAGCTTTATTGGATTTGAACCACAGCCGCTCTAAATGCGCTTAATTCAAGATTCAGTCGACCGCGTCTTTAGGATCAATAGACACTCTCCATTCGCTGGCCGAATCAAGCTCGCTGATAGTAGCCTTGTGCGCCGCGTACAAACTAGAAACCACTAGATTCAGCTGCCGTTCTGAACAGGTTTCGAGCAGCGCGCCTATTACCTCAGATGCATTGGCCGCACCCTGACCCAAAAATGGGCTGAGCCCCCACACGTCTTCTACCCACTGCTGACCATTCTCGCTTTCAAACATAAAGTCGTAGAGTAGCTTTTTAGCGGTTTTGCTGCTCACAGTCATGCAAGTTGCGTTCCTTAGTATGAATTTCGTCTCTAGCCTATCAACTCATGGCACCGTAGCCCTTAAGATTGGCAGAAGCTACTTAGCCAACAGGCGTCTTCTCAATGCGAAAACCCCATCTCAAACTAGCGTTTTTCTTAGGACTGTGTAGCATTTTCTTACTACACCATTTAAAGTCTCCTAGAACCTATCGTCCAGCTTCGGCCTCTTCACCACTTACCGCTGAAGAACAACCGGTTATCAACATTGAAATCTCCGGACCACTCGCAGAGAGAGAAGCTGAAGTGTCCGGGCTAGACTGGTATGGCGACTGGCTAATTCTCCTACCGCAGTATCCCAAACGGCTTGGCGGCAATGTATTTGCCTTGCAGAAATCAGATATTCTCGCTTTCTTGAATGGAGAAACTTCCGAGCCGCTCGCACCACAGCCGATTCCCTTCCAAGATGAGGCACTAGGAGAACAGATAGCAGGGTTTGAAGGCTATGAGGCGATCGCATTTCGCGGCAACCAAGTTTTCCTCACCATCGAAGCTGAAACCAACAGCTCTGCAAAGGGTTACGTCGTACAGGGCACGATAGCCCCTGATCTTAGCGAACTGACAATCGACACAACTCGACTAGCAGAGAGCCCCAGCCAATCTTCTTCACCCAACAAAGCCGATGAAGCCTTACTGCTCACTGACAACAAAATCATCTCCATTTATGAAGTGAGCGGCGCGCAAGTAAACCCCGCACCGCAAATGCATAGCTTCGGCTTTGACCTAGCGCCTTTGCCATCGGTCCCTTTCCCAACTGTTGAATACCGGATCACGGATGCGACACAGCTAGATGAGCAAAATCGCTTTTGGGCGATCAACTATTTCTATGCGGGCGATCGCGATTTGCTACCACAGCGCGATCCGCTAGTCGTTCGCTATGGCAGGGGCCCTACCCATCGCCAGTATCCAACAGTGGAGCGCCTTGTAGAATTCACCTACAGTAATCGGGGCATCGCACTAACCAATACGCCCTCTATTCAGCTAGAGCTCACCGATGCAGGGCGAAACTGGGAGGGCATCGCGCGACTAAACGATCAAGGATTTTTGATCGTCACCGATAAGTTCCCAACGACTTTGATTGCGTTTGTTCCTTTTCCGTCGATAGCTACAGACAAGTAGCCGCCGATTCTCCCAGCCAACTGTCACCTCGTTAAGCTTTATTCAACTTTATTTGAATAAAGTTTGATTTCGACCTACGATTTGGGTGCGCACTACCTAATTGACATATTTTTTTATACATTTTTTATTAGTCAGCCTCATGCAATCCGCTCCTGCCGTTCGTGTAAGCATCGGACTCCCCGTTTACAATGGGGAGAAGTACTTAGAAGAAACATTAGATGCGATCCTTGCTCAAACCTTTACTGACTTTGAGCTGATCATTGCAGACAACGTCTCAACAGATAGCACTGAGGAAATTTGTCGGGCATACGCCGCTAAAGACGATCGAATTCGGTATTCTCGCAACGAAAAAAATCTAGGACCAGCCTGGAATCACAACCGTGTTTTTGAACTATCTACTGGCGAATACTTCAAGTGGGCGGCGCACGATGACCTAATAGCACCGGATCTTATTGACAAATGCGTCGAAGTTTTAGACCAAGACCCCTCTGTCGTCTTAAGCCATAGCATGGCTAATGTCATTGCAGATACTGAATGTTCGGCCAGAGGAAAATATGATATCCAACTAAATACTGATTCTGATAAATCGCACGAGCGACTGTTCGGTCTCATGTTTGGGGACAAAAAGTTTGGTGATCACCGGTGCTATCAGGTGTATGGATTGATCCGCTCGGCAGCGCTCAAACAAACCGATGTCATTGGATTCTATGCGCATGCAGACGGTGTGCTCTTGGTTCAGCTAGCATTCTTGGGCCGTTTTTATAAAATTCCGGAATATTTATTTTTTCCTCGTTACCACGAAAAGCAATCTACTCAGATTGCGCGTGCTCACTATCACTTGTATACGGCGTGGTTTGACCCTTCCAAGCAAGGCAAAATTACGTTTCCTCGCTGGAAAATACTGTTCGAGTACCTTAAAGCTATCAGCCTTGCGCCCGCCACAATATATGAGCGTGCCATCTGCTATTTCTATTGGCTCAACTGGTTAAGAAAAAAGCGCTATCGACTGAGGGAGGACTTAGTCATTGCAGCTCAGCTACTGTGGCAGCACTGGCGAGCAAAGCGGAACTTAGAAGGTGAATACGTAAAACAATAGCCCTCCGAAATAGCGCTCTGAAATAGCGCTCTGGAATAGCGCTCTGGCGTTCTTCTATTATTTTTCTTATTCAGTCTTTTTCCTTCAGCTTTCTCTTAGTTCCTGAAAATCCGAACAAAGTATAGAAAACGAGATAAACACATCTAGAAAATATTGAACAATCGCCGAATACACTCCTAGTCCTGTGGTGCATTCGCTTTTCTTGGAGGCCCCTTTCAATGAACTATTGCGGTATTTATACACTGGCAAACGATCATGTTTACGATCAGCTGGTGGCGCTATTGAACAGTATTGAAGTCAATATTGGAATTGATATTCCTGTCTGCATCATTCCGTTCGATCATCAGCTAGAACGGGTGCAGCAAGAAATAAAATTGCGACCTAACGTCAGTCTATTTGAAGATTGGGATGCGATTCACCGATGGGAAAACTTTGCCAAAGACGTGATTGCAGCCCATCCAAAAGCGATCGCGACCAATTTCAATCATCCCCGCTGGTACAACGGACGTTTGCATCGAAAATTTGCCGCGTTCGATGGTGAGTTCGATAAGTTCGTATTCTTTGATGGCGATAGCCTGGCTATGAAGCCCATTGACGATATTTTCGGAAAGTTAGATCGCTATGACTTTGTCTTCGACGATTGGGAACATGCCAAGTCAACGGCAAAAGCCGCTTTGAACATTCCACTGATTGAAACCACCGGGCAGTTCAGCGAAGACGAAATCCGAGAGAAACTACACTGCTCTAGCTTCTTTGGTTCTAAACGGGGACTCTTTGAGCGCGCGACGCTTCAGAAGCTGAAAGATCGGCTTATCAATGACCAAGAGATTAGCTGGGTTAACGGTAACGGCTGGTGGGACGATGCCTTTTTATTCAATTACTTGACGCTGTCGAACGACCGCACTTTGTTCAACTTTACCCGCAGTAAAAATGGTCACGAACGCACCGGCAACTGCGCCAATGCCGATCCCTTTTTAGCGGTTGAAGTCCTCTACAATCACCAGGGGTTAAAGCCTATTCACCGCATTCACTACATGGGCTACTCTGCAAATGACTTTAAGCGGCTCTGCCAAGGAGAAGATGCCGGTATCTGCTATCAAGACACGTTTTTGACCTATCGTTTTTTGAAGCAGCCTGACCAAAAGCCCAAGCTTCTCAAAAGGCAAAATTTCTTTCAAGTGACGATACAAAGCTTGAAAAAAGTAGCCAGCAAGATAGCTCAAAAAATCAATCTCAAAGAGATGGGCCTCCGTTCAAAAACAAATTCGCTGCCGTCTTCAAATTCGCTGCCGTCTTCATAAGTGGCAATTTGTATACTCCTTTAGGGATTGCCTTTACCAGCCGCAATATATCCGCCGTCCACAGGCAGTATCACGCCAGTGATGAAAGAGGCCTCCTGCGATGCTAGAAATGCCGCAGCGGCAGCAAATTCTTCTGGCAAACCAATCCGCTTCATCGGGTGCCAATTGGCGACCATACGAGAGGTTTCAGGGTTGCTGAGCCACTGGTCTGTCAGCGGTGTGCGAATCACCCCTGGGCAAATACAGTTCACACGGATGTTATCTGTGGCGTGGGCCACGGCCATATGCCTCGTCAAATTAATCAGCGCCCCTTTGGCAGACTGAAAAGCCATGCCCTGATGAGACCCTCTTAGCCCACCAATAGAAGAAACATGAACAATAGAGCCGCCCCCACTTTGGCACATGCAGGGAACAGAAAACTTGGAGCTTAAATACACGCCCTTAAGATCGGTATCAACAACACGGTCCCATACCTCTACAGGCGTATCCACAACGGTTTTACCGCCCCCGTGAATACCGGCGCTAGTCACCAGCACATCGAGGCGACCAAAGGTAGCCATCGTACGCGCTACCATTCGCTTACATTGCGACGCGCTGGTGACATCACACTGAATGACCAACGCCTGCATACCCGAAGCCTCAATCGCTTGGCGCACATCGTTGAGCGCTTCTTTGCGGCGGCCTGCGATCGCAACCTTTGCCCCTTCCTGAGCTAACCGAATAGCTGTTGCCCGCCCTAAGCCACTGCCACCCCCTGTAATCAGGGCGACTTTGCCCTCAAACCGCCGAGAGATTGTCAGTATGCTTGCTTCTAGGTCGCTGGTTTCTGGGTTATTTCCCAGCGCACTAGGCTGAATGGAAGGGCTTGCATCCTGGATAGTTTTAGCGCGGTTCGCGATGGGGAAAGCTTCGCCATCGCGAACGACAAGCGACCGAATTTTCCGCAGAAAGCTTTTCAGACTCACCATGAAATAGCAATTCTCCCAACTAAAAATTCAGCTGCTGTGAAGGGCTCACCTTTTCATTTTCTTGACTCTCCTAGCATAGTCCACAAGTTTCTTTCGCAGCTTTCTCGCATAGCGATTGGGCTTTCGTTTTAGCTTAAACGTTTGAAAATCTATATCGAGCGCGCTTACTCGAATATTTGACCATTCTGTAGGCGAACCAAAGTACTGGAAAAGGCCGAATGAAGCCTTTCTGTTCCGAGGAAACTTGGGCGCAAGGCCACCGTTGTGCTCTTCGCATAGCCAACCTGCTGGCTCAGGTTCTCCCTTTCGCCAAACCCGAAATCGGCTGCAATTAATCCCATTACCAATAATAGTTTGATGTTTGACGCTATAGAGAACACCTGTCTCGATATTAATATGAGCGGAATTGCTGTCCGTTCTCACCACCCATTCCAGGTCGTTGCCCATTAGGTTATCGCCCCAGGCGATCCAGATTTGGGCGCTGCCTTTGGCATCAATCGTGGCCAGCCCAGACGTGCAGTAGCCGGGCTTAATGCCAAGATTTGGAGACTGTTCTGCATGGGCTGTAAAAAAGTCACTCACCCCGATAAATACTTTCTTATCGGTGAACTCAACGTCGTAAGTGGCTTCCTGGCTTTCGTAGGGAGACCCCACTAAAAAAAGAATATCGGAACCAACGGGCGATCGCGCCCGAATCACATTGTGCTCAGGATCGATATCAAAAGCACCGTTCACCACCTGTCCAATCTCTTGAACACTCTGATAGCCGCTTAAGTCCGATAAATCTAGTGGCAGCGGCACTGGCTGAGGATTCCAATGAAACGTCAGCTCGGCGCGCTCAACCTCTTCCGAAGCAGCCTCAATTTCAATAGTCACCTTGTTCAAACCTTCAGCTAAGGCAGGATGCTCAACCGATATTTCAATATTGAAATGACCGGGTCTGTTTCTTAGTCGGTGACAGGAGGGCGTCTTACAGCCATAGGGATATTTGCCCGGCGCGTTCGCACTGGCCTTCGGCTCAATGTAGAAATGAACCAGCTTGCTATCGTTCAGCCGATATTCTGAGCGCTTGATCGCCGCTGGGGAAGCAGGTAAATCTGTTTCACCCAAAATATTGATATCACCGTGGCGAAAGCGAAAGTGCTGCCGCGTACCATAGGTCAGCCGAATCATGAGTTATGCATACGCTAAAAGTTCTACTAGGTCGCCCGTGACGTGCGTAAAGTGTCCCATCACATCATCGTCAAAATATTCCTTCCAATCCCCAGCACTGCCTTTGCGATAGTGTGAGTTGATATCCTCTTGCCCTTGCACGCGGCCTTTTGTTCGGCTCGTAAAAGCCTGTCTATCGTGCAAAATATCAAACTGTGCCGATGGAATATCAACTTCTAGATAGCTGAGTAATGCCTGTAGAAACGCCCGATTATCTTGAGCGAGATCTTCGTATCGAAAGAGTTTGCAGTTCGCATCTTCTATACCCGCCCAAGATCTTTGTGCTTCAAATACACCCATTTCTTCTAGGGCATCCGTGGCATATTTCAGCCCCTCTGGCACGGTCATCTCTTCCAAATCTTTTCTCATCTTTGGAATATAGGCCATTAAAGGATGAGAGTATTTTGTAGAGAAATAGAAAGAAACAACAATGTCACGAGGGTCTCGGGTAACAAAGAAAGTTTTGTAGGCTTTTGGCTTTGGTAGTTCCAAGTAATTGGCATAGCTAATGTATAGCGGCGTAGCCACCTTCCTCAAAGGAACAGCATCATAGGTGTCTTGTCGGAGGCCCACCTTACTGTAAGACTCCGCTGCAAGCCCTGTGTTTTGATAGAATATTTCATCACAAAAAACAGACTTAAACCACTGACTGGCTGTCTTTTGCACGCAGCAATGAAAGATATTATCGTAGGCGCTACGATGGCTAACACCCAATCCCATGTTCTTGTAGAGCGTACTACCCTTGCTTTTGAGATTTCGGATACGGTTTCGGATACGATTCTGTAGAGCATTCGGGGGGAAACACATCGCGTTTATGCCTGCCAAAAACAATGTACATTAGTCGTCAAGCTCAATTGCTACGCTAGCATTTTTCAGCTCATTTTTTGTCTTAAGCTACAGTCACTTGAACAGGCGCATCCACTCCCGGCAATCGCTCAAGCGACCAGCGGCTCGCAATCGGCATTCGCCAACCCATACCAAAGGCGCGGTCAGTCACCTTCAACACAGGCGGAGCCTGACGACGCTTGAACTCCGCGCGAGTAACCAGGCGAATTACTTTTTCAACGATAATCGGATCATGGCCCACTGCAATAATATCGTCTGCGGACTGCTGCGCTTGTAACAGGCGCTCTAAAATGTCATCGAGAATGTCGTAATCAGGCAGAGAATCTTGATCGACTTGGTCGGGCTTCAGTTCGGCGCTGGGGGGCTTCGTAATAATGTTCTCAGGAATCACTTCTCGATCTCGATTGAGCCAGCGACAGATAGAATACACGCGAGTTTTTGGTACGTCGGCAATCACAGCAAGGCCGCCGTTCATATCACCATAAAGCGTGCAGTAGCCCACTGCCATTTCGGATTTGTTGCCCGTAGAGAGCAGAAGGTGGCCGAATTTGTTGGAAACTGCCATCAGCAGATTCCCCCGAATGCGAGACTGCAAATTCTCTTCGGCAACACCATCTTCTGTTCCCGCAAACAAATCTTCTAACACGGTGTCGTAGTCACCCATCAAAGGTGCAATCGACAGCAGTTTGGTTTGGATGCCGATGTTGCTAGCGAGGGCTTCGGCATCGCTGACAGAATGGCCAGAGCTGTAGGGAGAAGGCATAAGAATACCGAGGACATTCTCCGGGCCGAGAGCTTCGGCAGCGATCGCACTCACCAGCGCCGAATCTACCCCACCACTCAATCCCAGCACTGCCTTGGTAAAGCCACACTTGCGCGCATAGTCCTTCACACCCAATACCAATGCCGCCCAAATCTCCGCATCGCCTTCTTCCAAAAGCGGCGTCACCGCACAGGGGCGCAAATCTTTAGCAGCAGAATCAAACGTCACCACCTGTAAATCTGTATCAAAAGCCATCGCTCGGCTCACCAGCTCGCCCTGCTTATCAACGGCCACACTCTGTCCATCAAAGATCAAATCGTCATTGCCCCCCACCTGATTGACATACACAATGGGCCGCTGCCACTGCTTAGCCTCATGTGCAATCATCTGTTCTCGCAGCGTTTGCTTACCGCAAATGTAAGGAGACGCCGACAGATTCACCACCAGATCTACACCTTCCGCTACCAGCTCTTGTGTAGGATTAACCGCATACGCCCGCTTCCCCCAGAACGTCTCGTTGTTCCAAAGGTCTTCGCAAATGGTGACACCCACATGAACAGATTCATCTTCTACGGTTAGAACAAAGCTGTTGGCGCGATCGCCCGATTCAAAATATCGATCTTCATCGAACACGTCATAGGTAGGCAGTAGACGCTTATGAAAAACCTCTTTTACTTTCCCAGATTGCAACAGCGCCATACTGTTGAAGATGGGCTTCTCACCTTTGCTGCCCGCAGTGCTATTGTCTTCAGCGATGCCAACTAGCGCAGTCAAACCAGCCGGTAGCGCTGCGGCCAAATCTGTCACCTGCTGCTTCATTTTTTGGATAAAACTAGGGCGCATAAGTAAATCTCGTGGCGGGTAGCCACAAAGAGAGAGTTCCGGCGTGAGGAGAAGATCTGCGCCTAGCCGAGAGGCCTGACTTGCAGCTTCGAGAATGCGCTGGGCATTGCCTGTGAGGTCACCGACAGTGGGGTTGATTTGTGCGATCGCAATTTTCATAAGGAGTTATAAGTGTGTGAAAGGAGATAGTTCGAGTAAGTGTTCGCTAATATTGAAAAGAGAGTTTCAGAAGTTTGGGTTTGAATCGGGCACATCGGACCCACCTCGCCCTGCGGGCACTCCTCCGAGGAGGAGATCTACTTCAGGCGATGACGTTGAAGGGGATCTGCGTCGATCTCATGACGCAACATAGCCAGGACAAATCCCTTCCTGGCGTTGCCTCGAACGTAGTCGAGAGGGAGGGGTGGCACGCAGTGACGGGGTAGGTCCGACACGCACGCAACGAACCGACACCTCCAAGCACGCCACTGCTTACAAAAAGACCATTGGCTTATCTTTGAGCGGCTCAAACGCCTCCGCATCGAATCGATAAAGGCTCGCAGGCCGCCCCGCACCCCGCGAAGTCTTCACCCCCGTATCTTGCAAAATGCCTAGCTTCAACAGCCGCGTGCGGAAATTGGAATAGTCCGAAAAGTCTTCACCTAGCACCGTGGCATACAGCTGATACACGTCGCTCAGCGTAAACGTTTCAGGCAGCACATCAAAAGCAACCGGGCTATACTCCAGCTTGCTACGCAACCGCTGATAGCCGTAGGTCAAAATCTCGTTGTGGTCAAACGCTAGCTGCGGCACCCGGTTCAGCGGATACCAGGCAATGCCACTCACCCCATCCGCAATCAGCGCCGTATCTTCAAACCGCACCAGCGCGAAATGACTCACCGACAGATAGCGCACATTGTACGCATCTTCAGATTCTCTCGGATCGCGATTAGGCCCCCCAAAGGTAAACAGCTGCTCCAGGTAGAGATTGCTTACTTTAATCTTTTCGGTCAACACGCGGTCGGCAGCCGCTTCTAGCGATTCGCCCACCCGTACAAGCGCACCCGGCAAGCTCCAGTAGTCACTGTACGGCGCTTGATGTCGCAGTACCAACAACACCAGCAGTCGATTTTGGTCCGTATCTACAGAGAAAATGACGGTATCGACCCCTACCTTAAAGTCGGCCAGCTCGGTCGAAACGGGTTTGCCTGTCGAGACTGCGGGCACTACCGATGAGCCCTGACTTTTTCTTTGGGGGTTGATTGTAGGCATGAGTAGAGGTTGTTCTCAGTAATATAGTCGCGGATGATAGGGGGCAGGTCTCGATCCATTAAGTTGGCATCGTCCGCGCAGCGCGTTTGGCGAAAGCGGCTCGAAGAAACATCGTGCTGATCGGGAGGATGGGCGATGTTGACGGTGGTGAACTGTCGCAAGGCGGAAAGGGCTGGACCTTCTATCGGGTAGCCAGGACGCGGGAAAACCAGAATATCTACCTGAGAGAAAATCTCTTTTGCCTGATACCACTTGGGTAGCTGAGAAAGTAAATCAGCACCCACAACAAAGTGAAAGCGGGCCTTGGGCCAAATTTTGCGGGCGCGGGTGATGGAGTTGATGGAGTAGCGATCGCTTAACTGCTGATTCACCCTCACTTTTCCTAGCGGGCCCGTCCTTTCAGTGGGCAATGTTTCTATTAGCAGACGCAGCATTTCAGCGCGATCGCAAATAGGAGACTGCTTGGCCTTGTAGGGGTTATCAGCGGCCCACACAGCGACCTGGTCAAACTCTTGCGCCAGCCACAGCAAAATACTTTGATGCCCCAAGTGCGGCGGATCGGCGCTTGTGCCAAAGAGGGCAACCCGCAGCGGTGGCTTCCAAGGCGTTGCAAACATACCTTCAGGCTCCCACTTTAGTAGCTTTTTTCTTTCGCGTGTGCTCCGTGAGCTGTGTGAGACCGTGCGAAACTTCCACCGAAAGCGACGCAGGCGCTTGCAGCCGACGAACGTCTATCGGTAAAGATTGCACTGTTGCGGCTGTTCGAGCGGTGATCGCATCCAAGCTTTCGGGCGCGGCCAGTCGCTCACCGCCATGCATAACTCGCTGAAGCAAAGGAATCTCTCCAGGGCTAGAGCCTTCAATGGTAAGCGCTAGGCGATCGCCTATCACCTTTTCATCTTGATATTGACGGAAGATTTGCTTGCGCCCCGGATACGTAAATTTACCGCTAGATTCTTTCATCACGGGCATCCCGTCAATATCCACTAGCTTATATACGCCATTGACTGGCGCGCCAGTAACTAATTTTGTGCCCAAGCCATAGCCATCAATGCAGGCGTTTTGAGCGCGCAGCCGTGCGATCGCATGTTCATCTAGGTCACCGCTAGCAAAAATAGGAACCTCAGGCAGCTGTGCTCGTACAGATTTTGAGCCCTCAACCAAATCACCTGAATCTATCCGTACACCATTCAGCGTCATTCCAGCCGCAACTTTTCCCGCAAGTCGCTTAGCGGCATCCACCGTATCGTAAGTATCTATTAATAGAGGAGCCCCTGGGAAATATCGATGAAAGGCCTCAAACCCTTCGTCTTCACTCCCTTCTAGGGCAGAAACCGCCATCACCAGTGCATGGGCCATGGTACCGACTGGTTTACGACCTAGCTTCAGCGCAGCTAGCACGTTAGAAGTGGCATCGAGGCCACCGGCGATCGCAGCTCTTGCCGCCCACAGTGCGCCCTGAGGACTAAACGCCCGCCGCGTACCAAACTCATACAGCCGAGCATCCGGCCCTGCCGCCTGCCGAATCCGCGCCGCCCGCGTCGCCACCAGCGTTTGATAGTTCAGCGTATTGAGCAAATACGTCTCCGCAATCTGCGCCTGCCACAAAGGCGCTTCAATCCGCAGCATCGGCTCATTGGCAAAAATCGCCGTCCCCTCTGGCACTGCCCACACGTCGCCTTCAAAACGAAAATTTTCTAGCAGCGCCCAAAAGCCATCTGGCGCATCGCTAAAAATCTGCGTCTTTTGCAGCTGCAAAATTTGCCTGGGGCTAAAGCTAAGATTCTGCAAATATTCCAGGCCCTGCTCTAGCCCCATCGCAATCAGATAGCCATACCCTTCTGGCAACCGCCGAGTAAATAGCTCAAAGCTAGCAGGCTTAGCGTGCAGTTCTTCACCGACATAGCAAGCAGACATCGTCAGCTGATACAAATCAGTGAGCAAACCGTACTCATCCGGCGCAACCAACAACGCATCGATTGCCTGACGATCTACCGTCGCGTTTCCCAAATGCGGCGAATCTGTCTTCAAATAACCATCTTGAATAAAAACCATTTGCTGCATTAGCTCGAAAGCTAAACCTCGACGACTTATGGTCATTTTAACCATAAATATCAGTAAAGTGTCACCCCCTCTTTCTATTTAACTTTAAAGTTATAGAATTTAAGTTCAGATTTGACGCTTCGAGCATCAGCATCCAATGAGCGTAAAAAGCAGAGCACGGAAAGCAAATTTTCAATAAAAGGAACATACTAGCGGCCAGTAGCTAGGCTATAGCAACCATACCGGTTGAATAGATTACAAACAGTACATTTGGTAGACAAAACTAAATATATAGAAAATACTTTTGACATAGGTGCAATAAGTCCTTGGAGGGGCGACCTACTTTTCCTTTGGCCTACAGCCATTCACTGGGTTGGTAAGGCGTCTGGTAAATGGCTCTGCTGAACCGAGATTTCAGTTTTGTCGGTGACCAGCGCGTTCTTAAACCAGATCGACTGCTGTGGGAATGGAATTGATATCCCTTCACGGTCAAAAGATTGCTTGAGCCGCCGTCGAAATTATCGACCGACTGGCCACTGTTGCCGAGGCTGAGTGGTCAACCATTGGCACTAATGACATCACCCACAGCAAACTGATCTTCCAACAAAATTAGGCAGCCATTGACCAAATCTTTTAACAGATCTTGAGCACCAAAAGAGAGCACCAACCCGACGACCGCACTGCTCGCCAATAAAGACGACGGCCAGCCTAGCTGAGCCGCCGTCAAAAGACCACCGAGCCCAAAGGCAACCCAAAAGACAATTCCTTGTAAAACGCAGCTAGCTGCTCAGAGGTTTCACTATAAAAGTCTTGATCTGCTGGCGTAACTGTTGCAATCGTCAGCGGCCTAGACCTTTCAGCATTTGAGATTTGTAAGACGGGTAATCCTCTTAAAGTAGAGACAATTACCGTACTCGCTCTCGGCGGAGACGATGGATTACTAGCAGTGCGCCTAAAGATTTGACCGAACAGTTGCGTGACTGCTCGATCTCGGATGCGAGTCGTCTCTAGCCAAATTAAATCCTCAATATTTTGCGATCGCACTTCTACCGGCAGCTGCCCTTCTGCTGGGTTTGCTCTATCTGCAACGGTAGGGGCTGCAATCTGAAACAGATTTTCGCCACTTTGCGGCGACTCGACCCATATGACTTCTAGCGCGCCGTAGCGGCTTACGCCTGGCGGCGGCAAAGCAGAAGTAATAGCGTTGCTAATGGTGCCTGTTTGAGCGATCGCCTGCCGATGAAACGCAAGCGAGAATCCGCTTGCTAATAAACTAATGACTAAACCGATAGCAACAAAGCGCGCAAATCGATAGCACTGGACTTGTCGCTGAAACTTAACCATAAGCCGATTGAGCCATACAACCCCGTGAACGTAACAACTATAAGCAACAGACAAAAAATACCCTTGAGGTGAATACAAAGTAAATACCTCAAGGACACAAAAAAGATATAGGAACTCTAAATCACTGACTTCTATCAAATTACCGTCTGATATTACGACGGCCACCAAAGCGATCCTCTAGGCGATCTTC
>ERZ1740067.254-NODE-254-length-44029-cov-6.596466_pt1 | contig 44029 bp, 46 predicted proteins | sample MGYA00581736_ERZ1740067 | MGnify/ENA primary metagenome ERZ1740067 (study PRJEB43018, sample SAMN04849236) | marine metagenome | isolation source: floating plastic debris | place: Pacific Ocean | collected 2008-08-27 | study: EMG produced TPA metagenomics assembly... | reverse complement strand
GCAGGGTATTCCAATTTTGCCTTGGAGGCTGTCCCGCTCAATCCCGCAACGGGCTGGTGAAGCCGGAGACGGCGAGGGGGTTGTTCAGAATGGCCTCGCTGTCCGGCGTGTCGGGCCGGAGCGCTCCGGTAAAAGCCTCGAACATCTTGCGCACGAACCCTTCGGGCAGATCCTTGGTGATGAATACCATCCGGGTCCGCCGGTCCTCATCCGGCCAGGCGTCCAGCGTTGCCGGTGGGTGGAAGACGTGTTGAACGCCGTGAATGACGACGGGCCGGGCCGGGTCCTCGGCGATCTGAACAATGCCCTTGACCCGAAGGAGCTTTGGGCCGTGCGCCGAGCGCAGCAGATCCAGAAACATTTCCAGCGCGGAAGCCGAGACCGGGCGGTCCGTTGACAGGGTAAAGGCCCGGATCGCGTCACTGTGCCGGTTTATGTCATGCGCATGATCATGACCGTGATGGTGGTGATCGCCATCATGGTGATGATGTCCATGAGAATGATCATGATGGTTAGGCTCATAGGCCTCCGCGTTCAGCCAGTTGGCAACATCCGGAATCTTGGTCTCCGGATTGTAGAGCCCTGCATTGAAGAGCGTTTCCGGGGTCGCTTCACCGGCTTGGGTATCAAGCACCCTGGCGCTCGGGTTCAAAGTCAGAAGCCGGGACTTGAGCTCCGAATAACTCCTTTGGCTCTCCTCGGTATCGAGAAGATCCGTCTTGGTGAGAACGATCCGGTCTGCAACAGCGGCCTGTTTTCGCGCTTCTTCATGCTCATCAAGCGTGGAAAGCCCGTTGACGGCATCCACCAGGGTCACAACACTGTCCAGCCGGTAGCGCATCACCAGATAGGGGTGCAGCATGATCGTATGGAGAATCGGCGCAGGATCGGCAAGACCGGTGGTTTCAATGACCACGCGGGCCAACCGTTCGGTCCGCCCGTTGTCCAGATGGCGCAGCAGGTTTTCAAGCGTGGTTACGAGATCACCACGGATCGTGCAGCACAAGCACCCTGACGACAACTCAACGATGCCATCGCCTGCCTGATCTACAAACAGATGGTCCAGGCCGATTTCGCCGAATTCGTTGATGATCACGGCCGTATCGGCCATGGCCGGATCCTGAAGGATACGGTTCAGAAGCGTTGTTTTTCCAGATCCCAGAAACCCGGTCAGAACGGACACAGGGATCGGCGGCTTGGGGGCTCTTGCCGGCTTTTCAGATACGGGGGATGCGTCCGCAACGCTCATGCACTTCGCTCCATAGAATCCCGGAGCATACTCTCATTGATGAAATGAGATGTGGCGGACATGAAAAACCGCCTGTGCTCCACACGGGGCTATGGCTAGCATCTGTGAGGGCGCAGCGTCAAAGCAGAAAGCCTGATGCTTGGAAGCATCGATTGATTGGAGTTGCGCTGGACAATATCAACCGGCGTTGAGAACGTGAATCTCGCCGCTCTTTGTCTCGCTATCGTCGTCCGACAGCTCGGCAGCGTCATCGCCGGAAAGGTCCATCGGGGTCAGATCTTGCGCCAGATCTGCTTCTTCCGGCGCGCCGCCTTCCATTTCTGTCTCGTCGATCACCATCCGGACAGCTTCCGCAGCCTTCCGTAAAGTTGCGATAACGTCTTCGACCGATGTGCCTTCTTCCAGCTGGTCTGCAGACAATTCTGCAAGGCTCGCAAGGGCGCGGATTGTGGCAGTTGATCTCGGTTCTATCATGCGGTGATCTCTCGATCCTCATCAACACGGCGTTTCTTCGCCTATAGCAGCACCTCTTGTGCTGCGGCTGACGATCCGGCAAGGCAATGACCTCAGTTCAGATCGACGCTTACTGCATCGTTAAAGAACAGCGTTAAAAATAAGTTAAGCAGACCAGAGAGTGATGCTGTTCCCGCTTTCAAACCAACGGGATCTAGTTGGATCGCGACGGACTGGGCGCAGGAACGGGCACCGTGAAATCGAGCCCTTTTCTAAAGATCGACCCAGGGGCCGTCCGGGACGTGTCCACGGCAGATCCAGGTCGTTGCGCAGTCGCCTCAACCTGCGGGATTGATCCAGCGCCCGCCTGTGCAGTCTGCGGAGTACCAGTTGTTCCAATGGGTTGGGCTGTTTGCAATTGATTGCGGATCTTGATTTCTGCCAAACGGATCGGATTGGCAGTCGGCAACGGAATGTCTTCTGCCGGCACGGACGCACTGACGACCGGTGTGCCTTTCGGATTGCCGAGGCCAACGGGCAACGGCTTGTACGCAACCCGGCGTGGTCCCAAAGTTCGATCGAGGATCTTGGCCCAGTCCGGTTTGCCGTTCGACTTGGTAAAGCTGCTGGTGTCGACCTTGGCCTCTTTGGGGTTCTTTTGTTTGCCGAAGAACAGCAACCCGCCGCCGTTTGGCTCATTCTGCATGTCGTAACGGGCCATATACTGTTTGGAACTCAGCTTCTTGTTCCGGCGGCAATAGCCATCGGCCGGCGGATTACCGGACGAACCACTGAGGCTCTTTACATTCTGGCCGCGGCTGCCCTTTCGGAACCCTTCATCAAACAATTGCCGGGCAAAGGCTGTCCGCTCAAGACCCGAAGAAGCGCCCATGATGATAGCAATGAGCGTTCGCCCCCGGCGCGTTACCGAAGAAGCAACATTAAAACCGGAATTGCAGATGTAGCCGGTCTTCATCCCGTTGGCGCCCGGAACCCGAAGCAGAAACTCCCGGTTGGCCGAGCGCAAGGTTTTCTTACCGAACCGGATGCCTGGGTGCTTATAGAAGTCGCGAGATTCCGGAAAATCCGCGCGCAGTGCCATTGCGAGGATCGCCATATCGCGAGCCGTCGTAACCTGGCGGTTGTCTGGCAGGCCATGCGGATTTGTAAAGCGGGTGTTCGTCATTCCCAACCGGCGGGCTTCGGCATTCATCTCCGCAAGAAAGGCGCTTTCGGATCCGGAGACTGCTTCGCCCAGTGCGACAGACACATCATTGGCCGATTTGATCAGGATGATCTTCAGCGCCGTGTCGATGGTAAATTTCGTGCCAACCTTGAAACCCATTTTGCTAGGCGGTTCAGCTGCAGAGTTTTTGGATTGTACAACGGCAGAATCCAGGGCAACCCGTCCTTCACGGATCGCCTTGAAGGTCACATAGGCAGTCATCATCTTGGTCAGGGATGCCGGATACCATTTGCGGGTCGCGTTTTTCTGGTCAACCACGGCGCCATTGCGGGCATCCACGAGGATGTAGGTGCCGATTTCCGCTCGAGCTGGCGCAGCTATCAGAAACAATCCGAGAGTTGCCGCCAGAATGGGCAGGGCTGATTGACGGCCGAATAGGCTTGCGTACACCGGAAATCCTCGCTGTCTTCCCATGGGCGAACACGACTGCTTCAAATCAAAAGCACCTTAGCGGAAAGTTCCAATTAAAAAACCGGATCAGAGACGCAAGAGCAACCCTTGCGATGGAGTCATCCAGCGGCAATCTTTTGAGCACCCGCTTATTTTTTGTGCAAATCAGCTTCCTGACAACAAGAATAGTTTCGATTTATCAGCACTTTGAAGGCTAATTGCCGTCAGTATTCTACACGAGCCGTCTTGGCCCGGTTGTTGCTACTGTCGGAAACGACAAGATGCCGGTTTCGCCTGACCGTGGACAATCAAACAGAGAGCGGGCACGGTAGAAAGAAGAACAAGACGGATCCGAAGCGGGGAGGCTTCCAGGATGTATGATGCTGCAACAGCATCGGAAATTGGAAAAACCGCACCTGCAATGCAGCGGGTGCGCGGCACTGCACGCGTCGCCTTCGCGAATACGGCTGGCCATACCCGGTTGAAAGATCTCTTCCAAAGTGGTTCAGCAAAGGTCCGGCTCCCCAAGGTCTATGACGAACCCGCGACCGCCGTTTTGATCAACACAGCTGGCGGCCTCACCGGCGGCGATCGCATGGACTATGATATCGCAATCGGCGCAGATGCTCACGCAATCGTGACAACCCAGACTGCCGAACGGGCTTACCGCAGTCTCGGGACCTTCGCAGAAGTAACAGGTCAGCTGTCTGTTGGTGCGAAAGCCACACTGGAATGGTTGCCCCAGGAAACGATTCTGTTTGAAAATTCGAGCGTTTCGCGCCGGATCACTGCAGACCTTACCGGCTCCGCCCGGCTCCTGATCCTTGAAAGTGTTATTCTGGGCCGCACGGCGATGGGCGAGCAACTGACCCGCGTCTTCTTCAAGGACAGCTGGCGGATCCGCCGGGATGGCAAGCTTGTCTTCGCCGACGATCTGCGTCTCAACGGTGACCCAGGCGACTTCTTTTCCGGTGCGGCAACTGGCCAAGGCGCGAAGGCCATGGCAACGCTGCTGGACTGCGCGCCTGACGCCGAAGACAGACTGGACAGTGCCCGAAGCTGACTGGAAAGCGCTACATCTGGCTCTGATCAAGCGGCCGCAAGCGCCTGGATCGGGCATCTCATCTTACGTTTTGTTGCCACCGACAGCCGGGCTCTACGACTGTCATTGATGGCCTTTCTTGAAACCTATCGGTCGGCCCGCCTGCCGCGCGTTTGGTACTGCTAATTCTGGAGAAAACCTGTGAACCTGACACCAAGGGAAAAAGACAAGCTGCTGATCTCCATGGCAGCCATGGTGGCCCGCCGGCGGCTTGAGCGCGGGGTCAAGCTGAACCACCCTGAGGCCATTGCCCTGATCACGGATTTCGTCGTCGAAGGAGCCCGGGACGGGCGCAGCGTCGCAGATTTGATGGCCGCAGGCGCCAAGGTTCTCACCCGCGACCAGGTCATGGAAGGGATCGCGGAAATGATCCACGATGTTCAAGTCGAAGCAACGTTTCCAGACGGAACAAAACTTGTGACCGTTCACGAACCGATCCGCTGAATTGACTGAAGGAGATTTGTTATGACCAGAGTTATCACAGCGGCATCTGCCCTGGCACTTTCCACAGGCTCGGCCTTGGCTCATCCAAGCATTCAGGAACATGCCCATCCTCACACAGATGCGGCCAGCTATTTCACTGTTGAGACACTCCTCATCTTCGCCGTCGGCCTCTCGATCGGCGCGACGCTCGCCTGGATGAAGCGCAGAAAGGATCTCGACCAATGATCCCGGGAGAAATCTTTGCTGCGGACGGTGATATCGAGCTGAATGCCGGACTGGCGACATTATCGCTGGATGTATCGAACACCGGCGACCGGCCAATCCAGGTGGGCAGTCACTATCATTTCGCCGAAACGAACCCTGGGCTCTCCTTTGACCGGGATGCTGCCATGGGCATGCGCCTCGACATTCCTGCCGGGACCGCTGTGCGGTTTGAGCCTGGGCAAACCCGGTCCGTGACCCTAGTGCCATATCGCGGGGACCGCACGGTCTATGGCTTCAATCAGAAAGTCATGGGAAAGCTTAAAGGGTAAGCCAGATGCGTTTTCTTGTTGTCGGTCTGGCGGGTGTTGCCTTCAGTGGAGCATTGGCACCTGCTGTTCAGGCGCAGGATGTTAACTGCAAAGAACCGCAAACCCAGTTGGACATGACCAGTTGCGCCAAAAAGGACTGGGAAGCAGCGGATGCGGAGCTGAATGCGGCGTACAGAGCAGCCATAGCAGCAATGAAGCAGACCGACAGCTACCTTTCGGACGACCTCAAGGGAGCCGCCGAAACGCTGAAAGCGGCCCAGCGCGCATGGATCCCGTTCCGCGACAAGGCCTGTGAGTCCTATGGTTTTTTGACCCGCGGCGGATCCATGGAGCCGATGCTGGTGTTGCAATGCCGGGCGGATCTGACACGCCAGCGCACATCCGAGCTGAAAGACGTGACACAGGGGCTTGGGAATTGATGCGTTTTTGGAGCCAAGCAGTCTTACCGGCGATCTTCTTGGGCCTGTGCATGCCGGCCCTCGCCGACGACAAGATTGATTGCGGTTATCCGCTGAACAACTCGGAACGCACCTACTGCGCAGAAAAGGCGCTGGATCAGGCAAATCAGGATCTGACGGCGGCTTATGAACGCGCACTGGAAAAAATGACGGAGGTCGACAGCTCTCTGCCTGAGCATTTGAAGGGAAGCCCCGGTGCTCTGAAAGCTGCGCAAGAGACTTGGACCGAATTCCGCGAGAAGGATTGCACCGCCTACAGCTTCCCCTTCAAGGGCGGCACCCGCGGCAACGAACTCTACCGTAACTGCATGATCGTCATGACCATGCAGCGCATCGATGATTTGAACGCCATGGTCGAGGACTATGGCGGCTGACAGACTGTGGTCTGATCGCTGATTGGAGACATGAATGGCTTATAAGATGTCCCGCGCCGCCTATGCGGACATGTTTGGACCGACCACCGGAGACCGGTTGCGGCTGGCCGATACCGATCTCATCATCGAGGTGGAAAAGGATTTCACCACCTACGGCGAAGAGGTGAAATTCGGCGGCGGCAAAGTGATCCGTGACGGCATGGGGCAAAGCCAAGCACCTAGATCCGCTGGGGCGGTGGACACCGTCATCACCAATGCGCTGATTGTCGATCACTGGGGCATCGTGAAAGCCGATGTCGGCCTCAAAGACGGCCGCATTGTCGGCATTGGCAAAGCAGGCAATCCGGATGTCCAGCCGAGCGTCGATATCATCGTTGGACCAGGTACGGAGGCCATTGCCGGAGAAGGCAAGATCCTGACCGCTGGTGCGCTCGACGTTCATATCCACTTCATTTGTCCGCAACAAATCGAGGATGCGCTGATGTCCGGCGTGACCACAATGCTCGGCGGCGGCACAGGGCCGGCAACCGGCACCAACGCCACCACTTGCACGCCGGGCCCCTGGCACATCACCCGTATGCTGCAATCGGCCGACAGCTTCCCGATGAACCTTGCCTTTGCCGGCAAGGGCAATGCCTCCTTGCCGGCAGCGCTCGAAGAACAAATCCTCGCCGGTGCCTCCGCACTCAAATTGCATGAGGACTGGGGCACCACCCCAGCAGCCATCGACACGTGTCTCTCCGTCGCGGACGAATACGATGTCCAGGTGATGATTCATACGGATACGCTGAACGAATCCGGCTTTGTTGAAAACACGAAAGCCGCTTTCAAGGACCGCACGATCCACGCCTTCCATACCGAAGGCGCCGGCGGTGGCCATGCTCCAGACATCATCAAGGTTTGCGGCGAGACGAATGTCCTGCCGTCCTCGACCAACCCGACGCGCCCCTATACGGTGAACACGCTGGAAGAGCATCTCGACATGCTCATGGTCTGCCACCATCTCGACAGCTCGATCCCCGAAGATGTTGCCTTTGCCGAAAGCCGGATCCGCAAGGAAACGATTGCGGCGGAGGACATCCTTCACGACATGGGCGCCTTCTCGATCATCGCTTCTGACAGCCAGGCGATGGGCCGGGTTGGCGAGGTGATCATCCGTACCTTGCAGACGGCGCACAAGATGAAGGTCCAGCGCGGACGCTTGTCCGATGAAGCGGGCGAAAACGACAATTTCCGCGTCAAACGCTACATGTCCAAGATCACCATCAATCCGGCAATCGCGCACGGTCTTGACGAACACATTGGGTCCATCGAAGTCGGCAAGCTCGCAGATCTGGTGCTCTGGGATCCGAAATTTTTCGGCGTTAAACCAGACATGGTCATGAAACTCGGCACGATCGCCGCCGCCCCGATGGGCGATCCGAATGCCTCGATTCCGACACCGCAACCGGTGCATTACCGGCCAATGTTTGGCGCATTCGGCAAGGCCATGACTCAGAGCCGGGTGACGTTCGTCTCCAAGGCCGCCTATGACAACGGCGTCAAGGACAAGGCAGGTCTCGACAGTCTGGTTCTGCCCGTCAAAAACGTGCGCAGCGGCATCTCCAAGAAGTCCATGGTCCTGAACGACGCCACCCCGCATGTTGAGGTGCATCCGGAGACATATGAAGTCCGCGCCGACGGTGAGTTGCTGACCTGTGAACCGGCGGACGTTTTGCCGATGGCACAGCGCTACTTCCTGTTCTAATCTCCCTAAAAACACGCAAAGGGAGAAACGAATGTACAAGATTGTCGGCTATCCGCAGACCCGGGCAATGCGCGTCATGTGGCTTCTGGAGGAGCTAGGCGAACCATATGAAATCGATCCGGCAATGCCCCAATCTGAGGGCATTCGCGCGGTCAATCCGGCCGGTAAGGTGCCAGTGCTGATCGACAGCGATTTGGTGCTCCCGGAATCCATTGCCATCTGCCAATATCTTGCCGACAAACATGGAAAGTTTACCTTTCCGGCAGGCACCAAAGAGCGCGCCATCCAGGACAGCTTCACGCAACTGGCCGTCGACGTTCTGGAAGGGGCGCTTTGGACGGCAGCCAAGAACAGTTTCATTCACCCGAAAGAACTTCGCGTTCCAGAGATCAAGCCTGTCTGCAAGGCGGAATTCGCTGAAGGTTTACGGATCCTCGACGCGCGTATGGGCGAGGGGCTATATGTCATGGGTGAGACTTTCACCGTGCCAGACATCATCATCGGTCATTGCGGCGGATGGGCGGTTACCGCCAAGTTCGACCTGCCAAAGGAAGGCCGCATCTACGACTACTTCAAGGCCCTTCGCAACCGCCCCGGCTATAAGGCCATGATGGCCAAGGTCGTTGCGGCTGCAGCGGCCTAGAGGATTGGGCATTTTGATGAAAACGCCCAAAGCTCATCTAACAGGAAGGACTTCATGATCCGGGTTGCCAGCATCAAACCGGCCGGTGAATGGACCGGCCAATCCGCAGATACAATCACGCTGGATCGCGAAGACCGTCATCGCCGCCGTGCGGCAATGACGGGAGCAAATGGCCTTACTTTCCTTCTGGATGAGGCTAATGCGGTTCATCTTCATCATGGGGACGGCCTCGTTCTGGAAGACGGCCGGATCATCGAAGTGCTGGCGGAGCCGGAAGACCTGGTCGAGATCCTTGCCGAGAACACGGCGCATCTTGTGAAGATCGCCTGGCATCTCGGCAACCGGCACCTGCCGACCCAGCTGATGGGCGACACACTGCGCATCCGGCGGGATCACGTGATTGAGGATATGGTCAAACAGCTTGGCGGCAAGCTGACGGCGTTGACCGCTCCCTTCGATCCGGAGGGCGGCGCCTACGGCCACGGTCAGACACACGGCCATGGGCACTCTCATGGCTGATGTTTTCCGGGTCTTTTTTAAGGGTGTCATCCCGGCCTCCGAGCCGGGATCTACTCGCACGTCCTCTTGCCGTAGCCTGGGAGCTATCCAAGCAGCGGCTCTGCGAACGAGTGGATCCCCGCTCAATGCGGGGATGACCCGTGTGGAGACCCCGGTTGCAGGTGAACGGCAATGACAGGGTCCGATTCCCAATCCTCGCTTTACCGGCTGCTGACGTTTCTCTCTCCGGCGTTTCCGATTGGGGCGTTCACCTATTCGCATGGGCTTGAACAGGTCATCGACGCCGGCGGTGTCAGTTCCGCTGAAGCGCTACAGAGTTGGCTCAAGGACATACTGACCCACGGTGCCGGTCGAAGCGACGCAATCCTGATGAGCCAGACCTACCGGACGGCGTTTGCCGGGTCGCATGAGGGTGTCCGGGATTTGGCAGAGCTTGGCCTCGCGCTCCAACCTTCAAAGGAACGGCATCTGGAAACATCCGCTCAAGGCACGGCATTTGTTGACACTGTGACTGCGAGCTGGCCGCCGGACTCACAAACCACAGCAGGGGCTGTTTTCAGCAGCCTGACCTTTGAAAACAGTGAGACGCGTCTGACCGAGTGGCCCTATCCCGTCGCGTTGGGTCTGATCTGCGCAACCCATGAACTGCCAGAAGACGCAAGCCTGGCGGCTTTTCTCCACTCCTTTACGGCCAATCTCATCTCGGCGGCTGTCCGCGCTGTGCCGCTTGGGCAAAACGAGGGCCAACGGGTGCTGGCCGCGCTGGAACCAGTCATCTTAGAAGTGGCTGCCGATGCGATGGGCTCCGGTCTTGACGATCTTGGCACCTCCACCTTTCTCGCCGACATCGCCTCCATGGCGCACGAAACACAATATTCGAGGTTGTTCCGCTCATGAAATCTCAAAACGGTCCTCTGCGCGTCGGCATCGGCGGCCCGGTCGGCGCGGGTAAAACGACGCTGACGGACAAACTGTGCAAGGAGATGCGGGATCGCTATTCTCTCGCGGTCATCACCAATGACATCTACACCAGCGAAGATGCCGAAGCGCTGATGCGGTCACAGGCGCTGACCAGCGACCGGATCCGCGGCGTGGAAACCGGCGGCTGCCCGCATACGGCAATCCGTGAAGACGCCTCGATCAATCTGGCCGCGGTCAAGGATCTGAGTGACAAGATCCCCGATCTCGACCTGATCCTGATTGAATCGGGCGGCGACAATCTCGCAGCGACCTTTTCGCCCGAGCTCGCGGATCTGACGATCTATGTCATCGATGTTGCAGCAGGCGAGGAAATTCCTCGAAAAGGCGGTCCCGGCATCACCCGCTCGGACCTGTTGGTTATCAACAAAACGGATTTGGCCCCCTATGTCGGCGCAGATCTAAACGTGATGGACCGGGACGCCACCAAAATGCGCAAGGCCCGACCGTTTGTTTTCGCCAACATGCGAGCCGGAGATGGTATAGAAAAGATCGTGGAGTTCATCGTCGAAAAGGGCGGTCTTTAGGTGTGACACCGGCAGAAACTGTTCAGCTTTGCGCAAGAAATAATGCGCTTTGGTGCGATGCCGTCCTGAAAGCTGCCGGCGCAAAAACAGATTTTCACCATGGCTACTGGCACGCCTCCGGCAAACAAGTTCCTCTGTTCCCAAACATCGTCACATTGAACGCAGAGCACAGTTCGGATCTAACAACAGCGCTTTCCGAGCTGCCCTCCAAAGCGGCGGTAAAGGACAGTTTCGATTGCCTCGATCTTCGCATGTCCGGTTTTGAAAAACTTTTCAGCAGCACTTGGCTGTTCCGGTCACAAAAAGGCACACGAAAACCCACTTCGCCGCCGGACTGGCAAAAAGCACAGACCTCAGAGGCGCTCGGTAAATGGCTTACGGCTTGGAATACGAGCGAAAGTCTTCATACGCTTTTTCCGCCAAAACTGCTGGAATTTCCAGACATTGATTTTGTATCCATCCGGCGGGACGACAAAATTCAGGGCGGGGCTGTCCTGAATTACGGGCCTTCTCACGCAGGCAAGGAAATTGTTGGTGCTTCCAACATCTTCCATCGCAAGAGCTGGCTCTATGGAGCCCTCCATGCGCTCATCGAGCCGTTCCCGCATCGGCCAATCTGCACCTATGAGACCGACACAGAGCTGTTGCCCGTCTATCGCCAGATCGGTTTTGAAGATGTTGGAACCCTAACGGTCTGGCAAAAGCTTTGATTCTGGCGTCAGATGCCTCGCATTTTTGACAAGTACTTTTCTAGCCAGTGCGCTTGATCTCCGGCCTGATTGATTTCATTGTCCGTTCGAAAAGAGCGCATCGCAGTGCGTTAGGGAGAGTCCAAACATGATGTTCGACGGTATCAATTTGCTGGCAGCCGGAGGCGCGGCGATTGCCTCGTTTATCGTCGGCGCGATCTGGTATGGTGTTCTTGGAAAAGCCTGGATGAAAGCCGCTGGTTTAACCGAAGAACAGACACGGCCGAACCCGGTCACGATGATTATTGCCTTTTTGTGCCAAGTGGTTATGGCCATCGTTTTTGCCGGGATCATTTATCACACAGGCGAAGTGACGGTCCGTGCAGGCATCGTCTCGGCCATCATGGTCTGGATCGGGATCGTGATGACAACCCAAATCATCAACCATCGCTTTCAGAGCCAGCCATGGGCCCTGACTGCAATTGACGGCGGTCACTGGCTGCTGGTTCTGCTGGTTCAGGCAGTGGTCATCGGGCTGCTTTCGCCCTTTGTCATTGCCTGACGCAAGCGTAAATCCTTACGTATTTGAACGCACTAGACCAATGTCGCGCCTACGAAAGTACGAAAGTTAAGTTATGGACGCTGGGGAAGGCCATACGCATAATGGCCACCAGCAAAAAAGACTGGCGGGAGGAGAGCAAATGCGACCGCCGGTTCAAATCGGGGTTTCTGGGAGGTCCTAAATGTCCGCATCTGTTTTTCCCGTTCCGGCGGAAGTAGCCGCACGGGCACATGTCGATAACGCGAAATATCTGGAAATGTATCAGCAGTCGGTGAGCGACCCGGATGGCTTTTGGGGCGAGCACGGCAAGCGTATCGACTGGATCAAGCCCTTCACCAAGGTGAAGAACACCTCTTACGACTACCACAATGTCTCGATCAAATGGTTTGAAGACGGCACGCTGAACGTCTCGGCCAACTGCATCGACCGTCATCTGGCAACGCGTGGTGATCAGCCGGCCATCATCTGGGAAGGTGACGATCCTTCTGAAAGCAAGGTGATTACCTACAAGGAGCTGCACCACGAGGTGAACAAGTTCGCCAACGTGCTGCATGCCCAGGGCGTCAAGAAGGGCGACCGCGTCACGCTTTATTTGCCGATGATCCCAGAGGCGGCTTATGCGATGCTGGCTTGTACCCGCATTGGCGCGATCCACTCCATCGTGTTTGGCGGCTTCTCTCCGGACAGCCTCGCCCAGCGTATCGAAAGCTGTAAAAGCAGCTGCATTGTAACAGCCGATGAGGGTCTGCGCGGTGGCCGCAAGGTTCCGCTGAAGCTGAATGTCGACAAGGCATGCGAAAAAGCACCGGTCGACAGCGTGATCGTGGTCAAGCGCACCGGCGGCGACATTTCCATGCAGGATGGCCGCGACGTCTGGTACCACGACGAAGCAGACCGGGTGTCCGATCATTGTGAGCCTGTGGAAATGAACGCGGAAGATCCGCTGTTCATCCTCTACACCTCCGGCTCCACCGGACAGCCGAAGGGTGTGGTGCACACCACCGGCGGCTATCTCGTTTACGCCTCAATGACCCACCAGTATGTTTTCGACTATCAAGATGGCGACATCTACTGGTGTACGGCGGATGTCGGCTGGGTCACCGGACACAGCTACATCGTCTATGGTCCGCTCGCTAACGGTGCGACAACGCTGATGTTCGAAGGCGTGCCGACCTATCCGGATGCCGGCCGCTTCTGGCAAGTCTGCGAGAAGCACAAGGTCAACACCTTCTACACAGCCCCGACCGCAATCCGCGCCCTGATGGGGGCTGGTGACGATTTCGTCAACAAGTCGGATCTGTCCTCGCTGCGCCTGCTCGGCTCGGTCGGTGAGCCGATCAACCCGGAAGCCTGGAACTGGTATTACAACGTCGTCGGCAAACAGAATTGCCCGATTGTAGACACTTGGTGGCAGACCGAGACCGGTGGCATTTTGATCACGCCACTGCCGGGCGCAACCGACCTGAAGCCAGGCTCTGCAACCCGTCCGTTCTTTGGCGTGCAGCCGGCCGTCGTTGATGCGGAAGGCAAGTTCCTGGAAGGGGCAACTGAGGGCAATCTGGTCATCACCGATAGCTGGCCAGGCCAGATGCGCACGGTTTACGGTGACCACGACCGCTTCGTGCAGACGTATTTTGCCACCTACAAAGGCCTCTACTTCACCGGTGACGGCTGCCGCCGGGACGAGGACGGCTACTACTGGATTACCGGCCGCGTTGATGACGTGATCAACGTTTCCGGTCACCGCATGGGCACCGCGGAAGTGGAAAGCGCGCTGGTTGCTCATGAGAAAGTCTCAGAGGCCGCCGTGGTCGGTTATCCGCATGACATCAAGGGGCAGGGTATCTATGCCTATGTCACCCTGATGGAAGGCGAAGAACCGACGGATGAGCTGAAAAAAGAACTCGTCAAACATGTCCGGGCAGAAATCGGCCCCATCGGCTCACCGGACCTCATCCAGTTCTCACCCGGCCTGCCGAAAACACGCTCGGGCAAGATCATGCGCCGCATCCTGCGCAAGATCGCCGAGGACAGCTTCGACAATCTCGGTGACACCTCGACACTGGCAGACCCGGCCGTGGTCGACGACCTGATCGACAACCGCCAGAACCGGGCGTAAGCCCGTTCAGCCCGGTGCCCAGAAATAAAAAAAGGCCCGTTTAGCGACGGGCCTTTTGTATTTAATGAGAGATAACGTTATCTCGAAAGGTAGATGGACTGAATTTTTTTAGCGATGTTCGAAAAAGCCTGTTTCAAACCTTCAGAGGAACTCGCCTGATAGTAGTTCCCGGAACTGGCGCAGTTTTGCATATTACGAGCTCCTGTAGAGGAGTTGTTTGAGCCAAAGTAGACGCCGAAGACCTCGATACCGGCATCTTTCATAGCGGTGCAATATGCCCGGTGCCGGACGGATGCCTCATTACTGTAGCCTTCCCCAGTGTCACTGTTGACTTCCCATTCTAATTCGCTTTCCGGAATATCAACCCAATCATAGATATCATCGCAGCGCCATCTCCAACCACCGTTGCGCCAAACCCACCGGCAGTTTTCTTCGCCGACCTTCTTGTACTCCGTCAACGGCAAATCAAACGCCCGGTTGTTGTCACCATCGGTCATCATGATTGCAAACTTCAGAATGTTATCATCATTGTATGCAGCCGGTACGCTGGCCGCCGGCCAGAGATTTGCGTAGTTGGGAGATAGAACGTTCCAGCCCCAAATTGCACCAGTATGCCCGGCCGTCCAACCGTCCGCCTCCAGATCTTCAATCGCATCGATCAATTCATCCCGATCATCTGTTAGCGGAATCATTACGGAGTCACTTGAGCAGCCATCATTGCTTCCGTCTCCATAGAAGGTCGCTTTAGGAGGCGGATTGCTTTTTGTATAATAGTTATAAGCGCTGTCTGTGTATTTTACGTCGTACAGTTCGGTGCCGTCATCATAGTCTTGACGTTCTGTAACGCAGTCCGAACTGTCGGCAAAACCATAGGCTCCACCTTTCACAACATCTGCATATACGCCAAGATTCACGCCGGTACTGTAAGGGACAAGAGAGATTCGGACCTTGGCTTCTGACTGATCCTGATCTTCAGGAAGTAGGATGTTCACAACATCAGTCGATGCTTCCCGCAAGGCAGGCATGTCACCCCTCATAGACCCGGTGACATCTACGATTAAAGCCAGCTCAACATCGAACCTGGAATAATTAACACGCGCGTTGGTACCGAAGTTAAATGCATCCGGCCCGAGCAAGTCTTTCCCTAATCCGCCAATATTGACAAAATAGTTATTAAGACCAGCAAAAGAGGTGACAGTTACGGTGCCTTCATCATCGTCGATAACAAAACTCAAATTCTCTATCGCCTGATCGAGAAACTCTGCATCGGCAAGATTTGCGCGAAATGAGTTCTCAATCCGCTGTTTAATCTGTGCATCTGACAGTGCAGATGTCGAAAGATCTGTTGCAACCGAAAGTGCAGCTGCATCAATAGCATAAGCCAATTTTTCCCGTGCGTTAACAGACCTGGAAATATCAATAGCTGCGCCCCCAATGACGACCAGAACCAACACCATTCCCGCAAATATCGGCAGGATGGACCCATCTTGATTTCGGTTAAGTTTTGAAATCAGGGCTTTTATCATTTAGCCACGCAATCCCGTTTCTACGAATGCCCATCAGGCACGTTACGGAATAGCTACTAAAGAAAAGTACCTAAACAATTAAAATGCTACTAGAATTGTTGAAGTATTTACGCTTTTTTTACGAATCAAGACGCCAAAACGTCAAATCTCTCCTCTGAAATGCCAGACTGAATGATAATTTGTGCCTACATCCATGCGTGATTTAGAGGAAAGACGCATCCTCTCACTTCCCGGCACACATGGACGTTATTAAATGAACGCCAGCTGAAAAATTTGAAACGATCCTACGGCTCCAGCTCGGTATCCCAGTAGAGGAAGTCCATCCAGCTTTCGTGCAGATAGTTCGGTGGGAAGCCGCGGCCGTTGTTGTGCAGGTCCTGAATGGTCGGGCGGAACGGCATGTGCATGGGCCACATTTTAAGTTGTTCGCAGGACTTGTTGGATTTGCGCAAGTTGCACGGGGAGCAGGCAGTGATCACGTTTTCCCAGGTTGTCAGGCCCCCTTTGGAGCGTGGGATCAGATGATCGAAGGTGAGTTCCTCTTTGCTACCGCAATATTGGCACTGGAACTTGTCGCGAAGGAATACGTTGAAGCGGGTAAAGGCGGGGTGCCGGCTGGGTTTGACGAAGGTTTTTAAGGAAACGACGCTGGGCAGTTTGAATTCGAAGCTCGGACTTCGGACCGCTGCGTCATATTCCGCAACGATGTTCACCCGGTCCAGAAACACAGCCTTGATGGTGTCCTGCCAACTCCACAAGGACAAGGGGTAGTAGCTCAAAGGCCGGTAATCCGCATTGAGCACCAACGCCGGATGAGCCCCCGGCGATACCGCTATCGTCACCTTCCACTCCTTACGCTTCATCAGAACGTCTGGTGTCCAGTCAAGCGGACAGCAGAGAATGTCCCGTTGCGATGGGAGTATTGTAGTGCCGAGGTGACAGTCTTGTGAAGACCAATGATTTCATTTCTTCACCTTGCCGGGTGGTGTCGAAAACTCGGGAGACAAAAACGACAACTTTCTGAATCACTTAGCGAAATGCGGATAAATTCACTAAGCTACGACAGTTTTTTCTTGCAAATAAAAAGGGGCGCTTTGACGCGCCCCTAACATTTTCGCAAACGGTCAATGACGAATCAGTTGGCCGTCCAGTCGCGAATGTCGACGAAATGACCGGCAATCGCGGCCGCTGCGGCCATTGCCGGTGACACCAGATGTGTGCGGCCCTTGTGACCTTGGCGGCCTTCAAAGTTCCGGTTGGATGTCGACGCACAGCGCTCACCCGGCGCGAGCTTGTCCGCGTTCATCGCGAGGCACATGGAGCAGCCCGGCTCACGCCATTCAAAGCCTGCTTCCTTGAAGATGACATCGAGACCTTCTTCTTCCGCTTGTTCTTTGACGAGACCGGATCCCGGAACAACCATCGCGCTGACATGCGACGCGACCTTGTGATTGCCGATCACAGCTGCAGCGGCGCGCAGGTCTTCGATGCGGCCGTTGGTGCAAGAACCAATGAAGGCCCGGTCGATCTTGATGTCCGTGATCTTCGTGCCCGGTTCCAGGCCCATGTAATCGAGCGCCCGGAACTTTGATTGACGGCGGTTCTCGTCTTCGATTTCTTTCGGATCCGGAACTACCCCTTCAACGGACACAACGTCTTCCGGAGACGAGCCCCAGGACACGATCGGCGGCAAATTGGCTGCGTCCAGCTCGATAACCTTATCAAAATAGGCATCCGCATCGGAGTGCAAGGTCTTCCAATAGGCGACGGCCTTATCCCAATCCTCACCTTTCGGCGCTTTCGGTCGGCCCTTGATGTATTCAAAGGTCTTTTCGTCTGGCGCGATCAGGCCTGCACGAGCTCCGCCTTCGATCGACATATTGCAGACCGTCATACGGCCTTCGATCGACAAGGATTCAATCGCTTCACCGGCATACTCGATCACGTAACCTGTGCCGCCGGCCGTTCCGATCTTGCCAATGATCGCCAGAACGATGTCCTTGGCCGTAACACCGGCAGGGATCTGTCCGCTGACCTTTACCAGCATGTTCTTGGCTTTTTTCTGGATCAGGGTCTGGGTCGCCAGAACGTGCTCAACCTCGGATGTGCCGATACCGTGGGCAAGCGAGCCGAAAGCCCCATGAGTGGACGTATGGCTGTCGCCGCAAACAATGGTCATGCCGGGCAGGGTGAACCCTTGTTCCGGGCCAACGATATGGACAACGCCCTGACGCATATCGAGTTCCGAATAATACTCAACGCCGAACTCAGCCGCGTTTTTGGCCAAGGTCTCCACTTGAATAGCGGATTCTGGATCGTCAATTCCATGACGGCGGTCGGTCGTAGGAACGTTGTGGTCGACCACGGCAAGGGTCTTGCCCGGTCGCCGCACCTTGCGGCCGGTCATGCGCAGACCTTCGAACGCCTGCGGGCTGGTCACTTCATGCACCAGGTGGCGGTCAATATAGAGCAAACCGGTTCCGTCCGGCTGCATGTCGACCGCGTGGTCGTCCCAAATCTTGTCGTAAAGCGTCCGTGCCTTGGCCATGGGTCTCTCCTCAGTCAGGCTGACCTTTCGCGTATTCAAGCCGCGCCGCCAGCCTTCGTTCTCTCACAGTTGTCTCCCGGAATGGGGCTACTGCCAAATTCTGTCCAGTGAATGGCGCAGCTCCGCGTCAAGGTCAAGCATTCCGAGTTGAGCTGAATTCAACTGAGTTTGATTGCAGATGCGCAAGAGCCCGCCTGATCAAGCAATCAGGCGGCTAACCAACTCGCAAAAGGGCCGGTCAATGCATGGCTTTGCATGCGCCATTTACCGAAATGCTATTCCCGCTTGGACGTCTCGTAATGCGCTGAGGCTTCGTAGTAATCATTGAAGCCGATCCGATCGCGGAGTTCAGTAAAGTTCATCAAATCCGAGGTGCGATCTTCATCCGATTTCAGCTTGGCCAAGGTACCCATCATCGCCTGCATGGCACTGGCCATCAAAGTGAGGGGGTACGCCGCAATGGAAAACCCTATGTCTTCCAGTTCCTTGTGGGAGAGCTCCGGCGTTTCGCCGCCTTCCACGATATTGGCCATTTTCGGGCCTGGGAGTTCGCGGCAGATGGTTTGCATCTCCTCGACAGTCTTCGGCGCCTCAACAAAAAGGATGTCAGCTCCGAGCTCCTTGAACTTTGCAGCCCTGTCGATCGCTTCAGAGAGCCCGTGATCATGCCGGGCATCCGTTCGCGCAAGGATCAGGATGTCGGCACCAGCATCCTTGGCATCTTGCGCCGCGCGGATCCGATCAAAAGCTTCAGCACGCGACACCACGGCTTTGCCCGGTGTGTGCCCGCAGCGTTTTGGCGCAAGCTGATCTTCGATCATGACGGCGGCAGCGCCCGCCTTGGCAAATCCGGTGACGGTACGGCGCACATTCATGGCATTGCCGTAGCCTGTATCCCCGTCGGCAATCAGTGGGATCTCAATCGCATCGGTGATGTTTCGGGCCTGATCGAGGACTTCGGCATAAGACATCAAGCCCAGATCGGGCTGACCGATGCGGGACGCGGAGGTGGCAAAACCCGACATAAAGGTCAGCCCGAAACCCGCTTGTTCAATCAGCTTTGCCGACAACGCATCGAAACAGCACGGCATCACATTGAGTTTGTCTTGCGCCAGGAGGGCGCGGAGTTTGTCAGCCTGAGACGGCATGGAATGTCCTTAAAGCTTAAACGGGATATAGAGGGCCAAATCAGTCCAGAGGTACAGTATGACAACGCTCAGTAGCATCAGTGCCAGAAAGGGGAGAACCCCTCGTGAGACATCCGCCAAACTGGATCGCGCCACCGACTGAATGACATAGAGATTGAGTCCGACCGGCGGTGTGATCAGCGCACATTCCACCATGACCACCATATAGACCCCGAACCAGATCGGATCAAAACCGAGCGCCATCGCGGCGGGCAGCAGAACCGGGGTCATGATCAACACCATAGAGAGCGCTTCGAACACCAGACCCATGATCAGAAGAACCACCGACACCACCAGAATGAAGGCCAGCGGCGTATCGATGTTCTGACCGATAAACATCGAGATTTCCTGGGGTATCCGGTAAAGCGTGATCGCTTTTCCGAAGACCTTGGCACCGGCAACGATCAGGAGGATCGCAACGGTGGTCACCATGCTTTCAAAGGCTGCTTCCTTGAAACCCTGCCAGGTCAGAGTCCGCAAGTAAAAGCCGGTGATCAAGAGCGCAACGGCAAAACCGATCGCCGCGGCCTCGGTCGGGGTGGCAATGCCGGTGTAGATGACACCGATCACCACGCCAGCCAGAACCATGGAGGGCAGGGCACGAATGGTGCTCGAAATGCGTTCCTTGGCACTTGCCGGTGGCTCCGGCGTGTAACCGCCAAACCAGCGGGCGTAAATCATGGCAAAGGCAATGAAGAGCGCTACGAGCAGCAGGCCCGGGCCGATACCTGCCAGAAAGAGCGCAATCACGGACTGCTCTGTGACAAAGCCGTAAACGATCATCGGGATTGATGGCGGAATCAGGATCCCAAGCGTGCCACCGGCGGCAAGAAGTCCATAGACGAATTTTTTCTCATAGCCTCGGCTGATCATCTCCGGGATCGCGACCGTGCCGATGGTGGCCGCCGTCGCTACGGACGATCCGGAAATCGCTGCAAAGATGCCACAGGAAACGATGGTGGCGACTGCCAAGCCGCCCGGCCAATGTCCGACCCAGGCATGAACGGCCGAGAAGAGATCTTTGCCGACGCCGCCTTTCAGCAAAATGTTGGACATCAGCAGGAACAACGGCACGGCGAGAAGAATGAACCCGTCGAGTGTCGACAGGATCGCTTGTGGTGCCATCAGGGGCGAGAAGCCGCCGAACAAAAGCAGGGCCAACCCAAGTCCACCAAGCGTGAAGGCAACGGGAACACGGATGAGCAGCAGCGTGAAAAGAGCTGCGAGAATTAGGATCGTGGTCAATGTCCGGCTCCGCTTAGAGAAACCGGCCCCTTGGCCGCTATGCCAAGTTCAATCAGCGCCTGCACGAACAAAAGTCCGAAGCCGACAGGAATTGCGAGTTCCGTTACCCACGTGGGCAAATCCAGCATGGACCCGGTTGTCCGGCCGCGCTCGAAGGAATCATAGAAACTCCCAACGCCCTTCCAGGCCACAATGGCGCTGAACCCCGCGACAAAAATCATCGCAAGGCCCTGACAGACGCGCTGCGCGGTTGGACTGAGCTGGTTGGTCACCGCATCAACGGCAATTTGCCGCCCCGCGCCAAGGATCCAGGGCATTGCGATCATGGAGCCCCAAATGAGGCTCAGCTGGGACAGCTCCGCAGCCCAAATGGTCGGCGCGACAAAGAGATACCGGGCCGTCACCTCGAAGGTAAGCATGCCGCCGGCAAGAACAAACAAAAGCGCCGATATCCAAGCTAGAGCGAGGGTCAGCTTCGAGAAAACAGTCATTTTGTTACCGATGCGCTTCGCGCAATCCTGAAAGAATGAGAGCAGCGCCCATTGCGCCGAAGGCAGCAGCGAATGCGGCCTCAAATCCCCGTTGGAATTTTTGATAGGCCAGGGTCATCCGACCCGTCGAAAAGAGCAGAGCGTAAGCGCCGTAGACAAGGAAGGCTGAAACGGCCCCAAGCGGCCCGAAAGCAAGAACGGTTGGTGCTTCTAAACCCTGACCGAACAGAAAGGATGCAACAGCAATCCACATCAAGCCGGCCTTGGGATTGCTCAGCACAACGAACAAACCGAACCGCCAGTTTTTGAAATCAGACGTTTTGTTACCGGCAGCCCGGATCATCCCACCAGACGATGGCCATAAAACCGAACGCGCCGCCTTGGCAGCCACATAAAGAAGATAACAGCCCCCGAGGATCTTCATGGCTGTCAACACAGCCGGAAAAAGATCCAATAAGACAGCCAGACCGAACGCTACAGCCGTAACCCAAACAAGAACACCAGAAGCCACGCCAAGGGTGACGTAAACGGCTGCACGCCGACCTTGCCCCAAGGCGGCAGCGGCAACGGCAACGAGGTTTGGACCTGGCGCAGCTTGCGCGGCGACCGTGAGGATCAGGGCCGCCGCATAGGCTTCAACGATATACACGTCGAAACGCCCTAAAGCTTCTGCGCCGCGTCCATGACTTGCTTGCCAAGGTCACCGGCTTTTTCGCCATAAGCGTCGTAAACCGGTTGGCTGACCGCTCTCCAGGCAGAGATTTCCTCAGCTGTCGGCTTGTAAACGGACATGCCGTTTTCTTCCGCAGCTGCATACGCATCCGCCTCGATCTGGGACATGCGGTCACGAACATCATTTTCCGCTGTCAAAGCAGCAGCCTGAATGATCTCCTTATGAGCCTCAGGCAGGCCATTCCAGAAATCCGTGTTCACAACGACAATGAACTCGATGTCCGCGTGGTTGGTCACGGTAATGGTGTCCATGACTTCCCAAAGCTTCCGGGACTTGACCCCGGAAACGCCGGTCATGCCGATATCGACTGTGCCGCGCTGATAGGCGAGGTACTGTTCGGATCCGGAAATGAGCGTTGGAGCGCCGCCCGCAGCGGTGACGAAATCGCCGAGGGTCTTGCCGAAGACCCGGACTTTTTTACCCTTCATGTCTTCTGGTGTTTTGATCGGTCCGTCCTGAGACAGCATGATCGCACCACCATAGGCCTGCCACCACAGAACCGTGGACCCGGTGTCCTTGATGGCCTCATCGAGCGGTCCGCGGACAGGAGATCCTGGAGCAACAGCTGCACGGACCTTGTCCTCGGTATCAAAAAGAAATGGCTGATAGAAAATATCGACAGCCGGAATGTCACCGACATATCGGGTCAGGGACGCCACGCCCATCTCGATCGCGCCGGACCCAACAGCAGCCGGCACTTCCTTGTCTTTATACAGCTGCGCGGAATCGTAGATTTCGACCGCGATATCACCGTTGGAGTTCTTCTCCACTTCTTCCTTGAACAAGGTCAGGTTCTGACCAAGGTGGCTTGTAAGCGGCAACTGCAACGAAATGCGCAAAGTTGTATCAGCCGCAAAGGATGAGCCGGCAGTCACACCAAGCGCCATCGCGGCTCCTAGAGCCCACGTGAATAGTTTCATGATTTCCTCCCAGTTATGGGAGGCAGTCTGGCAAACGAAAATTTTCTGGTCAACAAATCCCTGACCACTTGGCCAAAGATACAGGGTCCGTCTCGCAAGGCAAAAAGATTTAAATCATTGTTTTTCAGATGTTTTTTCTTTGAACCTCAATGTCGGTCAAAAAACGCCTGAACAAAGAGAACCATCGCCGGCGTGACCTCTCCCGGCGATGGTCCCTACTGGGCGGACCGCGCACCTTCCGCGGTCCGAAAGCTACGATCCACCCAAGCCAGTTACGGCTGAACAGCCGAGAATTCTGCCGGGTCGAGCAGGTTGTCCTGGTTGGCATCGGCTGCCTTGAAGGCATCCTCTGTTACATCCGGCATGACGGCAGTGACTTCATCAAAGCTGACAAATCCGTCCCGGTCGCTATCGACAACATCAAAAGACATGCCCTGAGCAAATACCGCTGAAGAAGCGGTAACGGCACCGAAAAGCACGGCAGCTGCGAGAGACTTGGACATGATATGACCTCCAGTTTTGGTCTTTGTGCTCCGTCGCTCAACCAGACCCCTGCGGCCGGTGAACCGGAGCGAGAGAACACTGATTTGAGATCGGGACGGCCAAAAGGCCGCTCAAAGGAACTGTTGGGGCATTGTTGTGACCGCCAGGCTTCGGCGGTCACGTCTTGGTCAAAATATTGTCAAAAGTAGCAATTTCAGACCGCAATATGGCGGACGGAGATTTAGGTGTAATCCCGGGATCCGAAGATCGCGGATCCGACACGCACATGGGTTGCGCCAAACCCAACGGCGGTCTCGTAGTCAGACGACATCCCCATTGAGATCTGAGACAGGTCGTTGCGCCCGGCGATTTTCTGAAGAAGCGCAAAATGCTCCCCCGGAGCCTCATCCACCGGCGGGATACACATCAGTCCGACGATGTTCAAACCGACCATCTCCTTGCATTCCTTCACGAATTCATTGACCTCTTTCGGCGGTATTCCAGCTTTCTGCGGTTCTTCTCCGGTATTCACCTGGATGAAGCACGGAAGATCTCGACCTTGCTTATCCATTTCAGCTTTGAGAGCCTTCGCGATTTTCGGTCGGTCCACCGTGTGAATGACATCAAACGTCGCGACGGCTTCTTTTGCTTTGTTGGACTGCAACGGGCCAATCAGATGCAATTCAATCCCGCCATAGGACCCACGCAGTCCCGGCCATTTTCCCATGGCTTCCTGAACACGGTTTTCACCGAATACCCGATGACCTGTCTCCAACGCCGGGCGGATGGCATCTGCCTCAAACGTCTTGGACACGGCAATCAAGGTCACCGCGCCTTCGGGCCGGCCATACTCTGTTTCTGCCTTGCGAATGTCTGAAAGAACGCTGGAAAGCTGATCTACAACGGATGCCATGAAGACTGCTCTGATCTGGGGATTGGTCGTTTTTAGTGACATATACTCAGGTCATACCCGCAGCAAGGGGAGACATGAAAAACCCAGCCAGCCGGCCCTATTTGCAGGCTGCCGCAACATCCAAAGAGTTTTCTGCTTTGTCGTATAACTGGTTTCGTTCTCATTCAGATCAATAAAACAATGATGGACCAATGTTTTACCTTTTCTTTGCAGTCCAGATATTAAGTAAGGTGTGCATTTTTGCTGAGGTTCTCGGATGTTTTGGAGATGGTTTTCTTCTTATACATTGGCAATATTGTCCATTATTACGACGCTTCCAGCGCTTTCGGAAGAGTTCTCGTTCGCTGTCGGTGAGTGGCCTCCCTTCATCGCCAGCAATGCTCCAGATTACGGGATTCATAGCCAACTGATTTCGGAAGCCTTTGAATCCCAGGGCCATACGTTATAACTGGAATTCTTTCCATTGCGCCTGGCTCTTGAATTGACAAAGGTCGGAACACTGCCGGCAACCTATTCCTGGTCCTATTTGAAAGAACGAGAAGCCGACTTCATCTATCCAAAGCAGCCACTCGATCAATTGAATGATGTTTATTTCTTCCGTAAGGACCGCTTTCCGAACGGTTTGCCGCCGCTTTCATTCGGTGAGCTTAAATCCCGCTCCCTCACGGTCGTGGGTGTGGAGAGGTACTGGTATGAGACAGTTCTGAACAAGGCAGGTGTAGTGTTCCAAACGGTTGCAACCGAGGAACAAGCCTGGAAAATGCTGCTCCACAACAGAGCCGATATCTTTATCGAAAATGATGTTTCCGGTGACATTCAAGGCCGGCAGTTTCTTGGAAACGACATGGATGACATCGACCGCAGTGCGCCGTTCCGGACGATACCGGTTTACATTATGTTCAGCCGCCACAACCCGGATGCACTCCGGATGATGGAAATCTGGGATAGAGGCATCACGGAACTCTCGGTTTCCGGCCCCGATTCCCGCACACAATAGCTTTACGGCCCCCACTCTGCGCATTAAACAGCAGGGTAGAAACAGTTCACTTTAGACATGTTGACCGCGGCACCGAATTCTGATGACAGTCCCGCGGTCAGACATTCAAGAAATCCGCCGGGTCCGGCGGCAAGCAAACGGCATAATTGATGGCAACGGAACGGTACAATGCGCGCGAAGTAGAAGCGCGCTGGCAAAAGACTTGGAACGACAAAGATGTCTTCGTCACTCACAATGACGATCCACGCGACAAATACTACGTCCTTGAGATGTTCCCGTACCCGTCCGGCCGGATTCACATGGGCCACGTTCGTAACTATGCCATGGGTGATGTGGTCGCCCGCTTCAAACGTGCCAAGGGCTTCAATGTTCTTCACCCGATGGGTTGGGATGCCTTTGGCATGCCGGCTGAAAACGCTGCAATGCAGAACAAGGTCCACCCGAAAGACTGGACCTATGAAAACATCGCCACCATGCGTGAACAGCTCAAGATCATGGGTCTGTCCCTTGATTGGAGCCGTGAATTCGCGACCTGTGATGTTGCCTATTACAAGCAGCAGCAGGCGCTTTTCCTGAAGTTTCTGGAAGCCGGTCTGGTCTACCGCAAAAACGCAAAGGTCAACTGGGACCCGGTCGACATGACGGTTCTTGCCAACGAGCAAGTGATCGATGGCCGCGGCTGGCGCTCCGGCGCGCTCGTCGAGCAGCGCGAATTGACCCAATGGTTCTTCAAGATTTCCGATTATTCGGAAGACCTTCTGGAAGCGATCGAAACACTGGACCGCTGGCCGGACAAGGTCCGCCTGATGCAGAAGAACTGGATTGGACGCTCAGAGGGTCTTCGTGTCCGCTTCGAATTTATCGAAGCCGCCCCGACAGGCGACACGACGCTGGAAATCTTCACCACACGGCCAGACACTTTGTATGGCGCGTCCTTCATGGGCTTGTCTCCGGATCATCCGATTTCGGTGAAGCTGGCGGAGACCAATCCGGAACTAAAAGACTTCATCGATGAATGCCGGCGCGTCGGTACGTCAGAAGAAGCCATTGAAAAGGCTGAGAAGAAAGGCATCGATACCGGTCTCAAGGTCAAACACCCGCTTGACGCCTCAATTGAGCTGCCGGTTTACGTCGCCAATTTCATTCTGATGGACTACGGCACGGGTGCCATCTTCGCGTGTCCGGCGCACGATCAGCGCGACCTGGATTTTGCTCGTAAATACGACCTCTCCGTTAAACCGGTCGTATTGCCGAAAGACGCCGATCCGGCAACTTTCGAAATTGGCGACGAGGCCTACACCGACGACGGCACAATCTTCAATTCCGACTTCATGAGCGGAATGACGATTGCCGATGCGAAAAACGCGGTCGCGGACAAGCTGGAAGCCATCAAGGTTGAGGATGGACCTCAAGCCGAGCGTCAGGTGAATTACCGTCTGCGCGACTGGGGCATTTCCCGCCAGCGTTACTGGGGCTGTCCTATCCCGGTCATCCATTGCGATGACTGCGGCGTTGTTCCGGAAAAAGATGAAAATCTGCCGGTGCAGCTGCCGGACGATATCAATTTCGACAAGCCTGGCAATCCTCTGGACCGCCACCCGACATGGCGGGACACCACATGCCCGAACTGCGGCAAGCCGGCGAAACGTGAAACCGACACGATGGACACATTCGTCGACTCGTCCTGGTATTTCGCGCGTTTTACCGCGCCTGACTGTGATCAGCCGACAGACCCGAAAGCCGCGACCGACTGGCTGCCGGTCGACCAATATATCGGCGGGATTGAGCACGCGATCCTGCACCTTTTGTATTCGCGCTTTTTCACACGAGCGATGCAAAAGGTTGGCGCACTGGATCTGAAAGAACCATTCAAGGGCCTCTTCACGCAAGGCATGGTTACGCATGAGACTTACCGGCGCGGTGGAGACGGCTCCAATGGCGAGTGGGTCTCACCGGCCGAAATCAAGATCGAGGAGAAGAACGGTCAGCGTACTGCGTCCATGCTGGACAGCGGCGAAACCGTTTCCATCGGCTCCATCGAAAAAATGTCGAAGTCCAAAAAGAACACCGTTGATCCGACGGACATCATCGACACTTACGGCGCCGACACGGCCCGCTGGTTCATGTTGTCAGACAGCCCGCCCGAGCGCGATGTCATCTGGACCGAAGATGGTGTCCAGGGCGCGTGGCGCTTTGTTCAACGCGTTTGGCGTTTGATCGGTGAAATCGCTGAAAAGACAGAGCCGCGCAATTCCTCTGTTCCGGCCATGTCTCAAAAAGCTGAAGACCTGCGCCGCGCGGCCCACAAAACTCTGGCTGCTGTCTCCAACGATCTGGAAGGCCTCGGCTTTAACCGCGCCGTTGCGCGCCTTTATGAGTTGGTCAATACGTTGAGCAAGGCGTTCAACGAGGGCCTGGAAGATCAGGGCAAGGAATACGCGGTTCGGGAGACGGTTGATTACCTCGTCCAGATGATGGCGCCCATGATGCCGCACCTCGCCGAAGAATGCTGGTCTGCACTCGGTCATGATAGCCTGATCTCCGAAGCGGCCTGGCCGGAAGCAGATCCCTCGCTATTGACCGAGGATACAGTGACCTACCCTATCCAGATCAACGGTAAACGGCGCGGCGAGCTGAGCATTTCAAAAGAGGCTTCCAAAGAGGAGGTCGAAGCAGCTACCTTGGCGCTGGACTATGTTCAAAAGGCGCTAGACGGGAAGTCACCGAAGAAGCTGATCGTTGTGCCACAAAGGATTGTCAATGTCGTTGTTTGATCAGGTTTTGACATCGAGCCGGATTACCAGAAACCTTGCTCTGGCAGGCCTTTTGGCCTTTGGTGCATTGGCAGGCGGATGTCAGATCCGCCCGCTCTATGGCACCACAGCAACAGGCTTTGGCGGAACACAAACCGTGTCCTCCGATCTTGCAGCGATCGATATTGAATCCATCGGTACCGATGTCTCTGGCCGAACGCTTTACAACGAACTGACTTTCAATTTTGAGCGCGGCACAACTGCCCCTGCAAAGAAATACCGGTTGAAGGTCCTGGAAGACACCAGCACCGCTTCGGTCGCAGTCGAACAGTTCTCCGATGTTCCCTCTGCCTACACCTTGACCATGAACGCGTCTTTCGTGCTGAGTGACCTTGAAACAAACAAGACACTAATGACCGGCCGTTCGTTCCAATCCGCTTCTTACGACTTCTCCAGCCAGCGTTTCGCGAACCTTAGGGCAGAACGCGATGCAGAAGAGCGTGTGGCAAAGGCGGTCGCAGAAGACATTACTGCCCGGATTGCCGGATACTTCGCAACCCATCAGGGCTCATAGAGAAAAGGCAAAACACACGTGTCCACGCTCAAGGCCGCGGAGATTGACCGGTTCGTCGCCAATCCCCCGGATGGCGGCGGCGTGGTCCTCGTGTTCGGCCCGGATACCGGTCTGGTATCCGAGCGCGCCAGCCGGCTTGTTGCCAAGGCCTCCGAAGGCGACAGCGACCCCTTTAACCTGATCAAAATCGACGCCTCTGAACTCAGTTCGGACAGCAATCGGCTGATCGACGAAGTGCTGACCGTTCCGCTGTTTGGCGGCCGCCGTATTGTGTGGGTCAAGGATGCCAGCGGCAAAAACCTGGTACCATCACTCGACCCGGTCTTGAAGCTGGATGATTGGCAAACGTTGGTCGTTCTGGAAGCTGGCGACATCAAAAAAGGTATCGGCCTGCGCAAGCTGATCGAGCCACATAAACGGGCCGTCGCGCTGCCGTGTTATGCCGACAACGACCGTGGCATTGACCATTTGATTGATGAGGAAACACGCGAAGCCGGCCTCACCATCTCCCGCGAAGCCCGCGCTGCCCTTCACAGCCTCCTTGGCGGTGACAGAATGGCCAGCAGAGGCGAACTCAAGAAGCTCTGCCTATACGCAATGCAGAAAGAGCGCATTGACAGCGAAGACGTGGAAGCCATCATCGGCGACGCTTCGGCGTTTGAAACATCTGAGTTGATCGATGCAGCCGCTGGCGGCGATCTGTCGACACTTGATCATGGCCTGGAGCGCCTGACCGATGCCGGATCCAAAGCGTCGGTCATTGCCAATCAGGCGCTCAAACACTTCCAGTCACTGCATCGGATGCGAATCGAAATCGACGCTGGAAAAAGTGCCCAGCAAGTCGTCGACGGTCAGCGTCCGCCCATATTCTTCAGCCGCAAACCTAAATTCAGCCAGCAGCTGCGAATTTGGACCTTGAGGGATCTGGAACGCGCCATGAACATCTTGAGCGAGGCAACACGGGTGTCTCGTCTGAATGACAATCTAGGCGTTCCAGTCCTCTCCGAGGCCCTTCTGACCGTCGGCCGCGCCGCCCGCGCCCGCAATCAACGCCGCTGACAAAAAAAGGCCGGGACATCCCGGCCTTGATCAAATCAGTCTCATGTTAATTTTCAGCGGTTTTCAACGCCCAGAAGCCGGCAAATCTGATCGAGCTGTTCCAAAGACGTGTATTTGATCTTCAGATCGCCAGACTCTTTGCCAGCCTTGTGACCGACCGTGACTTTCAGTCCCAACGTGTCTGCCAGCCGCTTTTCCAAGGCTTTCGTATCAGCGTCCTTTTGCGGCTTTTCGGTCGGGGTTTTGTCGCCCTTCAACTTGGCCAGTGCATCGGGATCCTGAGCGAGCTTTTCCGCATCGCGCACCGTCAAGCCTTTTTCAACGATCAGTTCAGCCAAGGCCGCTGGATCATCAACGGTGATCAGCGCCCGCGCATGACCAGCCGTCAAAAGCCCCTCAGCTAGATAATCTTTGACTGAATTCGGCAGCTTCAATAGCCGCATGGTATTGGCAACATGGCTCCGGCTTTTACCGATGACCTTCGCCAATTCCCCCTGGCTGTAACTGAATTCGGCAGTCAGCTGCTCATAGCCCATCGCTTCTTCGATCGGATTGAGGTCTGCCCGCTGCACATTCTCGATAATTGCGAGCTCTAATGCTTCCTGATCCGTGACGTCCCGGATGATGATCGGCGCTTCATGAAGCCCTGCCCGTTGCGCGGCCCTCCAGCGCCGCTCACCGGCAATGATCTCAAACCGATTCGCTTTTCCAGCTGCCGGACGAACGAGGATCGGCTGCACGATGCCTTTGGCTTTTAGAGACTCGGAAAGGTCCGCTAGATCCTTCTCTGTGAAGGTCTTACGCGGGTTGCGCGGGTTTGGCTCGAGATGCTCGATCGGGACCTTGCGGCTGTCGCGAACCACTTTTTCAGGTGCCGGAGACGCCTCCGGTGCTGAATCGCCAATGAGAGCTGCAAGACCGCGGCCCAGCCGCTTGTTTTTGACGTCCTTGTCCGCCATTCCGCACCTTTTTCTTTTTATTTCAATAAGTTAATAAGGATCGGTCGAATATGTGGCCTGACCGATCCTTCCAACATGTCAATTCGGAACCGATTCGACAGGCTTTTAGGCCGCCACGCTGCGCAGCTGCCGCTCCCGCTGAATGATTTCAGAAGCTAGGCGGAGATACGCCTGACTTCCGGCACATTTCAGATCATAAAGGAGCGCCGGTTTACCGTAAGACGGTGCCTCGGAAATCCGGACGTTGCGCGGAATGATGGTGTCATACACGGCATCTCCCATCGTTTCGCGCACATCTGCAACGACCTGACTGGAGAGATTGTTCCGGCTGTCATACATCGTCAAAACGATGCCGTGGATGCTAAGTTCAGGGTTCAAAGCAGATTTCACTTGCTCGACCGTGCTCAGCAACTGGCTCAGACCCTCAAGCGCAAAGAACTCGCACTGCAGCGGAACCAGGATCGAGTGGCTTGCAGACAGCGCGTTGATCGTAAGCAGGTTCAAGGACGGTGGGCAGTCCACAAGGACATAGGTAAAGCCGATCTCCTTGAACAGCCGAGAATGCGTCAGGTTTTCGACCGCATTGCGCAGGCGGAAAGCCCGGTCACTGGTCGACGCAATTTCGAGCTCCAGGCCGAGAAGGTCCATGGTGGACGGGGCCACCCACAAGCGTTGAACCGCGGTTTCGCGGATCGCTTCGTCCATTGAGCAATCGCCGCTCAGGATTTCATAGGTTGACAGGCCACGGTCACGGTGCTCGATCCCAAGACCTGTCGAGGCGTTTCCCTGCGGATCAAGATCGATAACGAGGACTTTCTCCCCGATTGCGGCAAGCGCGGTACCAAGGTTGATGGCCGTGGTGGTTTTCCCAACCCCGCCCTTCTGGTTAGCGAGCGCAAGCACACGCGGCATTTCGGGAAGCATGTTCATTACCACCACACCTTCCTGGTTACTCTGACCGGGCTAAAATATTTGAAAAAAGGAGCATCCGGCTCAAAGGATCAACAACACTTTCCTTTTCTACCAGATCGAACTGCCAAGAGTCAGACACTTCATCAAGTTCGCGCCGAAAATCCTGACCTTTGTGGAAAACAGCCTTTGCCCCTTGCGCTGTAAACGGCTTGGCAAGCTCAAAAAGCAACTTCAAAGAAGCCAAGGCACGCGCAGAAACGGCATTTACCGGACCGTGGGTCCACCCTTCCGCAACCGATTCGATCCGGCCCGCATGGACAGTCCCTTTCGATCCGGTCTCTCTCAAAGCGGTCCGGAGGAACGCCGCCTTGCGCTGATTGCTCTCGATCATGTGCACATGGGCATCCGGCTGGTCCGCCAGAAGGATCGCCGTCACAACACCTGGAAACCCGCCGCCGCTCCCGATATCGACCCAGACCTTCGCCTCTGGATAACTCCACTGCGTTTGCAGGCTATCCGCCACATGCCGGGTCCAGATGTCCGGAATTGTTGAAGGAGCAATAAGGTTTTGTGCGGGTTGCCACTTCAAAACCAAGTCCACGTAGATCTGGAGACGATCCAACGTTTCACGTGAAACATCCCCAAACTTATACACAGTCTCTCCAGAACTGTTCAACACCACGGGACGCCCCATCAGGCCGCCCCTCGCTGAGACTGACGTTTCAAATGGGAAAGGATAAGCGTCAGGGCTGCAGGTGTTATCCCATCCATGCGCGAAGCCTGCCCCAGTGTCGCAGGGCGGATATCCAAGAGTTTCTGTTTGACTTCATTGGACAACCCGACAATCGCTTCGTAATCGAAACTATCGGGGATTCCCAAAGCCTCATCGCGCTTCAAAGCTTCGATATCGGCCGTCTGCCGCTCCAGGTAAACGGCATAAAGAGCATCCGTTGTCACCTGTTCAACAACTACGGGATCCATTTGCTCAAACTCAGGCCAAACCTTCTGCAGACCTTCAAACGTGACATTTGGGTACGACAGGAGATCAAAGGCAGAGCGGCGTACTCCATCCTGATTGACAGGCAAACCCTTCTCTGTTGCTTCGTTCGGGGTTACAGTCAGGCTCTGCAGCAAACCGCGCGCAGCTGAGATCTTTTCCATCTTCGCTTCATAGGCAACACGGCGCTCACCGGAGATACAGCCGATCTCAATTCCTAGAGGCGTCAAACGTTGATCCGCATTGTCTGCTCTGAGCGACAGCCTGTACTCCGCACGTGATGTAAACATGCGATAGGGTTCTGTAATTCCCCGGGTGATGAGATCATCAATCATAACGCCGATGTAGCCCTCGGACCGGTCCACGATAAACGGTGCCTTGTCCGCGACCTTCAACGCAGCATTTAAACCAGCCACAAGACCTTGGGCACCTGCCTCTTCATAGCCGGTCGTTCCGTTGATCTGACCTGCGAGGTAAAGACCGGTACACCGCTTGGCTTCCAGGGTTGCCCGCAATTCGCGTGGGTCGACGTGATCATACTCGATGGCATATCCGGGCTGAATGACTTCAACATCCTCCAGACCCGGGATTGTCCGCAAGAACGCAATCTGCGCATCTTCCGGCAACGAGGTGGAAATCCCGTTTGGATAAACAGTGTGGTCATCAAGACCCTCGGGCTCCAGGAAAATCTGGTGCCCATCCCGGTCACCAAAGCGGACGATCTTGTCCTCAATGGATGGGCAGTAACGTGGACCACGCCCCTTGATCTCACCAGAATACATTGCAGAGCGATCAAGATTGTCCCGAATGATTCGATGTGTTTCCGGTGTCGTCCGGGTAATGTGACACGGGATCTGAGGGATCGAAATCTTATCCGTCAGTGTAGAAAATGGGATCGGGTATTCATCACCCGGCTGCTCTTCCAGCCGGTCCCAATGAATTGTCCGGCCATCCAACCGCGCAGGCGTGCCCGTTTTCAAACGGCCAAGCTCAAAACCAATCTGTTCCAGCGACTGAGACAACCCCATAGCAGGCGCTTCACCAGACCGCCCAGCCGGGATCTTTCTGTCCCCAATATGGATCAACCCGCGCAAGAACGTTCCGCTTGTCAAAACCACTGCGCCGCAGTCAATCACTTGACCAGACCCAAGAACGATACCTGTCACCGATCCCGCATCAGCGCCAGAGAACCGAAGCTGGTCCGCTTCTCCCTCGACAACGGTGAGGTTTTCGATAGCGGCGATCTCACGCTGCATCGCTTCCCGGTACAGCTTCCGGTCTGCCTGCGCCCTGGGCCCACGGACGGCTGGACCTTTCCGACGGTTTAGCATACGGAACTGGATACCGCCCTGATCGGCGACGCGTCCCATAAGACCGTCAAGCGCATCGATCTCACGAACGAGATGGCCCTTCCCCAGTCCGCCGATTGCCGGATTGCAGGACATTACACCAATGGTCTCGAACTTGTGCGTCACGAGCGCAGTCTTGGCGCCCATGCGCGCAGATGCAGCTGCCGCTTCACAGCCGGCATGGCCACCGCCAATTACCACAACATCAAACGATAGAACCTGATCGTTCATAGTCTCACCGCTTGCCCGGGTCGCTCTTCTTGCCGTGCGCCCGGCCATTCACATTCTGATTTCGGGATCATATTCGGATCTGAACCGGAGCGTCAGACACAGCAAAAGCCGGTCTTGTTGCCGCCTTTATACGCCGGACCTGCCCCTTAGGTCAAAAGAGATTTCGATACCGGGAGGCAGCCATGCTGAAGCTCCGGTCGCCTTACGTTTCAAAAAGCGAACATGATTCACGTGAAACACATTCCGGTTCTGAATCGATCCAGTCTTTTCCTGAAATGATTCACGTGAAACAATCTACTTCCCGATACAGAAATCCCGAAAGATCACATCGAGAAGATCCTCGACATCAATCCGTCCGGTGATCCGTCCGAGGCTGTCCGCTGCCCACCGCAGATCTTCGGCCCGGAGTTCCGTCGGCAAATGATCCGACGAGACGGCCTGATCCAGGCCAGACAGACAGTCGGTCAGATAATGGCGGTGCCTTGCCCGTGTCGCCAGGGGCGCCTCCCCGACAGAAATCGTTTCCTCAGCAAAACGTGTCAGAGCATCAAACAGGCACTTCGTCCCTTCATCAGATTTGCTCGATGCAGGAATTTCCTTGGTTATTCCGGAAGAGTCTTGTTCCGGAAGAGTCTCAAGATCTGCCTTTGTCCGCACAGTCCATATAGGAACCTGGTTGGTGACATCCTCTGGCAGACCTGCTTGGGAATGCCCTGCTTCTACACCGCCTGGCTCAACAGCCCAAAGAATAAGGTCCGCCTGCCGGCCACGCTCTTCCGCGCGGCGAATGCCTTCCCTCTCAACGATCCCATCCGTTTCCCGAAGACCTGCGGTGTCGACAAGGGTGACCGGATAACCTCCAAGATCAAGATGCACCTCAATCACGTCCCTGGTCGTTCCTGCTTCCTCAGTCACAATGGCAACATCCCGGCCGGCGATCGCATTCAGCAAGCTCGACTTGCCGGCATTGGGAGCCCCCATCAAAACCACTTGCAGACCAGATCGGAGACGCTCACCGCTTTTAGATTTTTCCAGGTGATCGGTAACTTCTTTTCGAAGCGCGGCAGCCTCTTTCCAGACTTCATCCGCGACACTGCCGGGCACATCCTCCTCATCGGCGAAATCGAAGTCCGCTTCAATCATCGCCCGCATGTGTATGAGCCGCTTGCGCCAGTTCTCATAGAGCGATCCAAGAGCACCACCCATCTGGCGGACAGCCTGTTTGCGCTGACTTTCTGTTTCAGCCGCAATCAGATCCGCAAGGCCCTCCACTTCGGTCAGATCCATCCGGCCCTGGTCAAAGGCACGGCGTGTGAACTCTCCAGGTTCGGCAGGGCGGCAGTTTGGAAACTCACCCAATATGCGAAGCATCGCTGCAACGACAGCACGGCCGCCATGGCACTGAAACTCGACAACATCTTCACCTGTGAAACTTGCAGGCCCCTCAAAGAAAAGAACCAGAGCCTCATCAATAATTTCTTGAGAAGCTGGATCCTGAAGCCTAGAAAGCATAGTTTTTCGTGGTGCTGGCGTCTTACCGCAAAGCGCCTCTGTAACAGTTCTGACTTCGGGACCCGAGACGCGGATAACAGCGACCCCAGAAGGCACCGCTCCACTCGACAATGCGTAGATCGTGTCAGCCATATAACTTTCCGTTTCAGAGGTATCCTTGGTGCCTCTTTATCAAGAAGCACGAACGTTAGAAAGGTGGTGGGGAACCTGGTCCATGGTCGGAACACAGCTTCGAGGAATTCTCCGGTTTTGGAACCGAAAGACGTTGCTGAGCCGAATCAAACTAGATCGTTTGAGCGATTAATAGGTATGTCTGTTTCACGTGAATCACGCGCCTTTGCCTGTCAGAAAGATCGCCCATTGAGTACGTGGATTATGGAGCTCTTATCGCAGTCTTGGCAATTTCAGAGCCTGGCCCGAAAACAATCCGTACCCGAATCAATTCGGATTCACGTGAAACATTTTTCGGACTGTTAATTCCGGTATCAGGTTCCCGAACACCCGTCACCGTGCGGATCTGTGTTTCACGTGAATCTTTAAACCTGTTTTTAGCAGTTCTGCGTTGGTCAGACCTGACGGCTAGCCCAAGTTTTGCGGTCCAGCCGATACAAAACATGATGTGCAAGTGCATGCCCAACTGGAAGCATCGGGTGAAGAAAGTCATCCGCCGGATCCCTGCGCATACCGATTCGCGCCATAACCTTTTGAGATGGAATGTTCGTTTCTGCAGTGAAGGAAACGATTTCCTCAAGACCGATGGTTTCAAAACCGAATCGAAGCCAGGCTGTTGCAGCTTCACTTGCGTAACCCTTCCCCCAGGCTGAGCGCTTCAAACGCCAACCAACTTCAACGCAGGGACCAAAAGGAAGCGGCTTGGCGTAGGCGGGAATACTCAAGCCAATGAACCCGAGAAACTCAGATGTGTCCCTGGTTTCCACTGGCGTAAAACAAAAGCCATCCTGTTCTTGCTTAGCCTTCGCCCTATCAATCAAAGCAGCGGTTTGATCATAGGTGAGTGGCTCGGGAAAATACCGCATGACCTGAGGGTCAGCGCACATCCGGGCAAATTGTTCGAGATCAGCATCTTGCCAGTTACGGCAGATCAGCCGCTTTGTTTCCAAGAGAAAGTTTTGGGTCATAAAACGGGTCCGAATCTAAATCTGGATTCACGTGAAACATGTCTTAACAAAAGGTAAAGGCGTGACCCAATCTGGATCACGCCTCCACCGATAACAACGATCGTGAGATAAAACGATCAGGTGTTCATGCTGTCGAAGAAGTCGTCGTTCGACTTTGTTTGCTTGAGCTTGTCGAGCAGGAATTCGACCGCATCCACTGTCCCCATCGGATTGAGGATCCGGCGCAGAACGAAGGTCTTTTTGAGACGCTCCGGCGGAACCAGCAATTCTTCCTTACGCGTACCGGACCGTTGAATGTCGATCGCCGGATAAACACGCTTGTCGGAGATTTTCCGATCCAGGATGATTTCGGAGTTACCCGTGCCCTTGAACTCTTCGAAGATGACTTCATCCATCCGGCTGCCGGTATCGATCAGCGCGGTTGCGATGATGGTGAGCGAGCCACCCTCTTCAATGTTACGAGCAGCACCAAAGAAGCGTTTCGGACGCTGAAGCGCGTTGGCATCGACACCACCGGTCAGGACCTTGCCGGAGGACGGAACAACCGTGTTGTAAGCCCGGCCAAGGCGCGTAATGGAATCCAGCAGGATAACAACATCGCGGCCATGTTCGGTGAGCCGTTTTGCCTTCTCGATCACCATCTCGGCGACCTGAACGTGACGGGACGCCGGTTCGTCGAATGTGGACGAGACCACTTCGCCATCGACCGTCCGTTGCATGTCTGTCACTTCTTCCGGCCGTTCATCGATCAGAAGAACGATCAAATAACATTCCGGATGATTGTTGGTGATCGACTTTGCAATGTTCTGCAGGAAGACGGTCTTACCGGTCCGCGGCGGCGCCGTGATCAAGGCACGCTGCCCCTTACCAAGTGGAGCGACCAGATCGATGACCCGGGACGACAGATCCTTAATGGTCGGATCTTCGATCTCCATCTTGAATTTCTCATCCGGATAGAGCGGCGTCAGATTATCAAAGTGAACCTTGTGCCGAGCTTTGTCCGGATCTTCAAAATTGATGGTATTGACCTTCAAAAGCGCAAAATATCGTTCGCCCTCTTTCGGGCTGCGGATCTGGCCTTCGACAGTGTCTCCTGTGCGCAAAGAGAACCGCCGGATCTGAGACGGAGACACATAGATGTCGTCCGGACCCGGCAGGTAGTTGGCGTCTGGCGACCGCAGGAAGCCAAAACCATCCTGCAGGACTTCAACAACACCTTCGCCGATGATCTCTACGTCTTGAGCAGCAAGGTTCTTCAGGATTGCGAACATCAGCTCCTGCTTGCGCATGGTGCTGGCGTTTTCGACTTCAAGCTCTTCCGCTTTTTGCAGGAGCTCGGTCGGTGTTTTTTCTTTTAGGTCTTTGAGTTTCATTTCCCGCATCGAGTTTGGGGTCTTAACGTTGATATGGATATTGGTTTGGAAGGTCGTTCCGGACCCAGGAAGATGGGAGGGCCGGAAAAATCTGAAAGACGTCTAACTGTGTCCAGATTGCCGGTGAACGCGGGATGTTAGGCTACGCAGCGTCACCAAATCGAAGTGGTCGGAAGATACGTTGTTTTGTCGGCGAGCGCAAGACGGGAATTCTGCCGGTTCTTTGGGCATTGTTGCGTTGCACCCAAAAAAGGCGGCCATCCCTTCGAACGCCGCCTTTCTTAACGTCAGTTTTCAATTGGAAATCAGAAAGGTTTCACAATCACCAAAATGACTACGATGATCATGATCACTGTCGGTATCTCATTGATCATCCGGAAATAACGGGTGGACCGGGTATTCTGATCCGCGGCAAACGCCTTCACGCATTTTGACAAATGTCCGTGAAACCCGGACATGATGAATACAAGGAGAAGTTTGGCGTGAAACCAGCCATCACTCCACGCATTCAACTCGTAAGCTGTCCAGAGCCCGAACACCCATGACGCAATCATGGCCGGTGTCATGATGGCTTTCAGAAGCCGCCGTTCCATCACCTTGAATGTTTCCGATTGGACTGAGCCAACCTCTGCGTCCACGTGATAGACAAACAGCCGCGGCAGATAAAGCAAACCGGCCATCCATGCGATGATGGAAATGACGTGAAGAGCCTTCACCCAGAGATAAAGGTCCATCGATTATCCCTGTTTCACCATCTCAACCATCCGTGCCACGTTTTCCGGATCCGCATCCGGTGTAACCCCATGGCCGAGATTGAAGATGAACGGCCCTTTGTCGAACGTCTTCAGGATGTGCTGAACACCGTCTTCCAATGCCTTGCCGCCAGCGACGAGACGCATCGGATCCAGATTGCCCTGGATTGGAACGTGTTTCTGGATCTCCAATGCCAAATGGTCCGGTGCAGTCCAGTCGAAACCAACCGCATCCACACCTGTTCCCTTGATGTAAGCTTGCATGCGAGCGGATGAGGCTTTCGGGAAACCGATGATCTTGGCATCCGGCCGGGCTGCTTTTACACCGTCGACAATCTTGCGCGTCGGTTCAATACACCACCGGCGAAACCCGGCATCATCCAGAACACCAGCCCAGGTATCAAAGATTTGAAGCGCATCAGCGCCCGCATCCAATTGGCGGATCAGATAGGCAATCGACGCAGTGATGAGCTCGTCGATAAATCGCTGCATCAAATCCGGACGTTTGTAAGCACCAACACGAGCAGCTACTTGATCCTGTGTCGTGTGACCGGCAACCGAATAACAGGCAACTGTCCAGGGAGCGCCACAGAAGCCGAGTAATGTCGTTTCTTCAGGCAGATCCGCTCTGAGGCGCGAAACCGTTTCTATGACCGGTTTGAGATGATCCTCGGCCTTATCCTGTTCGAGACGGTCGATCAGTTCTGATGATAGAGGTTCCAGAACTGGCCCCCGTCCTTCTTCGAACCTGACCGGATATCCGATTGCATCCGGCACGACGAAGATGTCCGAGAACAAAATACTCGCATCAAAGCCATAGCGGCGGATCGGCTGGAGAGTGACCTCGGTTGCGAGATCCGGGGAATAGCAGAAGTCGAGAAAGTTTTTCGCCTTGGCTCTGACTTCCCGATACTCGGGGAGATAACGGCCGGCTTGACGCATCATCCAGATGGGAGGTGGCCAGATCTTTTCTCCGGAGAGAACCCGCATTACGGTTCTGTCTTTGGACTTCATACGGTCGCGCCTTTCCCACATTTCAAATCTAATAAGATTCTATATTTGAATCTGTTTTTTATATTAGAACGTGGATTACCGGGATCTTTTTTCATCCACAATCCGTCACTCCAATAACTGTTTAGGGAAAAATCCGGCAGCAAACACGCGTTAACTCCTCCCCAGGAGTCGATAACAAAATTTCGCGCGCAATTACAGCGATTTAGAAAAATGTTTACCTTTCGTTAAGAATTTGTGCGTTGGTGGATAGCCTGTCGAAATGTCACAGGCCTCATGTTGATCCACAAAACCTCACAACCATTCCGGTTTCAGTTTCCCGGCGTTTAGACATTGTTAATAAAATCGGCGGAGCGGGCATAAATCCGTGCTAGGCAGAGAGCAATGACAGCAACTCCCAACTCATCAACACCCCTGGGGATGACACCGTGAATAATCCGAGACACTACTTTCATCTGCATCTGGTCTCGGACTCCACTGGCGAAACCCTGATGACGGTCGCGCGTGCCGCGACGGTTCAGTACGAAAATGTTCAGGAGATAGAGCATGTTTACCCGTTGGTGCGCTCCCAGAAACAGCTTGACCGGGTGATCAGTGAAATTGAAAAAGCCCCGGGAATTGTTCTCTACACATTGGTGGACGAGGAAATTGCTCAAAGGCTGGAACAAAAGTGCCGCGAATTGGGAACGCCATTCGTCAACATTCTGGATCCGGTTTTCGCGGTCTTTCAATCCTATTTGAATGTTACGCAGACCCACCGCATCGGTGGTCAGCATGAAATGGATGCGGAGTATTTCAGCCGGATGGAAGCGCTGAACTACACCATGATGCATGACGACGGGCAGATTTGGGACGACCTGGAGTCCGCCGACATCGTGCTTTTGGGTATTTCGAGAACCTCAAAAACACCGACATGCATTTATCTTGCGAACCGCGGCATCAAGGCGGCAAATGTGCCGCTGGTTCCGGACATTCCGCTTCCGGAAAGCGTCAAATCCTTGAAGAACCCGATGGTGGTGGGATTGATCGCCTCTGCAGAACGGATCCAACAGATCCGCCGGAACAGAGTTTTATCATTAAATTCAGAAGGTTATAACGATCAGTATGTTGATCGGAAAGAGATTTCCCGGGAGATCAACATGACCCGGCGCCTGTGTTCGGAACACAATTGGCCGCTGATTGACGTGACGCGCCGGTCGATTGAGGAAACGGCTGCGGAAATTCTGACGTTGTTCAAAGACTACAAGACAGCACGTGAAAACGGAGTATCGGAGTAATCCGGACTTTTCATTTCAAGAGGATACCATGGCACTGGTTTTGGCAAGCGGCAGCAAGATCCGCGCTGAACTGATGAGAAATGCGGGTCTGATCATCGATGTCGATCCGGCAAATGTGGACGAACGCGCCGTGGAGGCTCCGCTCCTGGAAGCCGGGTTCCCACCAGAAGACTTGGCCAGTGTTCTGGCGGAAGCAAAAGCAAATGACGTCAGCACGCGCCGTACTGGCGAACTGGTGATTGGTGCGGACCAGATCCTTGCGTTTGAAGGCGAGCGCCGGACCAAACCGGAAGATATGGAAGCGGCCCGCCGGCAGTTGCTTGCATTTTCTGGAAAAACTCATGAACTCCTGTCAGCTGTCGTGATTTCCAAGGATGGTGAAGCGATTTGGCGGCACGTGTCGACGGCGCGTTTGACCATGCGGACCTTTTCGCCGGCATTTGTCGGTCATTATCTGGCTGAGGCCGGCGACGACGTTTTGTCGAGTGTCGGGGCCTATCAGTTGGAAGGATTGGGTCTGCAACTCTTTGAAAAGATTGATGGCGACTATTTCACAATCCTTGGTTTGCCGATGCTGCCGTTGTTGGCGCAGCTGCGGGAACTCGGAGTGATCGAGGCATGAGTGCAAGCACTAGAAAAGCTGCGATAACAGGCTTTCCGGTTGATCAATCCCGGTCTCCGCTCGTGCATGGATATTGGCTCAAGAAACACGGCCTTGACGGAGAGTATGGCCGGGTGCCGGTCACACCGGAAACAGCCAATGCCTTTTACAAGAATTTTGCCGCCTCCGGATTGATCGGCGCGAATGTGACTGTACCACACAAGGAGGTTGCCGCTGCAGCCTGCGCTCATCTGGACGATGCGGCCAAGGCTATGGGTGCCGCCAACACGCTCTGGCTGGATGAGACCGGGGCATTATGCGGTGCAAACACCGACGGGCTTGGTTTTTTGGGAAATCTGGATCAATTGGCGCCCGGTTGGGATGCATCTGGCGGAACGGCTGTCGTTCTGGGCGCCGGCGGCGCGGCGCGGGCCATCATATGGGCTCTGCTTTCCCGTGGATTCACAGCAGTGCATATCGTCAATCGAACCTTTGAAAAAGCGAAGGTTCTTCAGGATCAATTTGGGTCTAAAACAAAAGCGCATGCTTGGGACAAGCTGGGGACACTTCTTGGAGAGGCAGATCTTTTAGTGAACACGACTGCGCTTGGCATGACGGGGAAAGCACCGCTGGAAATTGATCTTGATCCGTTGCCGAAGTCCGCGCTTGTCACCGACATCGTCTATGTGCCTTTGGAAACGGACCTTCTCAAACAGGCCGCGGAACGCGGCAACAAAACGGTTGATGGCCTGGGCATGCTGCTTCACCAGGCCGTGCCGGGATTTGAGCGCTGGTTTGGCGTCCGGCCCGAGGTCGATAAGGAACTGCGCGACCTGGTTCTTGCTGATCTCGGGGTGACACCGTGATCAAGCTTGGATTGACCGGTTCCATCGGAATGGGAAAATCGACCACCGCCAAGATGTTCGCTGAACTGGGCGTGCCCGTCCACGATTCAGACGCGACAGTGCACGCGCTCTATTCGGGCCGCGCGGCACCACTCATCGAAGCGGCTTTTCCCGGAACCGTGGTTGACGGAACCGTTGATCGAACCCTGCTTTCCCCGCATGTCCTGGGAAAACCGGAAGCGATGAAGCGGTTGGAGGCCATCGTGCACCCCTTGGTGCGCGAGGAAGAACTGGCGTTTCTTGAAAAAGCCAAAACTAACCGTCACCGGGTGGTGGTGCTGGACATTCCGCTATTGTTTGAAACCGGTGGCGACAAGCGGGTCGACGCTGTCGTGGTCGTAACGGCGGACGCCGCTGTCCAGAGAAATCGTGTCCTAGCCCGGCCGGGGATGACCGAAGACCGGTTCGAGGCGATCTTTTCAAAACAAATGCCGGACGCTGAAAAGCGCAAGCGCGCGCATTTTCTCATTGATACGGGATTGGGGATGGACGCTGCACACCGGTCGGTCGCCGCTGTCTTGAAAGCCTCGGCCGCAATAGGCTGACGGTTTGCACTGCTTTTCCTGCTGAAGACCGGGGAAAACCTGACGCTGATCTTGCGTGAAGTGCGCCTGCTTGCGCAGATGGGACAGACGGAAAACAGGCGGAACCATGCGGGAAATCTCATTCGATACGGAAACGACGGGTCTTAATCCGCGCGGTGGAGACCGTTTGGTCGAAATTGGCGGTGTGGAACTGATCAATCACGTTCCCACGGGAAACTCCTATCACGTCTATATCAATCCGCAGCGCGACATGCCGGAGGAAGCCTTTCGGGTTCACGGGCTGTCGGCAGAGTTTTTGTCCGACAAACCTCTCTTTGAGCAGGTCGCAGATGACTTTCTGGGATTTGTCGGCGATGCAACGCTTGTGATCCACAATGCGGCCTTCGACATGGGCTTCATCAATTTCGAGCTCGAAAAGGTTGGCCGGCGCACCATCCCGAACACGCAGGTGATCGATACGCTCGAAATCGCCCGCCGCAAGCACCCCACTGGCCCGAACTCGCTCGATGCGCTTTGCTCAAGGTACGGCATTGACAATTCCAAGCGTGTCAAACACGGCGCGTTGCTCGATGCGGAAATCCTAGCCGAAGTCTATCTGGAGATGATCGGCGGCAAACAGCGTGCGCTGATCCTGGACCCGGATGAAGAAGATGGCCTTGGAGGGTCTGGAGACGCAGGATCAGAGCCTGGAGAACTCGGTTCCTTCAACGCCCGCCCCCGTCCGGCACCTTTGTCTGCGCTTTTGAAAGACGACGAATTCACCGCCCACAAGGCCTTTGTGGACGGCATGGGCGATGGCGCGCTCTGGAAGAAATACGGCGGGTAAGCGGGATCTTGAACAAGATCGACTGTCTCGGTCACTCGCAAGCTTGATCCGCATCATCAGGCAACTGCCCTTCTCTTATTCGTTATCCCGGACGAAGTGCAGCGGAGATCCGGGAACCACGCGTTTGCAGAGTTCTCGCGTTTGAAACTCAGCCGCCGCGGTTTTTTGCATTGCGAGT
>ERZ1740067.253-NODE-253-length-44069-cov-11.724633_pt1 | contig 44069 bp, 42 predicted proteins | sample MGYA00581736_ERZ1740067 | MGnify/ENA primary metagenome ERZ1740067 (study PRJEB43018, sample SAMN04849236) | marine metagenome | isolation source: floating plastic debris | place: Pacific Ocean | collected 2008-08-27 | study: EMG produced TPA metagenomics... | reverse complement strand
GTCCGCAACTGGATCGTTGAGGGCGTGGTGTTTGCTGCGGCTTGCACGAATGACCGGTGTTCCCGCCGCATGGCGGCATCGAGATTAACGCAGTTGCAGCGATTTCTGCGCTGCGTGCGCACGCAGCGAAAAAAGTCGATGACCGGGTTTGGGCTCACTACCGACCTTCGCCACCAAGCGACCGAGTAACTGCTGCCAGCCTAAAGCGGAAATTGGAATTGGCGACCCGAATGCGGGCAACGCGGACTTTGCGGACTTGTGCACATGCGGCTATTGCTGACGCAGCATTTCATCGCCCGTGCAGAACGTTTGTTGTTGCGGTGCAGCGCAAGTCACCGAAGCAGTCATTCCAAGGCTTCGATTTCGCCTGAACCGAAACTGAAAATTCGCCGCAGTCCGATCCGACAACTCAGACGCGGACTTTGCCGCCCTTGGATCCGCCGGTTCGAAGGCCCGATTGGTTCACATCAAAGCTGCGATTAAAGTCACTTAAGGCGGACGCGCCTGTCACAGTACTTATGTGTTGGGTTACAGGCTTCAAACCTCAAGGGATTGAGAACAAGTCACTCGAAGATCGTCGTTATGCCTTTTGCGGCAGCTGGATGTGTGGGGCCTATGTCTTTGACGGTATCGATTGCAGTGCCACTGATGGCGTTTGCCATCCGCCCATACTCCGATTTTTTTCATATTGAGAGGTTCGATTGATGCTTAGAGCGCCTTGGCGATGGTCGCAGAGTGGCTCTCAATTTTAGGATAGTGTTTTGAGAAACGTTCATACCGTGCTTCCATGTTGGGAAACTGGTCAGGGTTCGGTCGAATGCGGTGGGTCGGTGCTTGTGCTGCGGCTCTCTGGAATTCCATGCGCCCCGATGTCGACATGACTGCCGCACATGCAGCTCCCAGTAACACCGGTTCTTCGGATGCAGGCAGATGGAGATCGCATCCGGTCGCATCTGCATATAGCTGCACCAAGAGTTCGGATTTTGCGTGACCGCCGCTCAAATCAATGGTTTCGATGGGCACGCCCTCACGCCGCATCGCATCGATGATCTGGCGGGTGCCAAAGGCAATTCCTAGTGCTGTTGCACCATAGAGTTTCGGAAGCATCTTTGCCGGCTCTTGCAGCGATAATCCCAGGATGGCCCCGCGCATCGCCGGATCAGCGAAGGGGGAGCGATTTCCAAGAAAATCAGGCAAGACGCAAATCTCGGAGCCGTAATCTGGATCTGCTCGCAAGCCATCGAGGAAGGCCTGACCAAGGGTTTCATGTGGCTTTTTTGTTGGGGCGCGGAACATCCCGAGGATCTGGGCAAGTGCTGCGCCGGTGGCGCTTTGCCCGCCTTCAAGTGCGTACCAGTCCTCTAGCACCGCGCCCTTATATGGCCCCCAAACGCCAGATACTTCCCTACGCTGTTTCGTTAGTGCGATGTGACAATTCGACGTGCCTGCGATGAGAGCAAGACGTCGATCAATGCGCGTCTGATGCAGACCCGATGTTCCAAGCGCACCTGCGTGGGCGTCAATCAAACCCATGCCTACAGCGCAAGATGTTGTAAGACCAAGATCATATGCAGCGGCATCCGTTAGGGTCCCAACTTTGGTCCCGATGGCTTTGGCATGTAAAGGCAAGGCCGCCCGGTCAAGAAGATCACTCAGACCGACAGACTGAAGGAAATCCTTACTCCAGCCGCCGGCATCTGGATCGTATGTCCACTTGCAGCTCAGGGTGCAGGCGGACCGCTCAAACGTGCCGGTGGACTTGAATGAGAGGAAGTCTGCCAGATCACCTGCATAACCAAGCTTTGCCCAGACATCCGGCCGGTGCCGCTTCACCCACATCAGTTTGGGGATTTGCATTTCCACCGACATTGCACCGCCAAGATTGCGCAGCACGGATGCGCCGGTCGCGTTGACCTCTTCTGCTTCGGCTGTGGCGCGGTGGTCCATCCACATGATGACGTTCCAGAGCGCTTCGGTCGTCGATAATGGAAGGGGCTGATGCTCTCGGTCCAATAAGACAAGGGAGCATGTCGCGCTGTACGACAGAGCCGTTACCTCCTCCCCATCGACACGCGCCGCAGCCAAAGCCTCAGAGACGGCCACGCAGATCGCAGACCAAATGTCCTCGGACGATTGTTCGACATGATCCGCATTAGGGCGGTGTTGGGCTATGGGATGCTTACCGACACCGATAAGTGCTGCTTGCGCGTCAAACACACCGCAGCGCGCGGACCCCGAGCCGACGTCAATTCCAAGAACATAGCTCATCGTGGTCCCTTATCGTTTGGCCTGGAAGGGCGCGCGCAGGATCATCACAAGAATGAGGAACCCGCCCCAGGCGGCGGTCGCCAAGTGCTGGCTCGCGCCCATAAGGTTCATCCCGGAGGCAATGACCTGAAGGCTCATCAAGCCGACGGCTAGCGGAAGGACCCGCCCAAAGCCGCCGAAGGGATTCGCACCTGCGAGAAAACAAGCGAGGATCGTGATCAGTAGGTAGCTTTCCCCGTGCCCCACGCGGACCGAATTAAAGCGCGCCAGCATGATGATCCCGGCAAGGCCCGCGAGCGCCCCAGAGAGCCCATACACCCAGACCAGCACACGGTTCACGTTGATCCCAGAATAGAGCGAGGCCTGCGGGTTCGACCCAACCATGTGGATGGAGAAACCAAGTTTGGTGAACTGCATGATGTAAAAGCACACGGCTACCGCGATCAGAAAGACCAGCATGGGGATGGGGAAGTCAAGAACGCTCTCGTGACCCAAGGTCCGAAAACTATCAGGCAGACCAGAGATGTCGCTGCCGCGTGTGAGCAGCTCGCCCACGCCGCGCAGAAAGATCATGACCCCCAGCGTCACCAGAATCGGGTGTGCCCCGACATAGGCCACCATCGCGCCCGTCGCGAGGCCAATGAGCAGCCCGGTGCCCATGCCGATGACAAGTGCCACTGGCAGGGCCGTGATGCCCGCGTCCATCATGAAAGACTTCACGAAGAACGCCGAGGCCAACCCGCAAATATTAGCGGTGAAAGTGACCGCGAGATTCAGGCCGCCTGCGATAATCGGAATGAACATCGCAAGCGTGAGCAATCCGAGTTCGGGCAGCTGAAATGCCATCGAGCGGAAGATCCCCGCGGACAGGAATTGCGGCGCAAGACTGCCAAAGAGCACGATCGAGGCGATCAGAAACAAAACCATCGCGGAGAGCTCGATCCGGTCGCCTGACCATGTGGTGAATGCCTGTCGCATCCTAGGCCTCACTTCGCGATTTCAGGGTTTCAGGCAGAAGCCGCTCTGCGTTGCTTGCGGTGATGGCGATCAGGATTATTGCGCCCACGATCATCTTGAATGCGAAGGGCGTGATGCCCAAAAGGTTCAGACCGTTCTGAATAAGCGCCAGAAGGACGACGCCAAGAACTGCGCCCAGGACCGACCCGCGCCCGCCTCCCAAAACCGCACCGCCCAACACGACCGCTGCAAGAATATCCAGTTCCCGGCCATAGAGCGCGTTGGGAACGACTTCGCGCACGATATGCGCCTGCATCAGGCCCGCAATGCCCGCGCAAAGACCGAGCCACCCGTAGGCAAAGGCCTGTATCCACGCGATGTTGATGCCGGAACGTCGGGCCGCGTCCGGGTTTGACCCGAACCCGTAGATTTGTCGTCCGAGGCCTGTCCGCGACAGGATAATCCACGTCGCGGTGACCACTGCGACCATGGCCAAGACCGGCAAATAGAGTGTCGCTGACCCTCGTTCTAAAGGAACGCTCAGGATAGCCACACGATCATAGAGCCAATCGGGAATGTCGTAGAGAGACCGCCCCCGCGACAGATACATCAGCAGCCCGAAGAACAGGTTGAACGTCCCAATGGTGACGATGATCGAAACGATCCGAAAGCGGTGGATGAAGAGCGCATTGAAAAGTCCCAAAGACATGCCCACCCCGCTCGCCAGCAGAAGGCCAATTGCCCAATTGCCGCCACCCGTCTGCATCAAAAGGACAACCGTGACGTACTGCACCACCGACGCAGCCACAGAAAAGGAAATGTCGATGCCGCCGGCAATCAGAACAACAACCAGCCCAACGGCGAAGATGATGTTCACCGATTGATTGTTGAGCAGATCAAACACGTTCTGCAGGGAGAGAAAGCTGTCTGTTGCCAGACTCAAGAACGCCGACAACAGGAGGATCAGGAGCGTCAGCACGCCCTCGGGGCTCACGAGGAAGCTACGCATTGATCAAGCCCTCGAGAGCTTCTTCTTCGATGTCATGGGGGCTGAGTTCTTCGCGTATGGATCCGTCACGCAGGATGAGCACGCGGTCGGCGTGCGTGTGCACTTCGCTCGCCTCATCGGTGATGAGAAGAATGGCCATGCCTTGATCGGCGAGGTCTCGCGCGATGCGAAAAATGCCGGCTTTGGCCCCCACATCAACGCCCACCGTCGGCGCATCCAGGATCAGAACCTTCGGTTTGGTAGCGAGCCACTTCGCTAAGACAATCCGTTGTTGGTTGCCGCCCGAGAGCGAAGAGACCGGTAAATCTGGGTTGCTGACTTTGGTTTTGAGCCTGTCGATCCAGTGATCACACAGCGCGCGGATCCGGCCTGGCGAGAGCCAGTATGAAGGCTGCGCCAGATCGTCGAGGACGGTTGCGGCGGTGTTCTTGACGATGGATTGGGTCTGCACCAGCCCGAGGTTGAGCCGGTCCTCTGACACGTAAGCGATGCCCGCCTCAATGGCGTCCTCGTTGCTCGCAAACCGAACGGGCCGCCGATTTAGAAGAATGTCACCAAGATGAGGCCGAGTCATGCCGAAGAGCGACAGCGCAAGTTCGGTCCGGCCCGACCCCATCAAGCCAGTCAGCCCGAGGATCTCCCCTGCGTGCAGGGAAAATGAGATATCCTGATACTCGCCTGTGCGGGATAGGTTGCGCACTTCGAGCACCGTATCGCCGAAGTCCTTCTTTGGTCTTTGTTTCTCGTTGAGTTCCAGCCCAGTCATGAGTTCAGACAGGCGTTTTTGCGTCATGCCTTCCGTGGGGTATGTGCCGACAAGTTTGCCGTCCTTTAGAATGGTCACCCTCGCGCAAACATCCAACACCTCAGCCAAACGATGGCTGACAAAGACGATGGAGATGCCCTCGGAGGAGAGTTTTCTGACGATCGCGAGAAGCGCTTGGGTTTCCTTCCGTGTGAGCGATGCGGTGGGTTCATCCATAAAGATGATCCGCGCATCAGCGGCCAGGACACGGCAAATGGCAACGATCTGACGCTTGGCGATACTCAGGTCACCAAGTCGAACATTTGGGTCAAGCTCAATACCGATCCGGGAGATGACGTCTTCGGCGGTCTTTCGGATGTCCGACACCTTCCGTGCCCCGAAAGGTCTCGAGACAAAGGCATCGAACGAGATATTTTCAGCAACCGTCAAATCCGGAAAGAGCGCCAGGTCCTGCCATATGACATGCAAGCCGTGCTTTTTGGCCTCTTGGGGCAAGACGCTGGCAGTCGCGGGAGCGCCGCCGAAGGAAATCTCGGCACCGGGCTCAGGGACGTTTACGCCGTTGATGACCTTAATCAGGGTGCTCTTTCCGCAGCCATTTTCACCAGCAAGACAATGAACTTCCCCCTTCTCAAGTTCGAATGAGACATTCTCAAGCGCCGTGAACGCGCCAAACTTTTGAGTGACGCCCGAGGCGCGCAATGCTTGCTTAGCCATAACGATCCTCTGCCACATGATCCCTCATCTGACGTGACGCTATATGAATTACGGAAAGTTGTCGGGGCGCGACCACAAAGGGCAGCCGCACCCCTGGGAGGAGCGGAGGTCAGAGACCCAGATCGGCCAGGCCGTCTATAGTCTCGGTGTTCAACGCCAACGGCTTATTTGCAAAGATGTTGTTTCCATCGAGTGCAATCTCACCGAGAAGGGGTAGGTCATTGCCATCGGCAATTTGACCGCCGTCGACAAGCATGTTCCCAAGCTCTACAAAAACCTTACCGGCTTCCAACGGGCTCCAAACAAAGCCACCGGTGATCGCTCCATCGTGGACAAGCTTCCGACCTTGCCCAGCGGAAAAAAGTCCCACAACGGCGACTTCACCAGCAAGACCGCGCTCCTCGACCGCGCGTGCCGCTCCAATCGGGCCTTGGCTACCAAAAGCCAGCACGCCTGCAAGGTCGGGGTTCGCGCGCATCAGGTCGAGCGTCGTGTTACGGCTGTCATCGACGCTTTCAGCGACGCCGAAGCGATCAGCGACCTGGCTCATGCCAGGGCAGTTTTCATTGAGCCAGGATACCGCCGCATCCGCCCAAGCGTTATGCGCAGGGACCGTCAGACCCCCGACATAAACAGCATATCCGCCCTCGCAGCCGGTAGCCTCAGCAAAGAGCTCGGCATGCGCGATCCCAAGGTCATCCGACGAAACCATCTCGAAATTGAAGTCGTTGTTCACAGTGTCGGGGGACTCGTGCGTGATGACAACAATGCCCTCGGATCGCGCGCGCTCGAGCACCGGCTCCAACACCGTTGCGTCATTGGGAACCACACCAATGACATCGACACCACGTGCGATCAAATCCTCAATAGCGCGCACTTGCAAAGCAGGGTCGTCGCTTGTTGGACCCACCATGAACGCATCAACGCCGAGGGCTTCAGCCTGCTCCTGAATGCCCTGCTCCATAGCGTTGAACCACGGGATGCCACCGATTTTTACGACGACGCCAATTGTCGTCTCCGCAGACGCGGTCCCCGCTGAAAGCAATGCAGCGACAGCCGCGCCGCCAAGAATCTTGGAAATGCCTTTCATGGCTTCCTCCCTGATTGAGCCCTCTTCGGGCATTTTGGTCACGCACATCTTTCTTGCGCAACCGGTTGTGCATGGATTGCACAATCGGTTGTGCGGTGTCAACATACCAAAATGCGGAGAATTCGAGCCAAGCAGGCAAATGTCTGAAAGCCCAAAGAAAACAACGATCTACAATCTGGCTGATCTCGCGGGGACCTCTGCGGGCACTGTGAGCGCGGTCATCAACGGCAATTGGAAGAAACGCAGAATCAGCAGGAAAATGGCGGAGCGTGTTCTGAAGCTCGCTGAAGAACACGGGTTCGCGCTCAATATGCAAGCGCGGGCGCTAAGCCGCGAAAAGTCTGGCATCATCGGCATGATCGTTCCGATGTATGACAACCGCTACTTCAGCTCGATCGCGCAGGAGTTCGAAGCGCGGGCGCGTGATGCGGGCTATTTCCCAATCGTCACCTGTACACGACGCGATCCGGATCTTGAGGTCGCGGCTGCGCGTGCGATGTTGGGATATCAAGTGGAAAGGCTGATTTGCACCGGGGCGACCGACCCGGACAGGATCCACGACCTATGCGCCGCAGCAGGTGTGCCCACGCTAAATCTCGACCTTCCCGGCACCAAGGCGAGCTCCGTGATCTCTGACAACTATAAGGGGGCATTGGAGCTGACTGACAGCCTTCTTGCCGTCAAAGCATCGGCGCAACCAACTGTCCTCTTTATTGGAGGCAGAGCGACAGACCACAACACGTCCGAACGGATAAAGGGGTTCCATGAGGCGTGTAAAAAGGGTGGCGTGCCGGAAGCAGACATCCATGTATTGCCTTGTGGCTATGCGGCACAGAAAGCGAGATCAGCTTACGTAGACTGGGCGAAAGCGCAAAAGACCACGCCCGATATTCTCTTTGTAAACTCAACAATTTCCCTCGAGGGCTTGCTCCCCCTCCTTGATGCAAACGCAGATGGCGACCCTCAGATCATCGTGGGCTGCTTCGACTGGGATCCATTCGCGGCGCGGACGAACCTCGAAATGCGCATGGTAAAGCAGGACGTCGGCTCCATGCTGGGGGCACTGTTCGATTTGTTTCGGGAGCCGAAGGGTGATATTCGACTGATACAAATCCCTACCATTGTGCAGGGAAAAGACTCGTCCGTCTAAGTCTATGTTCTTGATACATTTAGAGGTTCCAGCGGACTCGTAGCCAGCTCGGCCCAGGACAGTTCCGTGATACTTCTGCAGCATAGGATCCGACGGATGATCAACCAGTTTTGGCTGCTCCAATATGGGTTAAAATCGGCTTTGGAAGGATTGCCGAAACTGGTGTAACGCGCAGCGTTTGGCAGATATGAGCTCAGCACCGACCAACGCCGCATGAAGTACAGACACCCGCTTCGAAATGGCGAACGGTAGAACCGTTCGCCATCATCGCTCAGATATCAATACGCTCAGCGATGCTCAGGGCATCTTCGAGTTCAACGCCAAGATAACGCACTGTACTGTCGACCTTCGTGTGACCAAGCAGCAATTGCACCGCGCGGAGATTGCCGGTCTTTCGATAAATCTCCGCTGCTTTTGTCCGGCGGAGCGAGTGGGTGCCATATCCACTCGGCTCTAACCCAATCGCTGAGACCCAATCACGAACAAGCCGTCCATACTGGCGGGTCGAGATGTGTGGACGATCATGGCAGCGGCTTGGGAACATAAACCGACATGCAAACATCTCGAGGGATTTGACCCAGGCCAAAACAGTTTCGCGAGTGTTTTCAGTCAATTCAAACTGCACCGGTTGCTTGGTCTTGCTTTGGATCACAGAAACGCGTTCCCGAACGCGATCATCCTTTACGAGGTCAGACACGGACAATTTGACCAGATCACAACCACGCAGCTTGCTGTCGATGGCGACGTTGAACAACGCCAGATCGCGTAGATTGTCCGCAAGTTCGAGCCTGGCCCGGATCGCCCAGACCTGTTTTGGCAACAGGGGCCGCTTCTGGCCGATGATGCGTCCTTTGTTCCAGGCTTTGCGCTTGGGGGTGGTTGCGGGAAGTTGGACTCTTGGCATGATATGCCCTCCGATCCTCCCTCCACACCCAGTCATCAGCACTGCGCTGACGGGACCATTCTACGGTTTGGCCGAATGCCCGGTATCAAAGACGCATGTTAACTGTGGTTGCCGCACTAGCATTGGGCAGCTGCGAGCCCAACTTGTGAGTCAAAATTTCTCGGTGCATGCGCTCGCAGCACAGATTGTGCCGCATGCGCATCATTTTGAACTCTTTGCTCCGACGTTAAGAGCGGACGTTCGTGTCGGGGGGAGCAAGGGTGGCCAGGCAAAAGGCAAGTCGGGAACCAAATTGTTCGTCGGCGTCACGTCGGCCCGCTTTGTTCAATTTCGTAACACGTTAAAGAGTCCCTCTCCAAATCCAATAAATCTGCCGGGCTATTGATGCCGGATAGATGCAATCACTTGGCTATGTTTCGCCAATCGCGGACATCTTCGGTCGGCTTCTTGGGCACAAATCGGCGGCACCTTTTGCTCAGACAAGGGTGCGGGCTTTTAAGAAACCTGTGCGTTGGATCGTGCCAACCGTTCGAACACTCTGGCCACGGCTTCTGCGCCGGGATCAGTGTTTCCTTTCAATTGGGCCGCATTAACGTAGGCTGCTCGGCCTGCTTTAGCCTTCAGCATGAATGCGGTATCCTCTGCGCCTTTTCTTGCAAGTGAAGCGGCGTCTTCTAGACCTTGTTCAAGCACCTCCAATGCCGGTTCCAGCGCGTCGATCATCGTGCGATCGCCAAGGTTCGCGCCACCTACCTCTTTGATACGCTGCAGACCAAACTGCAGCGCAGCAATGGGTGTGCGTCCGCTCGAACATGCCTCACCGGCAGCAGAGAAGAAAATGGCCAGAATGACACCGAAGGAACCACCCATGGTTTGGGTCAGTTCATGACCGATCGCTGGAAAGAGCTGGATCAGATCAGCTTGAGGAAGTTTATCCAAACGGTCCAGAAGCGCGCGAGCAGCTGTGGCAACTGTCGCACCCGTGTCACCATCACCAGACTTAGAATCTAGCGCATTCAAATCCGCCTCGGCGTCGATCAAAGCGTCACAGCATTCACGAATGATCCGTGCGTGGCCATCGTGGCTAGAGGCCAGAATGCGAACCGAATTTGAATGCTCTGGCAGAGGCAAAAGCGCCGTCGGCACGATTTCCTGCATGTCGGGCCAGGAAGACACTGCGACCTCCGCTTGCAGCAGCGGTAAGTCTGTTTCGTCAACCGGGTAGACTGAGATGCAAACACCGTGCATGTCCAACGCGGTCATCAATGGCGCAGGTCCAACGATGTGGGTGATCCTGTCGCCAATGCTTGATTTTTGGAGTTCCTGGGTCAGGACAGACATCTCAAGCGCGGTCGTCCCACCCAGGTTGTTCAACAAAACACAGTAATTATCCGCTGTTAAATGTGGTTCGAGCTTTGAAGCAGCGTCTGCAACCGCCTTCTTGGCATCCTTGAAAGCGATTTGCTCGGCTCCGGATTCGCCATGAATCCCAAGGCCCATTTCGATATCACCTTCGGCAATACGATCTTCGCGATCACTGCCTGGCACAGTGCAACTGCTCAAAGACATTCCGATACTGATTGCGCCTTGCGCCGCACGCTGTGCGGCGTTTGTGACGTCTTCCAGGTCACCACCCGCCTCGGCAACCGCACCAGCTATCTTATGGACGAAGAGTGTCCCCACGAGACCACGAGGTTGGGCCAAGTCGGGCAACGCAATGTCGTCTTGCACGATCACCATGTTAACACGCAAACCCATCTCACGCGCCCGAGCAGCCGCCAATCCGAAGTTGAGCCGATCACCTGTGTAGTTTTTGACCACCAGCAAACAACCAGCCTTACCTGTGACGGCCTGGATCCCTGCCAGAACCGCATCGACCGACGGCGAGGCAAATACATCGCCGCAGACAGCAGCAGTGAGCAATCCAGAGCCTACGAAACCCGCGTGTGCGGGCTCATGGCCTGATCCCCCATCGGATACGATCGCCACTTTGCTTTGGTCCCAGTCGCTACGCACTACAACCCGCACAAAAGGATAGCCATCCAACCTCGTCAGCTTTCCGCCAGAGGCTGCGACCACACCATTGATGGCCTCTTGAACGATGTCTTCTTTCTTATTGAAAAACTGTGCCATGGAGCGTGCCTTTTGTATGGTCTTGATTTGCTTGTCAGTTCCTCCGGGCGGCCCAGGAAGCAGGACGCCCGGAGAAGGTTTGCAGTTCTCATATTCAGCAACCGATCGGGAGGAGACGGTTTGCCGGGCTCAGAACTGCGGACAGTCACGCGCAGTCAGATGCGCTTGGAATGCTCTTAATTGATCGCGCTGTTGTAGAAGTTCGCTTCAACGTCATCCATATCGACAGCCGCCAGATCTTCGGGCAGCTCATAGGCCATGGCATCGGCTTTCACCTTCTCTTTGTCGAAGTTGTTCCCTTCGGCAACGAAGTCGTTCACTACGAAGTCACCGGCGTTGATGTCCGTGGACAGCAGGCCGATTTCCTTTTGCACATCAAAGAATTTCTGGAAGCCCGCGATGTCATGCTCACCCCAACCAGCGCGCGCCGACAGGTCACCTTTGAAGGTGCGGTGGATCTGCATCAAGCTTTCGGTGCCAGCACGGGGGCCAAAACCCTGACGGGTTGCGGGCAGCGCCTTGAACACGATGTCGGCAGCAGCACGTGGATTGTGCTCGGCGAATTCGTGGCCCATGGCCATGCCTTTGACATAGGCTTGCAGAAACGCTTTCTTGTCGGGGTCTTCAACATCTGCCCGGCGCACAACTTGGCTGTTGGATGGCAGTGGCGAGCCACGCATACCCATCCAGTAGTCAAACTTCTGGTTGTTCTTTTCGAGCAGAGCGCGCAGACCTTCCCAGGACAGGCAGGCATCGCCTTCGCCCGCGGCCAAAGCAGCGGTCCAGTTCGGGAAGCCCGCTTCTACGTAGTTTACTTTAGATACGTCAACGCCAACGGCTTTCAGCATCGGATCGGCGATGGACTGCCAAGCGGCCGACCCTAGAAGGACTGTCTTGCCTTCCAGACCGCGGAGATCGGTCATGCCTTCGCCTTTGCGGAAAGCGATGTTAAAGAGGTCCAGATAGCCGGTGCCGAAGATCGACACGAGGCCCATTTCGTTCTCGATCGAATTGCCTAGGATGCCAGGTGCAGGGAAACCCATGTCAGCTTGGCCAACAGAAACGAATTGCACCACTGCGGTCCCACCGGGAGGTCCAGGTTGCAGTTCAAGCTCTACGCCCAGATCACCGAAGTAACCCATAGCTTGCGCAACCCAGATGGCATAGTCGTCCATCACTTCGATGGTGCCGCGCGGGGAAATCCATGTGTGCTTGCCCGAATAGGGCGCTGCCATGGCCGAGGTTGCAGACATCAGGCCGCCTCCAAGGCCCGTTGCGGTTACGACGCCAGCGCTGCTGACTTTCAGAAAATTCCGCCGGGACAAACCGGTTTGATTGATAAGGCGTTTCATACCTTCTCCTCCACTGTTCCCACTCTGTTGATAATGGCGGTCTGCTGAGCGGGGCATCGCAGACCGCTCATGGTTCAGCTTTCCCAGCCGGCCAGTTTTTTGCCGAGCCATGAGAAGAAGACGTAGATGCAGATACCCATCACTGCGAGGATCAGGATCACGGCAAAGAACTCAGCTGTGCGCAGGGTCGACGAGAACGTTGTCAGTTTGCTGCCTAGGCCAAAGCCACCGCCGGACATCTCGGCCCCAATCGCCGTAATGACCGAAAAGATCGCGCCCATCATCAGACCAACGATGATCATTGGCATTGCCATGGGGATGCGGATTTTTGTGAAGATCTGCAACGTCGTCGCGCCGTAGGACCGTGCCAAAGCGATTTTGTCGTGGTCGACGCGCCGGAAGCCTGTGGCAGAGTTAATCATCACCATCGGACCCGCCGCCAAAGCGACGGCGATGATCCGCGGTGCATAGCCAAACCCAAAGTTCAGGATCAACAAAGGCACCAGCGCCAACATAGGCGTTGTCACCAGGAGCAAGATGTAAGGTGTGATGATCTTTTCCACGAAGGGAAATTGCGTGATCACAGCAGCGAGGATCATCCCAATGGACGCGCCGATGGTGTATCCCACGGCAAGCTCGACAAGCGTGTAGCCCAGATGTGGCGCGATTTCATCGAAGTGGACAAATAGCGCTGTCACGATGGCCGAAGGTGCCGGCATGACGAACTCTTTGACCTCGAAGTAGCGCAGTAGGAATTCTGCCCCGCCGATGATGACGACTGCGACCGCGAAGATCGCTAACACTTCGGTCATGTTTTGAATTTTTGGACCCGAAGTCAGGCCGCCGGACATGTTAACGCTCGAGGGCGCGTCGCTTGTGTTGGTACTGTCACTCATGGGCTCTACTCCGCAGCCACGGCCGCGGCGGCCGATGTAGGTTGATGTTGGATTTCTGCTTTGATCTCGTTCACGAGGTCGAAAAACTCTTTGCTCTCCATGAGCTTGAGTTGCCGAGGCCGCTCGAACGGCACGTCAAATACCTTGTGCATTCGGCCAGGTCGTGCGCTCATCACGTAGACTTTGTTGGATAGAAACACCGCCTCCTGAATGGAGTGGGTGATCAGCATGATGGTCTTCTGGGTCTCTTCCCAGATTTCCTCCATCAACAGGTTCATCTCATCGCGTGTGAACGCGTCCAGCGCGCCAAACGGCTCATCCATCAGAAGCACGTCAGGATCAGAAGCTAAAGCGCGCACGATCGAGGCGCGCTGCTGCATGCCGCCAGAAAGTTCCTTGGGCATTTTGCTGCCGAAGCCGCCAAGGCCAACACGGTTCAACAGCGCCTCGATCTTTGTCCGGTCAGGTGCTTGGCCACGGATTTCAAAGGGAAATTCAATGTTCTGCTGGATGGTCCGCCAAGGCAGCAAGTTGGCCGATTGAAACATCATCCCGATGCTGGGATGCGGTTTCTCAATGGGTTCATCCGCCAATGCGATTGAGCCCGAACTAAGCTGATGCAAGCCCGCGATAGACCAAAGCAACGTCGTCTTCCCGCAGCCAGACGGCCCAACCACCGAGATGAACTCGCCTTGTTTAACGGTTAGATCAACGTCCTGCAAAGCATGCACATCGCCCGAACTGGTCTCGTAGACTTTGGTGGCGCCACGTACGAGCAGCGGTTTTTCTTGTCTTTCCATTCTCTCCCCACTTCCCGGCTTGGCCGATGATTGGACAAAGGGTTCCAGTGGCCGCGAAACGATGTTTTGCGGTCCAGTGAGTGTTTCGGTTGGGAAGTCTTGATTAAGTAGCCAGCAGCTCTCCCAAAGCCGCATCGACTTGAGCCATGTAGTTCGGCTCAACACCGTTCAGTGCAAAATGCCCGTCTTTACTTTCGATCACGCTTATCTTGGCACCTGCGATCATCTTGCAGTCTTCTTCGCATTCGTTTGGTGGAAAGAAGAGGTCATGATCAATCGGCATCACGCAAGTCTTGGCTGTGATCCGACCTAGCGCCTTGGCCAGATCGCCACCTTCGTGCCGCCCGACGTCTGCGTGCCGCCATTTGTGCATTTCACACAGCAGAGCATTCGGATCCATTGGCTCGAAATAGGCCTTCATGAAACCGTTGAGGAAATCATCAAGCGATGACATGCCCAAAACGGTTTTCCAGCGCTCTTCCTGGTAGAACTCTCGCGACCACCCAAGCGTCGACACGATCATGGCCATCCGGTCCATCCCATCTCGCACATCCAAACCGGACGGGTACCAGCCATTGTTCCACGCGGGATCTGATTTGAGGGCCTCTTCCAGAGCCTGGACGAACACCTTTTGGTGCAACGACACACGCGCTGTTGCGGCAATTGGTGCCGCCCGCTCAACCATCTCGGGATGGACAACAGCCCATTCATAGACCTGTTGTCCGCCCATGGATCCGCCAACAACCATCGCAAGCTTCTCAATTCCAAAATGTTCCGTGAGCAGCTTGTGTTGAGCGGCCACATCGTCACCGATGCTCAGATTTGGAAACTTGCCCATAGTCTGAGGGGCGGGCGTGTTGTGCGGGGAGGACGAGGTGCCAGCCCCCAATTGATCGGCAACAATGATCAAGTACTTCGATGGATCAAGCGCGTGCTCTTCCCCGATGTACACGCCTTCCATCACCAGGCCCGTGCCGGAAAACCAAGTCGTGACCAGAATGGCATTGGACCTGTTGGCGTTCAGCGTGCCAAAGGTCCGGTAGGCGAGCTTGGCCTCACGCAAAGTCTCGCCACATTCAAGCAGTAGGTCGCCTAGTTCAAATTGCTCGTACGCGCCTTGTGTCGGTGTATCGTAGAATTCGTTCGTGATCATGGGACAGCCTTAGTTCAGGGACGCAGAGATAGCGTCGATCCCAGCTTGTGCGCATTGCTCATCTTCGTCGCTGCTTGCGCCGCTGACGCCAATGCCGCCAAGCAAGGCACCATCCATCGTCGTGATCGGCAGACCACCTGCGAAGGCGACGATTCCAGGGACAAATGCCGCGCCTGGAAGACCCGCATCCACGCCGTCCCGGTTCTCACCGAAGGATAAATCACCCATCACACGCGTCGGCGCGCCATAGAGCGCTGATGTGATCGCCTTGTTCTCGGCAATGCCAGCGCAGGCCTTGCAAGCGCCGTCCTGTCGGGACGCAGCCAAAAGGTGCCCACCATCGTCCACCACAAAGGCGTTTAAGTTCGAGTATCCGTTGGCCACTTGGTCCGCGAAACATGCCGCGACCATCTGTTGAGCCAGAGCGTTTGACAGCACCGGCTTGGTGGCCAGGTCCTCGGCACCTGCGGTCATCGGCGCTGCCGCAGCAATAAGCGCAGCACAAAGTGTTCTGTGGATCATTTTGATCTCCTCCCAATATGTCCCGCTCCCTCCTCAAGGCGCGGCAAGCCACGTGGTTTTGCGCAACCCACAAGAACTGCATCCACTTTTGCTTGGTGTAGGAGGTTAGGAGATCGTGCCCTAGGCGATCTATCGCGAACATTCGCTATGTGAAAAATTCAGCTTTCACACAGCTGGCTAAATGTCAAAACCATCAAGATTTGATAACGATACTATTAGGTTAGGCGTGCTCGAGACACCCATTTTACTGCGGATACTGCGCAGTTGGTGATCGATGGTGGACAGAGACCTTCCGCGAATATTCGCGATTTCTTTGTAGCTCAGTCCTTGGGCAACAAGGCGCGCCACTTCGATCTCAGCGCTTGTCAAAGCATCCAGTGCACCAGAGCCACGCCTACCGTAATGGAATACGCTTACAGCGTCATGTTTGACCGCTGCTTGCGGATCTTGCGCCTCTGTGATGTCCTTTGCCACAGCAATGATTGGGCTTAGTACATCCGTTACAGTCTGCTCAAAACGGTCAAATAAATCTGCTTCATTGGGAACAAGATGTTCCGTCCAATCTGCGCAGATTAGGCCAAATCCGCCGCCATTTGTCCTTAGAGCTGCACCAAATTTGGATTTCGTACGCGCACCGGACATGCGCTTGCGCAGCCTTGGCGTAACACGCCGGTCCTGTTTGATATCGGCGAAGACGACGGGTTTGTTCCCGGCCCACATCGCGCGCATGATCGGATCTCGGTTATCCACCGCAAAGCCACCGAACGAGGGCACATCATAGTCCCCATTCTTGGCTTCCGCGAAGCCCGGGAAATACTCCTCATCATCCGGTCGCCCAAACCCTGTATCAACACGTTGGCAGTCCAGGGTGTCTCGAAGCCACCGCGTCGCAATGCTCCAGCAGGTCGTTACATCGTCGAGATGAAGGAGCATATGCGCTGCCAAGTCTCTTGCAGGTTTGTTACGGATGTTGGGGGAATCCAGAAGCCGCGCCCGCAGATGGCGTTGTGCTCCATACACATCGCCTAGAACTACATCACCAGGTGCTTGGCGTGTATTTTGGGCTTCTGAGTGCAAGTACGAGACCCCTTTCGGTGTTCGCCTGAGCTGTGGATACCAGTTTGATGCAGCGCGTGTATTCAATTTCTTGTGGCAACCTTAATATCGACATCTGCGCAACGCGTCCATCTAAGCTGGATGGGAGCTAGCCGTCCGATATGTCACCAACGCTGAATTTCGATACCTTGCACCAGACTAAGTGCGTCTAGGAATTCGGCGGTTTGAGATCCGAACCAATAGTGTAGTCGCAAAGACTGAAGCGGCTCAGGAGATTTGAGATGGTAGTGCTATCTGATGATATGGGCTTGGCGTCGGCGCGCGGCACTGCCGTTCGCTAACCCATACCCCTAAATGAATTATGTGCGGCACAGCATCAAATAACTGCAATTTTGGTGAATGACTGATTTGAGGAAATTCGCTGAAAGGCGAAACGCAAGCTTCTGCAGATGCAAACAAATTCCGCGTCAGCAATAGACCCGGCTGCACAAGTCCGCTTTGTCCCGCTGCCCGTAAGTTCAACCCGTAGACTTCGCTGCGCGATGAACCAATGGCTGCTATCCCTGCCGCTTTGCAGCGCCGAACAGAACGCAGCCGCAGCGATTTTCTTGCTGCATGCGCGTGCAGCGCAAAATCCAAATTCACAGTATGGGCTCCGAGCGGGCATTCGCTGCGATCGAAGTCAATAACCGCTTGGTGCGGTTAGATATCTCGTCGGTTCCGTTTCGCCAGCTCCCTGTCTCCATACGCCCCCGCACTACTACGCCTTCATAACTGTTGCCCGGAGCCAAATAGCGGTCTTCTTGATCGGTCTCATGATCTATCGCGAGAACCATCATGACCGTTACGCCCTTCAAAACCGACACGTCTTCCCGCGGCGCGCGGATGCTGCGCACAGCCCTCGGCCCCGGCATCGCGACCTGGCTCGAAGATGCCGCCGTCGTCGAAGTTATGCTGAACCCGGACGGGCGGCTCTGGGTCGACCGGTTGGCCGATGGGCTGGCTGATACCGGCGCGGTGCTGTCCTCTGCCGATGGCGAGCGCATCATCAGGCTTGTCGCGCATCATGTCGGCGCTGAGGTACATCCCGAGACTCCGCGTGTTTCAGCGGAGTTGCCGGGGACCGGCGAGCGTTTCGAAGGGCTGCTGCCGCCGGTCGTGTCCGCTCCAACCTTCGCCATTCGCAAGCCCGCCGTCGCGGTGTTCACCCTCCAAGACTATGTCGCGAGCGGCATTCTTTCGGCCGACGCCGCCAACCATTTGCGCGAGGGTGTCACTGGCCGGGCCAATATCCTCGTCGCGGGTGGGACTTCGACCGGCAAGACAACGCTAACCAACGCGCTCTTGGCGGAGGTCGCCAAGACCTCCGACCGTGTGGTCCTGATCGAGGACACGCGCGAGCTGCAATGCCTGACCCCCAACCTCGTGGCCCTGCGCACGAAAGCCGGCGTTGCGACCCTGTCCGATCTCGTGCGCGCGTCGCTGCGCCTGCGCCCCGATCGCATCCCCATCGGCGAGGTGCGCGGCCCGGAAGCACTGGACCTGTTGAAGGCCTGGGGTACCGGCCATCCGGGCGGGATCGGAACGATCCATGCCGGCTCCGCAATCGGTGCGCTGCGGCGGCTCGAGCAGCTGATCCAGGAAGCGGTGATCACCGTCCCGCGCGCCCTGATCGCAGAGACCATCGACATGATCGCCGTGCTGTCAGGCCGAGGCGCTGAGCGTCGCCTCTCCGAACTTGCCCGAGTCACCGGTCTCACTTCGTCCGGCGACTACGCACTCACCCACATTCTTCCGCCAAACTCAGGAGACCGTCCGTGACCCTCATTCGATCCCCCCAACTGCTGCTCGGCACCGCCGCGCTGACCCTTCTGGCCTTCGCCCTGCCCGAGCCGGCGCTCGCCGCCGGGTCCGGCATGCCCTGGGAAGCACCCTTGCAAACCATCCTGGAGTCCATCGAAGGCCCGGTCGCCAAGATCGTCGCGGTGATCATCATCATTGTTACGGGCCTGACTCTGGCCTTTGGCGACAGTTCGGGCGGCTTCCGGCGTCTGGTCCAGATCGTATTCGGACTTTCCATTGCCTTCGCGGCCTCGAGCTTCTTCCTGTCCTTCTTCTCCTTCGGCGGCGGGGCGCTGATCTGATGGAAAGCCCTACCGACATCCCCGGCTATATTGCGCCGGTGCACCGAGCGTTGATCGATCCGATCCTGCTGGCCGGTGCTCCCCGCACCATCGCCATCGCAAACGGCACTCTCGCAGCCGCCATCGGACTCGGCTTGCGGCTTTGGCTGGTTGGCCTCGCGTTCTGGATTGTCGGCCACCTCCTCGCGGTCTGGGCCGCGAAGAGAGACGCGCAGATCGCCGAGGTGGCGCGGAGGCATCTCCGTTACCCGTCCTGGTTCGGGGTCTGAGCCGATGATGCGCCTCGCCGAATACCGGTCCAAACCGGCACTTCTGGCCGATTTCCTGCCTTGGGCGGCGCTTGTCGCACCGGGCGTCATCCTGAACAAGGACGGCAGTCTTCAGCGCACGGCGCGGTTCCGGGGACCGGACCTGGACTCCGCAACGCAAGCCGAACTGGTCGCCACATCGGCCCGGCTCAACAGCGCGCTCCGGCGGCTTGGCTCTGGCTGGGCTGTCTTCATCGAGGCGCAGCGGATCCCAGCACGGGACTACACCACCTCCGAGTTCCCCGATCCCGTCTCCGCCCTTGTCGATGCCGAACGGTGCGCGCAGTTCGAAGAAGCAGGGGCGCATTTCGAGAGCGCGTATTTCCTGACGCTGGTCTGGATGCCGCCCGCTGACGACGCGAGCCGCGCCGAAGGCTGGTTGCTGGAGAACGCCCCGGATCGCAGCACCAAGCCGCAGGATCTTGTCTCCAGCTTTGTCAGCCGCGCCGACCGGCTGACCGATCTGCTCGACGGGTTCATGCCGGAAATCGCCTGGCTCTCGGACGCCGAGACCCTGACCTACCTGCACTCGACTGTTTCGACGCGGCGACAGCGCGTCCGCGTGCCGGAGGTGCCGATGCATCTGGACGCGGTTCTGTCCGATGACCCGTTGGTGGGTGGGCTGACACCCAGACTTGGGGACGCACATCTCAAGACCCTGACCATCATCGGTCTGCCAAGCGCCACCTGGCCCGGACTACTCGACGAGTTGAACGCGCAGGGTTTCGAGTATCGCTGGTGCACGCGCGCGATCTGCCTCGACAAGACAGATGCCGCCCGGGTGTTCACCCGCATCCGCCGGCAGTGGTTCGCCAAGCGCAAGTCCGTGGCAGCGATCCTGAAAGAGGTGATGACCAACGAAGCCTCGACCCTGCTCGACAGTGATGCGGCCAACAAGGCGGCAGATGCCGACGAAGCGCTGCAGGAATTGGGCGCGGACGTGGCGGGCGCGGCTTACGTCACCGCCACGATTACCGTCTGGGACGAAGACCCCCGAGCGGCCGAGGCAAATCTCAAGGCAGCAGAGAAGATCGTGCAGGGGCGCGATTTCACCTGCATCCCCGAATCCCTGAACGCGCTCGAAGCGTGGCTGGGCTCCCTGCCCGGCCATCTTTACGCCAATGTCCGCCAGCCGCCGATCTCCACGCTGAACCTCGCGCATATGATCCCGATCTCGGCGGTCTGGGCGGGTCCGGATCGGAACGACCACCTCGACGGTCCACCGCTGTTCCACGGTGAGACCGAAGGCACGACCCCGTTCCGATTCTCCACACACGTTGGCGATGTCGGCCATACCCTGATCGTCGGGCCGACCGGGGCGGGCAAATCAGTCCTGCTAGCATTGATGGCGCTGCAATTCCGCCGTTATCCGGGCGCGCAGGTCTTCGCCTTCGACTTCGGCGGCTCGATCCGCTGCGCCACGCTCGCCATGGGCGGGGATTGGGAGAATCTCGGCGATGCACTGGCCGACGAGGAACCAGCGGTGCAGCTGCAACCGCTCGCAGGGATCGATGAGGCGTCGGAACGCGCCTGGGCGCAGGATTGGCTCGCGGGAATCCTCGGGCGTGAAGGCGCGGCGATCGACCCGACAGCGCGGGATCATCTCTGGTCGGCGCTGACCTCGCTCACCTCGGCCCCGCGCGAGGAGCGCACACTCACCGGCCTCTCGGTCCTGCTGCAATCGACCGAACTCAAACGCGCGCTGAAGCCCTTCTGTCTCGGCGGCCCCTTCGGCCGGCTTCTGGATGCCGAGACGGAGGAACTCGGGTCGTCCGATGTGCTGGCCTTCGAGACCGAAGGGCTGATCGGTTCGCCCGTGGCTCCCGCCGTGCTGGCCTATCTCTTCCACCGGATCGAGGCCCGGCTCGACGGGCGCCCCACGATGATGCTGATCGACGAGGGCTGGCTCGCCCTCGATGACGCCAACTTCGGCGGGCAACTGCGCGAATGGCTGAAGACGCTCAGGAAGAAGAACGCCTCCGTCATCTTCGCCACCCAGTCGCTGGCCGATATCGACGGGTCTCTCATCGCGCCCGCCATCATCGAGAGCTGCCCCACGCGGATCTTCCTGCCCAATGAGCGCGCTTTCGAGCCGCAGATCGCGCGCATCTATCAGAATTTCGGGTTGAACTACCGCCAGATCGACATCCTCGCCCGCGCAACGCCGAAGCGGGACTACTACTGCCAGTCGCGCGACGGAAACCGGCTCTTCTCCCTAGGCCTCGGTGAGGTGGCGCTGGCCTTCACCGCGGCTTCCTCCAAGGCAGACCAGACCGCCACGACCCAGATGCTCGCCAACACTAGCCGCGACGGCTTCGCCGCGGCCTGGCTGCGCCATCGCGGCCTCGACTGGGCGGTCGAGCTACTTGGCAGCGCCACGGCGCCACCCGCTCCAGACGCCCAACCCACCGACCAGAAGGAGACCGAAAATGACCCGCAACCCTGACCGCCCTGCCCACTCCCTGAAACTCGCAACCGCGCTGATGGTCGGCACCCTTGTGCTCACACCGGTCCTGACGACACCGGCCCAGGCCTTCTTCTTCGGAGGCGGTGGCCGGATCGTCTACGACCCGCGGAACCACGCCGAAAACATCCTCTCGGCCGCCCGCGCGCTGGAGCAGATCAACAACCAGATCGCGCAGATCCAGAACCAGGCGCAGATGCTGATGAATGACGCGCTGAACCTTGCGAACCTGCCGCATTCCTCGCTGGCGCAGCTGCAGAACGCCATCAGTGAAACCCAACGCCTCCTGGCCGATGCCCAGAGCCTCGCCTTCGACGTAGCCACCATCGAACAGGCCTTCGCGCAGGACTACGGTGCTGCCGCAGCGCAAGGTGATTTCGACGCGATGATCGCCGGCGCACGCGAGCGGTGGGAGACCTCCGTCGCGGGCTTCGAGGACAGCTTGCGCGTGCAGGCCGGGGTCGTCAGCAATATCGACGGAGCCCGCAGCCAGATGGACGCACTCATCCGCGAAAGCCAAGGAGCCGTTGGGGCCCTGCAGGTCGCGCAGGCTGGCAACCAGCTGCTCGCATTGCAGTCGACGCAGATCGCCGATCTGACCGCCGCAATCGCCGCGCAGAACCGCGCCGAAGCGCTGGAAGCCGCCCGGATCGCCTCGGCCGAGGCGCAGGGCCGCGAGAACCTCGCACGGTTCCTCGATTACGGCGGCGGCTACTCCCCCGGCGCCGTGCGCTTTTTCGGGGAGTGAGCGCATGGCCCTCGACACCCCGCGAACTCTGCGCCTTGTCGCCTTCGGTATCGGCGGCCTTGCCGCCCTCGCCGCCGCGCTCGAACTGACACGCACGGTCCTGCCCACCGACACCGGGCATGTGGTCAGGGATGACGCCTTGCGCGGCACCCTCGCGCGTTGCCGTGACCTGACGCCCGAAGACTACGCCACCGACACCGAATGCCGCGCCGCCTGGGAGGCGGCCCGGCAACGCTTCTTCGATCTGGCTCCAGAGCCGGCCGGGACGGAGTGAGGCAATGGGCGGCGTCAGTGTCATCGATCGGTTTCTCGAGGTCTTCGCCTCCTATATCGATTCCGGCTTCGGCCTTCTGGGTGGCGATGTCGCCTTTCTCGCCACCACGCTGATCGTCATCGACATCACGCTGGCTGCCCTCTTCTGGGCCTGGGGTACGGATGACGACATCATCGCCCGGCTGGTGAAAAAGACCCTCTTCGTCGGGGTCTTCGCCTATATCATCGGCAACTGGAACACGCTGGCCCGGATCGTTTTCGACAGTTTCGCGGGCCTTGGGCTGGTCGCCACGGGTGGCACGATCTCCGCCAGCGAGCTGCTGCAGCCCGGGCGCATCGCGCAGGTCGGACTTGAGGCCGGGCAGCCGATCCTCGCCTCCATCGCCGACCTCTCCGGGTTCGTCGCCGTCTTCGAGAACTTCATCCAGATCGGGATCCTGTTCTTTGCATGGCTTGTGGTTCTGCTGTCGTTCTTCATCCTCGCGATCCAGCTTTTCGTCACCCTGATCGAATTCAAGCTGGCCACGCTGGCGGGCTTCATCCTCGTGCCCTTCGGCCTATTCAACAAGACCGCGTTCATGGCCGAACGCGTGCTGGGCCTCGTCATTTCCTCCGGCGTCAAGGTTCTGGTCCTGGCCGTGATCGTCGGTATCGGCTCCACCATCTTCAGCGAGTTCACCGCCGGATTCGCGGGTGAGCCCACAATCAACGACGCGATGTCCGTTGTCCTCGGCGCGCTGACGCTTCTCGCCCTCGGTATCTTCGGCCCCGGCATCGCCAATGGCATTGTCTCGGGCGGGCCACAGCTTGGCGCAGGCGCCGCGGTCGGCACCGGTATCGCCGTGGGCGGGGCCGCGGTCGCCGGTGTCGCCGGGACTCGGATGGCACTTGGCACCGGTGGCGCGGCCTTGCGTGGTGCCAGTGCGGTTGGCAGCGGAACCGCGACCGCTTACCAACTTGGTGCCGCGTCCCGCAGCACAGCGTTGGGCAAGTCCGTCGGTGGCGTGGCCGCTGTCGGCAAGACCGGTGCTGTCGCGGCATTCAGTCCGCTTCGGCGCGCGATCTCCGACGGTGCGCAGTCCGGCGCCCGCGCAGCCTATGCCGCAACCGGGGGACGGATGGCGGGTGGCGCCCTGCCCGCCCCGGCCAATGACGGCCCACCGGACTGGGCGCGCCGGATGAAGCGCCAGCAATCCCTTCAACACGGCCTCTCGACCGCCGCCCATGTCGTCCGCTCCGGCGATCATGGCGGCGGCGGCACGGTCGTCAGCCTCTCCGAAAGGTCCTCCTGATGTTCCGACGACCCAGCGTCCGCTACGGCACCACACCCGAACCCGTCACCCCCTACCAGAAGGCCGCCCAGGTCTGGGACGAGCGCATCGGCTCGGCCCGCGTTCAGGCCCGCAACTGGCGCCTCATGGCAATGGGCTGCCTTGCCCTGTCCGCCGGGCTCAGCGCAGCGCTCGCCTGGCAATCGACGCGCAGCAGCGTCGTCCCCTACGTGGTCGAGGTCGACAATCTCGGTGCGGCACAGGCCGTCGCGCCGGCGCTCGCCGAGTATCGCCCGACCGATCCGCAGATCGCCTGGCACCTCGCCCGCTTCGTCGAGCATGTCCGGCAGGTCCCGGCCGATCCGATCGTGCTGCGCCAGAACTGGCTTCGTGCCTACGATTTCGCCACGGATCGCGGCGCTGTCGCGCTGAATGACCATGCCCGGGTGAACGATCCCTTCGCGCAGGTCGGCGACACGCAGATTTCCATCGAGGTCTCGAGTGTTATTCGCGCCTCGGACACAAGCTTCCGGGTCGCCTGGATCGAGCGACGCTACGAAAACGGTCAGCTCGCCACCACCGAACGCTGGACTGCCATCCTGACCGTCGTGATCCAGCCGCCGCGCGATGCGGAGCGCCTGCGGGCAAATCCGCTCGGCGTCTATGTCCATGCCATCAACTGGTCGAGGGAGAATGCCCAATGAGACGACTTCGCCCCATCCCCGTTCTTCTCCTCGCGGCCACGGCGCTGACCGCCTGCACGGGACAGCGCCCGCCCGAAATCGCCTATGATGATCACGTTCCGGCCCTCGCGCCGCCGCCGGCACCACCCCCGGCCGAGGGGCCGCCCCGCCCGGTTCACACGCCGCCAGCCTGGACGCCCTCCCGCGGCGGCGATCCCGAAGCGGATACGCCGGAGGCGCGCATCATCGCTGCCAATGCCGCCGCCCGGGTCGAACCCCGCCAGCAGGGCTACTACAACGCCATGCAGGTTTTTCCGTGGAGCGAAGGCGCGCTCTACCAGATCTATGCCGCCCCCGGGCAGATCACCAATATCGCGCTCGAACCCGGCGAACGCCTGACCGGCCCCGGCCCGATCGCGGCGGGCGACACCGCGCGCTGGATCATCGGCGACACCATCAGCGGCGCAGGCCGCACCGAGCGCGTCCATATCCTCGTGAAACCCACCCGCCCCGACATCACCAGCAATCTCATCGTCAACACCGACCGGCGCACCTACCACATCGAGTTGCGTGCGAATGAGGAAGCTTGGATGCCCAGCGTCGCATGGGCCTATCCAGAGGTGCGAAGCACGCCCCGCACCCCGACAATTCGCCGCCCGGCGATCCCGCACGTGGCCGAACGGCACTACCGCTATGGCCTGCAGGGCGATGCCCCACCCTGGCGGCCGGTCTCGGTCTTCGACGATGGGCGGCGTGTCTATGTCGTCTTCCCGCCCGGCATCGCCCAAGGCGAGATGCCCCCGCTCTTCGTGATCGGCCCGGATGGGCGTGGCCAGATCGTCAACACCCGCGTGCTCGGCAACGTGCTGATCGTGGACCGGCTCTTCGGTGCGGCGGAACTGCGTCTCGGCGAAAGACAACAGCAGGTCGTGCGGATCGTGCGGACAGATGGCGATCAGCGCCCACCGCGCGCGCCCCAGCCGGAGGCGGAGCGATGACACAAAACCCTGATATCCAAGAGCCGCCACGGACCGAGGAAGACATCGCCCAGGAGCTTCGCCTCAGGCCGGATCCGCCCCGTGTCATGCGCCTGTCCCGCCGGGCCATCGCCCTTGCCACCGCCATCGGCGGTCTGGGTCTGGGCGCGATCCTGATCGTGGCTTTGCAGAACAACCGGCAGGAGGGCACCCAGACCGAGCTCTTTTCCACCGAACGCATTCAGGCGGCTGAAGGGCTGTCCACATTGCCTTGGGATTACGCCGATGTCCCGCGTCTCGGCCCACGCTTGCCCGGTGAACTGAGCCGCGCCATCCTTGGGGCGCAAGATCGCGGCCAGCCGGTCCCGGCACCGCCCCTTTCCGGTCCATTGGCCCCCACAGTTGATCCGGAGGAACAACGCCGCCTTCAGGAACTCGACGCCGCCCGGCTGAGCGCCCTTTTCGCGGAGGCGCAAACCGTGCCGCGCGGCGGAGCCCAGGCCACACCGACGCCCCCCGCGACCGGTACACTCTTCCCCTCCACATTGGGCAGCCCGACGGCAAACGATCCGGTCTCAAACCGGGAGACGTTCCTCACCCGTCCCGGAGACACGGACACCGTCAGTGCGCAGCGCATGGTGCCGCCGCCCAGCCCCTACATCCTGCAGGCCGGAACCGTGATCCCGGCCGCCCTGATCACCGGCCTGCGCTCCGACCTACCTGGCCAGATCTCGGCCCAGGTGACTTCGAATGTCTATGACAGCCCCTCAGGACGATACCTGCTGATCCCGCAAGGCGCTCGGCTTCTGGGAGAATATGACAGCCGCATCGCGTCCGGGCAAAGCCGCCTGCTCCTCGTCTGGACCCGCCTCATCCTTCCGGATGGTCGCTCCATTGTGCTGGAACGCGCGCCCGGCACTGACGGAACAGGCGCGTCCGGCCTGCAGGACCGGGTCAACTATCATTGGGGTCGCGTCTTTCTCGCCGCAGGCCTCGCCACGATCCTGAACCTCGGCCTGGAAAGCGGGGACGACAGCGAGGATGACGTCGCCCGCGCCATCCGCGAGGCCGCGCAAGACACGATCGGACGGACCGGAGACGAGATCGTCCGGCAGCAGCTCGCCGTCCCGCCGACACTGACCATCCGCCCGGGCTTCCCCGTCCGCATCATGGTCACCCGCGACCTGATCCTCGAGCCCTTGGGAGAAGTCCGATGACGAAGCTGAAGCTTGGTCCGATCCATGACGACAAACCGGTCAAGCTGACCGTGGAACTTCCCGCCGATGTGCACCGCGACCTCTGCGACTACGCGGCTGTCCTGGGCCACCAGACCGGCCAGGACCTTGAGCCCGCCCGCCTCGTCGCCCCCATGCTTGCCCGCTTCATGGCCACGGACCGCGGGTTCGCAGCAGCGCGCAAAACGGGATCGCGGGCGAACCGCAAGAAACCAGACCTATCGAAGTCTCTGGATACCGATCACGGCTAAGTATCTGTGAAAACGTAAGTCTCTTGGCGGATCGCATTGCACATGGATCGCACATAGGCACCCCCTACCCGCCTGAAGTTGCGACGGAGTCGAGCCGATCCTCCAAAGGAACTAAACAAGATACTCTACGATTTAAGAAGCGGACGTTCAGATCGTTCTCAGCGAAGCCAAGAAAGAGACAGTTATCAAGTATTGCACCCGTTGCCCATGCCAGATAACACTTCGCAGCTAGCACTAACAGCCGTGAGGACCGCTCTTGGCAAGTCGTCGGCATGTAACTGCATTGCTTTACCCGCAGTCTGCACCAATCCCGTTGCGACCACCGCACAGTTCGGGACCAAGGCCTACCTGACAGATTGTATCACGAAATACGACCGCTATCGTTGGGACGCGTTTCCGAACTTTTCGTCGGTTTCCTAAGCCTGACTCTCAATCCGAGTACACGGCAGCCCCATGGCCCGCCACGACGTGATTCCTCCGGCGAGACTCCGCGCATCGACACCGTGTTCTCGAAGCTCGGCGGCGGCTTTCTGGCTCACCCAGAACCCGTACATGCAGTACACGACGACGGGCCTGTCCTTCGGCATCTCCGCCGCCCAACCCACGACATCGAAAGAGTCCCGCCATTCCGTCTTCATGATGCGGCTCGTGTAGCGCTCCCGGTCGTCATCGTGACGCACATCCAGAACCAGAATGTCCTCGCCACGGTCAAGCCGCTCCGTCAGGTCTGCGACAGACATCTGTGTTGCGTCGTCATCTTGTGCTTTTGGCGAGGTATCAGCCGCACCGTGAAATTGCGCGGCAATCCACGACCAATGAAGGCTTTGCGTGAACGCCTCGATGTAGGCGGCGCGGTCATTGCCGAAGTCGGCCGCATAGGCATGTTCGGCCAAATCGATGGCCAGAAGCGGCTCTGCGTCCAGAACTGCCTGAGCATCGTTTTCGAACACCACATTCATCAGCCTCCGAAAGCGGCTCGACCAGACAAGGACGACCCAACCGTCTGGCACGGAATTCGCGAGCGCCCGGAATTCCGCCTGCCATTGATCGACGGTGCCAAAGCTCTCTTCAATGGCGCGTTGCAAACCGTCATCGGTCAGGGCTTCTCCGCCATCCTCTCCCAGCGATGCAAAATAGACTTCGTGAAGAACAATGGCGTTGCTGACGGAGACGAATTCGTTGCGAAGTTCAGTGCTTGCCCCATCGCATGCGAGGCCCGCCTCGATCTCGTTCAGACGCCGGACTGCACCACCATAGACCTCCTCGTAGTGGTGTTCGAGCATCTCCGGCGAGAAGCCCGTGATCTTATGCGCCTTGAATGGGAGGCCCTTTACGAAGTGTTTGGGATGCGCCTTACGGGCGGCTTTGCTTTCTTGTGCCACAATGGCTCCTTTCCGTGTTTCGTTGCAGTTTCGAGTGTGGTCAGAACATCAGCCGCCCGGCCGCACCGAGAAGCGCCGCGACAAGCAAAATCCTGAGGATGCCCCAGTGAAAGCGGAACGCGAGCACCGAGCTGAGCAGAAATAGGCCCACAGCGAGCCACTCGATGGTCCCGAGGTCCGGCCGCCACAGCGTGAGCGGGCCAAGGGTCTCGCGGGAGACCTGGGCGAACAGCACATGCAGCGCGAACCAGAGCGAGAGGTTCAGGATAACGCCCACGACAGCCGCAGTGATCGCCTTGAGCGCGCCACGCAATCGCGGTTGCCCGGAAATCCATTCGATGTAGGGAGCGCCCGCGAATATCCATAAGAAACAGGGTGCGAACGTGCCCCATAGAACGACAATGGCTGCGCTGAGGGCAAGAACCAGACCGCCCTCCTTGAACCCGGCCAGAAAGCCGACGAACTGGGTCACGAGGATCAGCGGACCGGGCGTCGTCTCGGCAAGCCCCAAGGCATCGATCATCTCGCCCGCCGTCAGCCAGCCATACTGCACGACGACATCCTGTGCCATGTAGGCCAGGACCGCGTAAGCGCCACCGAAGGTGACGATCGCGAGCGTCGAGAAGAACTTGCCAACTTCGACGAGTATTTCAGGAGCACCGAGCCATCCGAGGAGCAACAGGGGCACAAGCCAGATCGACAGCCAAAGTCCAACCGTACCGAAGGTGCGCGAGGCGCTGACAGAGACGTGTACGGCAGGACTTTCCTGGTCGGGTTTCGACCCGGAGACCCAACCGAAGAGCGCCGCCGCCAGAACGATCAGCGGGTACGGGATCGACAGGAAGAATATGCCCACAAAGGCAAGCCCCGCGATGACCCAATGAACCGTTCGGGACAGTGCTTTCTTGGCAACCCGAAGCAGCGCCTCGACAACGATCACCAGAACAGCGGCCTTAATCCCGTAAAACAGCGCTTCGACCAGCGGCACGTCGCCATAGACGCTGTAGGTCGCGGCGAGCGCCATGATCACCGCCGCACCCGGCAGGACGAATAAAAGCCCGGCAATCAGCCCGCCAATCGTTCCGTGCAGCCGCCAGCCCGCATAGGTCGCCAGTTGCATCGCCTCCGGTCCTGGCAACAACATGCAGAAGCTCAGGGCATTGAGGAACTGATGTTCCGACAGCCATTTCCGATCTTCAACGATCTCCTTGTGCATGAGTGCGATCTGAGCTGCCGGTCCACCGAAGGAGAGGATGCCGATCTTCCACCACACGCGCGTCGCGTCGGTCAGGGACGGGTTCACTTCGGTCTGGACTGCGCTTGTGCTGCTCACGAGCCCGACCTCGTGGAAGCCGCAGGCCAGTCGTGCCCTTCGTCGGTTGCATCGCGTGCCCAACGGTAGAGTGCATCATAGAGCACCATACCGGCTTCCAGTTGTTCCAGGTCGTCACGAAACATTCGCGACAGGCCGAGTGAGGCCGCCAGCAAACCGGCCGCCTCGGGGGCGAGATCATGTCGGTTGGTGTCGGCACCACGCACGATCGTGGCCAGCCTGTCGAGCGCATCATGGCCGATGCCGAACTCTTCAATCATCGTGTCGAACGTGCATTTCTCGCCACGATGGCTCCAGAACACGTCCTCGATGTCGAATGGCGTCGCATTGAAACGGTCAGCGACATTGTTGACCTGCGACGCCGCAACAAACAGGAACTGTGCCTTTGGGTCGACAAACCGGCGGATGAGCCACGGACAGGCGATCCTGTCGATCTTTGGCCTGTGCCGGGTCACCCACACTGTTCGGCCTGAGGTATCCGGTTGAGGCAGCTTTTGCGCAAGAATTATGGGGAGCCCGGCGTCTCTCCACGCGAATTGCCCACCTTCGAGGACCTCGGCTTTCACTCCTGCTGTCCGCAGCAATGCAGCGGCACCCTGACTGATCTTCAAACCCTTTTGACAATACACGACGACGGGCTGGCCAGCGAGATCACGGGCAAGATGAAGAACGTCCGTGAACGGCTGACGCACCGAGCCGGGGATCAGGTGCGGGTCCGCATCAAAGTCTTCGTCGGTACGGACGTCCAGCAGTACTGGACAATCAGGGGTACCTACCAAGCGGGCCAAAATTGATACGGGGATTTCATTGTATGACGCCATGCACCATCCTCCACGAAGCGGGATTGAAGGATGCAAGATTGGGCTGGCGCCTCACGGGGTTCTTGCGCACCCCGGACCTCCTGGGTAGCCGACGGCATCGAGTCTGTCAAACCTCTTGGTCGAAGGAACAATCAGGCAATGCCTGGACTTTTTTTATGTCAATCTTCCACGCGGGCCTGACTGCAAGAATTAATGTTCTAGGTCTTTCGCAATGACGCGATTGAGAAATCCGCTCCCGTATTTGATTGCTATCTCGTTTATGTGGGGCAGTGCGTACTTATTTTTGAAAATAGCCAGCGTAGAAATACCACCGCTTCTTCTGGCGGCCCTGCGTGCTGCGGTCGCGGTGCCTGTGCTCGTCATCATTTGCATCATGCAAAGTGGATTTGTCTTAACCAAAGCTTCGCTTCGGGACATGTTGGTTATAGGAACACTGAACGGATGGCTGCCCAACGCTCTGGCGTCCTATGCAATTACAATGATTTCCAGTTCCGAGGCAGGTGTCCTTCAGGCCACAACACCAATCATAACCGCGATGTTGGCGGCGTCACTCCTTCGTGACGAAACTCTCTCTGTAAAAGCCGGCCTTTGTCTTGCGGGTGGGTTTGTCGGCGTTGTGCTCATAGTCGCGTCATCAGGAAACACCGGGGCGTCCGGGTCACTTACAGGCTACGTATTAATGATGGGTGTCGCCGCGAGTTTTGGCGCAGGCGCGGTCTATGCGCGTTGGGCAAAACCAAGAGCGCCCGCATTGGTCGCGTTCGGTCAATTGGCTGTCGCAGCAAGTGTGGCTCTTGGTGCAAGCTTTGCAGCCGGTGAAAGCTGGGATATCGAGTGGTCCGGCAAAGTGCTTTTTGCGGTTTTGATGCTGGGCGCTTTCTGCACGGCGCTACCAGCGATGCTCTTCTTGGTCGTCATTTCCAGATACCAAGCGGCAAAAGTGGGTGCGGCCTCCTTTCTTCAGCCAGTTTGGGCGATTTTGCTCGGCTTTTTGTTTTTGGCCGAGAGGATATCTTTACCGCAATTTGTTGGCGCGGCTGTGATTATTGCCGCTGTATTTGTAATCACAATGCATCGTAGCCGCAAAGAGCTAGGCGGATCAGTCAAAGGAAATGTTTAAATACGATTTGTTTTCTGGCGCACTTCACAATTGAGAGTTCCGCTGCGGGCTTCATCTGGTCTTGCAGCCGTCCCTTCCTACGAGTTGGAAAATTGCCACCCAGCCAGCGCGCGCTATTGCTTGGCTCGACGGATAAGCGCACAGGCAAGCGTTGCCTTGCCGCCTGTGCGTCCGATGACAAATAACCTCAAAATCGGGCTCCTAGTGCAACTTTTCGGAAGCTTCTAACTCGGCCTCAGCCCGAGTTATTGAGTGATTAAGGCCTATGAAACGAAGCGCCGATTATAGGGTTGCGGATTGCTGTCAAGCGCGGTGTCGGTCCGAGCAATAGATTGTCCGGCTACATTACGCGCTCCGAGACGTCTTGTTTTTTGACTAGACATCAAAGCCCCTGTTCCACCAGCGATTTGGATTGTCGCGGTCATCGCTGTAATCCGCTCGACTGGCAAAGGCCCTGTGCACTATGATCACCGGTTCTTCATAAGAATGTGTATGTCTGACTACCTCGATAGCTTTTGCGAGCAACTTCTCATCACCAGCCACAGTGAAGGTCAGTACTCGCGCAGGCATCTGGACCGTTTCGTGCGACGAGCCCAACTTGGAACCTTCCTTCGGTTTGAAGAATTGAAACCCCGGGCCGCTTTCAAAGGCGACGCCTTCATATGGGCCGTACTCAAGCCCGATCGCTGCCGTAACCGCTTCGCGAATACGCGCATCGTCTCGGTCCGCCAATTCGACCCAGACAAGCCAGGTCTCGATGAACTTACAAGTGGAAAGCGAACTGTTCAGAGATGTTAAAACGCCCATGATCCGACCTAGACTCCAGTGATGATTCAAGGTGGGATAACATACCCTTACTGACATATGTGTGTCAGTAGTGTACAGCAGGTAGCGACTTACTTTGAGGGCTCCCATGTCGCGCACCGACAGATATTTTGAGATCATCCAAATTCTGCGAGCTGCCGATCGACCCGTTCTCGCCGCAGAAATGGCAGAGGCGCTAGAGGTGTCCGTCCGAACCATTTATCGGGACATCGCGTACTTGCAGGCGCGAAGTACCCCGATCTACGGCGAGACCGGCGTCGGCTATGTCATGCGTGGCGGTTATGATCTTCCTGCAGTTAGCTTCAATGCGGATGAGGCAGAAGCGGTCTACCTGGGTCTTTCGATGATCGCGCGGACCAGCGATCGAGGGTTGTGGAAATCGGCTAAGGGTGCTGCACGTAAACTGCAAGCGATTGCGCCTGGCGTACCGCACTTGATTACGTCGTCGTGGGGTGCGACATCGACCAACGCAGTTGACACCTCGCAAGTGCGCCACGCAATCAGGGAGGAAAGAAAGCTTCAAATCGATTACGGGGACGTGAACGGCGAGGTCACCAATCGCAGAATTTGGCCAGTAGCGCTCATCTACTATGCTGACAACGAAGTGTGCGTTGGTTGGTGCGAATTACGCGAAGCTATCAGACATTTTCGGATTGATCGCATCTTATCTATTTTGCAGCTAGAAGATCATTTCACAGGCAAAGCGAAAACAATTCTTGCCGAATGGGAGCGGACACAAAAATCCGCCTCAGTTGACGCGCGTCCAATTCACATACCAAGCTAAATGCAGTGAATGGTAAGCGCGACTTTCGCTTTCAACTCTGGCGAATGGTGCCTACGTTTCGCCATCTGCGAACTTCTTCTCGGAGAAAATCCACACGTTGCAAACCATAGCTAGTGTGAGTGTCCAGTTTCCGGGGCGTAGCTCAAGAAAGCATTGCCCTCGCTTCGCGTAGGCGGGAATGGCCATGAAGGCTGCGCTTGATAGAAAAGGCGTGGCGCGGTTTGGTGAAGCATGAATGGCGGACCACCTTCAACCAGGTAGACTCATTCACCCGTTCGATCATAATCCGAGCACACCCCCGGTCTTTGTCCTACTATCTGCTGAGCCGCAATGAAGGCGCTCAAACGCAGAAAGTATCGACGTTTCGTAGCTGACTTCTTGAATTGGTGGCATCGGCACGGTGAACCCTCCGCTTCACGTTCAGGCCACGAACAGCGCGATTATCGACAGAAGCAGGAGCGCCGCCGCTGAGAGAGTGAAGATCTTGGCGTGTCGGGGCACTTGGAGAAAACGCCTCAAAACCGACCCGCATACCGCCCAAACCAGCAAGGTGGTCATGGCACTGAGGGCAAGGACGACCGAGGCGATGCCGATGTCCATCGGTGTGCTGGCTTCTGGGAGGTAGGTTGCGGCAGCACCGGTTGTGACCGCCCAGGCTTTCGGATTGATCCATTGAAATCCCGCGCCTCCCGGGAAACCTACAAGGCGCAGTCTATCCTCTCGTCCGATGTCCAAAGGGCCGCTTCGTGCGATTTGAATGGCAATCCAGGCCAGAAAGGCGGACCCGGCGACCTGAAGTACGACCTGAAGCGAGGGTCGGGTGACAATAGTTGCTCCAATGCCCCCTCCAACGGCCGCCATTTGCAAGGCCGATCCAACGGCTATGCCCGCAACCAGTGGCATCGCCCCCAGCACGCCGTGACGCGATACCACGGCGAGGACCATCATGTTGTTGGGCCCCGGTGTTCCCGTCATCGCTATGCAGAACGCGATGAACGGCACAAGGATCGCGGCGTCGCTCATGATCCCCCAGGGTGCGCTCTGCTCTGGGAAAGCAGAAACTGTCCCGGCGCTCCGGCATAGGTCCATATTCCACTTGCAACGCAGATCACACCGATGGCCGTAAGCCAAGACAGCGGTTCGCCGAGCAGCACGTAGCCTCCCAGAGCGGTCAGGGCGGGAACGACCGCTCCGCTGACAGCTGCGACACTCGCCCCGAGATGGCGAATGGCCACGCCGTAAGCGGCAAGACCGATGAGCCCCGCGAGGATGCCCTGTGCCGCGACCTGCAAGGCAATGTCCGGGAGCGGAGCGACCAGCAGAGCCGCGCCCGGCGACATAATCCATATCGGCAGAACCAGGACGGACGACCAGAAACAGATCAAGGCGGCCCCGTGCCAAGGGTCCAACCCGCTCTTCCGATAGGCAACCGTGTAGATCGCCCAAAACACCCCGGCCGAGATAAACAATGCATCGCCAAGCAGGACGTTCGATCCGCCTGTGGTTCCGAAAAACGTCGTTCCAACCACGCACGCAACGCCGAGAACGATGATACCAAGACCGACAATACGTCCCCGTCTGAATCGTTCTCCCAGGAATACCGCGCTCAGTAGGGCGACGAAAATCGGCATCGACCCGGGCAGAAGCGCACCCATGTGGCTGGCCGGTGCAAATTGCGCCCCGGCCATACCCAACAGACCGAAGGGCAGACCGCCACCTGTGACGATCAGCGCAAGAATCCATAAGGGCCGCTCCTTGGTCCAGAAGCCGTGCCGCATCAGAACTGGAGACAAGGCAAGTGCGGGGATCACGTAGCGTAGGAGCGCGAGGTCGATCGGCGTCAGCGTCGTCGTAACACCGAACCGTGTGGCGAGTTGCCAGCCCGCGCCTACCGTCACTGTGATGAGCCAGGCCAGAACTCCTGCCCGCAGGTTGGGGCGAACATCAGGTTTCACGGTCACCCCCTGTGATATCCTCAAAAGGTATCAGCACGCCGTCCTGCCACACGGTCAAAGCCCCCAGCCGGTCGCGTCCGTGCGGTTCCGTCCAGTCGATGTCGGGAAGTTCCGGCACGATCCCGTGCGGATTGTTGTCGGTATCATTCAGGAAGTAGCCTGTTAGGTTGGCTTCAAAGTCGAACGTCCCGGCAATGCCGGGCCAGGAGTAGACATCACGCGCATAGGTCCAGAGGGCGGGATATTCGACCAACCGTCGCCGCGTGCATCGAAAAAGCGGTGCATAGACCGCATCGAACCTGACGAGTGTTGCGAACAGGAACAGATCGGACTCGGTGACCTGTTGGCCGAAAAGAGAACGACGCTCGGCCAGGTGCGACTCCAGCCAATCGAGCGTCGCGAACACGTCACGGGTGGCCTCCATGTAGGGAAGCTGTGCAGTGGCGAACCCAGCGCGGTATACGGCATTGGCGAGCCCTTTGTAGATGCGAGAATTTAGGGCGTCGATTTCGCCGGCCAGATCGTCCGGCGCAACTCGCCAATTGTTCCCGATCTGATCGAGCGCCCGGGCGATGCCTTCCGATGAATTTGAGAGAATTGTGCGCGTGCCTTTGTCCCAAAGGAACGGCACCGTCGCGCGTCCCGTGTAGGTCGGATCGGTAGCGGTGTAGAGTTGGTGGACATGCCGGATGGGATCTGCGCCCGGATCGAGTTCCTGACAACCGGTCAGTGCGTAGCCTTCCAGTCTGGGGCCACCGGCCAAAGCGACAGAAATATTTTCTAGGCCCTTGAGCGACCGGACCAGGGTTGTGCGATGGGACCAAGGGCAGCTCTGAGAGACGACAAGAACGATGTCAGTATTGTTTTGCAAACGTGCGGCGATCTTGTGGGCCGACAAAGTGGGCAGCTTGGATACCTCGCGCTTGAACGCGCCACACTGCATGTTTTGGTCCGTATCACCACACCATACTCCGTCGATCAGCATTCCCATAGGCCGTCCTTTCTGGGCGCCATGGTAGCGAGACCGGCCTATTCCGTCTGTTCACAAACGCACCAGTTTTGGTCTATCAAAGTAACCATGCGTGACTTGCCTCTCACCCTCCTGCGCGCCTTGGCAGCTGTTTATGAAACCGGCGGGATAAGGCCTGCCGGACGTCTTCTTGGAATTCAGCACTCCGCAGTCAGCAGAGCGTTGCGTGATCTGGAAGCGTGGCTTGAGGTGCCGCTGTTCGAGAATCGCGATGGGCAAAGGGCCCTCATCTTTTCCGCCGAAGGGGCGGCGCTCGGCAAGAGTGTACTGAACGCAATGAAAGACCTTGAGACCGCCGTTCTGAACACACGCGAAGGGTCGAGCGCGAACTCTGTGACCATTGCGACGGCGCCCTCGTTCGCGATGCGATGGCTTCTGCCGCGACTTCCAAGCTTGACCGATGCACACCCGAAAATCGAAGTGTCGATCCTTGTCGATCAGGCCCGCAAGAGCCCAATTGCAACGGGTTCCGATCTGAACATTCGGATGGGTGCGCAGCCTTCAAACGACGTTGAAGCTGTCCCGTTGATGGATGAAAGGGTCTTCCCGGTAATGGCCCCAGATCTCTGGGAAAAACGCGGCAGGCCCTCGAAAACAGCCGAGCTGCTGAATCTGTCTTTGCTCCACGACCGCGACCCGTCAACGTCCTGGGGAAACTGGCGGAAGCAATTTGGACCGGCGCAGCTAAACGTCAGGCAGGGTCCGCGTTTTACGTCTTCCGATCTGATCTTGCGGGCTGCCGAACAGGGCCAGGGCGTGGCTCTTGCGCGAGGTCGTCTGGCAGAGGAAAGTCTTGCAAATCGATCGCTTTTCCGGCCATTCGGTGATGCCCAACTCGATCTGGGCACCAACTACTGGATCATTGCAAATCCTGAAACCGGAAGCAGGCGCGTGGTGCAAACCGTATTGGCGTGGTTGCAATTGGAAGCGAACGTAGCCATCGGGAAACAGTCTAAATCGCAGAAGAGTCCGACCAATGCTCGCGAGTCGGATTGACTGCGACGCAGCGCACACTTCACGCACACGGCACCTAGTCTGACACCCTGCCCCGTGAGAAGGCAATTAGACGGCGTTGTTTGAGCGAGTCTGACACCTAGCGTATCGAAAAACTCCATGCGGTCGAGTTCCATCGCTTTTTGCCGCTCATCGCCCAAAAAGATTCAACAAGCCAGCATTGGTGGCGCACGTGGCGAATGGAAGAGACGAGCCCAATTTTGACGCTGTCGCTACGCAGCGTATTGTGATCGAATGCAATGAAGCCGATAATTCGCATTTAATCCCAGAAGAAATGGAGCCCGTCTTGTCAGAGATAAACATCTGGATCGTAGTAGGGGCTGCACTTCTTGGCGGTCTCACTCCGGGGCCGGTTATGTTGGCGATTGCTGGAACTGCAATGGCGCGCGGTAGAAGCTACGGTTTTGCCGTCGCCTATGGAGTTACAGCGGGTGCATCAGTCTGGGCGATCTTGTCCGCCCTGGGAATGGGAGCATTGCTGACAGCCAATCAGTGGCTTTTTGAAACGTTGAAATACGCCGGTGCAGCGTATCTGGCGTGGCTCGGATACAAAGCCGCCAGGTCGGCGCTTGGACCGGAAAAACAGTTCAACGCAAAGGATTTAGGGTCATCCCATAGAGTTGCGGCGCTGCGCGGCGCTTTGATCCATTTGACCAATCCGAAGGCGCTGTTTTTCTGGGGGTCGATCTTTGCCATTGGCGCGAAACCTGAAGCGTCGGCGTCTGCGGTCATCTGGATCGTGGGCATCAGCATGACGATTAACGTCTTGCTTGTTTCAACATGGGCTTTGCTGTTTTCGACACCCGCTCTGATGTCGGCCTATCTAAACTTCAGACGTTGGATCGAAGGTGTCTTCGCGATGTTCTTTGGCGGAGCCGCTTTTTTTATCGTTGCGCGACGCAATGCGGACTAGGGCGCGATGGTTTTCTCCGTTCTTTGCCTTTGAACGTCAGCAAAAGCCCGCAAGGGGATATTCCTAGTGCTAGCTTCTTACGGCTGCTCCATGCAAGAGCTACGAAGCCTGCGAACTGGGCACAGCCAAAAACTCGACTCCGCTGAACACTTTTAGTTGCGTAAGGGACCAACGTCCGCTCGCTCGGCGAATTGCCTGGGACGCAGCACGATCTCATACAATCAGAACGTGAACATGCATTGCACACACGAACGCGCAACCTATTGAAATAATAGCGCAATCGCCGCCATCCATCATCGGGGCAGTGGAAAATCGAGCGGCCTGAGTGGCTGCGTGCAAGTGCATTCAAAGGTCTCCTCGGAGCCGCTGATGGTCGGAGCGAACCCGCTTAGTTCACAATACGCACACGGCATCGGCTGCACCACCCTGCCTCGTGCAACGACAAGCAAAGGGCGGTGATTGGGCGGGTCCGATAGCGTTTCAATCTCTTGAACACGAGACAGGACGTCCTCCAAAGCTCAATGGGACTCCTCGACAGTGAATCTGAGAAGCGGACATAAGTGCTGCATGCTGCGAATAGCCAGATTGAGCCCAACCTGTGAATTCGTTGTTTTCGCCGCGTGCGCTCGCGGCGAAGATATCGGCGCAAGCGCATAATTCTTCGCTCTGCGGCGCAGCATTAAAACGAGCCATTCAAAATTCTTAATGAGAGGATTTGTCGAGCGAAAGTAAAGCTGCAAGACTACGGCCACTTTGTACTTTGAAGCGCCACAAGGCAATATCTGTTGGAGTGTGCGGAACCTTTGTTATTGCAGTGCTGCGCGAGTGGCTGAGCTAGTCTCTAAGAACAATCGTTTTCCACACAACCGACGCCACTGTTGCGCCGCAGCCCTGACAGTCGGCCGAAACGCGGGCTTCTCCTGAATTGCAATTCGATCTTCGCTCAGGCCTCTTTTGGGCGCACGATCATAACCCTTTCATATATTTTTTTGCGAGCCAAAAGCTACCTGCGCTTGTGTTCAAAAAGGACGCCGCTTAGTTTATGCAGTCGCGTGCCCCTCTTCAATTGACCCTGCAATAAATGCCGTTAATTGAGCCGTCTCAACCAATCAACAATCGCCTTTCCGATCTCGTCTGCGCTGTCCTCTTGGATGAAATGAACTCCTGCGACGGTGATTTCATACTGATTGGGCCATGTGCGCACAAAGTCGCGGGCATAGCCCACGAGGAAGGCGCCGGGCTCTGCATTGATGAATAGCTTCGGCAGATCATCTGACGTGCGCAGGTAGTCCCCATAGGACGCGATGATATCAATCGACGATTGTGGTGTCCCACCGATGGGCAGGTTGCGAGGGCCATCGAGTGTCGGGCGGCGGTCTTCTCCTGGGGTAAGAAACGGCCTGCGATATTCGGCGTGTTCTTCCTCGGTCAGGTTCCGCAATATCGCGTTGGGCAGCAGGGTTTCGATGAAGAAATTATCCTCCAATGCCATCTTGTCGCCTTCGGGTGAACGCAGCGTGCCGATCACGTCCTGGATGCCTTCGGGGAAGTCGCTCATAGTCGGAAAGACCACCGGGATGCCCTCCATATACGCAATGCCTTTCACCGCACCCCGATGGGTGTCGGCATAGTGAAAGCCAAGCGCCGAGCCCCAGTCATGCAAAACGAGTGTGATGTTTTCATTACAGCCGATCGCATCCAAAAGGGCGAATAGATAGTTGGCATGAGTCGGGATCGAATAGGTTCCATGACCAGAATGATCGAGCTTTTCTGAATCGCCCATGCCGATCAGATCCGGCGCGATCAGACGCCCTTTGCCTTCGAGATGCGGCATCACATTGCGCCACAGGTAAGACGATGTCGGCACCCCGTGGAGAAACACAATCGGGTCACCTTCGCCCATGTCGACATAGGCCATTTTCTTGCCTTTGATCGTTTTGAATTTCTTCGGCGGCAGCGCGTTTTCTGGGAAGGCGGACATGGTTTCTCCTGTCTGTTTGGGCAATGGCAGCCCTTCTGCAATGGGTTGGATTGGGTTTGGCGTAACGGCCCGCGATTAGCCGGCTTTCGGGCGCGCAATGCCGGGATTGACGCCCCAGGATTCCACATCGTGTACGGGCTTTGTGGGCAAACCATGGTGGCGGGACCGGTCAAAGAGCGGCAGGCCAGAGGCCAGCATGCTGTGCAGAAACCACATCATCGCGTTGGTCACTTCAGCAGGGCGTTCCCATGTCACGAAATGCCCTGCATCTAGCACCAAGACCGCCTCAAGACCGGGGATATGCTCTTCCATCCCCCGGGCATATTCGATGGGTTGGCGCGGGTCGTGCTCCCCATGGATATAGAGAACCGGCATCGTGAACTTGGAATAGTCGACGGGTATGCTGTTACGGATATGGGCGAAGTAAAGCGGAACCACATCGGAGATGCCGGCATAGGAAAACTCTTTGATGATCTCCTCGATCTCCGCCTCATCGGGTCGGCATTCCGGCTTGCAAGAACTGTCAAACCAGACCCGGACATAGGCATCGGCATTGGCCATTAACTGGCACGCCTTTTCAGGATTGCGTCCATTCCATTGATGATGCAGCGAATTGCGCGCGTCATAGGTGTGCAGTGACAAACAGCACCGGATGTAACGCTCCACCCGGCTGGGGGCCAAATTGATGATGTTGTCGGCAATGACGACGCCCCAATCGTGCCCGGCAATATGGAATTGCTCCACCCCGATGGCATCGAGGAAAGCCAGTGTCTCGGCTGCCACGGTGCTCGCTGCATAGTCGCCCTTGGGCTTTCCCGACTGACCATAGCCTTTCATGTCGGGCGCAATGACCCGAAACTGCTTGGCCAATGTCGGGATCTGATGCTGCCAGCACCGCCAGCTTTCGGGGATGCCGTGCAAAAGGACGATGGCTGGGCCCTCACCTTGCTCGACCCAATGCCATTTCAGTCCATCAACCTCAGTCGTGTTGTGATTGAAATTATCAGTCTGCATCGTTGCGTCCCTTATCTTCCGTTCACTTCCAGCTTACGCAGACCGCCACCAGCGACGTGGCTCGACGTTCTCCGCCAAGACATCTTTGCCGACCTCACGTGCGATGCGGTGAATTTCTGTGTAGGTGTCGATCCCGCCGGACCAGCCATTCAGCCGCTCGCGCCACTCTTCCCATGGACCCGGGTTGAACTCTGGTGCTGTGCGCTGTTCTGCTTCCGCCAGTGCGTCTTCGGACAGCTCCACGAATGGCACATTGTTTTTCTCAAAGATCGTGCCCGGCAGTTGCGGGTTGCTTGCGCCGACGACGTTCAGAAGCGCCGCTTCCTGCGCGTTTTGGACGTAGATCTGCGTCTGATAGGCAGATTCCATGACCGCGTCCTGCAACTCGCCGCTGAGGCTGTCGAAGAATTGAGCGTTCATGGACGTCGCCTCGGTGCCGCAGAAGAGCCGCAGATCCACGACCTGCCCAAGTACGGGCGCCATGTTCGCGTAAGCGGCGGCAGAAGGCCAGGTTTCTGCACCGTCGATCAGACCCTGCTTGAGGCCGTCGAGCGTTTCCTCCCACGCCACAGGCACCGGGTTGAGGTCCAGCAAGCTCATGGCGATGCGGCCAAGCTGTGTCCCTGTCACACGGTTCTTTGTACCAGCCATATCGCCCACAGATGTCACGAGCGGTTTGTCCTTGGCCCAGCCTTGCCCCATCATCAGCCCGCGCAATTCGCAGTGTGAGAACAGGAATTGCAGCCCGTGGCGTGACCGCAGCGGATCGCGCAGGATCTTCTGGCTGTCGGGATGGTAGAGGAAGTGGTACTGCGCGGCCCGGGACGGGAACATGTAGGCGTAGTCCAGTATGTTCAGATAAGGCGCGGCACCCGCGGAGTTTTGTGTTGAGGCTGTGGACATCTCGATGATGCCGCTTTGAGTTTTCTCGGCGCAGCTGACTTCACCGCAAATCTGGTTTTGCCCGATGTATTCGATGCGAATTTCGCCATCCGTGCGCTCTTCCAGATCGCGTGCGAAGTGCAGGCCGCCGGTCACCAGAATGTTTTCTGACGCGGCACTGAATCCGGCGGCGCCGAACTTAAGCGTATGGCGCGCAGGTTTGCCAAAGCGTTTTTCATAGGTGGATTCCGCAGCTTTTGCCAAGCTGGACAAACCCAGAGTGCCGCTTGCGGCCGCTGATGCCATCAAGACAGACGACATCCCAAACCTGCCCGAAATCCTCAGAAAGTCGCGTTTTGACAGGGTGTTTTTCTTTGATGTTTGCATTGTATCCTCCCGATCCGACTCGGCCAGCCCGAGCGTAATTGCCTTGTTCTGGGGTGATTGAGCTGGTGTATCAAATATTATATGAACATATTAAATATGCTGAAATGGCATGGATAAAGGGTGCGTCGTGAACCTCAGAAGTCTTCGATATTTTGCCGAGATCGTACGATTGAATGGCATCACGGCCGCGGCCGAGAGCCTTCGGATTGCGCAGCCTGCGGTGTCTCGCCAAATCCAAAACCTTGAAAAGGAACTGGGGGTTAAGCTATTTGAACGCTCGCGCAAGGGGATCGAACTGACCGGCGCGGGAGAGTTTTTGCACAAGCGGGTTGTGCCCCTCATTCTCGAACTGGATCAGACGAAACATCTTTTGACCGAGCAGGCGAAGGCCGATGTTACGGATGTCGTCATAGGGCTGACGGCCGGGGAAGGCGCAACCGTTGCGCCCATTCTGATCGACGCGTGGAGCCAGAGGTTTCCGGCGGCCAAAATACGCATCGTAGAGGCGCTGGCCCCCACGATCTACGACCAACTGAAATCCGGGGCATTGGATTTTTGTATTGTTCCCGATCCGATGAGGTTTCCCGACATCTGGACCAAACCACTTTTCGAAGAGCCGATTGTGCTGATCGCACCGACAGAAGATGCCGGTGGCGTTCTGCCCTTTCAGGACTTGGAGGATTTGAACCTGAGGAAAGCCTTATCTTTGCCCCTTGTTTTGCCAAGCCGTCCAAACCCGCTGCGCACGACTATCGAAGATATCGCCGCGGCGCATGGCATAACGATCGACGTGACCTATGAACTCGATTCCATGTCAATCATCAAAGATCTGGTCAGTCGTGGCAACGCCTACGGCTTCACCACCTATTCCTATTTGTCGAATGAAGCTGACATGCAGAAGTTGCGGGTGTTCGAACTTCCCGATGCCGCGTTCAAACGACATATCAGCATGATGGGGCTGTTTGATGGCCCCACAAATCCGTCAGACAGCGCGGTCATTGAGTTCATCGAAGGCAGGATCATCCAAACCGTCGCCGATGGGCAGTGGCCCGGCGCCAAACCCATCTGAGAGGGTGATCTTCCATCCTGCATGGTTGAAGAAGGCACTTTTTTGCGCCCGGTTATCTTGGATCGCTGACGAGGCAATGCGCCAGGTTCTGCGCCGCGTGGGTTAGCACCTCGATTTCTTTTTCCAGATCGTGGATCGATTTGCGGGTCTTGAGCGCATGGGTTGAAAGACACACGATCAGGCTTCCATCCGGCTTGAGGACGGTGACGGCTGCACCAGCCATATTGTCGAACCATTCTTCATCATCCAACGCATATCGATTTGCGCCGCATCGGCGCCAGTGAACGTCGGCTGCGGTGACGCACGCCGCATCGCAACGAGAAATGTGCTGCGACTGCGAAGTCGTGCTGCGTCAGCGAAGTTCTTTGATCCAACGTCAGCTTTGTCTAAGATTTTTTGATGCGGGCCAATGCGTTAGGTTTGGTCTTAGCG
>ERZ1740067.252-NODE-252-length-44227-cov-8.905891_pt1 | contig 44227 bp, 34 predicted proteins | sample MGYA00581736_ERZ1740067 | MGnify/ENA primary metagenome ERZ1740067 (study PRJEB43018, sample SAMN04849236) | marine metagenome | isolation source: floating plastic debris | place: Pacific Ocean | collected 2008-08-27 | study: EMG produced TPA metagenomics assembly... | reverse complement strand
CTGCTTTTGAGGCGACCGACCTAAGTAAAACTACTTATTCAGAAGTCCTCTGAGAGCCAACCAAGAGACGCTAAGAAGTTTGTTTGTTGTGAGAGCTATTGTTGCGCTCTCCTGCATCAAGGAAAATCTGGGAGGGCGGTACGGAAAGAAGGGGGCAACCGGTCGCGACTGCTCCCTTTTTTTTTGCACGAGCTGGCGGCCGGACAAGCCGCCAGCTCCAGACGCTGTTACCGCCTGACCGAGAGGCGATCGATAACGCTTGAGGGCGACCCTAGTCGCCCTCAGTAGCTCGACTAGAAGCTAAACGTCGTGCGGACTGCACCGATGATCACGTCGTCGTTATCGTTGTCGTGGTTCGGGGCAGTCAGCCAGATCAGGCCGGGCGTGATCGTGATGCCGTCGGTGATTTGCAGCGAGTAGAACGCTTCAACGTGCAGCGAGGTATCCTCATCGTCGTCGATGCCCGCGCGTTCGAGCGAGCCGCTGACGTCGGTGACGCGGGGCTCTTGGCCGACGATGATGCCTGCCAGGTTGCCGTCACCGAACAGGTCGGGGAACGCCAGCGTCACCGCCCAGTTCCAGGCGTCGATGTCAGCACCCTCTTCGATCGGGCCGATGTCTTTTTCGACTTCGCTGTTAACGTAACCGACCCAGCCTCCGAGGGCCGCCCAGTCCGCGAACAGCCAGGAAAACTCAACGCCGAAGGCATCGCTGCTTACCGAAGCATCTTCGCCGTAGCGATCGCTCAGGAAGGAACCGAAATTCGACAGGTTGCTGCCCGTGCCGGTTTCCAGGCCGAAGGTGTGCAGGTAGGTCAGTGCGATTTCAAACTCGTCGCTGGGGTGGAAGGCCAGTTGACCCAGTGCGCCATACGCACCGTTGAACAGACCCGCTCCCGGCGAAGAGTCGGACGCATCTGCGGCATAGTAGCCGGCGCTCAGGGTAAGCGCATCGCTCATGGCGAACTCGAGGCCGACACCGGCTTGCTCGATCGGGTAGAAGACCGAGGCGCGGGTACCGAAGCGCGAGAGCGCACCGCTGTTGCCGTCACCATCTAGGTAGGGGTTAACCGAGCTGGCGAAATCATCCGACGCGCCGGCGCTGGCAGAAACCACAACGGTGAGCTTGTCGCCGACCGGGAAGGCGTAGTTCAGCGCGTCGATTTCGACGCTGTTGCCGCTGTCGCCAGCGAAAGCGAGTTCACCCTCGGGGGTTTGCAGCTCTTCTGCAAATTCGGGGATGTTGCTGGCCTGCAGACGCATGAACAGCTCGTCTTCGCCGGTGAAGCTGGTCAGGAACTCGAGGCGAGTCCGTTGACCGAAGCCGGTGACGCGATCGGCATCGCTGCCGTCAGCGCGCTCGCCCGCACCAATGCCGTACAGCGAAAAGATCACCGTACCTTCGAGTTTGGTCGTCGTCGAAAACTGCTGGGCTTCGACGGTGTCGAGGCGCGACTCGAGGCTATCGACACGGCCGCGCAGGGCTGCGAGCTGCGAGGCGAACTCGTCTTGCAGGCGGCGAATGGTGTCGAGGTCGCCAGGAGCGATGCCGCCGTTGGGCATTTGCGCCAGAATTTGATCCAAGCAAGCGTTCAGACCGGCAGCAAATTCATAACGAGTCAGGGGCTGGTTACCACGGAAAGTACCATCGGGATAACCGGCGATGCAGCCGTAGCGCTCGACGAGGGACTGCAGCGCTTGGAAGGCCCAATCAGTCGGTTGCACGTCCGAAAGCTGGGACACGGAGGTCACTTGCTCGGCTTCGGCTTCTTCGCCTTCCAGCGGGTTGGCGTTGAGACCTTGGAGCTCGAGGTCGGCAAGCTCGATGTCCTCAACTGCAATATCGGCGATATCGAGAAGCTCGGTTTCGGCCTGCGCGGGGGCAGCGGTTCCGAAGCCGATCGCGACAGCAGCCAGACCGAGATTGGCTAGGTTCGATCGAAGTTCACTCATGTTCTCACACGTAAAGTTTTAGTCCTGAGGATGGGACGACGGCTAGACACAAACTGATTTCGCAGTCTGGGTTTCGCGACGGCAATGAAAAGGCGGGAGGCCCTGGAAAGAACGATTAATTCCATCAGTGCGCCGACTTGTAGGCTTCCGGCGATCGCTCCCTGCGGCCTTGCCGCGAGGTCTCACCTCTAGTGCCCGATATCGAGCACGCCATCTATTGAATTAGATTCTCAAGAAAGTTAGAGAATGATAGCTCTTTTCCGGATTTCAAGGGAAGGTTCGCCGAGGAATCAGCGGAATCAAGCGAGACGAGATCGAACGGGCCAGCTCCGGCCATCGCCCTACCTCCAGACAAGAATGATAATTGTTCTCACGGACATTTGCGACAGGCGGCATCGTTTGCGGTCGCATTATCCGTAAGGCCGAATATTGCGAGGCTGCGTATTTTAAGGCGCGAGATGGCGTTTATCTCTGTAGAGACGTAAGAGATGTAGAAACGCCTGTAGAGGTTGCCCAGAAGGGTTACTTGAGGCCGTCCGGATTTCGACGGCTCGTATGAGGAGTTCGATGTGCCAGTGGGGCGATCGGCCTGTCGTTTAGGAGCGTTAGCGGGCCGATTTGCGCCCGTTCGCGCACCGATCGCGGAAGTGGTCGTGGAGTATCCGGATCTCCGGGCAGCGGGACGCAAGATTGAATCGCAGGCAACGAGAGCACAGCGCTCGCTTCCCAGTTCTTCTTCGCACCTCGAACTTTACCTAGTACGAAACTATGACGATCTTTGACTTCGTGCCCCAACTGCGTAACGCCGACGGCATCACCTCCAAGCGCAGCACCGCCCCCAGCACGAGAGGACTGGCCGAAGCCCTGGTTAACGACTTCGTCGCCCAGCAAGTCCGCGAGCAGCGGGAGTGGGAGCACATCTGCGAAAGAGCGTGGACTGAGATGGAGCGAGATATTCAAGCTTTCACTTCGCCCCATACTGACTGAGCGCACCGGGCGATGGTTGCGCCAAAGCTGGCCTTCCGAGCCCGCCGAAACCTCGCGATCGAATTCTGAAGCGAGCCCCGGTTCGCTCTGCCAGTCGAGTCCCCGTCGAGCTCTAGTTCGCACCCCGATTCGAGATCCGATATCAGGCTCTTAAAAAGCCGCGATCGCCACGAAGACGAGACTCATAGAGAAGTAGTAAAAAACGGCGACGCCCGCCTCACAGTTCTTATCGCAAGTCCATAGCAATATAGTCGCTCGCACTGCGGCTGAGCCTTTACAATCGACCTCTACAATCGACCTCTGAGAGACCACCGCCGAACATACCGCGACAATTGCTCTGCGGAGGTTAGAGACCCCGCAAGATCGGAATTTGGCTATGCGATCTGATGCGGCTCTACGATCGATTGATGGCACGCCTCAAAACCGCCCAGGGCAAACGTAGACTCCAAATTCTTGGCGCTGAGGTCGGTATCTCGAAGGCTGAGCGGAGTCGTTCGCGAAGCGTCGGCCTCGCCGATAGCCTGGGTGAAATCGCGAAAAGTGGCCGCACTATCTGCTTCGCAGAGGCTACGCCAACGACTACGCTCAGTGCTCGATTTATCGTTTTTCGGTTGTCGAAATTGAGTATGCGTTTGCCCTACAAAACCGCCCCGTTCAGCTGCTCGACCGCAAAAAAAATTGCTAAGATATATTAATAGAAAAGTTGCCTAGGGCGTGTCATCAGTTAACGCCAGACCCCTTGCGGGGCAAGCCGTTGAGCGCCCGACTTAACAAAAAACAAAAGGGGCTGAAACCCTTATGGGGCGAGGGCTGTAGATCTAACTGATGACAGCCCCTAGAATCGAGGCAACAAACATTTCGTAACTTAGAGAGACGAAAGCATATGTTGAATGCCTATCGCGATCGCGCCGCCGAGCGTGAAGCCCAAGGCATCCCTGCCCTGCCCCTCGATGCCGAGCAAACCAGCGCACTCTGCGAGCTGCTGAAAAATCCGCCGGAAGCCGAGAAAGAATTCCTGATGCATCTGCTGCGCGATCGCGTGCCGCCGGGTGTAGATGAAGCGGCTTACGTGAAAGCCGGATTCCTGACGGCGGTTGCCAATGGTGAGATTGAGTGCCCGCTTGTGTCACCCAAGTATGCGATCGAGCTGCTCGGTACGATGGTCGGTGGCTACAACGTGCAGTCTCTCGTCATGCTGCTGAAGTCGGGCAATAAAGAGTTGGCAACTGCTGCGGTCGCAGCACTGAGCAAAACGCTGCTCGTATTCGACGCATTCAACGACGTGCTCGAGCTCTCGAAAGCGGGCAATGGCTACGCCAAGCAGGTAATCGACGCCTGGGCGAACGCCGACTGGTTCCTCAACAAACCGGAAGTCGCGGAAGCAATTACCGTCACGGTGTTCAAAGTCCCCGGCGAAACCAACACCGACGACTTATCGCCCGCGCCTCACGCCACCACCCGTCCGGATATCCCGCTGCACGCCCTGGCGATGCTGGAATCGCGGATGCCGGAGGGGCTCGACACCCTCGCGGAACTGAAGACAAAAGGCAACCCGGTGGCCTACATCGGCGACGTGGTCGGAACCGGCTCCTCGCGGAAGTCGGCGATGAACTCGCTGCTGTGGTGTATCGGTGACGACATCGACTGCGTGCCGAACAAGCGCGCGGGTGGTTATATCCTCGGCGGTTCGATCGCGCCGATTTTCTTCAACACTGGTGAAGATTCGGGCGCGTTCCCGATCGAGTGCGACGTAACCAAGCTCGACACCGGCGATGTCATTACGATCTATCCCTACAAAGGCGAAATCGTGAAGGGCGGCGAAGTGGTCTCCACCTTCAGCCTCAAACCCAACACTATTCTCGATGAAGTGCGTGCCGGTGGTCGCATCCCGCTGCTGATCGGTCGCAGCCTGACGGACAAAACCCGCGAAGCCCTGGGTCTACCCATCAGCGAAGTCTTCACTCGTCCCGAAGCACCGGAAGACACCGGCAAAGGCTTTACGCTGGCACAGAAGATGGTGGGCAAAGCCTGCGGTCTGACCGGTGTTCGTCCCGGTACGTCCTGCGAACCGGCGATGACCACCGTTGGCTCGCAAGACACCACCGGCCCGATGACTCGCGATGAGCTAAAAGAGCTGGCCTGTCTCGGGTTTTCCGCTGACCTGACGCTACAAACCTTCTGTCACACCGCCGCCTATCCCAAACCGGTGGACGTGAACACCCACGCCACGCTGCCGGATTTCTTCTCGACGCGCGGTGGTGTTTCCCTACGTCCCGGCGACGGCATCATTCACTCCTGGCTAAATCGGATGCTGATGCCCGACACCGTGGGAACCGGTGGTGACTCGCACACGCGCTATCCGCTGGGGATTTCGTTCCCGGCAGGTTCCGGTCTGGTCGCCTTTGCTGCCGCGCTGGGCGTGATGCCGCTGGATATGCCGGAGTCAGTGCTGGTGCGCTTTACCGGCAAGCTGCAACCGGGGATCACCCTACGCGATATCGTCAACGCGATTCCCTGGGTGGCGATCCAGCAGGGCAAGCTGACCGTACCGTCGAAGAATAAAATCAACGTCTTCGCCGGTCGCGTGATGGAAATGGAAGGTCTACCGGATCTGAAGGTCGAGCAAGCCTTCGAGCTGACCGATGCCACCGCCGAGCGTTCCTGCTCCGGTAGCACGATTAAGCTCAGCGAAGAGACGGTGGCGGAGTATTTGCGCTCCAACGTGTCGCTGCTGAAAAACATGGCGGCTCGCGGTTATGCGGACGCGCGGACGATCCTGCGTCGCGTCGCGAAGATGGAAGAATGGCTGGCAAATCCGTCGCTGATGTCTGCTGATACCGATGCGGAATACGCGGACATTATCGAGGTGAATCTGGATGAGGTAAAAGAGCCGATCGTTGCGGCTCCGAACGATCCGGACAATATCAAGCTGATGTCGGAGTGTGCGGGCGACCCGGTGGATGAGGTGTTTATCGGCTCGTGCATGACGAATATCGGCCACTACCGTGCGGCGGCGAAAATCCTGGAGGGGGCGGGCACGATTAAGGGTCGCCTCTGGGTGTGTCCGCCGACGCGGATGGACGAGCAGCAGCTACGCAACGAGGGTATCTACGGTATCTTTGCGGCGGCGGGTGCGCGAACAGAGATGCCGGGTTGTTCGCTGTGCATGGGCAACCAGGCGCGGGTTGAGGATGGCGCGACGGTGTTCTCGACGTCGACGCGGAATTTCAACAACCGCATGGGCAAGGGCGCGCAGGTGTACCTCGGTTCGGCGGAGCTGGCGGCGGTGTGTGCACTGCTGGGTAAGATTCCGACGGTGGAGGAGTATATGGCGATCGTCAGCGAGAAGATTGCGCCGTTTGAGGGCGATCTTTACCGTTATCTCAATTTCAATGAGATTGAAGGGTTTGAGGATGAGGGTCGCACGGTGGCGATCGAGGATATGCCGAAGATTGAGGATATTCTCGGTATGCCGGTTGGCGCGAAGTAGCGCGATCGCGTAGCAAAATGGGGCAGACTGTTGTTTGCCCCGTTTTTATGCCAACAGTTTTAAGGGTTGGAGGTCTGTGATTCAGGTGGACGAGCGGGTCAAGGATGTGGCGTTTGATGATGACTCGATCGCAGTGAGTTTGATGGACGGTCGCGCGATCTCGGTTCCTTTGGTTTGGTATCCGCGTTTATTGAAGGCGACGCGGGAGCAGCGGGAGGCTTGGGAGGTTTGTGGTGGTGGTTATGGGTTGCACTGGGAGGCGATCGATGAAGATTTGAGTACGGAAGGGATGTTGCGGGGTGCGCCTGCGCCGGGTGTGGGCGATCGCTAGCCAAAGCAAAGGTTGTACGGTGGCGATCGAGGATATGCCGAAGATTGAGGATATTCTTGGTATGCCGGTTGGCGCGAAGTAGCACGTAAATTCCCTGGAAGCCTAAAATAGGAAGGGTGAGTATTACTTATCCTTCCTGTTTTGTTGCGAATTTATGTAAGCTAACTACATAGAAGGATTCAGCTATCTCACCGAATAAAAATGCATGAGTTTAAAGAACATCTTTTAAAACAAAGACTAAAAAGGCTAAAGAAGTCAGAGCTTTATCAGTACTGGGGGGATTTCTTAGGCATCAAAAAGAGCGACACTCTTGATGAGATGGTCGAAAAAATAGTAGGAAATTACTTTATTAAAAAAACGAATCAAGATTTCCTCAGAGAATTCAACTTGTTTCTACGTGATAGCGTATGTTCTGCTCGTGACGCTGACTACATATTTAAAGTTGAAGACACAAAGAAATTACAAGAATGGCTAGGTTCTTGGACGAGAAACAAGTACATAGGCAACTCTCATACTTTCTCTCTACATAAAATTATCGAACTAAGTCCAGAAAAAGCTTCATTATGTCCTGGCGAAGGTGAGCAAGTTTCACACTTTCCATATCCAGACAAAATATTGTTCGTGATTTCGCAGTCGCAAAAAGACTACTACGTGACCAGCGGATTTGACCAGCTAGCTTACAAGAAAACAAATGAAATCGAAGTGGTTATCAGAAGTGAAGTTAATTTGGTTGAACTAAGAGGGCCTTACAAGATTGTAAAAGATCTGATCCAAGCTGCATACAAAGATCGAATTCCCTCTTGGCGTTCTGCCGTAAATCTTCAAGTCATCAGTCGCAGCAGTCAGAGTGAGTCAATACTAAAATATAAGATGAGGTTGAGCATTACGAGACTGAAGGAACTTCTCGTAGCCAACTACAGAAAATTGACATCCTCGTTTAGTGGAGACAAGGTTTCTGCAGTCTCACTTGATCTAGAAGATTTTCAAGATATTTCGGAAGAGACCCATCCTGCGGCGCAGTCAGTACTTGCAGAGGCACTTGAGGATCCATCTTCAGGGACACTTGAGTTTAAGTATCAGGATAAAAGATATCGCTTCTGGGTCAATCAAACTGGAGGTTTTACATTCAAGCAATATATGCCAGAAGAAGTCGTCACATACATTATGAGCAAAATCAATCTTATGTACAAAGATGAAAGAGAAAAGGTCAGTAGTCGAGAATCAGATACGCAGCTACATACAGAATAACTACCGAGGTGGAAGGGTAGGGATTTCTAAGCTCGCAAAATTCTGTAATCTTAGAGAAGGACAGCTAATGCCCGTCCTCAAAGCTATGGAGGCTAATGGCTACTTGCAAATATTTAAGAGATACTACTGTCCTGAGTCTCACTTCTTGCATGATGCTCCAGGCGACTTCTATTGTGATGAATGTTCAATTGACTATCACCCAGACCAAATTTCTATCGTTATACAGATAAAGCCACTTCCTGATAGATACAGCTCAGAGACCTCGCAAAAGTGACGATCAGAAGTTTACTAGTTCAGGATCTAAAATCCGTAGAGCAGAAATATATAATACTGGGAAATAGGAAGGATTGTCTTCACTGTGGAAACTGCTTCGATCACGATGACAAGTATCAGCCAGAGCGGAAGATTCTGGCTCAGATCAAGAGTGTAAGTAAGATTAAGGCCAATACGAAGCAGAAAGGAGATTTGCTCGAAGATCTGATGAGAAAACTTTTTCATCGCTTCGACCTTGCTGAGCCTTACTCTAGAAATACTTGCGACACGGGAATAGGTCAAGTTGATTTGATACTGACAGCTATATCTGATGAGTTTTATGAGATTCTCGGATTAAAAGATAAGCCCAAGGGAATTGTTGGCGAATGTAAAAACTATAAGCCTTCTAAAGCATTAGGACGCCCAATTGTTGAGCAAATGTGTTGGAGAAGCATTAAGGGAGGTTCTCTTATCTTGGTTGTAGCCAAGGAGTTCACGAAGGATTCACAAAAGGAGATTTCGTTCTTCAATGGCTTTGTACGGACACTCAAGGATCATCCAGGGAATGCAATTCTCATTCCAATAACTTTAGAAATGATAGATGTAGTACTGAATGAAAATATCAACTTCTGCTATTTCTTGCGCTGGGCTATCCAAGGTACACAGAATAATATGGCTATATCCAACTATCTCATTATCAATGGAGATGGCTAGAGCAGATTCAGTCAAAGGTTAATTACAACCAAGATCCCCACCATCCCGCCACAGCGCTCCCCCCACAAACAAAAATCTGGCAGACCCCTCGATCGCTCTCAAACCACCACCAACACCACCTCGCACCGCGATCGGTCTTCCACCCCATCCGCCGAGTCACCGCTTAAACTAAAAACAAACGCGATCGACCCGTAAAACCATGACCCCCGACCAACTCAAAACGATCGTCAAAGAAAGCGTCCGCGAAGCCCTCCGCGAAGAATGGCTGAAGTTCTATCAGCTCAACCTGCCCCACGTTAGCGACGCCGAACAAGCCGAAATCGAAGCCAGCCTCGGCACACCTGCCGACTGCGACGAAGACGACTTCATCGACATCACCGACCTCTTTGACCATGCAGGTTAAGCTCCGCAAGGAAGCCCAGAAATTTCTCAAAAAGCTCGATAAACCAACCCGCGATCGCGTCCTGGAGCGCATCGGCCAACTGCGTCAAAGCCTGATGGCGCAGGAAATCCCGCAAGGTCTGGACATCAAAGCGCTACAAGGCTCCTGGCAAGGCTTCTCGCGAATGCGCGTCGGCAAGATCCGCGTCATCTACCGTATCGAAGCCAACGACGTAGAAATTCCCTTCATCTACGACATCAACTATCGCGTCAGCATCTACTGACCCACAATCCCTAACCCGTCCGCACTCCAGCCGCTCGACCCGTAAAACCATGACCCTCCAAGAAATCGAAGCAAGCGCCCTACAGCTCATCCCCCAACAAAAACGCCACCTCATTCAAATCTTGACCGAGAGCCTGCAAGACACCGAACCCGACAATGCAGCCCCCACCGAATCCCTCACGCAATTCTTCCAGCACTCACCCCTCGCCGCCGCGATCGACGAACTCGACCTCAGCCGCGATCGGTGCCAGCGCCTAGAGATCGTCGAACTCTTCGGCACGATCGACTACGACGAAACCTTCGACTACAAAACCCAGCGCCAACAGCCCTAAGCACCATGACCACCCGCGATCGCCTCCTCCAAGAACTCGCCACCCTCCCCGACACCGCCCTCCCCCAAGTCCTCGACTTCATTCAAACCCTCAACATCCACCTCGAAGCCGAAGAAGACCAACGCGATCGCGCCGGTGCGATCGCCGCCCTCCAGGGCATCGAACGCGAAGGCACGATCGCCTGGGAGAATCTCGTCGCTGGGCTTTAAGAGGCCGGGGGATCGCGTAAATTCAGGGCTATCTGCTCGCGGCGCTTTCGGGGCTCGAGACCGTCGGGACGTCGGGCGTCGTGCCGTCGATCGCCAGTATCGGTAGCGCCTCGCTACCTAGGGCGTTGAGGGCGCTGGGGGCGAGCAGCGTGCGGGCGCCAGGGTCGTCGAGTAGGTGGGTGTGGGCGAAGGCGGTGACGATCGCCTCGATATCGCGGTGTGCGAGCTGCGGGTCGGGGCCGATAACCGAGGCGGGCAGCGCGACGGAGGTGGTGTCTCCAGGCGGGATGGCGATCGGTGAGAAGTGCGTGCCGCCCTGCCAGAGAATAAGCTGGCGATCTTCCACGGGCAGGCGATCGAAAATGCCGATTTGCTCGACGTAAGCCGGGGCGACGGTGTCTGCGCTGCCTGCGACGATCGCCACCGGTGCTTCGACCTGCGCGAGGCCCGTTTCACCGAAGATGGCGCTACCGACCGGCGACACTGCCACCGCGCCGTGCACTCGTTCGTCACGCCAGGGCTGAACGCGACCGCCATCCTCTGTCAAAAATACCCACAGGCGACACTGTAGGAGCAGCGAAAGGTTCAGTGACTGCTGCCCTCTACCCAGCCGCTGACACTCGCGATCGAGCGCTTCGATATCGATTTCTGCCCCGACGAGCGCCAGCGCCGTGTAGCCGCCGAACGAGTGGCCGAAGACGATCGATTGAGTGGGATCGACGCCGCCGAAGCGAGCGGGTTCGCTGGCGGCGCGGCGTTCGATTTCATCGAGCAGCAGGCTGATATCGCGCGGTCGATCGTCGAACTCACTAGGCTTAGCGATTTCGTTTTCCGCACCGCGAATTAGGGCCGCGAGGTGCTTGGCGTTGCTGCCTGCGTGTTCTGGCACCAGCACCGCAAACCCTCGGGACGCGAGATGTTCGGCGAGGTAGTAAAACGTGCGGCTGTTGGAACCGAGGCCGTGGGAAATCACCACTGTCGGGGCTGCGTCGCGGTCGGGGGGGGGCGAGGTCGGTACGTACAGATCGCCGCTAATTTGATGGCCGTAGGGCGAGTCGCGATCGAGGTCGCGCAGGGCCAGTGGCTCGATGCGCCAGGAATAGTCGCCGCGCACCTGCAAGGCTTTCCAGTTTGGCGGCCCATCTGCGTTCGGCATGGCGATCGCGGCGGCGCGTGCCTCGAAGCGCTCGAGTTCGATTTGGCTCGCTTCGAGAGTGTCGCGGACTTGTTCGACGGCGGCGATCGCCTCGCTGATGCGAATGTAGAGCGTCCGGGTCGGGAAGGCTTCGAGTAGCGCGATCGGCGTCAGGCCCGACTCGGAAGCCGCCGCCTGGACGATCGCGCCGCGCAGCCCTTTAAAGGCGGTGTCTCGGTTGCCACCGGCCGCATCGGTCGAGAGCACCTGGCCCAACTGCCGAAGCACGAACTCGCCCTGGGGCGAATAGAGAAACTGCGAGGCTTCGAGAGCTCCGACCGGCAGTTGCGTCGAAAGTAGTTCCGGCAGGCGATCGCGCGTTTCCTCGGGCAGGTAGTTCAGGTATGCCTCCAGCTCTGCATCGGCCTCGCCCGTCTCGGCATAGCGCGCCAGACTCTCGACCGAGAGCGATCGACCCAACACGCCGTAGCGCACTGAAATTCGTTCCGCCGCCGCTGCTGGCAGCGCGGCGATCGACCACAAGAGCGCGATCGCCGCGCTGTGCCGCCAGCCCCGGATTAGTATGGATTTGAACGGAAATCGCACGATCGTACCGAAGTTCATGAGCAGTTCGCGGGCACTTTTGGGTACTTTGGCGGGTGTACTCCGAGCGCATGTAGTTTGATTTTCGCTCATGAATTTCTCTCATGAGTTTCGCTCAGATCCGGGCTGCTTCAGGATCCGGCCCGTGCAATGCCAATCCGCCCCCTCAACCTAACCGACGCGAGACGGCAATCACCACGACGACAACCACCACGATGAAAATTTTTAACTCGCAGTTATTTCTGGCGTCGCTGATTTTGACCATCGGCGTCTGGGTGCTGCGCGGCTTTGGGATTTTGACTTTCTTACCCGGCCTGGTTATCTGGGTCGGCATTTTCGCCACCGTCGGCATCGGCATCGTGACCAGCCTGCGAAACTCCCAGCGCTGGTAGCGAAAGTAGACCCGACGAACGGGGGCCGCGATCGCCGTATTCGCCTCCTTCCGCATCGATACTATGATGGTCTGACAGGGCCAGCCGAGATGCGCCGAGGTGCGTCCGCTGCACGCTGGCGATCGCGCCACCGCCGAACGATGTTCACTTGATGCCATGACCTACGCAGCCGCCACCGCCAAAGCCGAAATTAACGAACTGCGCCGCTTACGCGGTCTGCTGCCTCCCGAGCTGCAAAGCTGGGTGACGGTGGAGAAGACCACCGAGGTCGATCCGCCGCTGGTGCGCAGCGAAGAGCTGAGTAAGGACGAAGTCGAAATCGCCGTCGACCTGGTGAAGTGGGACAATCTGGCGATCGACCAGCGCAATTTGCTCTTTTGGCACGAGGTCGCGCGCATCCAAAACGACACTATCCCGAAAGAGGGCTGGGAAATGGCGGCCCTGGCGATCGGGCTCGGCGGTGCGGTTGGCGAACTGTGGGTGCAGGACGGACTGCTGCTGCTGCTGGCGCTGGCGCTGTGCGGCATCTCCGGCTGGCGACTCTACCAAAAGAACAACAGCGATCGATCGCTCGAGTACGAAATCGAGGCCGACGAGCGAGCGATTTCTCTGGCGAGCCGCTTTGGCTACACCCTGCCTAATGCTTACAAGAGTCTCGGCAGCGCCCTCAAGACCCTGATCGAGCAAACCCCAAAGAAAAAGCTGCGCCAGCGCTACCAAGCCCGCCTCAGCGCCCTGCGTAAAAGCGCCGCTCGCGCCAAAGACCGCGCCAAAGGCTCCGCTCCCAGCCAGGACAGCCGCAACGCCGAGCGTATCCGCGAAACGTTCTAGAAACGATAGAACGGTGCTTACGTTGCGCGATCGCATCGTGTGCCGACCTTCCCCCGTGCACTACCGCTGAAAGTCCTCGAACACCCTCGAAAACTCCCAGCCCCACCGCGAACGCGCCCCGCTTCATGCCGCTGAAATTTTCGGTCGTTATCCCCTGCTACAACGCCGAGCCCTGGATCCGCGACACGCTCGATAGCATCTTTGCCCAAACCTATCCGGCCAACGAGATTGTCACGATCGACGATGGCTCGAGCGATCGCACTCTAGAGTGCCTCGAGGCGATCGCCAGCGACAGTCCCGTCCCCGTCCGCATCCTGCACGCGGGCAACCTCGGCCCCGCTGGCGCGCGCAACGTGGGCATCGAGGCGGCCAAAGGCGACTGGGTGGCCTTCCTCGACGCCGACGACTGGTGGAAGCCCGAGCACCTGGCGCGTATCGATGCCGCCGTCGCGACTTCCGGGGATGCCGTCTACCTCGCCGCCGCCGAGCACTATGCCGATCGCCACGGGCGGGTGGTGTCGATGTCCGACGTGCCGTTCGACACGCTGCGGACCAATATCTCGCCCCACGAGTACTTCGAGCTGTATCGCCGCCACGGGCTGCTGGAGTTTTCCGGCTGCGCGATCGAGCGTCAGCGCCTCATCGAGATCGGCGGCCTGAGGCCGGAATTTCGCGGTGCGGAAGATTTCGAGGTGGTGTTGCGGGCTATCCACGAGCGCAGCGTCGCCTACGACCCGGTTCCGTCCAGCTACTACCGCTGCGACAACCCCAACAGCCACTCGCGCAACCTCGACGACGATGGCCTGCGGGTGACGGCGGCGTTTCGGGCCTTTCAGTCGCTTCAGGGCAAATACCCGATTTCCGACGGGATGCTCGCCAACCGCGCCCGCACGATCGCGAGCAAATCCCTAACGACCTGCACGCCCAAGGCGCGAGCGCGGGTGATGGGGATCGTCCGCCCCTACCTTTCAGCACCGCAGAAGCTAATCTTCGGGCTGGCGTCGCTCTTTCCCGGCCTCTACGCCGCGCTCAACAACCTGCGAAACCGTCTGCGGAAGCCGAAGTATCCGCCGCGTAAGGTCGTCGATTCTTAGCGATCGCATCGTCTTCCGGCCTCGTGGCTCGTTGTCGGCGATCGCCTGCACGTTTCCCCAATCTCGCAGTCCAACGGCGCGAATCTCACGCAACCAGCCTGACGAGAACGACCCCACAAGAACGAACCCAACCAGATATCGACATGCACTTACTTATCCCCGCTGCGGGAGCCGGTCGCCGCATGGGTCACGATCGCAACAAACTTCTGCTCGGCCTGCTCGGATTGCCGATCCTCGGCTGGACGCTAAAAGCCGCCGCCGCTGCCCGCAGTATCGAGTGGATCGGCATTATCTGCCAGCCACTCGATCGCCCGGACTTCGAGGCGATCGTCGATCGGTTGGGGTTGGATCTGCCGGTGGACTTTATTCAAGGCGGCGACACGCGCCAGGAGTCGGTCTACAACGGCCTGAAAGGTTTGCCGAAAGACGCGGCGGGCGTGCTGATTCACGACGGGGCGCGCTGTTTGGCGACGCCGGGGCTATTCGACCGCTGTACGGCGGCGCTGGAGACCTGCGACGGCTTTATCGCAGCGACGGCGGTGAAAGACACGATTAAGGTAGTCGATGCAAGCCTGACGGTGTGCGATACGCCCGATCGCGCTAAGCTCTGGGCGGCGCAAACGCCCCAAGGATTTAAAGTGCAGCCGCTGAAGGACTGCCACGATCGCGGCAAGGCCGAGGGCTGGGTGGTGACAGACGATGCAGCGCTGTTCGAGCGGGCGGGGCGATCGGTGCAGATCGTCGAGGGCGAGGAGACCAACCTGAAGGTGACGACACCGGTGGACTTGACGATCGCGGAGTTTATTTTGCGCCAGCGTCAGGAATAGCCCTCTCGGCCTCTGGCACGACCTGAAAGTCTGGATCGGCCGAGACAGCTGCGCTACGGAATGGGTTTGCCGCCTCGTCGCGCTGGCGTCTCGCCAGCTTCATTGACTTCGGAATCCTTTGCGAAATTCACTAGTAGTCCACCACCGTAATTTTGATAGCCTCACTGCTTGACTGCCAGACTGCTCGCAGAAGCAAGACGAGTAAAAACGGCCTATCAGAATCAGAGAGGTGGACTACTAGCAACCGCGCAATAATTCCACCGAACCGGCAATCGAAATTTCCGTACTCGATTTGTCGCGGGCAAGCTGAATCCTGAGGCCGAGTTTGCTAGGCTCGAGTCAATCTACTCCCGTATTTGCTGGGAGAAGAATGCAGCAACACCTGGAGCCGTATGTTCGACCCCACCATTGCAGAACGAACCTATGACGTAATCATTATCGGAGGCGGTATCAACGGCGCGAGCGTGGCCAGAGACGCAGCGTTGCGCGGCCTCTCTACGATTACGATCGAAAAGGACGACTTTGCGAGCGGGTCGTCGAGCTGGTCGACGCGGCTCGTCCACGGTGGCCTGCGCTACCTGGAGTATTTCGAGTTTCCGCTGGTACGCGAGGCGCTCCACGATCGCGAAATTCTGCTCCGCAACGCACCGCATCTGGTCAACCCGCTGCTGCTAACGATCCCGATTTACGGCGATCGCTCCCGGCCCTACTGGAAAATCTGGGCGGGCATGATCCTCTACGACATCTTTAGCTACGACAAAACTGTCCCGGAACACCGGATGATGCCGCGCCGCAAGTTCAAGCAGATGTTCCGTTCGGTCAGTGGTAAGGGGCTCAACGGCGGCGCGCAGTATTTCGACGCCCAAGCCAGCCTCGCCGAGCGCCTGTGCTGGGAAAACATTCGCGCCGCGACCGATTCGGGCGGTGTGGCGCTGAACTACACCAGCGTCACGAAGCTCCACCGCAAGGGCGATCGCATCACCGGCATCACCTGCCGCGACGAGATGGACGGCACGGAATTCGAGATTCGCGGCCACGAGAAGACGATCGTCATCAACACCGCAGGCCCTTGGGTCGATCGCGTTTGCGCCGTCGCGGAGAAAGACGGCAAGCCCGCCCCGATCGGCACGCGCAAGATGGGCGGAACCAAGGGCAGCCACATCGTCGTTCCGCCATTCCCCGGCGCGCCCGGTACTGCTATGTACGTCGAGGCCGAATCCGACGGTCGGCCGTTCTTTATCGTGCCTTGGCTCGGCCAGTACCTGATCGGTACGACGGATATTCCGTTCGATGGCGACCTCGATCGCATCAAGGCCGACAACAACGAAATCGACTACCTGCTGAATGAAACGAATTCGATCTTCCCCGGCGCGGGACTCGATCGCAGCAGCGTCACCTTCACCTATTCCGGCGTGCGTCCGCTGCCCTACGTCGAAGGCAAAAAAGCGGGCAGCATCACCCGCCGCCACATCCTTTTCGACCACACGAAAGAGGGCGTCAGTAATGCCATCTCGTTGATCGGCGGCAAGCTAACCACCCACCGCGCCGTCGGAGAAGAGATGGTCGCGGCTATCTTCAAGAAGCGCGGCGAGCCCGCCCCGGACTGCCCGACGGTTTCGACGCCGCTTCCGGGAGCGATTTTGCCCGACGATCCGCGCATTGCCGAAGCCGTCAAGGAATACCGCGATCGCCTCTCGCCCGAGACTGTTAACTATCTGTTCGAGATGTACGGCGCGCTGGCGCTGGAGGTGTTGGCGCTGGTGGGCGATCGCCCGGAACTGACCGCCCCGCTCAGCGACGATCGCCTCGATATCCGCGCCCAGATTGTCTATGCCGTAGAGTCCGAGTCGGCGAAGACAATCCTGGATATTCTGCGTCGCCGTCTGCCGATCGCCATGCTGGGCGGCTACGGCCTGGAACTGCTCCCGGCGGTGGTGGATACGCTGATGGAACACTGCGGCTGGACGCCGGAGCGCTGCGATCGCGCGATCGCCGACTACAAGACGTTTATGGCGGAAAACTGCATCCCGGACTACGCCCTCAGCCGCGAGTTGGTGACGGCATAGATTCGAGGCCATCGGTCGGGGCACCGCTGTTCGTCCGCCGATTTTGAAGTTTGCGCCGCACTCGAAGAGAATCCAAAAAGCGCCCGATCGCTGCGATCGGGCGCTTTCTCACGCAGGCTTACCAAACTGGCGCGACACCTACAGCAGCGGTTTCACGGCCATCTTGTTCATACCGACCGAGTACATCAGGTCGTCCCAGAGCGCCTTGTAGTCCGCCCGATCGCGATCGCTCCGAACCAGCGCCGCCGCATCCGTCACCGCGTCGTACCAGATGCCCGTCTCCGCCAGCAGCCGCACGCGATCTTTCGCAGAGGCCGCCGCGAGTTGCGCCGCGAACGCCTCCGTCGCCTCGCCGCGAATAATGCCGCCGGACAGCGTTAGATCCTCGCTGGGGATCGCGAACGTCCAGCGGTACATCACCCCCACCTCCAGTGGCGGCAGGTTGGAACTCTCGGGCAGCGTAATATCGTAGGTTCCGTCGATCGGCTGCGGCACGAACTGCGTGGCGTAGACCAGCGCGCCTCCCTCGGTGGTTAGTTTAAACTCCACCATTTCGCCGGGATAGGGCGGCATATGAATAAATACGCTCGGATAGGGTCGCAGCGTCAGGCCGGAATTCGAGGCCGGAAGCGCCGCCGTCAGCGGGCACTCGCGCCCCGGCATACTCAGCAACCGCACGCCATCGACGCCGATATCGAAGTCCGCAAATCGCGCCCCGCCCGCACTGGCCGAGTCCGGCGCGTCGCGACCGGGCAGGGCATCGGGGCTAAAGCGCGCGCCGCCGCCGATAATCACGCGACCGGGGGCGTTGCGATCGGGCGGGACGAAATCGACCGCCGCGCTCCGGGTCGCTACGCCCAGCACGAAGGCGATCGCGCAGAGACCCGACACCGCTAGCAGCAAGACCGCCCGCCGCCAAGGCGCAGCGTTTGCCCAAGTCTGAGACCAAACCCGACCGATCGCCCGCAGCACGCGCGCAAAAGAAGAACCAACCAACTGCATGGTGAAATACCGAATAAAGTGAAGCGCTCTTACGACACCCCCAACTACCTACATGGGGTTTACGTCACTTTCAGCCCTTTGGACTCCAGCCACGCTTCGTTATAGAGCCGCGACTGGTAGCGCGCGCCGCTGTCGCACAGCACCGTGACGATCGTATGTCCCGGCCCCATCTGCTTCGCGAGGGCGTAGGCCGCACCCACATTGATACCCACCGAGCCGCCCATAAACAGGCCGTCTTTCTGCAACAGCTGATAGACCACGCGCACGGCTTCGGTATCGTCGATCTGGACGGCATCGTCGATCGGCGCGCCTTCCATATTCGCCGTAATCCGACTGTTGCCGATGCCTTCGGTAATCGAGCCACCTTCGGGCTTAATCTCGCCGGTTTTCACATAGCTATAGAGCCCACTACCCATCGGGTCGGCGACGACACACTTTAGTTCGGGGTTTTTCTCTTTGAGAAACATCGCCGTTCCCGCATAGGTTCCACCCGTGCCCGTCGCCGCGACCCAAGCGTCCACTTTGCCCTCGGTTTGCGCCCAGATTTCCGGCCCCGTCGTCTCGTAGTGGGCGTTGCGGTTGGCGACGTTGTCGAACTGGTTCGCCCAGATGGCGTTATCGAGTTCGTCCGCCAGTCGCCCGGACATCTTCACGTAGTTGTTCGGATCGCGGTAGGGCACGGCGGGCACGGGGCGCACTTCCGCACCGAGCGTCCGCAGCGCGTCCATTTTTTCCTGAGACTGGGTCTCCGGGATGATGATGACGCACTTGTAGCCTTTGGCGTTGCAGATATGGGTCAGGCCGATGCCGGTGTTGCCCGCCGTGCCTTCGACCACCGTGCCGCCCGGCTTGAGGAGGCCGCGCTCCTCGGCGTCTTGGATGATGTAGAGCGCTGCGCGGTCTTTCACGGAGCCGCCGGGGTTGAGGAATTCGGCTTTCCCGAGAATCTCGCAGCCCGTTTCGTCGCTGAAGCTGTTGAGGCGAATCAGGGGAGTGTTGCCAACTGTGGCGAGAAAGCCGTGTTTGATGTCCATGAAGCCGATGTGTTACCGCAGTTTTCAATCTTATCGGGTCGCCTGCCGCGTGCGGTGCGAGAGTTCGTGCGGGAAGTACCTCGTTGACGCAACCTGGCGGCAGGACGCCTGCGCTACGGTTTTTCGGGGTCTTTTCGTCGCGAGGGCATCTTGCCCGCAACGATATTTCCAGTTCGAGAGCGCGTGCGTTTGCCCTTTGGCAACCACGTCGAACTCGCGCTCACAGCATTGCATCAAAACACGAGAAACTCGGCGGCCAAAGTATGGCAAGCCACAATGCCCGCGCCGAAAACTTAACTCGCATCCTCGAATGGTGCTTCATCCTTGGCGGCCGTCTTCTTCGCTTTAGGCTTTTTGGCGGTCGTCTTTTTCGTTGTGGACTTTTTCGCCGTCTTTTTCTTCGTGGTGGTTTTCTTCGCTGTGGACTTTTTCTTCGTCTTCGCGCCCACTAACTCGATCGCCTGCTCCAGCGTGAACTTCTCCACGTCAGCGCCTTCCGGCAGCGACACGTTCTTACGCTTGTACTTGATATAGGGGCCGTAGCGACCGTCGTAAATCGCCAGCACTTCATCGCCGCTCTTGCCCAGCTCGCGGAGGGGCGTGGCGGCAGCCCGCTTACGGGTGCGCTTCGGCTCGGCCAGGAGCTCCAGGGCGCGCGGCATCGCGATCGTCAGTACGTCGTCGCCGTTTGCGGCTTTTAGCGATCGGTAGTCGTCTTTCTTCGTCTCCTTGCCGTCTTTGTCCTCTTCGACAATGCCCTTCTTGTGGACGATGTAAGGGCCGAAACGTCCGAGGCTGGCCTGGATTTTGTTGCCCGTCTCCGGGTGTTCGCCCAGCAGACGCGGCAGCGAGAGCAGCCCGATCGCCGTTTCCAGCGTCAAGTTCTCCGGGGTTACGCCCTTCGGTAGCGAGGTGCGCTTGGGCTTCTTGTTCTCTTCGGTGACGTCACCGAGCTGGACGTAGGGGCCGTAGCTGCCAATCAGGACGTAAATCGGCTCGCCGGTTTCCGGGTGCGTGCCGATGCTTTCGGGGCCTTTGGTTTTCTGCTCGATCAGCACCTGCACCTGCTCGGCGCTGAGGTCGGCGGGGGTCAAGTTATGTGGGATCGACGCGGTGACGGGCTCGCCTTCGTGTTCGGTTTCCAGGTAGGGGCCAAATTTGCCGATGCGGACGTTGACCGGCAGGTTTTCGAGCTGGACGCGCTTGGCTTCGCTGGGGTCGATATGCTCTTCCTGGGCTTTGACCTGGGTGTCGAGGCCGCGCTCGCCGGAGTAGAAGGTTTTGAGGTAGGGCAGATGCTCTACATCGCCCGTAGAGACGCGATCGAGCGTCTGCTCCATACGCGCCGTGAAGCTGGTATCGACCAGGTCGGGGAAGTGCTTTTCGAGTAGGGCACTGACGGCGAAGGCCGTGAACGTCGGGACGAGGGCGTTGCCCTGGAGCTGGGCGTAGCCGCGATCGACGATCGTGCCGATGATGCTGGCGTAGGTGCTGGGTCGGCCGATGCCTTCGCTTTCCAGCATCTTGACGAGCGACGCTTCGGAGTAGCGGGCCGGGGGCTGGGTTTCGTGGCCGATCGGCTCGACTTCTTTGGGGTTCGGCGAGTCGCCCACGGCCAGAGTCGGCAGCACGACCTCGCGATCGTCGATCGCCGCGTTCGGGTCGTCGGAGCCTTCCACATAAGCGCGGAAGAAGCCGGGGAAGTCAATGCGCTTACCCGAGGCGCGGAATCCGGCGTTAGCGACCTCGAGATCGACGCTAATAAACGTCTGGCGCGCTTCGGCCATCTGGCAGGCCACGGTACGCTTCCAAATCAGATCGTAGAGCGCTAGCTCGCGCTCCTTGAGGCCGGTGTCTTTCGGCGTGCGGAAGCTGCTGCCCGCCGGACGGATTGCTTCGTGGGCTTCCTGGGCGTTCTTGTCTTTAGTCGCGAATTGGCGGGCTTGCGGGCTTAGATACTCCTTGCCGTACTTTTGTTCGACGCACTCGCGCGCGGCCTCGATCGCCTGGTTGGACAGGTGCACCGAGTCGGTACGCATGTATGTGATGTAGCCGTTTTCGTAGAGGCTCTGGGCGACGCGCATCGTGTCGCGGGCGGAGAGGCGCAGCTTGCGGTTGGCTTCCTGTTGCAGCGTTGAGGTCGTAAACGGCGGCGCGGGTTTGCGTTTGGAGGACTTCGAGTCCAGCTTGGCGACGCGCCAGGGTTCGCCGGAGACGGTTTCGACGAGGGCTTCGGCTTCAGCGCGATCGAGCAGCTTCACTTTCTTGCCCGCCTTGATTTTGCCGGTAGACTCATCGAAGTCCGCGCCGGTCGCGACCTTGACGCCGTCAACGGAGACCAACCGCGCGCCGAACGGGATCGAGTCTTTCTCGAGCTGCGCTTTGAGATCCCAGTACGAGCCCTTGACGAACGCCCGCCGCTCGCGCTCGCGCATCACCAGCAACCTGACGGACACCGACTGCACTCGACCCGCCGAGAGTTTGGGCGCAATTTTTTTCCAGAGCAGCGGCGAAAGCGTATAGCCCACCAGCCGATCGAGGATGCGGCGCGTCTCCTGGGCGTGGACGAGCTGCTCGTCGATTTCGCGGCAGTTGTCGATCGCGTGCTGGATGGCTTCCTCGGTGATCTCGTGGAAGACCATGCGCTTGGTCGGCACTTTCGGCTTCAAGACTTCGAGCAAGTGCCAGCTAATGCTTTCCCCTTCTCGGTCTTCATCAGTTGCCAGTACCAGCTCGTCGGCATTTTTGAGCGCGTCCTTGAGGGTTTTAACGACCTTCTTTTTGTCGCGGGGCACGACGTAAATCGGGTCGAAGTCGCCCTCGACATTGACGCCGAGCTGCGACCATTTTTGCTTCTTGTACGACGCAGGAATTTCGCTCGCCGACTGGGGCAGATCGCGCACGTGACCCATCGATGCTTCGACGCGGTAGCCCTTGGGGAGATATTTCTGGATCGTGCGCGCTTTTGTGGGGGACTCGACGATGACGAGGGTGGACATAGTGCGGCTGTTGCGAAGGCTGGCTCGATACTTAAAGCTGGCGAGCGAGACGCAGGTGACGAATCCGGCAGGGTCGTGGCGGCGTGCAGAGTAACGGAGCGATGCCGCTCGATCGCGTCTCGGACGGCTCGGGGCCGTAATTAGGAACATAGCACAATCGACCAGAGTGTCTGGTGTCGAAGCCGATCGCGTCCTGGAGCGGTGCATCGAGCGCTCGATGCCCTATCTCGTCGGCCCGAGCGCGTAAGCGTTTGCCGTGCACCGAGCACTCGTGCGCGAGCCTCGATCGTATCTATATGTATTGTTAATTTGCCATTTGTTTACAGAGATCCTGAAAAAAACTAGAATGCCTGTAAGGCTACAGCCGAGCCCGTTTTCGGCCATTTTTCGCCGCTTTCAAAGAGTCAGTCGAGCCCGCTTCGGGTGAGACGTCGCACTTTGAAGTGACGGTCAAGAGCGTAGCCGCAATGCCAAGTTTTCATCCCGTTTCAAGAGGTCTGCGGCCTTGTGAATCGCGCGCACGGCTTGCGCTTGGGAGATTGGACAACGTTCGCAAAATGACGTTTGCAGAAATGCCGACAACGCTTTTATGACCACATCTGAAACTCCCACCCCCCCCGAAACTCCCGAGACTCCGAAGCCGCGCAGCACGACCCGCCGCCGCAAGACCACGACCGCGAGCACGACCGCGAGCACGACCGCTTCGAGTCGCACTCGTAAGAGCGCCGCAAAACCTGAGGCAACAGAGTCCAGCACCGCCCCTACTGCTAGCAAAAAGGAATCAGAAACCGTGACGACGAAGACAGAAGAGACCAAGGCAACGACGGCTCTGGCAGTAAAAAGCGAAGCGGAGCGAACGAGCTACCTCGGCAACCGCCCCGTCGAGCCCAGCACCAGCAAAATCGTCGAGACGTTTTCGGCGGTCGGCGGCGCGCGTCCGATCTTTGCGACCGAGATGCAGGTGAGCGACACGATTAAAGCGTCGGGCATCCGTCCGGTTGCGGCCAGCACGCTAGCGATCAGCAGCGAGTACGGCGCAATGGGCAGCAGCCGCCCGGTGGCCTCGAACGAGATCGACGATGCCAGCATCCTGATGGGCTACCTGGACTAGCGTATCGGGGGGACAGATTGGGGGCTTCAGTCTACGCTCTGTCCAACGGCTGATGCGACCGCACTGGTCGCGCCATCGAGCAGCGCTCTGAAGCAGCTCTCCGCACGAAGCAGAGGGCTGCTTTGCTATATCCGGAGAAGCTTCTCCTCTCGATCGCTGCTGCGTCCTTCCCCTGCCGTCAATTCCGTCATGTGAGCTATGTCCGAAGCCCAACCCAAAGCCCAGCCCAAAGCCCAGCCTGAAGCCCAAACCGAGCCGCCGTCGTTTTCCGAACTGCTCGACCTTTACGAGTCCGGCATCGAGCATATCGAAACCAGCGCGGCCCTCGAAATCGAAACGGTCTTCGTAACGATGACGACCCGCGATCGCCTTCAGTCGATCGTGCGCCGCAAAAAGCAGCTCGAGAAAGAGCTGTTCGCGCGACTTTGCAGGCTCGACAAGCGCCTCGAAAGCTGTGCCGACACCCTGACGGACTACAACTTCCTAAAAAAGCTCTGCCGTAGCTATCGCCCGTCGAGGTCGGCCTGGTGGTGGTATCTGGACGCCAAGAATTCACCGCTGATGCGCAGCAACCGTTTCGGCTGGGTGTGGGGTGCGGCAACGGTGGTGAATCTGCTGTTTTCGGCGACGTTTATGACTCAGACGGCGCGCGCGTTTTCCAGTCAGGGGTTTGATTTCCTGGGGACGCTAAGCACGATCGGGCAGGGGGTCGGGTTCGCCCTTGTTGCCAGCGGCGCGGCCACTCAAACCGGGCGCGACACGCTCGATGTGATTCTCAAGAGCCTGCGCGTTCCCGGCCACCGCACTGCCGAGGCGACCTTCGGGCTCTCTGCCGGGTTGCTGCTGGTCAGCTACGGCCTGAATACCAATCTGTACCGCCTGGGCGACTACTACTACGATCGCGGTCTGGAGTTCGAGGCGGAGCAGAGCTGGTCGCAGGCGCTCGCCAGCTATCGGCGCGCCGAGCAGTTCGACCCGTCGCCGGAGCTCCTGTTGCGCGAAGGCGGGGTCTACGAAGTGTTGGGGCGCTACGACGAGGCGATCGAGACGTACTCCTTTGGTGCGGCGGGCGATCCGTACTTTTTGCAAGCTTCAGCGCGCGCTTCGCTACTGCGGGAGCTCAACCAGTCGGGTTGGCGCGGCGGCTTGCCCCAAGAGCAGCTCAACCAAGCCCTGGCGAATCTCCAACGGGCACGGCTGCACCCGAATTCCGGCCGGGATCCCGAGTTGCTGCGGCAGATTTATCTGACGCTGGGTCTGGTGGAGCTGTCGCGGCTGAATTTCGACGAGCCGATCGCCGATGAAGATAAATCCATGCTGGCGACTGCCGAAGAATTCTTCGATGTGGCATTTCAGCGGGAGCTGGAAATCGAAGCGCCGGAGGATGGCGTTTTCCGCTGGAAAGACCTGCGCGCCCAATGCTACCGGGCGATGAGCCGCTTCGTGAACGTGCTGCTCGACGTTCCGGCGGAGGACGGCTCGGTGGTCTACCTCCAGGGAGCCGACCCGCGCCTCCAGCACGCTGACGTGTGGTACTCGTGCAACGAAATCTTTATCGAAGAAAACGACTTCGAGGTGGCGACGGACGTGCTGTTGCTGCAAACGGTGTTGTCGGCGAGAAGCATCGCTCCGGCTTGGCGATCGACGACCCAAGGTTTTCCGAGCGCGACGATCGCCGATCGCGCGCGACTCGATTCGCTGGCAAGCGAGCTAAGCGACGGTCTAGAGGTCGATGCGGCGGCGATCGACTTTACCGATCGCGCCTCGGCGATCGTGCGCCTCGCGGTCGATGGCGAGGGCAATATTATCGACTATTACACCTATGACACCTGGGCGCTTGCCGTAGCGCGCAACACTTCGATCTACGGCCTCTGGGAGGAGCACGTGCCGATCGTCGCCGCGAATCTGAGCAGCGGCGACGGCATTGAAGTCGCCGACCTGAAGCTGGAGATCTTCCCCGATGGTCGCACGGAGGTGACGCCCTGGGGCATGGCGTACCAGGTCGATACAATCCCCCTAGAGCCACTCGGAGCGGCGGGCGATGTCGAGATCGGGATCTCGCGGCGCGAGGTTCTCCGCAGCCTGCTCGCGGTGCAGCTAAGGGATGCCTTCCTGAACGTTCGGGCTCCCGCGTCGAGCTTCAATCGCAAGCTGCAATACCGCGTCACGGTCGCCGCCGATGGCCGCGTGCTGGACTACGAGCCTCTCGATGACGTGGAGCGCGAACAGCTCAACAAGACGCCGCTGCCCTACCTGGAGAAGGCGGCGGCTGGTGATGGCGGCGCGACCCAAGAGTTTTTGGTGCAGTTTAAGTCTTCCTATGCGTTTCAGATTCCGATCGTGGATGGCGAATTTTAGCGGGACACTGGCGGCGCGATCGCCGAGAAATTCTGAGTGCGCCGCGAGCGGGGATAATCGAGTCCCGTAGTTTCGCCGTCCCGCAACGCCACCATGAACCCCAGCGACATCGCCCAGCACCGCCAAGCCATCATCGATCGTCACGGCGAGTGGACGAACCATAACCTGAAGCTGCCCGACGGCTCCTATACGATCGGCCCCGAACTGCCGAAAGTCATCACGCTGCCGGACGGTAGTCAAACTCAGGAAAAATCCAACGTCGAGGCTAAGCTACAGCGCTTTTTGCAGGCGATCGCCGACCAGTGCGGCGGCGATTTTTCAAACTTGCGCGTGCTCGACTTGGCCTGCCTGGAGGGGCTCTACGGCCTGGAGCTGGCGATGCAGGGCGCGCAGGTCGTCGGCATCGAAGGCCGCGAAAATAACTTAGCGAAGGCCCGTTTTACTGCCGAAGCCTGGGGTCTGGGGAATATCGAATTCTTCTGCGATGACGTGCGACACCTGAACCCCGAGACCTACGGTACGTTCGACGTGGTGCTGTGCCTGGGGATTTTTTATCACCTCGACGCACCGGATATTTTCAAATTCATGGAAGATATCCACCGCGTCACGCGGCAAATGGCGATCGTCGATACGCACGTTAGCTTTAGCGCCGATCGCGCCTACGACTACGAGGGCCGCACGTACTACGGACGCGACTACGGCGAAGACCATACCGCTTGGGGCTCGATCGGCAACGAAAAAAGCGCCTGGCTGACGCGCGCGTCGCTGTTCGAGCTGATGGTGGACGTGGGCTTTACGTCGGTGTACGAGTGCCACCAGCCGCTGGTGATGAAGTTCGAGACGCTGCGCCACAACGGGCGAGTCGATCGCTCGACGTTTATCGGTCGCAAGGGCCAGCCCGTGGCGCTGAAATCGACGACGAGCAGCGGCACGCGCGAACGCTTTCCCGAAGTTCCGGCTCCCGAGGCGACGACTCCCTAGAGGTGTCCCTGGGGTGTCCTTGGGGTGTCCCAAGGCCGAGACGCGATCGCTCAGCAGGACTCTCAGCAGGACTGGAGCCGCTTGCCGAGGATCGCCAGGTCGCGCTCGACGCCGTCTAGCTCGGCGACGCAGGGCAGGTAGCCCCACTCGCTAAAGCCCGCTTGCTCGAACAGGCTGAGACTGCGGGTATTGTGGGCGAAAATGTAGGCCAGCAGCGTCCTCAGGTCGAAGAGGCTGCCCTCGGCGACGGCGCGCGCGAGCAGCGTCCGCCCGACGCCCTGGCGCTGGCATTCTGGGTGAACGTAGATACCGATTTCGGCGGTGGCTTCGTAGGCCGGACGTCCGTAAAACGACGAAAAGCTGAGCCAGCCCGCGACCGGCTGCAGATCGGTGACGGCGACCCAGAGGGGTCGGTGATAAGGGGTGTGGGCGTCGAACCAGTCGCGTCTGCTGTCTACAGAGACGGGAAACAGGTCTGCCGTGGCCATTCGTTGGGGAATCGAGGCGTTATAAATCTCGACAATGGCGGGTAGATCTGCCGCTGTCGCATCGCGGATTTGAAGCCGGGAGCCGATCATGATGCGTTCTGTGCTTTGAAGGTCTATACACCCGAGGGCAGATGCCGTGCAAATGCGATCGGGAAGCGGATTAGTCATCTCTTCAGGAATGCCTGGCACGATTCGGGACGGGCGCTGGGAATCGGCCCGTTTCGGCCCTTTGGCGACCTTGTTGCGACGCGAGGCCGCGAGATGAGCAGGTAGACGCAATCTTTGAGAGGCTGGCGCGAGCGGCGATGGATGCAGTCGGCGCTCGCGCGATATTTTAACAAACCGCTTGTGAGGCGCGAGCGTACTGTTTGGTGCGATCGGGGGTTGGCCGCGTGCGAGTTCGGAACCGGCGAGCGGGCAGCGGGTCGGCGGTGGAGATGGGTCGCGATCGACGGCGATCGGCTTCGATCGAGGCGGCGAGATATTTGCCGGTTCGCGGAGTGCGAATTCGTTAAGATATTGACCGCTCGTTGCGCCACCCGCGAACGACCCCCGACCTTTTCTTTAACCTCCTAAATTTAGTTTTATGATGTCTGCTACGTCTTCTCGCCGCGACGATCGCCGCTTTTCGCCACGAAGCTGTCTCGTTCTCGGCCTCGGTCTGGTGTTGAGTGCTTGTAGCGGCAGCGCGGGCGGCGACCTCGAAGCGCAGGTGCTGGAGATTATTCGCGAAAATCCCGAAGTGGTGATCGAGTCCGTGCAGGCTTACCAGCAGGCTCAGCAGGCCCAGCAGTCCGAGGCGCAAAATGCGGCGGCGTCGGAGCTGCTGGCCGATCGCGAAGCGGCGATCGGAGACTCGCCCCAGCTCGGCGCGGAAGATGCGGCGGTGGTGCTCTACGAGTTTTCGGACTTTCAGTGTCCGTTCTGCGCGAGCGCCCAGCCGATCCTGAAGGAATTTGTCGAGAACAACAGCGACCGCGTTTCGCTGGTCTATAAGCACACGCCGCTAGTGCAAATCCACCCGCAGGCGGTTCCGGCGGCGCTGGCGTCCTGGGCGGCGATGCAGCAGGGCAAGTTCTGGGAGTACCACGACGCGCTGTTTGAGAATCAGGAGCGCCTGGAAGAGGAGCCCTATCTGGAAATCGCCGAGGAGCTGGGGCTCGATATCGATCAGTTCGAGGCCGATGCGGCTAGCGAGGCGGCGGCTGAAGCGGTTCAGGCCGACATCACGCTGGCGAGCGGGCTGGGTGTGTCGGGAACGCCGACTTTTTATATGAACGGGGCGCGCCTGACGGGCGGGCTGTCGCTGGACATCTTAGAAGAGGCGCTGGATGCGGCGGAGGCGGAAGCGGAGTAGAAAGAAGACCGCGCCTCGCTCGACGCAGAGCGTCTGCCAGGGCGTTCCAACACTTCGCGTTGGAACGATCGAATCGACTTTCAACCAACTACCCTGGCTGGCGTTAGAGCGTAACTTCGGGATCGGCGGATTTTTGCGGTGCGCTGGTCTCGACGTCTTTTTGGCGAGAGCGGGCCGAGTCGATCGCCCAGCTCGAGAGTTCGGCCACGAGGAGCGCCACGACCGCGCCGTCGTCGATCCAGCCGAGGACGGGGATAAAGTCCGGCGAGATGTCGATCGGGCTAACCAGGTAGAGCAACGTCGCGCCGATCAGCGCCCAGCGATATTGGGGGTGGCGCAGCGTTTTGCGGTACCAGTCGTAGAAGGAGTTAACCAGGTTTTGCATTGCTCGAGGCGAGGCGATGGCCTGCGGTGATTGGTTTGCGTGTTCGTCGTTGAATTCATTATGACAAGGTCGCCTCGCGCACACGAGTGGGAAAGACCCGCGATCGCCAGCGGAAAACATCACCCGCGCCGCGTGCGGAATCGCGAGGTGAGGAGGTGACGCCGGGTGGTGACGCCGGGTTATGAAGCTGGACTTTGCCGTCGGTGGAAATTCGCTCGTGCGATATGCTGCTACCGCATTTGTTTTGCGAGATGTTTTGCGGAGATCTGCGGATATGGCACGGGAACGACAGCTCGGCGGCGGTGCGATCGCCCGTCTCGAGCGCTTCAAAACTTTCGGGCTGAAGAGCTGGGGCAAGCGCCTGCTCGCCGCTGCCGCGATCGGCCTCGTTGCGAGCTGCGGCGCGCCACCGGAAGATGAGGGCAGTCTGGAGTTTTGGACGATGCAGCTCCAGCCGCAGTTCACGGACTATTTCAATGAGGCGATCGCCGAGTTTGAGGGAGCCAATCCCGATGCGCCAATCCGCTGGGTGGACGTGCCTTGGTCGGCGATGGAGACGAAAATTCTCGCCGCCGTCTCGGCGAATACCGCGCCCGATGTGGTCAACCTCAATCCGACGTTTGCGGCACTGCTGGCCGAGCGCGATGCCTGGTTGCCGCTGGATGAGTATGTCTCGGCGGAAGACCGCGCCGTCTATTTGCCGAAGATCTGGGACGCGACCCGGTTTGACGGTGAAAGCTTCGGGATTCCTTGGTACCTGACGACGCGCATCACGATCGCCAATACTGCCCTGCTCGAAGCAGCGGGCATCGCAGACATTCCTAGCACTTATGCCGAGCTGGCCGAGGTCGCCAAGCAAATCAAGGAGAAAACCGGCAAGTACGCTTTCTTTATTAGTGCCGTGCCGGAAGATGCGGGCGAGCTGCTCGAGTCGATGGTGCAGATGGGCATGGAGCTGGTAGATGGCGAGGGCGAGGCGGCATTTAATACGCCCGCCGGACGGGCGGCGTTTCGGTATTGGGTAGATTTATTCGAGGCCGACCTGCTGCCGCGCGAAATCCTGACTCAGGGTCACCAGCGGGCGATCGAGCTATATCAAGCGGGCGAGCTGGCGATCTTGGCGTCGGGGCCGCAGTTCTTTCAGGCGATCGAGCAGAACGCACCGACGATCGCGGCGGTGTCCGAGCCCGCCGGGCAGATCGCTGGCGACACTGGCAAGATTTCCGTCGCGGTGATGAATATCGCGATCCCCAACGACACCGACGCGCCCGACGCTGCGGTGAAATTCGCGCTGTTCGTCACCAATCCCGAAAATCAGCTCGCCTTTTCCCAGCAGGCAAATACGCTGCCCTCGACGGCTGAGACGCTCGCCGATCCCTACTTTCAGGCCGCTGACGATGCGCCCGCGCTCGAGCGCGCCCGTGCCATCAGCGCCAGCCAGCTCGATCGCGCCGAAGTTCTGGTGCCGCCGCTTCCGGAAATCAAGCAGCTCCAGCGGATTTTATATACGCAGCTCCAGACAGCGATGCTGGGGCAAGTGACGGTCGAGGAAGCGCTCGATCGCGCTGAAGCTGAATGGAATGCGCTACAACAGGCGCAGTAGGCTCGGCTTTGCCGCAATTTCCGACTCGAGCGTCCGTTCCCGACCCGTTTCTAAACGTTTCTATGAAAGCTACCGACGAGCGCATCGCCAACGCTTCTGCGACAGAGGCGGGTACGCCAGATCGCGAAGAGTCTCGCCAAGAGTCTTGCGAAGAGACGGACATCGAGCTGTCGATCGTCGTGCCGGTTTATAACGAGTCGCTGAATTTGCACCACCTCTGCGAGCGGTTACAAACGGTTCTAGACCCGCTGGCGATCGCCTACGAAATCGTGATGGTCAACGACGGCAGCCGCGACGATACGCTGCAAATCGCGCTGGAGTGCCAGAAGCGCTACCCGGCCATTGTGGCGATCGACCTGTCGCGCAACTTCGGGAAAGAAATCGCCATGACCGCCGGGATCGACTACACGCGCGGCCGCGCCGTCGTCCCGATCGACGCCGACCTGCAAGACCCACCGGAGCTGATCGTCGCCATGCTCGACAAGTGGCGCGAAGGCTACGACGTGGTCTGCGCGACGCGCAACGAGCGCCTGGGCGAGAGCTGGATGAAGCGCTTTACCGCCGCCGGGTTTTACCGAACGATCTCGAAGATGAGCAACGTGCCGATCCCTGCCAATACGGGCGATTTCCGGCTGCTCGATCGCACGGTAGTCGAGGCGCTCAAGCAACTGCCCGAACGCACGCGCTTCATGAAAGGTCTCTTTGCCTGGGTGGGCTATCGACAGGCGACGATCTATTTCGATCGCGCGCCGCGCTTCGCGGGGGAAACCACCTGGAACTACTGGAAGCTCTGGAACTTCGCCCTCGACGGCATCACGGCCTTTAGCTCGCTGCCGCTGAAGGTGTGGAGCTATGCGGGTGTTACGGTGGCAGGCTTGTCGCTGATTTACGCCATCTTGCTGGTGATTCGGACGATCGCCTTTGGGACGGACGTTCCCGGCTATGCGTCGCTGATGGTGGCGCTGCTGTTTTTGGGTAGCGTACAGCTCATCGCGATCGGCGTGCTGGGCGAATATCTCGGGCGCGTCTACGAAGAAGTCAAGCAGCGCCCGCTCTACCTCGTCCGTCAGGTGTATCGCGATCCCGCCGCGCCCGCTGCCAGCCCCGCCGAGCCCGGCGAGTAGGCTGCGCGGTCGCCGTTCCAACCTTACGAGACTTCACCCCCGACCATGTCGAAACGCACCCTCATCGCCCTGACCTTCATTTGCGTTGTCGCAACGGCGATCGGGATGTACTTCCTGGCCGATATCGACGCCGATCGCGTTGAGGCTTGGCTCGAGAGCTGGGGGATTTGGGCTCCGATCGCCTATATCGCCGCTTACACGATCGGTACGCTTCTGCTGTTGCCCTCGACGCCGCTGAATCTGGCGGGCGGGGCGCTGTTCGGACTCTGGGGCGGCACGCTCTGGAGCAGCATCGGCGCGGTCATCGCGGCGCTGGTCTCGTTCGGGTTCGCGCGGACGGTGGGTCGGCAGTGGGTCGCCTCGAAGTTGGCGGGACAGTGGGAGGCGATCGATGCCGATATCAAAAGCAGCGGTTTGTTTTATTTGTTTGCCGTGCGGCTGCTGCCGATTTTGCCCTACGGCCTGGTGAACTTAGCGGCGGGACTCACCTCCGTCACCTGGCGCGACTACACGCTGGCGACGACCTTCGGGACGGTGCTGGGTCTGATGCCGTTTATCGCGATCGGCAGTTCCGGGCGCGACATTATGCAAGGCGGCAGCATCTGGGGCCTGATCCTGGCGCTGACGGGTGTGGCCGCGCTGATTTTCGGCGCGACCTGGTATCGCAAGCGCCGATCGCCCCCCGCGACGCCAGAGGAATCTCCGCCCAGCCAAGACACCTAGATCGATCGACTCTGCGATCCGAAAGCCATGTTGAAACACATCAATCGAGACAAAGCCTTCGATTTCATCAGCGTTGGTGCGCTCTTGGCGATTTCCATCCTCTTGAGCCACCGAATGCTGGGAGGAGATGTACTCGTAGGCTCAGACGGCCAGTATCACATCCGGTGGTTAGTTCACTTTTTCGATCAAATTCAAGCGGGAAATTTATATCCACGCTGGCTCCCCCACACGAACTACGGATACGGAAGCCCTAACTTTGTCTTCTATTCACCGCTAGCTTACTATCTCGGCTCTTTTTTCTTTGCCTTCGGTGCAGATATTCCCAGAGTGCTGGCGGGCATTTATATCCTCAGCTTTTCGGTTGGCAGTGTCGCGTTGTATTGCTTCTTAAAGTCTTTATCCGGACAGAGGCTGCCCGCTTTGCTGGCCGCGCTTTTGTTCGCTCTGTCGCCGTTCATCATTTGGGATGCCTACGATCGGCTAGCCCTTTCGAGCCTGCTCGCAACCTGCCTCTTCCCCGTTCTCCTTTGGACGACCCATCTGGCCGCAACCGGCGAGAAGTACAAGCTGACCCTCAGTTTTACTTCTCTCATCATTACAATCTCGCACCCGCCCAGCTTTATCCTATTCAACCTGTTTTGGTTCCCTTACCTATTTTGGATGTACTCCTCCATACCCATACGCAGAAAACTAGAGGTCTGCGGCTATATGGTGCTGGGCTGGGGGCTGGCTGCGTTTTATCTCGTGCCCGCTGCGCTCGAGAAGCACCTAATATCTTCAGACGCGCTCAAAGGGGTGATGGGAGGCATCTCGAACAACATTATCGGCATTGAGACTCCGAAGAATAACAACTCCTTCGTTGCAGTTCGGAAGATATGGTGGTCTCAGCTTCGCTTCTTTATCACGCTTGCTGTCCTGAGCTTTTTCACTTGGAAACACCGCACCGAGCGCTTCATAACGCCACATAAAGTCGTGGCAGTTTTCCTTGCGGTGCTGTTTTTTACCCACAAGGTATCGCTGTCCCTATGGGAGACGATTAAACCGCTAGAAATCATTCAGTTTCCCTTTCGCCTCATGCCGCTGCTGGCCGTCGCGATCGCGCTCTTGTTCTATACGCTAATGGCGCACAAGCACGTCGCTTGGGTGCGCTACCTGGCGATCTTTCTCTGTCTGATCTCGCTGACACTCAATCTTCGCTATGCAAAGCGGCTCATCACCGATCAGCCCAGCTATCAGGAGCCGCGATGGATTACCGAACTCGATGTCAGTCATGCACAGCAGCGCCGATTGAAAGAAGTCAGCCTGGCGGTGTCATTGCCTCGCGAGACCTATCTTCAACTCGACGAGTTTCCTGACGTGCCGGAGTACAGACCTTTCCTGGAAACCGATCGAGGAATCGTGCCCGTCGAACCACGTCGGGACGAACCAAAAGTCACGATCGAGGACGGTCGGATCGAGCGTGTCGTCTGGAACGACCTCTATCGATCGGCGGCTGTTTCGAGCGATCGCGACACGTGCTTGCGATTCCGGACGTACGTCTATCCTGCTTGGAAAGCCTTTCTTAATGGAGAACGGGCTTCGATATCGATGGCGTCAGACGGCGGGATTCAGGTCTGTGTAACGGCAGGCGACCACCTCGTTGAGATCGAGCACTCGTGGACGCGAGCGATGTATGTTGGCACTGCGATATCGGCATTGAGCCTGACTACGGTTGCGGCCTTGTTCCTCCGATCGTTCGTGCAAACCAGGAAAGACTACGGATGAGATCTGCACTGAAACTTACGAACACGGAAGCATAAGTTTAATGAGCAAGCTGAAGTTTAGCAGCGCGTTCTTCGATGACGTGGATTGGACGGCAGTCTCTATTGTTTCGGGCATTGTCATCTTTGGGATGGTGCTCCGATTGTGCGGCGTTAACTACGGTCTGCCCTATCTCTACGATTTTGACGAGCGCATCTTCGTCGATCGCGCCTATTACATGCTCGGCAACCGCGACCTGAATCCGAACTGGTTCGGCGCGCCCGCTTCGATCACGATTTATCTGCTCTGCATCGCCTACGGCATGATTTTTGCCGGGGGGTTGGTGCTGGGCGTGTTCGATAATCCCGGCGAATTTAAAGACCTGTATTTCTCCGATCCGACGGCGTTTTATTTGTCCGGGCGGTTGATTTCGGTGTTCTTCGGAACGCTGTCGATCGTGGCGGTGTACTTTATCGGCAAGCGGCTGATCGATCGGCGCGGGGGCTACATCGCGGCGTTTGCGACGGCGGTGCTGCCGCTGACGGTAGCTTTCTCGAAGGTAATCCGCATGGATGCGCCGATGGTGTTCTTTATCCTGGTGGCGTTCTGGTTCTGCCTCGATATCCTCAAAACCAACTCCTGGCGCGGCTATATTCTCTCCGGCGCGGCGATCGGCCTGGGGATTTCTTGCAAGTACCCATCGGTGTTCTTTTCGCCGATGGTGCTGCTGGCGGCGCTGCTGTATTTCTGGCGCGAGAAGTCGTCTTCGCTCCCGTCGCTGCTTGTGAAGCTGGCGGCTGCGGCGGTGGCCTCGATCGTCGCCTGCTTCCTGACGGCTCCGTTCGTCTTTCTCGATTTTCAGCAGACGCTCCAGGACGTGGTCTTCGAGTCGCGATCGGAGCACCTGGGCGCGACGGGCGGCGGCTTGATTCCCAACCTGATTTGGTACTTCGGGACGGTGCTGCGATCGGAGCTGGGTATCTTGGGGCTGCTGCTGGCCTGCGCCGCGATCGTTTACGCGCTGGTGCGTCGCCGCGCCGACTTGGGTTTGGCGGCCTTTGCGATCGCGATCTTTCTCTTGCCGCTCTCGGCGCTGAGCCTGCGCTGGGATCGCTGGCTGCTGCCGGTGTTTCCGTTCTTTGCGCTGTTTTTGGCCGACGCGATCGCCGCGATTTCTAACGCGATCGCCGTGCGCCAGAGCAATCGCAAGCTGGGAACGTATCTGTCGCTCGGCCTGAGCGCGCTGGTGCTGCTCGCGCCGTTCTCCACCAGCCTGATGGAGTCGAAGGCATCGCTCGGGACCGAGACGCGCACCCTGGCAACCGAGTGGATCGCGCAGGAAGTGCCGGAAGGTAGCCGCATCCTGGTCGAGCTGCGCGCGCCGCAACTGTCGCTCTCAACCTATGACATTTTCCAGGTGGGCGAGGAGGGCGATCTCGCCGAGATTTCGCCTGACGCCCAAGATGCCGATCGCTTTATCCCCCAGTTCCGCTTTATCGGCAGTCTCGAAGATGCCGACTCGATCGGTGAGGCCAATATCGACTACGTCATCACCGCCGGGGCCGACAGTCGCTACCGCAAAGAGCGCGAGAGCTTCGAGGCGGCGGGCAAAGACACCACCGAACTCGATCGCACGATCGCCGTTTACGACGCGATCGCCGAGGCTAGCGAGGAGGTGTACCGCGTCGCCCCCGAGCACGGCGTCAATCGCGGCCCTGAGATTGCAATCTACGCCCTGAAGTAGCAGCAAATTGGGGCAGCAAACTAGAGCAGCGAATTAAAGCGGCAAATACCGGCGATATCATGGCTTTCTCTTCCACTCCGTTCAAGATTCTCCAGCGCCGCGAGTCGCTGCTGGTTTTTATCGGCTTCTTGTTGGTGGCGATCGCGATTCACCACCGCCTCTGGCTCGGCGAGATTCCGATGGGTGAGGATTCGCGCCACCACTATTTGTGGATTCAAAACTTCGCCCATCAGTTTTCCCAGGGCGATTTGTACCCGCGCTGGCTGGCGGAAACGAACCACCGCTACGGCAGTCCGACGTTCGTGTTCTACCCGCCGTTTACGTACTTTGTCACCTCGATTCTAAAAGTAGCGGGGCTGCCGTTCGAGACGCTTCTGGCCGTAGTGTTTACCGGCATTACGCTCAGCGCGGCCTACTTCGGCTATCTGGCGAAGCGGCGCGACTGGGGGGCGTTGCCCGCGATCGCGATCGGCGTGTTCTTTTTGTTTTCGCAGTACCAGCTCGTCAGCCTCTACAGCCGTGGGGCGCTGGCGGAGTCGGTCGCGATGTCGCTAATTCCGCTGGGGATCTGGCTGACGGGAACGGCGATCGAGTTTCCCCGGCGGCGGCTTGGCGTGGCGCTGACGGCGATGGTGCTGGCGATGACGCACCTGCCCAGCTTGCTGCTGCTGGCGATCTTCTGGATTCCGTTTATCGTCGTGACGCAATACAGAGCGCCGCGCGAGATGCTGCTGACGCTCGTGGCGGTGTTCTGCGGCTGGGGAGCGGCGAGCTTCTATCTTCTGCCCGCCATCCTGGAGAAAGGCGCAACCAGCGTCGAAAACCTCAAGGCCGTAGCGGGGGGCTACAGCGCTAATTTATTTTGGTCGTCGGAGGCTGCGCCCGTGGCCCGATCGATGCTTGGCCTTTGGAGAAACGAGGCGCGATTGTTTGGGGCATGCATCGTTATCGGGGGCGTGCTGTGCTTTCTCGGGGCGCGGCGGCGTGGCGCTTGGGGTCTGCTGGCGGCGGCGTTCGCGGCGGTGACTTTTGCGATGAGCGATCTGTCGCGCCCGATTTGGTCGGCGATCGAGCTGTTGCAGAACGTGCAGTTCCCCTGGCGGCTGATGGGGCTGCTGGGGGCGATCGTGGCGTTGAGTACGGGCTTTTTGCTGAGCGCGACGACGAACCGCATCGCTCAGTTCGTTTGTCTGGGGCTGCTGTGTGCTTTTTTGCTGCTGACGCTGCGCGACACGAAGCGCTTGATTAGCGATGCTCCGACTCTCGAGGAGCCGCGCTGGTATCTCGATCGCGAGGAGTTCGTCACCAAACTCGAGCAGACGCGCACCTCGGTCGATCGGCCCCTTTCCGGTCTGCGCCAGGACGTGCCGGAGTACCGCCCCGCCAAAGAAGACGGCAGCGCCTACGAGCCGCGGCCCGACGCGCCGCCGGTGACGATCGATCGCGGGACGGTCGAGATCGAACGCTGGAAAGTCAAGACCCGCACGGTCATCACGAGCAGCCCGGACGCGGCGATCGTCACCTTCCGCGTGTACGACTACCCCGCCTGGAATCTGTATATCGACGGCGAAGCGCAGCCGATCGAGCGATCGCCGGAGGGGACAATTTCGGCGCGCGTTCCGGCGGGCGATCGGCGCGTCGAGCTGAAGTACGAGTGGACGGGCGCGATGTATCTGGGCGCGGCCCTCAGCCTGGCTAGCATCGCGGTGGCGGTGGTGCTATTCCTAGTTCCCAATCTCTCTGCCAGCTTTTAGGGCACTTCTTTTAGAGTACTCCACAAATATATTTGTCCAGAAGTCACCAATGAAGGCTGAGCTTGTCGAAGCCTGGGTGTGACGCACTTCGACAAGCTCAGTGCTCGAATCCTGGCCGTTGGGTGTTTATTTCCGTGGAGTACTCTTATACCAAATCCGACATTGCTAGGGTCACAATCTTTGGCGCAAACCCGCACTATTCGCTTCGTGAAGGCTACGCCAACGACTACGCTCAGCGCTCATTGACGTTTTGACCTTTTCTAGGCCGGATTTGGTATTAGAGCACTTCAAGAATATGTAGCCGCCCGACTTAAAGGTGAGATCGAGTCCGCGACTCGGACTTACGGTCGATTTTCGCTAGAGTTGCAGTGCAAAGAACTGATCGCATTTGGCTCCTATGAATATTCATACTGTCTCCACCCAGCCGTTTGCCGATCAAAAGCCGGGAACCTCCGGCCTGCGCAAGCGCGTGACCGCGTTCCAGGAGCGCAACTACCTGGAAAACTTCGTCCAGGCGATCTTCGACAGCCTCGACCCGGCGGAATATCGCGGCGGCACGATGGTACTCGGCGGCGATGGCCGCTTCTATAACCGCACGGCGATTCAAACTATCCTGAAGATGGCGGCGGCGAACGAGGTCGGGCGCGTTCTCGTCGGCCAGCACGGCATCCTCTCGACCCCGGCGGCGTCCTGTGTGATTCGCAAAAACAGAGCCTTCGGCGGCATTATCCTCTCGGCGAGCCACAATCCCGGTGGCCCTAACGGCGACTTCGGCATCAAGTACAACACCGACAACGGCGGCCCCGCACCGGAGAAGGTAACGGCGGCGATTTTCGATCGAACCAAGACGATCGAAGGCTACAAAATCATGGAGGCCAACGATATCGACCTCGAGCGGGTCGGCGAGGCGCAGCTCGGCAAAATGGCGGTGGCGGTGATCGACTCGGTGGCGGACTACGCCGAGCTGATGGAGTCGCTGTTCGACCTGGACGCGATTCAGAACTACATTGCGGCGGGAAACTTGAGCGTTTGCATGGACTCGCTGCACGCCGTGACGGGGCCTTATGCCAAGTATTTCTTTGAAAAACGCCTCGGTGCGCCTGCGGGCACGGTACAAAACGGCGTGCCGCTGGAGGACTTTGGCGGCGGCCATCCCGACCCGAACCTGGTCTACGCCCACGACCTGGTGGAGAAAATGTTCGCCGACAGCGCGCCGGACTTTGGAGCAGCGTCGGATGGCGATGGCGATCGCAATATGATCCTCGGCTCGAACTTCTTCGTCACGCCCAGCGACAGCTTGGCGGTGCTGGCGGCGAACGCGACGCTGGTTCCGGGCTACAAGGACGGCATTGCGGGCGTGGCGCGATCGATGCCGACCAGCGCGGCCGTCGATCGCGTCGCCGAAAAGCTGGGCGTGGACTGCTACGAAACGCCGACGGGCTGGAAGTTCTTCGGCAATCTGCTCGATGCGGGCAAGGCGACGCTCTGCGGTGAGGAGAGCTTCGGCACGGGCTCGGATCACGTACGCGAAAAAGACGGCCTCTGGGCGGTGTTGTTCTGGATGAATGTCCTGGCGGCGCGCAAACAGTCGGTGGAGGAAATCGTCACCGAACACTGGAAGACCTATGGCCGCAACTACTACAGCCGCCACGACTACGAAGGCGTGAACTCCGAAAAGGCGGCGACGCTGATGGGCAATCTGCGCGAGGCGGTGGGCTCGATGGTCGGCAAAAGCGTCCAAGGCTACGAAGTGGCCTACGCCGACGACTTTAGCTACACCGATCCGGTGGACAGCAGCGTTAGCGAAAAGCAGGGCATCCGCATCGGCTTTACCGATGGCTCGCGGGTGGTGTTTCGGCTATCGGGCACGGGCACGCAGGGCGCGACGCTGCGGGTCTACCTAGAGAGCTACGAGCCGGACGCCAGCAAGCACGGCATCGAGACCCAGGAGGCGCTGGCGGATTTCATCGCGATCGCCGAAGAGATCGCCAGCATTCGCGAGTACACCGGCATGGATAAACCGACGGTGATCACCTAGAGCAACGTCGAGTTCTGCCGTAGGGGCGCATGGCAATGCGCCCGGCGTCGAGCGAACGATATCGCAGGCGCACTGCCGCGTGGCCCCTACCGCAAATCCGCAAGTCGAATGTTTATTTTATTGGTGTGCTCCGATCGCCCCACGGCCCGCTTTTTTCCTGTTTGAAACGATGTTCGGACGCCGCACTTTTCTTCGCAATACCGGGCTGTTTGCCACCGCCGCGATCGCGAGCTGTCAGAGGGCGAATGTTATGACGACGACCACCACCACCACGGCGGCAAACACCGGAACGAACGACTGGTTTATGCCCGAGGAGGGCGACCCCCACGCGCGCACCTGGATGGCGTTCGGTGCGAGTGCGGCGATCTGGGGGCGGGATTTGGTGCCGGGAGTGCGGCGCGATCTGGCGGCGATCGCCAATGCGATCGCGCGCTACGAGCCGGTGACGATGCTGGTGCGCGATCGCGAGTACGACGTGGCGCGCGGCTTGCTCGATGACGGTGTCGAACTTATGGTCGCGGCGCTCGACGACCTGTGGATGCGCGATACGGCTCCGGTGTTCGCGATCGACGAGCGCGGCAACAAGGCGGCGATCGACTTTAACTTCAACGGCTGGGGCGAAAAGCAGGACTACGATCGCGACGCTCGGCTGGCTAAATTTATCGCGCGGCAGGCTGGGGCCGTACGGCTCACCACTGACCTGGTGCTGGAGGGCGGCTGCATCGAAGTCGATGGCGACGGCACGGCGATTATCACCGAGAGCTGCACGCTAAACGACAATCGCAACCCCGGCGTCTCGAAGGCGGAGTTTGAAGATCTGCTGATGCCGCTGCTCGGTCTGGATAAGATCGTTTGGCTGCCGGGGATTGCGGGGCGCGACATCACCGACGGCCATACGGATTTTTACGCGCGGTTCGTGCGCCCGGGCTTGGTGGTGGCGGGCTACGAACCCGACCCGGACTCGTTCGATCGGGAAGTGACGCTAGAGCACCTGGAGATCTTGGAGGCCGCCACCGATGCGCGCGATTGCCGGTTGGACGTGACGGTACTCGAAGCGCCGAGCGAGATTCGCGAGGAGTTTGCCAGCGAAGAGTTTGCCAGCGAAGAGTTTGCGGCAGGCTACGTCGGCTTTTACGTTTGCAACGGTGCCGTGCTCGTCCAGGAGTTCGGCGATGCGCGCACGGATGCCGAGGCAGCGGAGAAGTTGCAGCGTTTGTTTCCCGATCGGGCGATCGAGCCGCTGGCGGTGGACGCGATCGCGGCGGGTGGTGGCAGCATTCACTGCGCGACCCAGCAGGAACCTCTGGCTTAGCGTGGAGTCAGACCCGGGCTTTGTACCTCGCCGATCGGCCGCGATCGCCGTTTAGCGAGAGCGGCGCGCGCTGCGACGGTGTCGCTCGGGCCGGACGGCTGTCAGGACTTGCCATCGCCTTTAGATTTGGGCTTGGTCTTAGTCTTGGCTTTGGACTTGGCTTTGGCTTGGCCTTTGCCTTTGGCTTTACTTTTGGCTTTGCCTTTAGCGGCCTTCTTTCCGATTTTGGACTTTTTGGGTTCCGGTTCGGCTTCTTCAACGATCGCCGTGACGTCCGCGACCGGATTTTGCAGCGTCCCGTCTGCGTTCGCGTCGGTACGGTCGGTGTCGCAGAACGTGCCGGTGCTGTTGGTCGTGTACGAAAGCACGTCAGACGTGTCGAATGGAATCGCGCCGATCGACGGTTCGATCGTGCAGCCCGTGATGGGGTCGCACTGCTGGGCGAGCACGCCCTGTCCGATATTCAGCGTAAAGCGATCGAGGTTTTCGATTTCGATTCCCGGCGTGGTTTGGACGATCTGCCACTCGTTGAGATCGAGCTGGAGCAGGTCGCCCAGCGCCACCTCGATCGGCTCGCCGCTCAGGTGGGTCACCATCGCGATTTTCTCGCTGGGGTTATCGGGGTTGGCGCGCACGCCGTAGAAAATCAGGCTCTGGCCGTCGCTGAGCTTGTTGAAGCGATCGCTATTTTGCAGGTTGCGGCGCAGCCAAGGGTGATTGCGACGGAACTCGCGCATCGCCAGGCTGAAGTTCGACTGCGCGGCGGTGATGTTGTGGTTGTAGTAGGAGACGTTGCACTCCTCGAAGCAGTCGGCCATAAAGTCGGCGGCGAACTCCTTGAGGCGATCGATATCGATCCGCGCCAAGAAGCGCATCACGCTCGATCGGCGCAGATTTTTGGCCGGGGTGGCACTATTGCTAGAAGCTTTGCCGGGGAAAGCCCGCAGCGCATCGGTCACCGCCGCTAGGTTGTATTCCTTATCGCACATAATCTGTTCGAGCGTGCGGACGAAGAGCTGGAGTTCGTCAAGCTGCTTGAAGCCGTGCTTTTTCAGGCGGCGGAAGGCTTTTCGGTGGGCGTACTGCTTCGGCGTCATCTGCCACTCCAGAAAGCCCGCCTCTTCAGAGACGACTTTGACGCCGTAGCGCTCGTCGGTATTGCGGAAAAACATCCACGGCGATCGCATCGTCGAGTTAATAAAGTCCATCGGCAAGCCGGGGCTGAAGCCGTAAACCCAGAGGGTCAGCGCCGGATTATCGTAGGCATTTTGCAGCACCTCCTGCATGGTGTCGCCCAAGCCCCAATCGATATCGGCATCGGTAAGAACTTGGTTGCCGCGCCGGACGGTGTCGTGGTTGGCGCAGCCGGTGATCCAGTCCTCGCCCTGGAACATCACTTCGCAGACGCGCCGCCACTTGCGCTCCCAGAAGCCTTTGAGCGTCGGGGTGTTATGGGCGAAGATCAGCGGCCCCCACTGGAACGAGCCGGGCTTCATCTCGACGATCTCGCGGTACGTCGAGGACTCCTCCCAGCCCTCCGCAGGCCAAGGGCGGCCATCCTCGTAGATCAGAAACATCAACCGCTTGCTGCCGCCGATCTCTTGCACCACGTCGCCCATTTCCATCAGGTAGGCATTGTCGTGCTCGACCTGGCCGGTGAGTGGGTTGAAGAAGCGGATATCTTGGCCGCCATCGACGCGGATGCCGTCCGCGCCGGTGTTGAGCTTGCGGCGCTGCATCTCTAGAAAGATCGCCCGCACAGTGGGGAACTGGTGGTTGAGATCCTGGCCGTACATATTCGGCCCTTTGAGAAAGGGCCGGTTGAGCAGCAGTTCGGCCTGGTTGTCGGCGTGGCCGTAGACCAGGTCGTAGATCAGCTGGATGGGGCCGGTGGGGAAGTTGTGGAGCGTGGCGATAAAGTCGATAACTTCATCGGGACGCAGGGAGCCGAGCAGGGCAGGGTTCGTGGTACTAGAGCCCAGGATTGGCACGTCGTAGCCCCAGTCTTCGGTGTTGGGTTTGCTCAGCTCGATCGTAACGGTGTCGTCGTCTTCGATGATGAAGGAGAAAAACTCGCTCTCGGGGCTGTACTCGTCGCGGTACTCGATCGGCGGTTCGGTGGGCAGCAGTTCCAGGGCGTCGTAGCCGATATAGTTTTGCTCGACGACCGTCAGCTCCTCTCCGGCGTCGATCTTGCGGGCGATTTCTTTATAAATCTCGTTCAGGCCAGCGAAGGTTCCGGGTCGCGAGGCCGTACCGATATGCAGCTCGAGGATGTTGCACGGCGCGCCGACACGGGGGATCTGCTCGAAGGGGGCGTCGGGGTCGCCCGTGCCGGTGCGCTGGAAGTATTCCAGGTCGCGACGCTCGGCTTCGAGGCGATCGATGTCGTAAAGTTCGGCAGGCGCGAAGATGCCAAATGGCAGCGAGTAGGGCATCACGTCGCGCAGCGCGCAGAGTTTTTCGTCGAGATCGACGTAGCGCAGCCAGTAGAACGAGCCGAATTTCTCGCGGGTTCCGGCCTCCATCCCCTCGACGACGCCCCAAAAGAATTCGTTGTGCTGGACGAGGTGAATTTTGTCGCGGTGAAACTCGATCGTCTGGCGGACGACAGCGGGATCGATCGCGGTTTTTGGCGTTAGAACCTCGAGGTAGATATCGTGCTCTTGCATCACTTCCGAGAGCAGACGCGGAGCCCAGAAGACGATTTCGGTCAGGCCGTCGGCACGGTGGTGGGCTCCCATACGGCGGGCAAACGCTTGACTCTTCCCAAAAATCGTGGCGTCGGACTGCTCGTTCTGTCGCGCCCATTCAACGAGCTTCTCCGTTTCGTCTTCAACGAGGCGAACGCGAGTCAGAGTTTCTACGGCGGCGACCATGCAAGAGCCCTCTTTCTTCTGGATCTTTCCTACTTAATGCTAGATGTCAGCTTACGTCAGCAGTGCCCTCGTTTGCTACCGCCAAACGGACGATATTGCGACTTCTACGAGAGGCGATCGCGCGCGCGCCGGTCTCCCCCGTCCAGTGTGGCGGCAGCGCAAGGTGGAAGCGACATCCAAGGCGCGGCACGCGCGAGGGTTTGTTGGCGCGTTATTGGCGCAAACTCGGGTCGAAACGGCTCGAAAGCCGATCGCGCGGCGGGCAAATTCCCGACCGGCAACGCGCGTTCGACGCGTTCCTCACTCCCAAGAAAGACATCCGCGCGATCGCGACTCGTCCGGGCGATAGATACCGAACAGTACCCGATTCGGAGAGAATGTATGGGCCAGCGATCGCATCGTTCGGAACGCATTGCCATATTCGCTTCGATTCTTTCTCATTCACACACTCGTTTTTTTACGACCTTA